>ERZ827469.1535-NODE-1535-length-20301-cov-3.745085_pt1 | contig 20301 bp, 16 predicted proteins | sample MGYA00519917_ERZ827469 | MGnify/ENA primary metagenome ERZ827469 (study PRJEB31778, sample SAMEA3449314) | human gut metagenome | biome: human gut; feature: human-associated habitat; material: faeces | place: United Kingdom | collected 2010/2012 ... | reverse complement strand
AGGGCTGGCTATCCTTGTTTTGCTTTGTGCTTCTCTACCGTACATGAGCATTTGCGCCCGGATTATCATTGCCGTAGCCTTCCAGAAGATTGATGACGCCCCAAATGCCAAGACCACCGCCAAGCGCCGTAACGAGCGTCTGAAGGACATCGACTGCGGAATTGAAAAACTCCATATATAACTTGCCAGGAACGGAAGAACACGTCCAGACCACACTCCCATTCTCCGGTACTCCTTTCAAATTCAATTTCAGAAGTGGCCGTTTTGTTGTTGGTGTCTTGTATATATGAAAAAACCGCCAGTTTGCACTGACGGTTTTTGAACGATATAACTCCGACTGCGGATACAGCCGGAGTTTGCTGAGATTTAATTTTCTTTGCCGAGCAGCCAATCCGTGAGGTTCTTTACGCGGATGCCGTTGTAGTTGCCAACGGTCAGGCGGTCGGCGGTCAAGATGATCTTTTCGTAATTATCGCGGATCTGTGCCAGCGGGCGCATCTCGCGCTCAAAAGTTTCCTGCGCCGTCATATCGGCGGTCACTTGATAATAGGTATAGGCTCCCTGCTTTTCCGCGACAAAATCCACTTCCGTATTTCCAATCCTACCGATCATCACCTTATAGCCACGGCGCAGCAGTTCAAGGTAGACCAGATTTTCAAGAGAAAAACCGAGGTCATAACTTCTGCGCGGCAAGATGTGATTTCGCAGTCCAAGATCGACAATGTAGAGCTTTTTGTTGACTTTCAAAAGCTGTTTACCAGCAATATCGAACCGCTCTGCTGGATAGAAGATAAACGATTCCGTCAGTGCCTCTACATAGTCATTGACAGTATTCGGAGAAATTTTTCTGCCGCTGGAGATCAGATAGTCCGTGATGCTGCGGATGGAAACCGGACTGCCTACCACGCTTGCAAGATATTTGGCGATTGTTTTCAACAGCGCAATATCCGTGATCTTTCGCTTGCTTGGGTCGCTTTCTTTGCGCGCCTGCCGGTCCTCAATATCTTTGACAATGACCGTGTTGTAGATGCCCTCTAAATAGGTTTCCACCTTTTCCGGCGTTCTGCTCATCTTGGCGACGTAAGGCAGCGCACCGTTTCTCAGATATTCTGCAAGACCGCGCTCGGCATCCAGCTCTGTGATGGCAAGAAACTCTTGAAATGAGAGTGGCAGCATCCGAATCTCCACATAGCGCCCGGTCAGAAGCGTTGCCAGATCACCGGAGAGCAGATATGCGTTCGAGCCTGTAATATAGATGTCCACATTCGGCTTGACATACAGACTGTCTACGACCTTTTCAAAGTCGGGAACTTTCTGAATCTCATCAAGGAAGATGTAGGTAGTCTTTCCGGCGACCAGCCGCTCTTTCAGATATGCGTACAGCTTCTTGTAATCCAACAGTTCTTCGTATTCCAGTTCTTCAAAGTTCACGGATACAATCTGTGCATCCAGCGCGCCGTTTTCCCGGAGCCACGCCTGATACTGCATCAGCAGTGTGGATTTTCCGCAGCGGCGGATGCCGGTCACGACCTTGATGACCTGTTCTCCTTTCCAGCCGATCAGTTGCTCCAAATATTCCTTGCGTTCTACCAATTCTGCCGCCTCCTTGATGTGATGTTCTTATTATAGAATAGTATTTGCGGAAGGTCAAGAAATATTCCGATTTCGGAATTGTTTCTTTACTATAGGCGGATAAATTCCGAATCAGAAGCAATGCGAAAATGGGCGCAACTTTTTCAGGGGAGTTTTGACGCAAACCATCAACTTTTTCAAGCGACTTTTTCTAAGAACCTGCAACTTTCTCAGAAGCGGCGTCAATCTCATAAACCTCATACGTTTCCTCCGGCTTCACTTTGAGCTTGGTTGATAGAAACTTTTCAATATCAAACGTGTTGCGCCGGTCGGCATCCGAGAGGTATTTGTAATTCGGATGCTTGGTGATGTCATATTTCTCAGACAGGAACGGGCGCACGCCGCGAAGCTGGAGGATGCACTTGCCACCATCCAGAACTGCCAGCTCATCCACGCTGGCAAGCTCGCGCCCGGTCTGTTGGAAATTCTGCGAGAAAGAACCGTTCCGGCCTTTGCTCTGGCTTGACGTTTTCGTATCGATTGTTTCTTTTCCAAGCAGCTCCGAAATGTATTTGTGCGTTGACTGCTCGTTGCCGCCGAGATAGATGAAGCTGTCCGCGTTGCCGATGATGCCCTCCCAGTCGTCCTTAAATAGCGCCTTGAGCTGCGAAATATTTTGCAGAACGATAGTTGACATAATATTTCGAGAGCGCATGGTCGCCTGCAATCGGGCATAGCCGTCGGGCAGGGCCACGTTCGCAAATTCATCGAACATCAGCCGCACGGGAACCGGCAGCGCCCCTTGATGCACCTTATCCGCCTGATAGTAAAGCTCCTGAAAAGCCTGTGTATATAGCATCCCTACCAGAAAATTCAAAGACGCATCGTTGCTGTCCGGAATGATGCAGAAAATCGCCTGTTTCCGTTCGCCCAGCTTGCCAAGCTCCATATCGTCGGTGGCGGTGATGCGCTGGATTTCCGGTAACGTGAATGATGCCAGGCGAACAGCCGCGCTCACCAAGATCGATTTTGCGGTTTTGCCCGCAGCTTGCTTGAAGATATGGTATTGCCGCACGGCAATGTGGTCAGGCTGTTCTTCCTCCAAGGCTTCAAAGAGCAGGTCAAGCGGCGATTGATAATCGTCATCTTCTTCCTTTGCGCCGCCGTTTTCGATCATGTAGAGAATGGTTTCCATGTTCTGATCTTCAACCGGTGCTTCATGCAGCAAATAAAGCATGAGCGCAGAATCCAAAGCCGTTTCAGACTTCTCCCAGAACGGATCATTCGACTTCGCGTTTTTCGGTGTGGTGTTTTTGATGAAATTGTCAATCAACTTGAACACGTCCGCATCCTTTCGGATGTAACAAAACGGGTTATAGCAGTCGGATTTGGATGGGTCGATCAGATCAAAAACGCGCAGAACGTAGCCTTTCTCCAGAAACAGATTTCCGACGGCACGGAGCATTTCGCCCTTTGGGTCAGTGACGATAAAACTCGCATTGGCAAGCATGAGGTTTGGTTTTGCGAGGAATCGCGTCTTGCCCGAACCAGAACCGCCGACAATGATCTGCAAGAGATTTCGCCGGTGCAGCTTGCCGTTCATGTTCATTTGCAGGTGTTGGGTCAGTATGACGTTTTTGCCTGCATCCTTGTCGCGGTATTTCTTGTCCAATTCACGGACACTGCCCCACGACGCGGAGCCATGTTCCTCGCCGGGTCTGGTGTTCTTCTGCCCAGTGTAATAGAACAAGATTGCGCCGCCGTAGAGCAGCAGGAAAATACCGATAAACTTCATCGTGTATGGCGTCCAATGCAGAGAAAACGGCGTTTGGGTCACTTCGGAGAATTGTGCGACCAAGTCAAAGATGGTCATTCCGGGTGCATAACATCCAGCCATCAGCACGGCCAGCCAGACGATCGGTATGACAAACGCCGCCCACACAGGAGCGGCGCTGCGGAATGATTTTTTCTTATGTGTCACAGGTCAATATCCATGCAGGCAAGACCGCTTCGCTCGGCATGGTGCTTGCAGAAAACAAGCGTACCAGCTGCCAACAGCAGCAAAACCGACGGAATGATAAAAAGCAGTTTTTTCATAGATGTTTTAATCCCTCCATTTTCAATAGAATACCATGCCCTGCATGGAAGGGGGGAGCCTTTTGGTATGCGGTATCCGGTGCATTTACGCCAGTTTGTATTTTTCTTCAAACGTATTGTACTGCATCAAAAACTCGTTGCTGCCGGATTTGACGTCGCCGAGGTACTTGTGCAAGTCGATGCGCTCGTTTTTCATGTCGAGCAGGCAGCCTGCGATGTTCGAGCAGTGGTCAGCCACACGTTCCAGATTTGTCAGCAGGTCGGACAGCACAAAGCCTGCGGCCAGCGAACATTCGCCGCGCTGGAGCCGGGCAATGTGATTTGTGCGCAGTTCATTCTTCAGCTTGTCAATGACCTGCTCCAGCGGCTCGACCTGCCGCGCAAGTGTCAGATCGTCCTGCAAAAATGCCCGGCTTGTGAGATCAACGATCTCGCTCACGGCGTTCAGCATCGTCTGAAGTTCTTTTTTTGCAGAGTCCGTGAACGAAACGCCCTTTTCCTTTAACTCCTCTGCCGATTCGATAATATTGACGGCGTGGTCTGCAATGCGCTCAAAATCGCCGATCAGATGCAGCAGCTTGGACGATTCCACGCTGTCCTGTTCGCCCATCGGCTGTGTGGCCAGATGCACAAGGAAGGTTCCCAGTGTGTCCTCATAGCGGTCGGTGTCGTCTTCGCGCTGCCGGACAGAGGCGGCCAGTTCCGGCGTAAAGCCGAGCACGGCCTGCAGGCTTTCGTGCAGCGCAAGTTCGGAGTCCGCCGCCATGCGCTTGGCCAGTTCCTCGCTCTTGACGAGCGCAATAGCAGGTGTTGCAAATAGACGCTCGTCCAGTTCCGTCGTCGCGTCTGCGTGCTGTCCCTCCGGGATGACCTTATACGACAGCTTTTCCAGCAGCCCGCAGCACGGCAGCAGCATCAGCGTGCAGGCCAGATTGAAGATCGAGTGGATCAGTGCGATATGGAAGGTGTCAATGGCGGTGGAGACGAAGGCAAAGCGGAAGATCGCGTTCGCCGATTCAAACAGCGTCAGCCAGACAACTGTGCCGATGATGTTGAAACTCAGGTGCACAACGGCCGCGCGCCGCGCATTCTTGTTCGTGCCGACGGAGGACAGCATAGCCGTCACACAGGTGCCGATGTTCTGACCCATAATAATGGGGATTGCCGCGCCGTAGCTGACAGCCCCGGTCGAGGACAGCGCCTGCAGAATACCGACCGATGCGGACGAGGACTGTACAATGCCCGTCAAAATCGCGCCTGCCAGAACGCCCAGAATGGGGTTCGAGAACATCAGGAAGAATTTTGTAAAGTTCGGGTCGTTCCGCAGCCCGGAAACAGAGCCGGACAGCGATTCCATGCCGAACATCAGCGTCGCAAAGCCCAGCAGAATCAGGCCCGTGTCCTTTTTCTTGCCCTTTGCGGTCAGATACAGAATAATGCCGATCACAGCCAGCACTGGCGTAAACGACGAGGGTTTCAGAAGCTGCACGAACAGGCTGTCGCCGTTGATGCCGGACAGCGACAGCAGCCACGCCGTCACGGTCGTGCCGATGTTCGCGCCCATAATCACGGGGATAGACTGCTTAAGGCTCAGAAGCCCCGAGTTGACAAAGCCCACAACCATGACCGTCGTAGCCGAAGAAGACTGAATGACTGCCGTGACGGCAAGACCCGTCAGAAGTCCGGAAAATTTACCGTTTGTCAGCTTCGCCAGAATGGCCTTCAAGGACCCGCCCGCGCGCTTTTCCAGCGCCGTGCCCATCACACTCATGCCGAACAGGAACAAACTCAGCGAGCCGAGCAATGTTAAAAAGTTAAAAATCGTCATATCCGCACAGACCTCTTTCTAAATTCGTTTTATCTGATATAAATATAGAAAGAGAATGTCAAATGCGCGTCCAGAATTACGTTAAATCTTCGTGATATTTCGCTGAGAACCTTAAATCCAGATCAATTCCCGGTTAAACTGCCGTCCAAGGCTCCCCTTTATTCAAAGTGGAGCCTTGGTGCTTACGAATTCGCCGACAATTTGGGCGAAATCCGGAGCTCCCTACCGCGGAACCCCTTCGTCTCGGCTTCGCCGAGCCACCTCCCCTTTCAGAGGGCCTTTGCTCCGGTTGATTTTCCCGGAATTGCATGATATAGTAGAGAAAAACAAAAAACGGGGGCCTTGAAATGAAAAAACACATCACACGGCTGCTCTTTGCGGCGCTTTTGCTGCTTGCACTGTGCATCGGCGCGTCGGCGGCGGGGACGAGCGGGAAGTGCGGCCCGTCTGCCTACTGGTCATTTGACAGCAGCACCGGCACGCTGACCATCTCCGGCAGCGGCGCGATGAACGATTATGAGTACGGAAACGACTATCCGTGGATGGATTACCGTGATTCGATTCAGACGATCGTGATCGGCGACCAGATCACGCAGATCGGCCGGTACGCTTTTCCGTGGACGGCCTGCAGTACGATTCAATTTGGAAAAAGCGTGCGGAGCATCGGCGCGAAGGCTTTTTCCGGCTGCAGAAACTTGAACGGAGATCTGACGCTCCCGGACAGTGTACAGATTGTTGGAGACAGTGCGTTTTCAGGATGCACCGGCCTGAACGGAACACTGACGTTGGGAAGCAGTCTGCAAACGATTGGCGCCGGTGCGTTTCATTTTTGTCCGTTTTCCGGCGATCTTGTGATCCCAGACAACGTGACCTCGATTGGGGATTCTGCATTCTACATCTCGGATTATTTGCGCCCGGAAACACAGGGGACGCTGACGCTCGGAAAAAATCTGCGCACCATCGGCGCATTTGCGTTCCGTGAAAGCACATATACAGGCAGTCTGACAATTCCGGATTCTGTTGTGGAAATCGGCAAAGGAGCGTTTTATCAATGCGAAAATCTGAACGGCACGCTGACGCTCGGAAGGAGCCTGCGGACAATCGGCAAGGAGGCGTTCTACTGGTGTGCGTTTACCGGCAGCCTGACGATTCCGGAGGGCGTTGCGGAAATCGCAGACGGTGCATTTTCTTCTCTGCATCAATTCAATAGAGACAGGATGTTTAACGGTACGCTGACGCTGCCGTCGACGCTGAAAACCATCGGCGCAGAAGCGTTCGCGTACACAGACTTTTCCGGAGAACTGCTGATTCCAGACGGCGTGACGAGCATCGGCGCGAATGCGTTTAAGGAATGCGACGGCTTCGGCGGGCTCCTGTCCCTGCCGGACAGCGTCAAAACGGTGGGGGAATGGGCGTTTTACCTGTGCAAGGGCTTTACCGGCCTGAAGCTTTCCGCCAGCCTGACCAAAATTGAAGAGCGGTCGTTTGCGCATATGTACGGCCTGAAAACAGAGGTCGTGATCCCGGAGGGGGTGACAGAGATCGGCGAAGGTGCGTTCTCCTGTTCTTATATGCCGTCCGTCCGCTTCCCGTCCACGCTGAAAAAAATCGGGAAGCAAGCATTTTATTTGACATTTGGACTTACAAATTATAGCACGATCACATTCCCGAATGGGCTGGAAGTGATTGAAGACGAAGCGTTCGAAAGCTGCTATTTTAAAAATGCAGTGGTTCTTCCTGCGGGTATAAAATCGATTGGAAAAAAAGTGTTCGACGGCTATCGGTATTCCGGAAAGCGTAACGATATCCCCTTCGGCGTGTACTTCCTCGGCGATGCGCCCCAGCTTGTCGGGACGCTAAACGCCAACTGCTCGTTCCCGTCGGATTGGACACTCTTTTACCTGCCCGGCACGTCCGGCTGGACGGGTGATACCTACGAGGGCTACCAGATCGCCCCGTGGGACGGCGAAACACGCTGGGACAACCTGTACACGCGTGAGTTTGGATACCGGGACAACAATCGGAACGAGATCGAAGCGTCATGGAGCGTCAACACGGACACGGGAAAGATCACCCTGACCGACGATCTGAACGAAGGCTGCGCCGTCGCAGTCTCCTATGACGCGGATGGCCGCGTCACGAGCATCGGCGTCCTGCGGACCAAAACGGATTCCGTCAGGCTCAATCTGCAGGACACCTGCCGCCTGTTCCTCCTGAACGCATCCTCCGCCCCGCGCCTGAACACGCCGGTCACCATCAACGATTACCTGCCGGTCTGAGTATACAAAGCCCCCGTCCATCCGGGCGGGGGTCTTGCTGCACTCTATTCCGCATACCAATCCGCCTGTGGGGCGATGGGCTGGGAAATATCATAATAGGTCAATCCTGTTTCACCGATGATGGACAGCTGCACGGCGGTGATGCTGTCCAGTGCGCAGAGCGTGGCGGCAATGGAGCGCACAGCGTTTGCTGCCTGCTGCGCCGAGGTATCGCAGCCCATGAAATCGTCGGACAGCACGACGCTTGCCGAGCCGTTCGTAACGGAAAGGTCGAGCACCTGCGTCCGGTAGGGGATGGCCCGCGTCAGATTCACGGGAACCTCGCGGCTGACAAGCGCCTGAAGCGCAAGCAGCGGAAGCTGCTCCATGTCAGCGGTACGGACAACAGCATCGCGCGCGGCGAGCAGGCCATCTTTGTCGGGATAATACAGCCGCACGACATATTCCGGCTGGTCGGCAGATGTGTCGTACAGTAAAAACTGCTCTGCCGTATAAGTGACTTCCGTCTGCCGCTGCGTGCGCACAAGGCGCACGCGGTCTACGCCGTCCAGCTGGGTCAGCGTCAGCGTCAGACAGGCTGCCGCCAAAGACGCCTGAAGTCCTTCTGGCGCATTTTCATCTAAAAGCAGCGTCAGCGTACCGTCCTCGCAGGAATCGAAGGAGCAGCTGCCCCTGAGTCCGTCCGGAAGCGCGAGTCCTTCCTCCGCAGGAGCGATCAGATACTGCTGCAAAACGGCTGCGGGGCTGCTGTCCGGTACGGAGGCCGGGGTGGCTGTGAGCGCGCCGGTTTTTGCATCCGCGCTTTCGCGGACGCAGTAATAAAACTGAATCTGTGGTTCCTCCGGACTTCGGAGATAGACCGATGCAGAGCATCCGCACAGAAAGCACACTGCCAGCAGCACGGCAAGCAGGCAGTCCTTTTTTTTACGCATCCGGGTCGTCCTCCTCTCCGGAACCGAAGCTTGGGAACGTGACGGTAAAGCACGAGCCCTCGCCGACTGTGGAACGAACCGAGATCGTGCCGAAATTCCGCCCGACCATCTCATGTACGATGGAAAGGCCGAGTCCCGCGCCGCCTGCCTGACGGCTGCGGGCCTTGTCAACGCGGTAAAAGCGGTTGAAAATAGAGTCCAGTGCGTTTTCGGGAATGCCGCTGCCGGTATCCTCTACATCAATGACAACAGTATCTTCCTCATGCCGCACCCGAACATGGACGCTGCCGTTTTCCCGGTTATATTTGATGCCGTTTTCCACGAGATTGAACAGGATTTGATACGCATCGTCCTCAAAGGACAAAATCGTGCAGCCCTTTTCTACGCTGGCCGTCAGCTTGACCGCCTGCCGGTCGGCCAGCGGCACGAGCATGCGGAACACGCGCGAGAGCGTCTGTCCGACATCAACGACCTCATGCTCTCCGCCCTCTGTTTCATCGGCTGAGGCCCGGCTGAGTGTGAGCAGCTTCTGCGCCATGCGCGTCAGCCGGTCGGACTCCGCGCCAATGTCGGCGACAAATTCCCGCATCGTGTCCGTATCCATCTCGTTTTGCAGGATGGAGTCGGACAACAGCTTGATAGATGCCAGCGGCGTTTTGAGTTCGTGCGACGCGTCGGAGACGAACTGCCGCTCGGTGATCTCCGTCTGCTGCAGCTTGTCGGTCAGCTTGTTGAACTCCGCTGCCAGCGTTGCGTATTCGTCCGAGCCGCGCATCTGAATTTTGTGGCTGTATTCGCCCTCGCGCACAAGGCGCATGGAGGTCATGATCCGCCGCATGCGGCTTGAACCGGTCATGGTAAAGATGACCGCGCACAAAAAGATGATCCCGATCAGAACCAGCGACCCGCGGAAGATCGTCCGCTCAAGGCTTGCGATAATGCCGCCCTGCGAGGCATCGTATTCCATCAGATATACGCACCCAACGACCGTATCGTGCATCAGGACCGGCGACGCAGCGTAGCTTTTGAGCGTGTTGTTTTCATAGACGCAGGAAAAGACGTCATTACAATCCAGCGCCTGCACGATCGGCTCGAGCAGGACGAATTTTCCCTCCGCGTTCTGGCTGGGCACAGAATCGTAGAGCGCGCGGCCCGATGCGTCGGTCACGATGAGGCGCGTGACGTTCATATCGCCAATGACAGAGATAATCTGCTCCGCCGTCTCCTGCGTCAGCGCATCTACACCGGAAAATGAGGACGTGACGACCTTCAGCTTATCCTGCGCGGACGAGCATTTTGCCTTGAACATCAGATCGCGCGAGGCGGAGGCAGAGTAAATATTCAGAAATACAAGGACAAGAACCGTAACGGCCATATACGCCAGCGCGTTGCGGATCTGCGAACTTGACGGCATGAGCCGCCTGCGCCGTTCAGTACTTGAAATAGTAGCCAACTCCCCACTTGGTCAGAATATGCTCCGGCTGGGCAGGATTTTTTTCGAGCTTTTCGCGCAGCCGTCGGATGTGCACATCCACCGTGCGGATCTCACTGCTGACGTCGTAGCCCCAGATTGCGTCGAGCAGTGTCTCGCGCGAATATACGCGGTTGGGGTTGCGCATCAGAAGTTCCATGAGATCAAATTCCTTCGCCGTCAAATCAACCGGCACGTCCTCGCGGAACGCGCTGCGGCTGTCTCGGTCGAGCGTGATGTGCTCGCAGACGAGCGTCTGCTCCGGCGTCTGCTTTTTTGCTGTTCCGGCCCGGCGCAGAAGCGCGCGGATGCGTGCCTTGAGTTCGAGAATGTTGAACGGCTTTGTGAGATAGTCGTCCGCGCCGTGCTCAAAGCCCAGCAGCTTGTCCATATCCTCGGATTTGGCGGTCAGCATGATAATGGGAACCTGCGAAAACTCCCGGATTTTCGTGCAGGCCTCCAGACCGTCAAGCCGGGGCATCATCAGATCGAGCACGATCAGATCCGGCGTTTCGCTCGCCGCCAATTCCACGGCTTCCATGCCGTCACAGCCGGTTACGACCTCGTAGCCGTCGTTTTCCAAGTTGAACTTAATGCCCTTGACCAGCAGCTTTTCGTCATCCACAACCAGAATTTTCATTCGATTTCCTCCACATAGACATACGGCCGCAGCTTTTCCAGCAGCCCTTCTCCAATCCCCTCGACGTCCAGCAGCTGCTGGGTCGTGACAAATTTTCCGTATGTGTACCGGTATGCAAGAATCCGCTCCGCCGTCTTTTCTCCCACGCCCGGAAGTTCCAGAAGTTCTTCCATCGTTGCCGTGTTCAAACAGACGCGGCCGCTTCCTTCAGCGGCGGAAGCCGTCTTTTTCTCGACTTGGCTGATCCAGGCGTCCTGTGCCGCGCCGCCGGGCGCAGCGTGCTGCGTTTCGAGAACTGGCCCGCGCACCGTTGCGCGGCCAAGAAAGAATGCGCAGGCGCACAGGAGAATTGCAGCGCTCCACAAGACAAGCGCCGGATCGACACGCTTTTTCCGCATACAGCTGCCTCCATTTGACATACCGGGCCAACCTGTTATATAATACGTTAAGTGTCAACTGACGCAATCAGTATACCATATTTTTTTGATTCTGTACAATCCGAACAGAATAAAATGGAGATAAAAATGAAAAAAACGAAGGTTCTTTCCCTGCTGCTTGCCGTGTTCCTGCTGCTGTCTTCCCTGACGTTGCCGCTTCTCGCGGTGGACGCTGAGACGGCGGAAGACCCGGAGCAGACGCAGAGCGACGGCGCGGATGCCGCAGCGGCAGACGACAGCGTGCCGGAGGATCAGCTGCTGTCCTCGCGGACAAGCTTTTCTGTCGCGGCCAAGGCCGCGCTCCTCGTCGATCTCAACACGGGCCGTACCGTCTATGAACAGGACGCGGACGAGCGCATCTATCCGGCCAGCCTGACGAAGATCATGACCTGTCTGCTGGCACTGGAAAACGGCAATTTGTCCGACGTTGTGACCGTTTCGGCATCCGCGCTCGAGGATCTGGACATTGATTCGAGCGTCGCAGGGCTTCAGGTCGGTGAGCAGATGACGCTGGAAAATCTGCTGTACTGCATGATGGTCGTCTCCGGCAACGACGCCTGCAACGTCATCGCCGAGCATATTGCCGGTTCCATTACGGATTTTGTCCGCATGATGAACCAGCGCGCCTACGAACTTGGCTGCCTCAACACGCATTTCAGCAATCCCCACGGTCTGCACGATGAGAATCACTATACCACCGCGCGCGATTTGTCCATCATTACGCAGGCCGCGCTCAAAAGCGAAAATTTCCGCCAAATCGTTGATACCTATGAATATCAGCTGCCCGATGATAATGTACGGCAGAACATCCCGAAGCTTAAAACGACAAACATGCTGATTTACCGCTCGATGTCCAACTCACTCTATTATTCGCGTGCGCATGGCATCAAGACCGGCTATACCAGTCAGGCGGGCCGCTGCGTCATTTCCGAGGCGACGGGAGACGGTCTTGACCTTTTGGGCATTGTCTGCGGCGCGGCCACAACCATCCTTGACAGCGGCGATCTGCTTATGGAGAACTTTACGGAGTGCGCACGGCTGTTTGACTATGGCTTTGATAATTACTCATACTTACCGATCATGTCGCCGCTGTATCCGGTCGATCAGGTGAAGATCAACAACTCTGCCGGTGCGGAGGCGGTCGCCGTTGCGCCGCAGGACGAGATCAAGGTTCTGCTGCCGAACGACTATGACCCCGACAAGCTGGTCACAGATATCCAGCTTAACAGCGACAGCGTTGACGCGCCTGTCCGCGAGGGCGACGTGCTCGGCTCGGCCACCGTTACCTATGCCGGTGAGATCCTCGGTCAGACGAAGCTGCTTGCCATCACCGATGTGGCGCGTTCCGAGATTTCCTCCGCCGCTGCTGGAACGGGAGCCTATATCCAGAAAAACTGGTGGAAGTGGGTCGTGATTGCAATCTTTGTTGCCGTTGGTGTGATACTGGCCCTTATCGTGCTCTATCAGCTGCGCAAGCGCCGCTACCGCCGCATGCGCATGGAGCAGCGCCGCCGTGCGCTGGAAGATCGCCGCCGCCGTTTCCGCGAAGGCTACGACCTGCCGTTTGACGAACTGGAACGAAAGTAAAGGAGGGCAATCGCATGCTGAACTGGGAATCGCTTCAGGCTGCCTGCCTGTCCTGCACCAACTGTCCGTTGTCGCAGACGCGGCACAACGTCGTTTTCGGCGTCGGCCCGCGGGACGCGGAGGTCATGTTCGTCGGCGAGGGACCGGGAGAAAACGAGGACTTGCAGGGCGAGCCGTTTGTCGGCGCGGCTGGAAAGTTTCTTGACGAAATGCTCTCCATCATCGACCTTGGCCGGGAAAACTGCTATATCACGAACATCGTCAAGTGCCGCCCGCCCAAAAACCGCGACCCGATGCAGACCGAGCAGGATGCGTGTATCGGCTTCCTGCGCGCGCAGACGAAGCTGATCCAGCCGAAGATCATCGTCTGCCTCGGCCGTATCGCGGCCATGCGCCTCATCCGTCCGGATTTCAAGATTTCCCGCGAACACGGACAATTTACTGAAAAGGGCGGCATTCTCTTCACTGCACTCTATCATCCGTCCGCGCTCCTGCGCGACGAAAGCAAGCGCCCGGACACCTTTTCTGACCTCAAGGCCCTTCAGGCCAAAGTCCGCGAGGTCTGTACCAGAACCCTGTAATGACAACAGGACGCGCCGCTCCCGGATGGGCGGACGCCTATTTACCGCTACCCCGTCTAGGACGCACGGATACAAAGCGAGGACAACCTGCCCGGCAGTGCAGCTTGTGCAAATTCGAGCCGTTGAAACGAGCGAGACTGATGCTTTCAAAGAAGGGGGATACCATGGATAGATACGCTGTAAACTCATATCGCGCGGCATGAACAGAGGAAATCGCAGTGCCGATCAAAAGCGCGGGAGTGCGTGTCCGAAAGCGGCTGAAAATCAAATATCCGCGGCTGCCAATCAAGGCAGCCGTATACTCCAAAACGAGGTCATACCGCAGATGACCTCGTTTTTATTTCTATTTATTACCGGCTGAGAATCATGGCGCAAACAGGCCTCTTTTTGGCGCGGTGCCGGTTTGACGGGCGAAATAAACGTATGCTATTTTCTGAACTGATACAATGTACAGACGCGAGCATGATTGAGGATTTAAATATGATATTTCTTTCCCACCGAGGGTTGGGAGCCGGTCACGCGCATCCACTCGGACAACCACCTCTGGCTGGTCATGGACGCCTATCACATCGCGCTGGAAGAGGGAAACGTTTCGTACCTCGACACGCAGGCCCCGTATTTCGACGGCGGCAGCGGCACGATCTGGGAGCATATCAAGAAGTCTATCCGCTTCACCACGCAGAACATGGGCGCGCACGGCTTCCCGCTGATGCTCAGCTCCGACTGGAACGACATGCTCTACAAGGTCTGCCGCAAGGGGAAGGGCGAAAGCATCTGGACGGGGATGCAGTTTGCCGTTGCGCTGCGTATGATGCAGGAGCTGGCGGAGCGCATGGGTGAACCGGAGTTTGCAGCGGAATACAAGGCGCTCTATGACCGCCAGCAGGCGCTTTGCCGCACGCTTGCGTGGGATGGCGCGTGGTTCCGCCGCTGCATCACGGACGAGGGCCGCTTTATCGGCTCGGAGTCCGAGCCGCAGGCAAAGATCTGGCTCAACACGCAGAGCTGGGCAGTCCTCAGCGGCCTCGGCACGCAGGAGCAGCAAATACAGGCCATGGATAGCGTCAAAAAATATCTCGATACCGACCTCGGCATCAAGAAAATTCATCCGGCCATGACGACGGACTACCCGACGAAGGAAGAAAACCTGACCTGCTACAACAAGGGCTGCGGCGAAAACGGCAGCGTGTTCTGCCACGCGAATACTTGGGCGATCATAGCAGAATGTATGCTGAAACGCCCGGAGAACGCATGGAAATACTACCATCAGCTTCTGCCGATGGTTGCACAGAAAACAGCGGGCGCGGAGCGCTATAAGGCGGAGCCGTATGTCTATTCGTCGAATATCTTCGGCCCGGAGAGCGATAAATTCGGCCTCGCGAACGTCTCATGGCTGACCGGCACGGCGGCATGGATGTATCTGGCCGCAACGCAGTATCTGCTGGGCGTCCGCCCAACATGGGACGGCCTCGAGATCGACCCCTGCCTGCCGGAGCAGCTGCTCCCGGCAAAGGTCACCCGCGTCTTCCGCGGCTGCCGGTATGAGATTACGATCACAAAAAACCAAAAGCTGTCCCTCCCGCATGTGGAAGGAAGAAAGCAGCTGAGCGTTCAGGTATAAGGAAAACCACCAGTCATGCGCAGTGCGCGTGGCTGGTGGTTCTGTTTTACAGATGGCTTTTTTCAGCTGTTTCCGGCTCAAGATTCTTCCTGCTCAGCAGAATGCCGATCGCAATGAGCGGGATCACGATCCAGCTGACAATGGTCGCCGTCCAGCCGCCCCACTGTGCAAGCAGTGCAAACAGATAGGAGGAGATTGCCGCGCCCAGATACAGCATGCAGTCGAGAATGCCGCTGACGGTCGCGCTGCGGCCGACGGAGCCGAACTGAATGGGGATCGAGATCGTAAAGGAAAGGTCCGTGCAGACCATCAGGCAAAGCATGACCGCCATAAAGCCTGCCGCGGCCAACGTCCATCCGGCGAGATTTGCAAGCAGCACGATGCAGGCCGCAGCAGCGCAGCCCACATAGAACACGATCAGCTGCGTTCTGGTTTTCGGGACTTTTTTCTGAACCGCCGGATGTACGGCAAGCGCCAGAATTTTCGCGGCGGGCAGGACTGCGGATAAGATCAGGGAAAGCGTCGCGTTCAGCGAAAATTCCTCAGAAAAATACACCGGCGCCCACGAGGTTAGCCCGTCGCGGATCATGCCGGTCAGACAGGCGACGCCCATAAAATAAAGGAGTTTTCCCCGGCGGAAGAACTGCCAATTCAGCTTGGCTGCGCGTTTTTTCTGCATCTGCGTCGTTTGTGACGCTGTGCGAAGATCCCGCATCAAAAACCACACAAAGCTAAGTGTCAGACAGGCCGCTGCTGTGACCGACATGGCTGTCCGCCAGCCACCCAAGGCCAATTCCGCAGGGACGATCAAAAAGCAGCTCAGGGAACCGGCGTGCTGGAAAAGCGAAACAATGCGCAGGGCACTTTCCTGCTGCTCTGCGGGCAGGTTGTCCGCCGTCAGCCGGACGATGCTGGGCCATACCGCAGACTGCGCATAGCCGTTGACGCAGCACAGGACGATCATGACCGGCAGATACGGCAGCAGCCGGATGCCAAGATGCGTCGCGGCACAGCAGAACATGGTGGCGCAGATCATCAGCCGCGGATTTGTGCGGTCTGTCAGCAGGGAGTTGATCGACATCCCGACGGCATACGCGATATATCCGGCGGTGATCGCCAGCCCCATCGCGTCCTTCGAGATGCCGAGGTCGGGCAGCAGATCGACCATGCAGGCGCTCAGGTCCGTGCGGCAGATCTGGCAGAAAAAATACAAAATGCCGGACAAAATGACCAGCTTCCAATGCTTCTTTTTCAATGCCTTGATTCTCCTTCTGATTTCTTTTAAAATCGTAGCATAGGTGATTCCGGCGAAGCAATCATAATTATGGCGTAATTACGCACAATAATGTCGCAATTACGACCTGTTCATTTTGCACTGCACGATTTTATTATGGGAGAAACAATACTTGGAGAGAACGTCTATGTATAAGGGGATTTTTACGGATTCTGATCTGCTTTACCGCATCGACGTGATCAACAGCATCGACTTCTATGCGATGGGCTTTGACATGATGCGAGGGGAGACCTATGCCCGGAACGCGCTGCAATGGCCGCAGCAGGAGCGGACGGATGTGCTGATCGTGAACGTGCGGCTGGAGGATATGTCCGGCTTCGAGCTGGCGGAGCGTATCCGCAGGCAGATGCCGCAGGTCAAGGTCATTTTTCTGGCGGATTCGCCGGACGGCGCGGATGCGCAGGCAGCTGTGCGGTTTGGCGCGTTTGACTATGTTTTGAAATCAGATGGGATTGACGCGTTGCGCGCTGCGCTTAGCCGTGCGGCTGAGGAGCTGTGCGCGGAACGCCGGGAGAATGCCTATCTGCGCAGCCAGACCAATTGGGATGAGATTATTCCAAAGCTCCTGCGCTTGCTTACGGCCTTGCGGCCGGAAATCTGCGAAGAGCATTGGCAGCTGTACTCCAGAATCAAGCCGCTGGTTTCCAATGATTCATTCTGCATCGAGACGCTGCTGGTGCGTGCGCTGATGGAGGAGCTGCGCATGGAAATTCGCCGCCGCGATGAGGCGCTTTTCCTGCAAATCCGAAGCAGCATAATGGACACGCCGCTGGAGGAACTGACATCCACACACGCTGTGGCAACGCAAATCGACACAATCTGGAAGCTGCTCGCGGAAAAGGGCTATATTACGCCGGAGGATGCGCTGAAAAGCGACACCATTGGGCGCGCCTGTGTCTATATGCAGACGCACCTTGGAGAAAAGCTGACTGCCGAGAGCGTAGCGGCGTATGCCCATATCAGCTCACGGCACTTTGTCCGAAAGTTCCGCGCGGAGATGAATGAGACGTTTGCGGAGTATCTGCTCCGCATTCGGATCAAGGCGGCCATTGGAATGCTGAAGAACGGAAAGGACGTCAAATCCATCCCGGAGGCCGTGGGCTACAAGGACAAAAAGAGCTTCTGCACCGCTTTCAAGACCTGTACCGGCTGCTCCATGCGCGAATATCAGCAGAGGCTGAATCTGAGCCAGCGAGAGGAGCCGCCGCAGGAATAAGACGGCGGCGCAGCAGCGTCGATGCAAAAGCAAATCAAAGCGCACATGCAGAAATGCATGTGCGCTTTGCATAATAAGAAACGACCGGATTTGTGCGATTTATCCAATTTTCAAGCGGATGTAAAATCAATGTAAAATTGACCAACAGAGAAGGAAAACGACAGTTGGTATTTAGAAGCAATGCACAAGATGTTGTCGCAAACCCTGCCAATATTGTCGCAATTACGACTTGGAAATAGAAACGCGAATTCGTAAAATGAAGAAAAAGAAAGCGGAGGCACCCATGCGAACCATGACAAAGGAAAGAAAAAAGGAAGGGCCGCGGCTCAAGGGAAAGGGCCGGGCGGACGCAAAAGCCAGCCGTCAGCTGCTGCTTCTGTGTATCCCGGCGATCATCGCTTATATCCTGTTCAACTATATACCGATGGGAGCCGCAGTCATCATTCCGTTCAAGAATTATAAATTCTCCAAGGGCATCCTCGGCAGCGACTGGTGCGGCCTTGCAAACTTCAAGTGGATCATCCAGTCCGTCGCGCTTGACCGCGCGCTGCGCAACACGGTGCTCTACGGTCTTCTGTTCATGGTGCTCAGTCCGGTCACGAACGTGATCATCGCACTTCTGCTGTTTGAGATCACAAGCAGACGCCGGCTGAAAACCTACCAGACCATCATCACCTTCCCGAACTTCATGTCCATGGTTATCGTCGGCTATATCGTCTACGCCATCCTCAGCCCGAGGACCGGTCTTATGAACCAGATCATCCAGTTCTTCGGCGGCGACCCGGTCGATGTGTACATGAATTCAAAATACTGGCCGTTCATCCTGACCGTCGTGAACATCTGGAAGGGCATCGGCATGGGCTCCATGATGTACTTTGCAGCCCTGATGGGCATTGATACCTCGCTCTACGAGGCGGCGGAGATCGACGGCGCGGGGCGCTTCCAGAAGATGCTCCATATCTCCCTGCCGCACCTTGTCCCGCTGATCTGCATCTTCACCATCATGAATGCGGGCACGCTCATCAGCGGCAACTTCGACCTTTTCTATGTTATCCCGAGAAATACCTCGACGCTGTACGCAACGACGGATATCCTGAACACCTACGTCTATCGTTCCCTGCAGGAATCCAGCTATGCGATCGGCGCGACGACGGGCCTCATTCAGTCCGTTGTGGGTATGTTCCTTGTTCTGCTGTCCAACTGGATCGTCAAGAAGATCTCCCCGGACAACTCGATGTTTTAAGCGGAAGGGAGAATCTTATGAATCCGAAAATCAAGCACAGCCGCGACAGGGCGTTCAAGCGCTTTGTGTATATTTTCTTTTTCCTGATGTGCGCCTGCTTTGTTCTTCCGCTGATCGTCGTCATTTCAGCGTCATTCACCAGCGAACAGGCCCTGACCTCCGGCGGCTTTTCCCTGCTGCCGCGTGATTTTACGCTCGACGCGTACAAGTCGGCATTTTCCAGCGGAACACGCGTGCTGCGCGCCTACGGCGTGACCATTTTTCAGGCTGTGGTCGGCACGGTTCTCAGCAGCCTCGTCGCAGCACTGGCAGCCTATCCGCTTTCCAGAAGCAACTTCCGCTTCCGCAGGCCCATCACGGTCTTTATCTTCTTCACCATGCTCTTCGGCGCCGGTATGATTCCGAACTACATTATCTTCGCCAAGTATTATAAGCTGGCGGATTCCATCTGGATCTACATTCTGCCCGGCATCACCGGCGGCGCGTGGAACACCATGGTATTCCGGACGTTCTTCAAGGGTCTGCCCGAGACGCTGTTTGAGGCGGCGTATCTGGACGGCGCGAGTGAGCTGCGCATCTTCTTTTCGGTCGTTTTGCCGCTGTCCACGCCCGTTTTTGCGTCCCTTGGCTTTATGGCGCTGGTTGCCCGCTGGAACGACTATACCACGTCCATGATCTACATCCGCAACGAAAGCCTCTATACGCTGCAATATCTCTTACAGCGCATGATGGATCAGGCGGAGTTCATGAAGAATCTTGCAAATAATCCCATGATGTCCGGCAGCGTTTCGCTGGACACGAGTATGCTGCCGAGCGAATCGCTGAAATTCGCCATGTGCGTCATCGCCGCAGGCCCCATGCTGGTCGTGTTTCCGTTCTTCCAGAAATACTTCGCACAGGGTCTTACCATTGGCGCAGTCAAGGGCTGAGAGAACAGCCTGTTTTATGAATTGTATGCCTGAAAACGAATGGTACCGCGTTTTGAGGCGTTTACAAGAGAAAACGACACCCCATATCACCTAAAATCTAAGGAGGATATCATGAAAAAGAGAACCATTTGCCTGCTCCTTGCCATGATCATGGTTCTGAGCATCGTTCTGGCGGGCTGTAGCAAGACTGCTGAGACTCCCGCTGCGGACGAAACCCCCGCCACGACTGAGCCGGCGGAAACCACCGACAACACCGAAACCCCTGAAGCTCCCGAAGAGACTGCCGAGCCCGCGCTTGAGCAGAAGACCATTCAGCTCATGATCACCGGCGCCGGCAAGCAGGCCAACTCCGATAAGGTATGGGCTGCGTTCAACGAGCAGCTCCAGCAGTACGTTCCCAACACCACGGTTGAATTCATCGACGTTTCCTTCGATGAGTACAGCGAAAAGTTCTCTCAGGTTCTGGCTTCCGGCGAAGGCGTTGACCTCGCATGGACCGGCTGGCTGATCAACAAGCCGCAGAACATTGCCGATGGCAACCTGATGCCGCTCGACGATCTGCTTGCAGAGTATG
>ERZ827469.1534-NODE-1534-length-20302-cov-3.310565_pt1 | contig 20302 bp, 17 predicted proteins | sample MGYA00519917_ERZ827469 | MGnify/ENA primary metagenome ERZ827469 (study PRJEB31778, sample SAMEA3449314) | human gut metagenome | biome: human gut; feature: human-associated habitat; material: faeces | place: United Kingdom | collected 2010/2012 ... | reverse complement strand
TCCGAATCTGATGCGCCTGGAGTATGACAACAAAAGGACAAGGAAGGGTCATTTGATTGAGGCTGTAGAAAGGCTGGAGGAAAAAACAGGCCTGGAGTTGTTTGAAGAATTTTATGAGCTGCAGAATAACCAGTCGATGACAGAGGTGCAGGAACAGTTTGTAGAAGAACTATTGCGGGGGATGAAGGAATGAAGCCAAAGAAATTGACCATCAGCGCATTCGGCCCGTACGCGGACCGGATGGATCTGGATTTTACACAGCTGGGCGGCGGTGGATTATATCTGATCACAGGAGATACCGGCGCGGGAAAAACGACGATCTTTGATGGGATTACATTTGCGTTGTACGGGGAGACAAGCGGAGGAGTCCGGGAGGCATCCATGCTCAGAAGCAAGTATGCAAAACCGGAAACACCTACCTATGCGGAATATATTTTTGAATATAAAGATGCAGTGTATACAGTGAAGCGAAGCCCGGATTATGAGCGCCCAAAGACCAGAGGTACCGGAATGACCACCCAGAAAGGGGAAGCATTGCTTACTTTTTCTGATGGAAGAGCTCCTGTGACAAAGCTGAAGGAAGTGAATCAGACAGTTACTGATCTGATCGGGTTAGATATGAAGCAGTTTACGCAGATTGCTATGATCGCACAGGGAGATTTCAGAAAATTGCTGCTGGCTGACACAGAGGAACGCAGCAACATTTTCAGAAAGCTTTTCCATACGGATATTTATAAGGTGATTCAGGAAAAATTAAAATTCGAGGCCGGTGGTCTGGACAAGGCGTATAAAGAGCTGTTGAGAAGTATCCGCCAGTATACGGAACAGGTCAGATATTCTACAGAAGACCAGTTGGGACAACAGTGGATATTGATGGAGAAGAATGGCTTTGAGGGAAATCTGGAAGAAGGTCTGGAAATCCTGGAGCAGTTTCTGAAGGTAGATAAAGAGACGCTGAAAAATTTGAATAAGCAGATCAAAGAGAACGATAAAGAACTGGAAAAAGTAAATCAGCTTTTGGGAAAGGCTCATAAAGAAGCAGATGCAAAGGCAAGGAAGGAACAGCTTCTGCAAGAGAAAGAGGTATTGCTTCCGCAGTTGGAACAGGCACAAAAAGCTGCAGAAAATGGGGCAAAGGAACCTGATGAGATCCAACGCCTGATGCTTTCCATACAGAAAGAAAAAGAGAATCTGGAGCGTTATACAAATCTGGAAAATCTGCTCAGAGAAACAAAGAAGGCTTCCCTGCAGATAGAAAAGCTGGGAACGGACGGTACAGAGCTGCAGAATCGTCAGAAAGAAATGAAAGCTGTGCTTGAAGAAAAACAAAAAGAATATCAGACAACAGACGGTACAGAAAAAGAAAAAGCAGAAACAGATTTCCGGAAAGAGAAAATAGATACTCTTTATGCAGGAATTTATAAGAATTGTGGAAATCTGGAGTTTCTTCAGACAAAAATCAGTGAACTGAAAACACAGTCCGGGCAGGAAGAACAACTTGCGAAACAGATAAAAAAGGATTTGACTGATCTGGAAGAGAAAATTGTTTCCGGTGGGAATCTGGAAATCAAAGAGAACAGTCTGGTCATACGTTTGCAGCAGATAGAGAAAATAGAAGATCAGCAGAAACGGTATCAGGATCTGGAAAAGGAAGCAGAGAGAAAAAAGAAGGGTTATCTGACCGCTTCTCAGAAACGGACAGAAATAAAAGAAATCCTGAACAAAATGGAGCAGGCCTATCTGGATGCGCAGGCGGGTGTTCTGGCAGCAGATCTTCAGGATGGGATGCCATGTCCGGTATGTGGTTCTGTTCATCATCCGAAGCTTACACAGATTCCGAAGGAAGTTCCCACAGAAGAACAGCTGAAAAAACAGAAAAAGTTAACAGAAGCTACGGAAAAAGCGGCATCTGACGCAAGTGTGCAGGCAGGAGAGGCAGCAGGACTGATGCAGCGCTGCAGGGAAGAACTGACAGAAGGGGTTAAAGGTTATATAGCGCAGTTTCTGCCAGAAGAGGAGACACAAGAGATACTTCGAAAGGAACTTCCTGATCATGAATTATGTTTATTTGTAAAAAATCAGGAAAGCAGTGTACAGACAGGATTGGAAGAAATCAAAAAACAGAAAAAAGTTCATCAGGATTTACTGAAGAAAAAGGAAGAGTTCATCACACAGTCAGAACAACATGCAAAAGAATTTCAGAAATTACAGATCAGTCTTGAAAAGAGGAAGAGCCAGCTGGAAAGTATTCAGGAACAGCTGCAGAATCAATTGGACGAACCTGTACTGACATGGATCCATGAAGAAGATATAAGACAGAGAATGAAAACTGATCCGGAACTGTCACAGGATTACAGCGGTGAAATAGTGTATCAAAAGGAAATCTGTAATGTATCACAGGCTTTGCTGCAGGGAAAGAGAGCAGCAGAATGGCTGAAACAGCAGCAAAATATTCTGGGACAGAAACAAAAGGATCTTACAGCATTTCTGGAACAGAGAAAACTTCTGGAGATGCAGATTGGTAAGACTCAGACAGAACTTACAACGATCACAGACCAGATCAATCAGAATCAGCAGCAGACAGCAGCAGAGAAATCCAGATATGAGCAGCTGCAGAAGCAGAGAGAGAATATGGAAAAAGAGCTGGGTGAAAGGACAAAGGAAGAAATCCTGTCTCAGATCCAGATTAAGACTGAGGAACAAAAGAAGCTTGAAATACATTACAAAACAGTAACAGAAGCGAGAGAAGTATTAGAAAAGAGAATGACAGAACTGGATTCGGTAATTGCATCTCTGACAGAACAGTTAAAAGAATCCATAAGTATTTCAGCTGAGGAACTGAATGCTCAGAAAGAAAACTTTGCACAGCAAAAGAAATCACTTTCAGAAAATCGTGATGAAATCCATGCCCGCCTGGAAATCAACAGTGACATGTATGAAAAAATCCGCAGACAGCAGACAGAACTTCTGAAAACGGAAACCCGTTGGAAGTGGATGAAATCTCTCTCAGACACTGCCAATGGTACGATTACAGGTAAGGCAAGGATCATGCTGGAAACTTACATCCAGATGCAGTATTTTGACCGCATTCTTGCGCGTGCCAATATCCGTCTGATGACCATGAGCAGCGGTCAATATGAGTTAGTTCGCAGGAAAGAAAACAAGAGCAGGGTAGGGAAAACCGGTCTGGAACTGGATGTAGTAGATCATTACAATGGAACTGTTCGAAGTGTCAAGACCTTATCAGGTGGAGAAACATTTCAGGCATCCCTGTCTCTGGCACTGGGACTTTCCGATGAAATTCAGTCAAGCTCCGGCGGAATCCAGCTTGATACCATGTTTGTGGATGAAGGTTTCGGATCTCTGGATGAAGATGCCCTTGATCAGGCAATCCGCGCATTGAAGGATCTCAGTCAGGGAAGCAGACTGGTGGGGATTGTTTCCCATGTAGCAGAGCTGAAAGAACGTATTGATAAGAAGATCATAGTAACAAAGAAACGGACAGAAGATGGAGTTGGAAGTACGATCTGTATAGAAGGATGAGATTTTATGGTCAAGCGGATAAAATCATCCGCTTTGCTATGCGGCGCTACATCGAATAACTGTTTCACAGTGTATCAGAAGGAGTTGTCACTCCTCCTGATACAAGCAAGTCCCTACCCATTGCTTATTGTTTTTTGCAACCGACCCCGGGGACTTACTTGATTCGGTTAAAAAAGGCAGTTACTAAAAAAAGTTATACAAAATTAACTTGACAGAATACCAGAGATAGTATATATTAAGTTATGAAGTTAGACATAAATAACTCGAACTGCTGAACGATCTGTTGAAGGTCTTTTTACAGCAGTAATTCAAGCTTTGCAGCAAACAAAAGCAATAAAATGTTTCGTAAAGCTTTATTTTTTGATAGATAGTTAGCGTTTTCTAACTAATATTCTGCCATTGAGAAAGGAATCATAACATGCTGGAGAAATCTGTGATCGAACATTGTTCACCTACATTAGCATCTATTAAAACCGGAAATCTTTTTACATATAAATATGAATCTGAGGAAGAATTATGGAAAAGCGTAGAAGGCTTTAATGAATGTGTAAGAGAAAAAGGCGTTTCCCTCACAGTACTTCGCAGGAGTGAGAAAAAGGCGCTGATTTATGTCTGCCGGCTCTCAAGCCTTGAAAGAGATCTGAAGAAACCTGGTGTTGCGAATTTCATAAAGAAGTATGGGTATGAGAGTACAGATCCTGCATATGCACTTGAGAGACTGAGAAGCCGCCTGGCCCAGAGAGAAGATTTTCCTCATGAAATCGGATTATTTCTGGGATATCCGCTGGGAGATGTGATCGGATTTATCAAGAATGCAGGGCAGAACTGTAAATGTGTAGGTTGTTGGAAGGTTTACTGCAATGAATGTGAGGCAATAAAGGCTTTTGCCAGATTTAAGAAATGTACCAGCGTGTATGTACGTCTCTGGAATCAGGGAAGAACTGTACGTCAGCTGACGGTGGCAGCGTAAGGAAGAAGCTATATACAGTAATATAGCAGGGATGGATAGTTCGTTTAAGAATCAGTATAATAGAAAAGCCGTATGACTTTTTATTATAATATAAATCATGGCTTTGCGGCAAAGAAAAAGGCAGAGCAAATTTAAGGAGGATTTTAATCATGAGTAAAGTAGCAGTTGTATATTGGAGCAGCACAGGAAACACAGAAGCAATGGCAAACGCAGTTGCAGACGGAATCAGGGAAAAAGGCGGCGAAGCTGTTCTTCATACCTGTGAGGATTTTGACGGTTCTAAAGTTGCTGAATATGATGCAATCGCTTTCGGATGCCCTGCAATGGGAGATGAAGTTCTCGAAGATACAGAATTCGAGCCAATGTTTGACGGATGCAAAGGTGCCCTGAAAGGCAAGAATATCGCTCTGTTTGGTTCTTATGGATGGGGAGACGGCGAATGGATGCGTAACTGGGAAGAGTCCTGTAAAGAAGCAGGTGCAAATCTTGTATGCGACAGCGTGATCTGCCAGGAAGAGCCAGATGATGAAGCTACAGATGCTTGCAAAGCTTTAGGTGCTGCATTAGTATAATAGAATAAGTAAGAATTGTTTTAGGGACTGCCAGTGTACAAATGGGCAGTCCTTTTTATTTGGAAATATTTTAGGAAAATAAGCGGGAATCCTCGGTAATTCAGTTACCGAGATGAAAGCGTAGAATTGTGCATATCTGCACAGTAACGTAAAAAATACAGATAAATAATAGACAGGAGATGATGCATTCATCTCCTGTTTATGTTACAATGAATATGATAAATATGGGAGTTGTTCAGTAATGGAGCAATTTGCAGATATCAGGGTGGATAGAGTGAATATACAGATGGAGGCAGAAGATGCTGACAGAACAGAAATTTGACATTATCTGAAAAAGGAGAGAGAAAATGAGTCTGAAAATTGAAAAGAAAAATGAAGGAACAAAAGATACAGTATTTTTGACCGGGAGATTAGATACAGCAACTGCACCTGAATTGGATACTTTTGCCGAGAAAGAGTTGCTCAATACTCAGGAACTTGTATTGGATTTTACAGGGCTTGAATATATTTCATCAGCCGGCCTGCGTGTTATTCTGAAAATGCAGAAATTTATGAATGTAAAAGGAACTATGAAATTGATTCATGTGAGTGATATCATACAGGATGTATTCGATATTACGGGATTTGCAGACATACTGTCAATCGAATGACTGTGGCTGTAAAGATACAGAACTGCACAGCGAAAAGGAGGATTCTATTTATCTGAACTGAATGAAGGAAGGAGAAGTGGATTTGAAAAGTATTACAGAAGAAGCAAAAATAGAGAATATAGCGGTAATTACAGATTTTGTAAATTCCATACTGGAAGCAAATGGATGTTCTGCAAAAGTACAGATGGAGATAGATATTGCGATAGATGAGATATTTGGCAATATTGCCTATTATGCTTATACGCCAAAAACCGGAGAGGCAACTGTACAGGTTGAAATAAAGAATTTTCCTGAAAGACTGGAACTGACGTTTATAGACAAAGGCATTCCTTATAATCCATTAGAAAATAAAGATCCGGATGTTACCCTGGATATAGAGAAAAGAAAAATCGGAGGGCTTGGAATTTTTTTGGTTAAGGAAATGATGGATGAGGTTTCATATGAATATGCAGACGGGAAAAATATATTGAAATTAAAAAAGAATTTATAGATTTCATACATTGTAAGTGTATATTGCTATTCATGAACTTTTGAATAACTGCGCGTCGCATTATAGTTACTGTAGAGTGAACAGCAACGATTTATGTGCTCATATGTTGCAAAATGACAGAAAAGAGGAGTTTTTGCGCATGACAATTCGGAAAATGTATGATATGATGAACTTATAAATATCAATTTGTAACTGTAAAAATATTATATTGTAAAAAAACACACACAATTACCCGCAAAATAAGAAATTTAGACGCAAGATTGTTCGAGAAATCAACTTGTCGGCACACTAACAGGAAATATGGGTAGAAAATATCTGTAAGAAATATGTATAAAATAATATGTAATCAGGAAGGAGATATAAATTATGGGATTGATCAAAGCAGCAGCCGGTGCATTTGGCGGAACAATGGCAGATCAGTGGAAGGAGTTTTTTTACTGCGATGCAATAGATAAAGATGTTCTGGTTGTAAAGGGTGAGAAGAGAGTAGGCGGACGTTCTTCCAACAAAAAAGGCAGCGATAATATTATTTCAAGCGGTTCCGGAATTGCTGTTGCAGATGGTCAGTGTATGATCATCGTAGAACAGGGAAAGGTTGTGGAGGTTTGTGCAGAACCCGGACAGTTTACCTATGATGCATCCACAGAACCAAGTATTTTTGCCGGAAGTCTGGGAGAGGGAATCCACAGGACTTTTGATACAGTAAAGAAGCGTTTTACATTTGGCGGCGATACAGGCAAAGACCAGAGGGTTTATTATTTTAATACAAAAGAACTGGTAGATAATAAATTCGGAACAGCAAATCCAATCCCATTCCGGGTAGTTGACAGAAATATCGGTCTTGACATAGATGTATCTGTGCGCTGTAATGGAGTATATTCTTATAAGATTGTCGATCCGCTCCTGTTTTATACAAATGTGTGCGGAAATGTTGAACAGCAGTATGACAGAGAAGAAATTGAAGTTCAGTTAAAGACAGAATTTGTAAGTGCTCTTCAGCCTGCATTTGCAAAAATCTCAGAACTTCAGATCCGTCCAAGTGCCATTCCGGGACATGTTCTGGAATTATGCGATGCCATGAATGAAGCCCTTACGAAAAAATGGCAGCAGACCAGAGGTCTTGCGGTTGTTTCCATTGCCATGAATCCTGTGACTCTTCCGGAAGAGGATGCACAGCTTATCAAAGATGCACAGAAGAATGCCATTCTCAGAGATCCGACTATGGCAGCAGCGACACTTGCCGGTGCTCAGGCAGATGCAATGAAATCAGCAGCCTCCAACACTGCAGGTGCTATGACCGGATTTATGGGAATGGGCATGGCAGGCCAGGCAGGTGGAGCGAATATGCAGAATCTCTATCAGATGGGGGCACAGCAGCAGGCAGCACAGCAGCAGGCTGCACAGAATATGCAGCCGGCATCCGGGGCAGGAACATGGAAATGTGAATGTGGTGCAGAGAATACAGGAAAATTCTGCTCTGAATGTGGTAAACCGAAACCGCAGCGGGAAGAGTGGATATGCAGCTGCGGCGCAGTAAATACCGGTAAATTCTGTTCTGAATGCGGAAGCCCAAGACCGACCGGAAAGTGGACATGCAGCTGTGGTGCGGTAAATACAGGAAAGTTCTGTGCAGAATGTGGAAAGCCAAGACAGTAAAATACAGCAGGGGGAGAAATGTCTATGTCTGATCTGAGAGAATATAAATGCCCTGCCTGTGGCGGTGCAATAGAATTTGACAGTAAGTCCCAGAAAATGAAGTGTCCATACTGTGATACAGAATTTGAACTGGAGACATTAAAAGAACTGGATGCGCAGATGGAGCGTGAAGCCGGACAGCAGGATGATCTGTCAGGATGGCAGACAGATGCCGGTGGAGAATGGCAGGAAGGTGAGACAGATGGAATGAATGTCTATACCTGTCAGTCCTGTGGTGGTGAGATTATCGCAGATGAGAATACAGGAGCATCAAATTGTCCGTATTGTGGAAATCCCGTAATTATGACAGAGAAGTTTAAAGGTGCATTAAGGCCGGATCTGGTGATTCCGTTCAAATTGGATAAGAAAGCGGCAAAAGAAGCATATTACAGGCATATTAAGGGAAGAACATTTTTGCCAAAAGCATTTCGCAGGGAAAATCATATTGATGAGATTAAGGGGCTATATGTTCCGTTCTGGCTTTTTGACGGGGATGTTGATGCTGATGTGCGTTATAAGGCGACAAAGGTAAGAATGTGGAGTGACCATGATTATGATTATACGGAGACCAGCTACTATTCTGTGGAGCGAAGCGGAGAGATGACATTCGTTTCTGTACCTGTAGATGGATCAGAAAAGATGGCAGATGATTTGATGGAATCCATTGAACCATTTAAAATTTCAGAGTCTGTGGATTTTCAGACCGCATATCTTTCCGGATATCTGGCAGATAAGTATGATGTCAGTGAAAAAGAGAGCATCAACAGGGCACATGACCGTATGAAAAAGAGCGCAGAGGAAGTACTGGCAGATACAGTGAAGGGTTATGCTTCTGTTGTTCCCGAAAATACAAACGTAAATATTTCAGGCGGAAAAGCACAGTATGCACTGTATCCGGTATGGATTCTGAATACAACATGGAAAGATAAGAAATATATATTTGCAATGAACGGACAAACCGGAAAAATGACAGGAGACCTTCCGATTGACAGGGGAATTTATTTGAAATGGCTTGCCGGACTGACCGCTGTATTTACGGTTGTTTTGTGCCTTGCCGGACTGCTGATTTTTTAGGGGAGGACGAAAGATATGCTGAAGAAAAAGATCATACCTGTATTTCTGGCTTCTGTCCTTACTGTATCAGGTACAACAGGATTTGTGACGGAAGCATTTTCAGAAAATGTTTATGCAGCAGAAGAAGTGCATACAGAAAGGCTGGCAGATTTTGCAGATCTGTTAGATGATGGGCAGGAAGAAGAACTGGAGGCGAAACTGGATCAGGTCAGCGAGGACTACGGCTGTGATGTTGTGGTTGTCACAGAGGAGACTCTGGATGGTGCAGTTCCGCAGGATTATGCAGATGATTTCTTTGATTATAATGACTATGGCATGGGAGAGGACAAGAGTGGTATATTGTTTTTGATAACCATGTCAGAACGTAAGCGGTGTATCTCCACACATGGAGAGGCTATTCAGATTTTTACTGATGCAGGACAGGAATATATGACGGATAACTTTGTGTCATATTTATCCGATGGTGAGTATTATGAGGGCTTTATGAAGTTTGCTGATCTGTGCGAAGAATTTATCATTCAGGCACAGAGCGGAGAACCGTACGATGTAGAAAATCTGCCGGAGGAAACCATCCCTTTTTATATGATATTTCTCATTTCGCTTGTGGTCGGATTTGTGATCGCGCTGATCGTAACCGGAGTAATGAGAAGCCGGATGAAGACTGTACATATGAAGCCGGATGCAGCAGATTATATGAAAGACGGAAGTCTTCATATTAACAGAAGCCGGGATATATTTCTGTATCATCAGGTCACACGTACGGCGAAGCCGAAGGAAGAGAGTTCCGGTGGCGGTGGAAGCAGTACCCATACAAGTTCTTCGGGTGAGACGCATGGGGGTTCCAGTGGATCATTTTAACTGACTGGCATGACATATAAAAATCCTGATCTTTTATATTATTTTATGGGATAACCATAAAATGACAGGAAAGATTGGGATTTTATTTTGCGCAAAATTACGGATACCGGTTGCAAGACATCAGAGAATATGATACAGTACAAGGTGGTTTGTTTTGTGTAGAGACAGTTGTCCGGCAAAAAGAAAATAAACTGCGAAGCGGATTGCAAATATCCGCCTGACGATAACAGATTTCTGCACAAAAGAATTATAAAATGAAATAAAAAACAGAAATAATGGAGAGGACATGAAAAAATACGTTGATAATTTTATGCAATACCGGTTTCTTCTGTCAGAACTGGTAAAAAAAGGGATTAAGCTGAAATACAGACGTTCTTATCTGGGAATGATATGGTCTATGTTGGAGCCGTTGCTTACCATGATCGTGCTTACAATTGTATTTGGTACTTTGTATGGAAATACAGACAGGACCTTTCCTGTATATATCCTGACCGGACGACTCCTGTACAGTTTCTTTTCACAGTCCACCAAGGCCGCTTTGAAATCTATACGTCAGAACTCGGCAATGATCAAAAAGGTATATGTACCCAAATATTTGTATCCGCTGTCCAGTGTGCTTTTTAACTATGTGATCTTTCTGATCTCACTGATCGTACTGGCAATGGTGAGTGTGATACTTGGTGTAAAGCCTACGTTCTATCTGCTTCAGGCACCAATCGCACTGATACTGATTCTTATTATGTCATATGGATGCGGAATGATCCTGGCAACAATAGGTGTATTTTTCAGAGATATGGAATATCTCTGGTCTGTAGCACTTATGCTGGTTATGTATACATGTGCGATTTTCTATTATCCTGAAAAGCTTTTGAAGAGTGGATGGGCATGGATACTGAAATATAACCCATTGTATTGTGTGATTGATATTTTCAGATGTTCAGTATTTGGAAAAGCGATGAATATTCATTATTTTGCATATGCACTTATCTTTTCCGTTGTGGCAATGGTGATTGGATTATTCTGCTTCAAGAAGAAACAGGATGATTTTATTCTTTACATCTGAGAACTGAGACAGAAAGCTGCAGGGCAGCGGAACGAATTATTTTTGAAAAATAAGGAGAAAAAATGAGCAAACAACCAGCGATTATTGTTGATAATGTGAGTATGAAATTTAATCTCAGCAAAGAGAAAGTAGACAGTCTGAAAGATTATATTATCAAGTCAATTAAAAAAGAGATTAAATATAATGAATTCTGGGCTTTGCAGAATGTGAGCTTTACAGTGGAAAAAGGAGACAGGGTAGGAATCCTCGGACTGAATGGTGCAGGAAAGAGTACTCTTCTTAAGGTTATCGCAGGCGTTTTCAAACCAACAGAAGGTTCAGTTACAAAACATGGGAAGATGGTTCCGCTTCTGGAACTGGGTGCAGGATTTGATCAACAGTATACAGGAAAGGAAAATATTTATCTTTACGGAGCAATGCTTGGATATTCCAAAGAATTTATTGATGAGAAGTATGATGAGATCGTGAAATTTTCCGAACTGAAGGATTTTATTGATGTGCCGATCAAGAACTATTCATCAGGTATGAAATCCAGACTTGGATTTTCGATTGCTACAGTGGTTTCTCCCAAAATCCTGATATTGGACGAGGTATTATCTGTAGGTGATGCGAAATTCCGTAAGAAGAGTGAGAAGAAAGTACTCAGCATGTTTGATTCGGGTGTAACAGTGTTGTTTGTCTCTCATTCTCTGGCACAGGTTCAGAGAATCTGTAATAAGGCGATGATCCTTGAAAAAGGAAAACTGATCGCTTACGGAGATATTGATACGATTTCTAAACAGTATGAGAAAATGACTAACTGACAGGGACAGACAGAGAAAAAATTTAAGAAGTCAGAAATATCCGGAGGAGTATATGACAAACGGATTAAAAAAAGAAGATTCAGCAGCTTTAAAAGGTCTTGCAGTGTTACTGCTGATCTTTCACCACTGCTACCGTCTTGCAGACAGAATCGAAAGATATCAGGTGGATCTGTGCGGGCTGACAACAGAACAGCTTGTTGCTATTGCGGAATGCTGTAAAATCTGCGTGGCAATATTTGCATTTGTATCCGGTTACGGGCTGATGTATGGATATTCGGCTAAAATGAAAAATAAAGAAAAGTATGCAGTATCAGAATGGATATCCGGACATCTTCTTTCCACTATGTCCGGATTCTGGTTTACTGCAGCTGTATCCTATCTTATTTACTTTGGACTTGGACTTAAGGATCCGAGCAAGTGGGGAGAAACCTTTTATGAAAAAGGATTCGCCGTATTTGCAGATATACTGGGAATCTCCAGACTTTTGGAGACTGAAAGTCTTAACGGGGCATGGTGGTATATGAGTGCTGCGTTTGTATTTATTATATTGCTTCCTCTGTTAGATGGGACGATTGAGAAATTTGGAGGCATATTCTGTATTGCAGTTATCTTTTTGCTTCCGAGAATTTTAGGTATTGGATTTCAGGGAGGCTCAAAGCCATATTCATTTCTTTTGATATTTGTGGCAGGAATGTTATGCTGTAAATATAATTTCTTTCAAAAATTGCATGAATACAGGCGGAAAAAATTAAAATTCATCTGTTTGTCTGCTTTACTGTGTGCCGGCCTTTTCCTGTACCATAAAATCGACCTGAAAATTTTCTGGGAATTTCGGTATGTACTTGTTCCATTCCTGCTGATTCTCTTTTGCGTTGAATATTTGTTCAGGATTACGCCTGTATCCTTGTTCCTTCAGTATCTGGGCAAGCATTCCATGAACATCTGGCTGGTACATACATTTGTGAGAGATTCTCTGGGAAAATATGTATTTGCATTAAAAAAATTCTGGCTGATTCCTGTTGCAGTTCTTGTGATTTCGCTGGGAATCAGTTACTGCCTGGATTTTCTTAAGAAGATTACAGGATATCAGAAACTGATACGGCTGTTAAAGAAAAAGGTGACGGAACATTATGCGGTACGGGAATGATTTTTCGAGAGGATCGCAATAGGATTCAGAGTGGACAATAGTGACGGATGGGGGAGTGTATCATGAAAATACTGCAGATTGGAATGGGAAATGTTGCCGGAGGTCTGGAAGCATTTGTGATGAATTACTATAGAGTTCTGGTGCATATGGATATACAGTTTGATTTTGTGTGTATGTATGATAAAATTGCATATGAAGAGGAAATCAGGAAACTGGGTGGAAGGATCTACTATATTCCAAATGTAAAAAAGAACTATCAGGGCTATATAAAAGAACTGAAAAAAATATTAAAAGAAACAAAATATGATGCAGTACATGTAAATATGCTTTCAGCTGCAAATATTGTTCCGTTACGTGTGGCTCATACAATGAAAGTGCCAAAGATAATTGCGCACAGCCACAGCTCTTCCTGTCCCGGACTGATCAGAAAAATCATGGACAACTGGAACAGACCAAAGATTGCAAAATATGCTACTGACAGGATTGCATGCGGAGAAATGGCGGGCAGGTGGCTGTTTGGAGATAAAGCTTTCCAAAGCGGTCAGGTTACGTTGATCAATAATGCCATTCAGGCAGAGAAGTTCAGTTTTTCAGAAAAAGACAGAGATTCACTCAGAAAGGAACTGGGATGGGAAAATAAAACAGTGATCGGTCATGTAGGAAGATTTGATATTCCGAAGAATCATGACAGAATGCTTGATATTTTCCAACAGATTGTTTCCGAAAAAAAAGATGTGATGCTGTGTCTGGTAGGTCCAAAGGAAGGTCTGTACAAAGAGATAAAAGAGAAAACAGTGCAGAAAGGACTGGAAGATAAGGTATATTTTGCCGGTAAACAGGAGAATATCCGCAGGTATTTATCTGCTATGGATGTTTTTCTGTTTCCGTCTGTTTTTGAGGGTGTGCCATTTGCGCTTATTGAAGCCCAGGCAAATGGACTTGCCTGCGTAATGTCAGAGGCGGTGTCTGAGGAGGCAGTTGTTTTTCCTGAGAGAGTCAGACGGCTGTCACTTGACAGAGATAATATACAGTGGGCGGCAGCAGTGATGGCAATGAGTTCTATGAACAGAGAAGCGGCTGATCTGATAAAGATGCGGCTGTCAGATGCGCATTTTAACATTGAGACAGAGGCAAAACGTTTGAAAGATTTATATTATCATACGAGGTAAATTACAGATGGACAAGATTGATTTTGTATTGCCATGGGTGGATGGATCAGACTCAGCCTGGATAAAGCAGAGAAATGAGTATCTGGGAATTAAAAATGACCAGACACAGGACAGCAGATTTCGGGACTGGGAAAATCTGCAGTACTGGTTCAGAGGTGTTGAAAAATTTGCTCCATGGGTGAATCATATATATTTTGTGACATGGGGGCATATCCCTTCCTGGCTGAATACAGATCATCCGAAGCTGACAGTTGTAAAACACGAGGATTATATTCCGAAGCAGTATCTGCCCACATTCAGCAGTCATCCCATTGAACTGAATATGCATCGGATCCGAGGTTTATCCGAACAGTTTGTATATTTTAATGATGATACCTTCATCATAAATAAAATGGAACCGGAAGACTTTTTCAGAAATGGTCTTCCAAGAGACTATTGTATAGAAACAGCGTTGGTACAGGATGATATCAATAATCCGTTTGCCTGCATTCTTATGAACAATGCGGCACTTGTAAATATGCATTATTCAAAGAGAGAAGTAATTGGCAGAAACTGGAAAAAATGGTTTCATCCTGCATATGGAAAAATGGTATTCAGAAATATGCTGATGCTTCCGTACAGGGAGTTTTCCAGTTTTAAATATTCTCATATCTCAAGCTCTTTTTTGAAGAGTACCTTTGAAGAAGTGTGGAGGGAAGAAGGCGAAGTGCTGGACAGAGTATGCAGGACACGATTCCGTTCTCCGGGAGATGTAAATCAGTATGTGATGAAATACTGGCAGTATATGGAGGGAAAATATGAACCTCAATCACCGAAACTCGGGAAATTTTTTACCATAGGTCTTCACGACCGGCAGATACATGATGTACTCAGAAATCAGAAGTGTAAAATATTGTGTATAAATGATACGGAAAATATAGGAGATTTCAGACAACAGAAAAGAAATATCAAAGATTCTTTTGAGAGTATCCTTCCCGAAAAGTCTGCATTTGAATTATCTTACAAAGATTCCGGAGGCATGTATGACAAAAAGTGCGATTAAAAAATATACGGAAAGGCTGGGCTTTTTCGGAATGATCCTGCACTATATCGGTCGTTTTATGACAAAAACAGAGCAGCAGGTCATTGGAAAGTTGACTGTGCGTTTTGGAAAAGTAAAGAAAAACCGGCTTGTGTTTAAAAATCGGGAAATGATGGACTGCACAGATAATCCGGAAGCTTTTTATGAATATCTTATAAGTTCCGGGTATAATAAAAAATATGAGATCATCTGGCTGGTCTCTGAAAAAAGAAAATTCAGAAATCAGAATACCGGAAATGTAAAATTTGTAACTGCTGAAAATAAATATGGATGGAGCAGTCCGCTGGCATATTATTATGGTGCTACAGCCGGATTTTTCTTTTATTCTCATAACAGTGCAGGACTGAACAGGTATCGGTGTAAAGGACAGACAGTTGTAAATCTGTGGCATGGGTGCGGTTATAAAGATGCAGAGCAGGGAAAGAAAAAACAGAATATAAAGCCTGATTTTGACTATGCACTTGTTCCCGGACCGGTATTTGTGAAAACGAAATCCGGACTATGGAACTGCGAACAGGACAGGCTGTTAATGATGGGATATCCCAGATATGACTGGATGCTGCATCCGTCAATGAGTAAGGATGAAATTCTGGACAGTCTGTTCGGATGGAAAGGGAAAAAAGCTGTTCTGTGGATGCCGACTTTCAGAAAAAGTGATCTGGGAGGGTGTGCGGAAAATGAAATTGAGCTTCCCTGTCAGCTTCCGGCAATACAGGATATGAACGAGCTGAAAGAACTGGACAGTTATCTAAGGGAACAGGAGATTATTCTGATCATAAAGAAGCATCCGCTTCAGACGGAATGGGATGAGAATGAACAGGAGTTTACCAATATACGTTATGTTGCGGAAGCCCTGTTGGAGAAAAAACAGATAAAACTTTATGAACTGATAGGGATCAGCGACGGTCTGCTCTCTGATTACTCGTCAGTGGCAGTAGATTATCTGCTGTTGGACAGACCGCTTGGATATGTGCTTGCGGATTACAATATATATAAAGAAAAAAGGGGATTTGTATTTGAAGATCCGCTGGAATATATGCCGGGTGAGAAAATCTATAATGCCTGTGATATCAGAAAATTTATGAAACATCTGACTGATGGAACAGACAGTTACCGGCAGGAGAGAGCAAAGAATCTGAAACAGATGCACAATAAAACAGAAAACTATTGCAAAAGGCTTGCAGATTATTTACAATTGTAGCTGTTATATGAATGCGAAGAGAACAGTTATCTATTAATGCAATAAAACAGGGAGAATGTAATGGAGAAAAAAATAGGATATACACAGGGAACCTTTGATATGTTTCATATAGGACATCTGAACCTGATCAGAAATGCAAAAAAACATTGCGATTATCTGATTGTCGGTGTGAATGCGGATGATCTGGTAGAGTCATATAAAAACAAAAGACCGATTGTTCCGCTGGAAGAAAGGGCAGAGATTGTACGGGCCATCAGATATGTTGATGAGGTGATCGTGACGACAACCCTGGACAAAAAGCAGGTATGGGAAAAAGTCCACTTTAATGAAATCTATATTGGAGATGACTGGAAGGGCAATGCACGTTGGGAAAAGACCGGAAAAGAAATGGAAGAGCTGGGCGCTAAGCTGGTATTTCTGCCATATACCAAAGATACATCCTCAACGATGCTTCGTGAGAAATTAAAAGAATTCTAGGGAGCCAGATATGAAAAAAAGAATAAAAAAGAAAATAAAAAAACTGAAAAAATCCATTAACAAGATTAACAAGGTCAGAGTTCAAAAGGGAAGAAAAGCTATGTTGCAGGAGACATGGGCAACTGTGACCTATGGATTATATGATAATCGCAAGATCAGACGCCTTAAGAAATTCCCCCCTGCACTTGTAGAGAATAGAATGCTCTTTGAAACAAATGATGATTTTACGGATAATGGTCGTGCTTTGTTTGACTATCTTATTGAGAAAGGATACAACAAAAAGTATGAGATTGTATGGCTGGTCCATGAACCGTCTAAATATAAAGAATATCAGTTTGAAAATGTGAAATTTGTGCAGAACTTCACAGATGTGGACGACAAGATTATAAACAGGGCCAAGGAAGAGGGCATAACGGCGCCCGAGGTTTCAGAAAAATATATCAAGGAATATTTTAAGGATGCGGCGGCGCTTAATGTTAAGCCGGCTACCGTACACCCGAGAGTTTCCGAGCATATTCCTGAGATTATAGATTTTGTAAAGACGCTTGTGGACAAGGGCTTTGCGTATGAAGTTAACGGAGACGTATATTTTTCGACGACAAAATTTCCTGAGTACGGCAAACTTTCAAAGCAGAACATAGATGATTTAGAAGCCGGAGCGAGAATCGAAGTAGGCGACATTAAAGAAGACCCGCTCGATTTTGCACTTTGGAAAGCGAGAAAGACGGAGGATGAAATAGCGTGGCAGTCGCCTTGGGGTATGGGAAGACCGGGCTGGCACATAGAGTGCTCTGCCATGTCTAAAAAATATCTGGGCGATACGATAGACATCCATGCCGGCGGTCAGGATCTGCAGTTCCCGCACCACGAAAACGAGATCGCACAGAGCGAATGCTGCAACGGGGTGCCGTTTGCGCACTACTGGATGCACAACGGATATATCAACGTCGATAACCGCAAGATGAGCAAATCCCTCGGCAATTTCTTCACGGTGCGCGATGTGGCGGCGCAGTTCGGCTACGAACCCATCCGCTATTTGATGGTGGCTTCGCATTACCGCAGCCCCATCAATTACAGCGTGGAGGTCATCGAGCAGTGCAAGGCGGGATTGGAGCGCCTGTACAATTGCCGCGACAACCTGGCGTTCCTGCTGAAGAATGCCCCGGAAGGGGAAAAGGAGGGCGAGAAAGAGATTCGCCGCCGCTTCAGCGAATACCAGGATCACTTCATCGAGGCGATGGAGGACGATTTGAACACGGCGGATGCACTGTCGGCGCTGTTTGACCTGGCGAGGGACATCAATTCCACGCTGAATGCGTCCTCTGCGCCCAGCAAGGAGCTGTGTGCCTATGCGCTGGACCTCTTTAACGAGCTGGCCGGTGTGCTGGGCCTGCTCTACAACCAGAAGGACGACCAGCTTCTGGATGAAGAGGTGGAAAAGCTGATCGAGCAGCGCAACGAGGCCCGTAAAAATAAGGATTGGGCCACCGCGGACCGCATCCGTGACGAGCTGAAAGCGCGCCATATCGTTTTGGAGGATACGCCGCAGGGCGTCAAATGGAAGGTTGAGGAATAAATCCGGTTTTGCGGCCCGGTGAGGACAACCGGGCCATGCGGCGCCGGGATGAAAAGCGGCTCCCGCCGGACTAACCAAGCCGGCGGGAGCGCGGTTTCTATGAGAAAAGGGGCGTTCCGATTGGCAAAGGAAAAGGAAAACAAGACGAATGTCATGCGGATCTTGGACAAGGCAAAGGTTCCGTATAAATTCTATTTTTACGAGCATGAAGACGGGGCCATCGACGGCGTTGCGGTCGCCCATAAGCTGAACCAGAATGTGGAGCAGGTGTTCAAGACGTTGGTGACGAAGGGGGCATCCGGCGCGTTCTACGTCTTTGTGGTGCCGGTGGCAAAGGAATTGAACCTCAAGGCAGCGGCCAAAAGCGTGGGGGAAAAATCCGTGGAGATGATCCACGTGAGCGAGATCAATAAGGTGACCGGCTACATACGCGGGGGATGTTCCCCCATTGGGATGAAGAAGCTGTACCGCACCGTGGTGGACAAGAGCTGCGAGGCCTTTCCCAGCATCATTTTCAGTGCGGGAAAGATCGGTGCGCAGGTGGAAGTAGCGCCGCAGGATCTGCTGCGTTTGGTGAATGGAACATCGGCGGAGATTGCAGTAGAGCCGTAAACAGATGCGGCAATGGGATGAGAGGGAGTGGAACCATGACGGAAACTTCGCTTTTGCAGGCGATTGAAACGATGATGGACCGAAAGCTGGAGCCGATCCGGGAGGATATGGCCCGCATGAAGCAGGATCTGTCCGGTGTCCGGCAGGAACAGGCGACGATCCGCCGCGATGTGACGGCGGACAGCCAGGCGCTTGTCGGAGTCAAGCAGAGCCTGACGGAACTGAAACAAGGGAATACCGCCCTGAAGCAGGAGATCAACGCGGTGAAGCAGGAGACGGCAGACTCTAAACAAAAGCTGGTGGGCGTTGCGCAGGATCTTTCCACGGTGAAGCAAGGCATTACCGCTGTAAAACAGGCGGAAGCAGATCTAAAACAACTGGTGACCGGTGTGGGACAGGATGCCGCCGGTTTAAAACAGGCTGTGGCGGCAGAGCGTCAGGAGTTGGCCGGATTCAAGCAGGAATTCTTGGCGGTGAAGCAGATGCTTTCCAATCTGGAAACGGTTGCTTCCGGGATCGAGCAGGATGTGGCGACGATCCGCCAGGACATTGCAAAGGAACGAAAGGCCATGGAACTCATGGCACAGAAGACGGTCCAGGTGGAGGCCACCCTGGAGAACGTTACGAATCCGCGCCTACAGACGGTGCAGGACAGCCAAAAAGAGGTGCAGTCCCGCCTGGATGCATTCGACCTGTTGGACGAAAAGCTGGAGAAAGTCCGCAGCATTGTGGACGTTTTGCGGGCGATCCGAATCAACCCGCAGTATTGATCGCATTGGAAACCGGCGGGCGGTTCCCGGCCAAGGAAGGGTCCGGGCCGCTGCGCCGGTTTTTGCTTTGAAAATGTTTGTGACAGCGGAGGAAGCCATGGAATATCAAAAGATCCGTGAATTGCAGGATTGGCCGCGCCAGGAGGCGTTTGACCATTTTTATCATCAGGTGGTCACAGCGGTGACCCTGACAGCGGACGTGGACGTCGCGCCGCTTCTACAGGCCTGCCGGGAGAGGGGGCTTCGCTTCTTCCCGTCCTTCCTGCATCTTCTCAGCCGCGTGGTCAACCGGCACGATGCATTTAAGATGGGGCATAATGCGGAGGGGGAACCGGTCATCTGGAAGCAGGTTTCCCCCTCCTACACGGTCTTTCAGGAGGAGGATTCCTCCTTTTACAGCCTCAGCACGGAATATGTCCCAGAGTTTGAAGCGTTTTACCGGCAGGTGGTCTTGGATATCGAGCAGAGTAAGCCCCTGCAAGGCCCGCGCTGGAAGGAGGAGCCGCCCAACCGGTTCTATGTCTCATGCATCCCGTGGCTGCACTATCGGG
>ERZ827469.1526-NODE-1526-length-20350-cov-2.991476_pt1 | contig 20350 bp, 17 predicted proteins | sample MGYA00519917_ERZ827469 | MGnify/ENA primary metagenome ERZ827469 (study PRJEB31778, sample SAMEA3449314) | human gut metagenome | biome: human gut; feature: human-associated habitat; material: faeces | place: United Kingdom | collected 2010/2012 ... | reverse complement strand
CACTATTTGGTGGGGGCTGAGGTGACCCCTCAAAGTTAGACTTTTTACGAGACGACTTCGGTCGTCTCGTTTTTCTTTATACAGCTAGGAGATGGAGCCTGTATTGAACCGGACTCATCCATCCTAGCTTTTCTTTTATCCGTTTCTCATTGTAATATTTTATAAAACGTTCTATCTCTGATTTTAATTCCTCGTAGCTGTAATAAACAACACCGTAGTAAATTTCTTGCTTGAGCAGTCCAAAGAAGTTTTCCATTACAGAATTATCTAAGCAGTTTCCTTTCCTGGACATACTTTGAAATATTCGTTCTTCTTTCAGCCTATGGGAGTAGGCTTTCATCTGGTAAGCCCATCCCTGATCTGAGTGAAAAGTCCTTCTGTATGGACAGTCTGCAGTGATTTCAATTGCTTTATCTAATGCATCCATTACGTTCTTGGCAGAAGGTCGTTGATCTATCCCGTAACTAAGTATTTCACCATTACACATATCCATAAACGGATCGAGATAAAGTTTATGCATGGTCATATGACCTTTCTCATCGACTTCATAATACTTGAACTCGCTAGTATCTGTAGTGATTTTCTGATGAGGTATATGTGTGCTAAAGCGTCTGCGAATCCTGTTCGGAGCAACAGTACCAACCTTGCCTCTATAAGAACTATACTTTCTGCTTTTGCGAGTGTAGGACATTACCTGTAATCCAAGCTTTTGAACAATGCGTTGAACTTTCTTTTTGTTTATGGAATATCCCTGATTGCGAAGCTCTCCGAAAATCCTGCGATATCCGTAATCCTTATGTTCTTTACGAATCCCAAGTATCTTTTCCTCAATTTCCTGATCTGGATTTTCTCTATCAAAACGCTTTTGCCAATACATATATGTGGCTTTGGGCATTCCGATATATGAGAGAAGGTCTTTTAATTTGAACTGTCTTCGGAGGCTGCTGATGATTCTTGCCGTTCTCTCATTTTCGCTTCGTCCTCTAAACGCAGTCTCCTCAGTTCTTTTAAAAAGGCATTTTCTATTCTTAACTTCAGAAGTTCATCTTCCAGTTCTTTTACATGCTCAGCGCTTGTGTCAACGGATGGCTCTTCTAATGGTACTATTTTAGTATTCTTAGATTTATCCAATGTTTTCTTTCGACCTTTCTTATGTGGTCTCAACGCATCAGGACCAGCTGCTCGAAAACGGTTAACCCAGTTTGCAATCATACTGGGGGTGGTAATACCTTCTTGCAGTGCTAAATCTTGATATGAGATTTCACTTGATAAATATAATTCTACCACATGAAGCTTATATTCGAAAGAATATAATTCATTTTTTCGTGAACGGAATAACCCCTCATCGCCAAAGTTTTTATAATTTCGAACCCACGTCTTTACATTAGTGCAAGAGGGAATCTCATATTTTTTAGCTACAAATTCAAAACTACCTTCACCATTTAAGTACGAATTAACTACTTTCTTTTTAAATTCAAAAGAATATTTAGCCATAAAAATACCGACCTCCAATCGTTAGATTTTTAGGTCTAACTTTTTGGGGTCGGTACAGGCGCTGTTATGTGATTCTAATTATTTTTTAATTCTAAGTAGTAGTTTGCCATAGTAGTCTGCATGTAAGGAACCACGTAAATGAGTGCCAGTCCGCAGGTGATAGCTCCAAGAAGGACCCAAGGAATAAATGAAAGATACAGAACAAATAAATCTCCAATGTGACCGGAAGTGATTCTTTTACTTTCGTCCAAGGCTTCCTTAGCGGACAGTTCAGGATTGTCAGCTAAAACAAAGTATGCCATGGAATAACTGATCGCCTTGATGATTCCCGGAATGACAAAAAGCAAAGACCATAAACAGGTAAATACTGCAATCATAATGTTGAGCAAAATAGCAGGTCCCATATAACTAAAACCACTGAATAATGTGTTTATTTCAGGGCTTTCGTCACGTGTTAAACCAAGGAAAATCATGGTCAAACCAAGTGTTAAAGGTGGTCCTACAATGAGGGTGGTAAGACCGGGAATGAGGCCTGATAATACACTTGTAATTAATAAACATACAAAGAGTATACCGATATTCCCCTGAATTTGCTGTTTCGCGATTGCTTTTAATTGTACTCTGCCCATATTTTGAACTCCTCTCAATTTTTTTCTACGATGCGTTTTGAGAGTACGGTCTGTATCGCATCGCAGATACAGACTAGTCATGTGAATGCTACAATACAGCATATGCAAAGAATGCTTAACGAATTCTTTATAAAAAATTTACCATAACATAATACGAAAGTCAAGAAATATTGTCGAATTTGCAGAAAAAAAGGGGAAAAAATATGCAAATGTCCTAATTTCCTAATTCTACAACTTTAGTACAACTACCATATATTGTGTCTTGTAAAAAAAACAAGAAAAAAATCACAAGATATAGTGGACAGAAAATGCAGATAGTGATATAATGTTTTTCATAGCCGGCTTTTCGGCTTTTATGAACGATAATGATAATAAAGATTGAGAAGGAAGGAGAATTATTGTGAAAGTAGTAAAGCGTGACGGAAGAGTTGTGGATTACAATCGTAATAAAATTTTAATTGCTGTACGGAAGGCAAATGCGGAAGTGGATCCATTTGAAAGAGTATCAGAGGACGATATTGATGGGATTATCGCTAGTGTTGAATGGGAAAACCGGGAAACCATTCAGGTGGAAGACATTCAGGATATGATCGAACAGAAACTGATGGCAGCGGGGAAATTTATTTTGGCGAAGACTTATATTATTTACCGTTATACCCGTGAATTGGTTCGTAAAGCAAATACAACAGACGATTCGATCATGAGTCTGATTTCCAACAGCAATAAAGATGTTATGGAAGAAAATTCCAACAAAAATGCCTATATTGCCTCAACTCAGCGAGATTTGATCGCGGGTGAAGTGTCAAAAGACCTCACAAAACGTGTGCTTCTGCCGGAAAAAATCGTAAAAGCACACAAAGAAGGAATGATTCATTTTCATGATATGGATTATTTCATTCAGCCGATTTTTAACTGCTGCCTGATCAACATTGGGGATATGCTGGAAAACGGAACGGTTATGAACGGAAAACTGATCGAAAGTCCAAAAAGTTTTCAGGTAGCATGTACTGTGGTGACACAGATCATCTCGGCGGTTGCGAGCAGTCAGTATGGTGGACAGTCAGTAGATGTCCGTCATTTGGGAAAATATTTGAGAAAAAGTGCCAATAAATATCGGGACCGTTATCTTTCTACATTTGGTGAAAGTGTGGATTCGGCGATTCTTGAACGTATGGTAGAGGAACGGGTAAGAGATGAACTTCGTTCCGGTGTACAGACCATTCAATACCAGATCAATACATTGATGACGACCAATGGACAGTCTCCGTTTGTTACGCTGTTCTTAAATCTTGACAAAGATGATGAGTATATAGAAGAAAATGCAATGATCATAGAAGAAATACTCCGTCAGCGCCTGGAGGGAATTAAAAATGAAAAAGGTGTGTATGTGACACCGGCATTTCCGAAACTGATCTATGTTCTGGATGAGCATAACTGCCTCAAAGGCGGAAAATACGATTACATTACAAAATTAGCGGTACAATGTTCTGCAAAACGTTTGTATCCGGATTATATATCCGCAAAGAAAATGCGCGAAAATTATGAAGAAAATGTATTTAGCTGCATGGGCTGCCGCAGTTTTCTGTCTCCATGGAAAGATGAAAACGGAAATTACAAATGGGAAGGAAGATTTAATCAGGGTGTTGTCAGCTTAAATCTTCCGCAGATTGGTATTCTGGCAAAAGGAAATATGGAATATTTCTGGCAGTTATTGGAAGAACGACTTTCCCTTTGTTTTGAAGCTTTGATGTGCCGTCATCATGCATTGGAGGGTGTAACTTCGGATGTCAGCCCGATTCATTGGCAGTATGGTGCGATTGCACGTTTGAAAAAAGGTGAGAAGATCGACAAACTGCTTCATGACGGTTATTCTACGATTTCATTGGGATACATCGGTTTGTATGAAGTGACGAAATTGATGGTTGGCGAAAGCCATACGACACCAAAAGGCAGTGAGTTTGCTAAGAAGGTGATGAACCGTCTGCGCCGGGCGACCGATACATGGAAGGAAGAAACCGGGCTTGGCTTTGGTTTGTACGGAACACCGGCAGAATCATTGTGTTATCGATTTGCGGAGATCGATAAAGAACGTTTTGGTTCGATCGAAGATGTGACAGATAAAGGATATTACACCAATTCCTATCATGTGGATGTACGTGAAAAGATTGATGCCTTCCATAAATTTGAATTTGAAAGCCAGTTCCAGACGATTTCCTCCGGTGGTGCGATTTCTTATGTGGAAATTCCAAATATGCAGCACAACCTGCCGGCACTGGAAGAAATTGTAAAATTTATTTATGATAACATTCAGTATGCGGAATTTAATACAAAGTCGGATTATTGTCATATATGCGGTTTTGATGGCGAGATCAAGATTAATAAGGATCTTGAATGGGAATGTCCGAATTGCGGAAATAAAGACCATAATAAGATGAATGTTACGAGAAGAACGTGTGGATATCTGGGAGAGAATTTCTGGAATGTCGGCAAGACAAAAGAAATCAATGCCCGTGTACTCCATATCTAAGTGGTGAGGAATAAAAATTATGAATTATGCAGATATTAAGCAATACGATGTGGCAAATGGCTTGGGAATCCGAGTTTCCCTGTTTGTCAGCGGCTGTACGCATCATTGTAAAAACTGCTTTAATAAAGAAACTTGGGATTTCCGATTTGGAAATCCCTTTACCGAAGCAGAGATTGAAAAAATCCTGGAATATTTGAAACCATCGTATGTATCGGGACTGTCATTGCTGGGGGGAGAACCCTTTGAACCGGAAAATCAGTCCGGACTGCTGCCACTGGTAAAAAAAGTAAAAGAGACCTATCCGGAGAAAAATATCTGGTGTTATACCGGCTATCTGTTTGATGAGGATATTTGCGGAAAAATGATGGATCAAGTGCCGGAAACCAAGGAACTCTTGTCTTATATCGATGTTTTGATCGATGGACCGTTTATCGAAGAACGCAAAAATTTGAAAATACGATTTCGAGGTTCCGATAACCAGCGGATCATTGACGTCAAAAAGACGATAGAAGCCGGAGAGATCGTTCTTTGGGAACAAGAATAAAAAAAGCGAGGAAAAAAACGTGCAGAAAACGAAAATTGATTTTAAGAAATTACATAAAAATGCGCATATTCCAACTTATGGGACAGAATATGCCGCAGGAGCAGACCTTTATGCGTGCCTGGAACAGCCGGTTTGTGTGACTGCGGGAACGACAGAATTTATTCCGACCGGAATCGCAATGTCAATTCCGGAAGGTCTTGTAGGACTTATTTATGCAAGAAGCGGCATGGCATGTAAGAAAGGACTGGCACCGGCCAATAAAGTAGGTGTTATTGATTCCGATTATCGTGGAGAAATTATGGTAGCGTTACATAATCATTCTACTCAGGATATCGTTGTTGAAAATGAAGAACGGGTAGCGCAAATGGTCATTGCTCCGTATCTTTATGCCGTTTATGAAGAAGTAAACGAACTGGATGAAACGGTACGTGGGGAAGGTGGTTTTGGATCTACCGGAAAATAGGAGGTATTGCGTATGCTGGAACAAGTGGATGTAGACAAAAAGATGTCAAAAGACGAATATGAGAAAAAGATGGAGTCTCTTTCTACCAGACTCGGGGAACTGCAGCGAAAATGCAAGGAGCAGAAGATTCCGGTTATGGTAACGTTTGACGGAGTGGACGCCGCAGGAAAAGGCACGATGATCAATCGTGTGATTCAATTTTTAGATCCCCGCGGCTACCGGGTGTTTACAACAGGAAAAGCCGGAGAGGAAGAGAAAATGCGCCCATATTTTTGGCGGTTTTTTACAAAAACTCCGGAAAGAGGAAGGATGCATATCTTTGACCAAAGCTGGTATCGTGGGGTGTACGAAGGAGAAATTGGGGAAAAAGATGCCACAGAGTTTGAGAAAATGCTCATACAGGACGGCACACTGATTGTAAAATTTTTCCTTTTAATTTCGGCAAAAGAACAGAAAAAACGTCTGGAAAAGATGGAAAAAGATGAAGACACCAGATGGCGTGTGTGTAAACAGGAAAAAGAAAACAATAAAAATTATGCGGAGTGCTTGAAAAAGCAGGATTCGATATTGGTACACACCGATATTGCAGAGTCTCCGTGGGTAATTGTAGAAGGCACGGATAAACTGTATGCCGCGTGCAAGATCGTATCCACTCTGGTAAGCCGTATGGAAGAAGCACTTCAGGCAAGCCGGACACCTCAGCAGGAAACGCCAAAACTGCCGGAGCCGGAAGAATGTTTCCGCAATGGTGTGCTTCATGGCATTGATCTGTCAAAGTCAATGACAAAAGAAGAGTATCAGGTAGAAAAGAAAAAATTGCAGAAAAAACTGCGCTCCCTTCACAATCAGATGTATCTGAAACGTCTGCCGGTGGTTCTTGCATTCGAAGGCTGGGATGCCGGAGGAAAAGGAGGCGCGATCAAACGTCTTACGCAGGCCATGGATCCGCGTGGTTATGAAGTGGTTCCGACAGCGTCTCCAAATGATGTTGAAAAAGCCCATCATTATCTGTGGAGATTCTGGGAAAAATTTCCAAAAGCAGGACATATGGCGATTTTTGACCGTACCTGGTATGGAAGAGTGCTGGTCGAACGTGTCGAAGGTTTTGCGACAGAAAGTGAGTGGAAACGGGCTTATCGCGAGATCAACGACATGGAAGAGCAGATTACCAATGCGGGAGGAATTTTGCTGAAATTCTGGATGCATATTGATAAAGATGAGCAGGAACGACGTTTTCATGAGAGAGAGCAGATCCCGGAAAAACAGTGGAAGATTACAGACGAGGACTGGAGAAACCGCGCAAGATGGGACGACTATGAAAAAGCCGTAGATGAGATGATCTTACGAACTTCGACGGAGTCTGCACCGTGGATCGTGGTAGAAGGAAACAGTAAATATTATGCCCGGATCAAGGTGTTGAAAACGGTAGTAGATGCGATTGAACAAAAATTAAAAGAAATGCAGGAATAAAAAGAAAGAAACTCTTTGCCAAGGTGTGACAGAGAGTTCTTTTTTTATCTTAAAATGATTACATGATAGCATACATGCTGAGATAAAAAAGTCAAGAAGCACGAAATAATGATTGCAGAGATAGGGAAAATATGGTAAAATAATTTTTGACTATATAACTATAAATAAATCGTTAACATTATAGACGATTTGAAAAAAATTAACAGAAGGGAATCAATATATGATGGCAGATCAAAAGAAAATTATAGCAATTTTGCTTATCGTGGCACTTATATTTCAGGGAACGCTACCACAGTTTACAGGAAAAGTAATGGAAGCAAGAGCAGAACAACTGACAGAGCAGGAGACACCACTTGTCAGGGCAATTCACTGGCTTCAATCACAACAAGGGGAAATAGGAAAGTGGGGAAATGACGGATTACCAAATCTTACATGCAATGCGTTGGCAGTGTTGCGAAAAGCAGGAGCAGAGGCAGATGACAAATATCTTTCCATATGGGAAAAAGAGCATTCGGCATTAAATGTTGATGAACAAGCACATTTGGTTTGGGGACATGGAGACAAAGAAAAGCTGGAAGATCTTTTGAAATGTGCAAATCCAGATGGAGGATATGGACTTGACAGTACCTATACCAGTGAAATATATGACACGTTAATGGTTCTGATGGCGGCAGTTTCTTTAGAAGAAACAGAAAAAGAAGCAGTAACAGAAGCAGCAGAATATATCATGGCAAAGCAACAAAATGATGGCGGATTTGTGATAACAGAAGATAATACCGACAAGGCATTAACAGCGGATATAGGTTATGTTATGTTGTCTTTAAATATAAAAAACAAAATATTTTATGAAAAATTAGATGCCTATTGTTTGAAGGCATATACCGGGGAGTTTACAACAGAGAAATTTTGTGAACAGGCAAAACTGGCACGTTACCTTATAAAAAGAAATCTCATTTCAAATGTGGCAGAAATAAAGGATACATTGCTTGCGATACAGTCAGAGAATGGAAGTATTTGTGATGGAGTTGAACAAACCATACAATATATTTTGCTGCTATTGGAAGTTGAGGAATTTTATAAACTGCGTTTTGAAATAATACAATTTCAGACAGAAATGGATTCTTATGTGTTAGAAAGTGGAGTAGAACAGACTCTTCATTTGACAACCGAGGTGGGATATTGTACGAATCAGAGATTGACAGGAATAGTGACATATCATTTGATGGAGAACGGTGTAGAAAATCATTCTAGTGAGCAAAAAATTTCCTTGCCAATAGGAGAAAAGAAGCAGACAATACAAGAAGAAATGACGGTGTCTGCAATAATGGATAAAAAATATAGCATAAAAATAGAACTGATTTTGTATGGACAGGATGGAACAGAAGTGTTTCGAAAAAATCAGGAAATATCACTCACCATACAGGAGACAAAAGAAAGCGATCTTATATTACAGGCACAGGTAAAAAAAGGAAAATCTTATGGGGTAACCCTGCGTTGGAATGAAATGTCTGATGAAAAAGAGCGTTATGGTTATCGGCTGTATCGAGAAAAGAAAAATGGAGAGTGGGAGACAAAATCTACATGGAATGGTGAAGAAAAAGTAAAGGTATTAAATATTTATCCCCATAGTCTCGCCGAAAATTATCTTGACGAATGGCTTAATACCACAGTATCCGGAACGGAGGAAGTGGCAGGAAAAGGGCTGTTTGAAATAGATAAAGTTTATATTGATGACTTTAATTGCAATCCGGAACAATATCTGCTGAATGAAAATGGAGAGTACAAGCATGATGTTCTTATGTATGGAACGTATGATTGTAATGCATTAAAAGATATAAATCAAAAAGCATATAATGCAACACAGGAATTCATTGATTCCGGAAGGGGTGTTTTGTTTGGACATGATACAGTGGGAAATAATTTTGCACACAGATGTCCAACATTTCGAGGATTTGCAGACCAAATGGGAATTCGTCTGATACCGGATTACGATTATAGTGCCTGTCGAAAAGTAAAAGTAGTCAATAATGGTTTTTTGACCAGTTATCCATGGAAATTGTCAGGAACTCTTGATATTCCGGCGACTCATAGTACCAGTCAGTATGCGGGAGGAAGTTTGGATTCAACCGTATGGCTGGAATTTGAAAAGAGGGGACTTACGGATGAGGAAACAGGAGCAAAAAATACGGCGTATTTGTGTACCAATAATTCGCTGGCACTAATCCAGACAGGTCATAGCAGTGGACAGGCAACCGACGATGAACGAAAGATACTTGCTAATACATTATTTTATCTAAAACAGTTGACAAATCAAACAGAAGCAAAAGATGAGTCTTTTTACGATACGGAAAAGCCGGAGAAACCGGAAATCAGTGGCAGTTATAGTACGCAAGGTAAGAGTGCCTGGGTACAGATTGGCGGAAAAGATAAGGGAACAGCATATCGCTATCGTGTAGAAGCGATAAGTACGACAAATCGTGATGGACAAGTGCGTGAATCCAATATTGTTGATGCAGAGGCAATATCGGGAATTAAAGGATATCTTGTGGGGGTTAATGATAGCGAAGAAGAAATGAATGAGCTTGTGACTTACGATGATCAAGGCAATCTGCTTTCCGAGGTGTTTGGAGAAGGGGAAGAAAACTATGAGCATACATTGGAAAATCTGGAAGTAGGAAAAATATATTATATCCATGTACGTGCAGTAGATTATGCAGGAAATGTAAGTGAGGAATCAGTGCAGAAAATTATGATTGAATCAAGCACCCCGACCTATCAGACGTTGGAGAATGCCCTCATTGCAACCGAGAAATCCATATCAATTAACTGTTGTCAGGCGGATATTAACAAGAATATATATGCAGGAGAAAATTTCTGTTTTGGCGGCTCAATCCTCAATGCAGACTGTCTTGTAAAAACCAAAGGCAACGTGATGGCATATGGTTGGATTATCAACATTGCCAAAAAGCAAGAACAGGTGGAAACTCTTACTGTTAAAGATTACACCAGGGATATTGAGGCAGACATAAAAAACGATGGAGAAGAATACTTGCAGCTTGATATGTACAACAGTACCACTATAACAGTACCGACATTCTGTCAGGGAACCACAGGTGCCTATTGTACCACACTGGACATCGCAAAACCTCTTGTTTCCGATGGAAGTATCTTCATCAATTGCAATGAAACTACGATCGGTTCAGAAGACGAAAAGGCAGTCCTTTGTTCCATGAATGGAGACATCAACATCAATGCCACAAAGGCAAATGTCTATGGATTGATTTATGCTCCGAAGGGAACGGTATCTATCAACGTGTCTGAGTTTGATTTGGTGGGAACCATCATTGCAAAAGAGATCAAATTAAACGGAAGTTATGTTCGAATCAACCAGTAACACCAAAGGGAAACGAAAGGTAGGAGGATCTGATGAAAAATATCATATTTAATAAAACAAAAAAAACATGTAAAACGATTGCACTTGTGCTTGTATTTGCCATGGTAATAAACCTGTGCAGTTGTGCGGCAAAGCCGGATAAACAGGAGGCAGCACAACCCGCTGTGGACAATTCTGCATATGCCGAAGTAGTCTATAATGATGCTGAGAAATTAGCGGCAAAATTACAGACAGGAGTTGCAGAACTGAAAAAACAGGTAGACAACAGCGGAAAAAAGGTAAGCAAAAATGTGTCGCAAAAAGCGGATGAGCTGGCGACACTTTTGGATACGTACCAACAAAACATGGACAAATTTTTTGCTGAAAATCGCGAGAAAATCGCTTCCTTGAAATCCGATACATTGAACCAAAGACAGGAAGCCTATGAAACCATGTATGCCGAGAAAACAGCGGCAGCAAAAGAAATCCTTGCAGACCTTGCCGGAGCGACCAACACTAAGGAGACGAAAAAATCGCTGAAAACTCTGCAATCTCTGTGGGGAGAGGAAGAAACTCCGATTTACGGAACGGAACCCGTCAACGTGGCAGAAGAAGCAGAAATTACTACGGAAGAAGTGGAGAGTCTGGAAGAATACGCGGAATCCATGACAGAAAATTCCGTGAAAAGTAGTGATAAGCGGGGGGCAAAGGGCGAATATTTGGAACTTTCCGGGGAAACAGCTTTGACAGATAACATCAAAGCCAAAGCGGAAGAACTTGCCACACCTTTGAACGTGTATAACTATCTGAAAACAACCATCGATTATGAATTGTATTTGGGAAGCCGAAAAGGAGCCGGAGAAACCCTTGATGCACAGGCTGGAAACGACAAAGACCAAGCGAGTCTTTTGATTACCATGCTTCGCTATCTTGGTTATCCCGCGCGTTATGTAGAGGGAACCATTGAACTGGACTCCGCTCAGGTGAAAAATTTAACGGGAGCAAAAGACATTGAAAGCGGTGCTAACGTGCTTGCTTCTGCCGGTGTTCCGATAACCTTGCTTTCTGCTGACGGAAAAGTAGCCGCCGTTTCCCTTAACCACACATGGGTAGAAGCCTATGTGCCATACACCGACTATCGCGGTGCCGGGAAAAACACCGGAGAAAGTCGGTGGATTCCCCTTGATACCGGGATTTCGCAGTATGAGGAAGTGGAAAGTGTTGCTTCTTATCTGGAAGATAAAGACATTACTGTGAATTGGAACACCCTTTTGGAGAACGGAGACAGCGAGACTATCATCGCTCAGATGGAGCAGATGAAAGAGCGAATAGTGGGCGAACAGTCGGAAGGTTCCTCAAATCTATATACCAGAAACCGAATCAAATCCAGTACCACCGTTTCTTATCTGCCTCTCTCTTTACAATACACGGTGCTGACAAAAAAAGAAATCTATGCTACAATAAAAGAAGCCGACAGCGACCGTGTCACTTTTACCATTGATGGAAAGAAACTGGGTACATATAAATACGCGGAATTGGCAGGCAAACGCATTACCATTGATTACGAAGCTGAGACGGAAGATGACAAAAAAGCATTGGAAACCTACGGTTCCGTCTTTGACACCCCGGCATATCTGGTGTCTATGAAGCCGGTGTTGAAATTTGACGGAGAAATCGTTGCGGCTGGTAATGCAGTCATCCTCGGAACTACCCAGACTCTTTCAATGAAGATAACTTCCTGTGGAATGGAAAATGCGGTTAATAACTCTGTTACAGCCGGGTCATTGTATCAGGTGACTCTGGATGGACAGGCGATTACCGGAAATGATTTGCTGAGTAGTTATGAGGAAGCCGTTGCCCTGGCAGAAAGTGCGACTGTGGAAAGCGTCTATTCGGATGACTATCTCGGAAAAGTATTAGACGTGGCGGGTAAGCTGTATTTTGCCCAATTGGATGCTGCTAATACTATAGCAAGCGAGATGTGTGGTGTCAAGGCGACGAGAAGTCTTAGTGAGGGCATGACAGGCTATCAGGTGCGGACAAGTTCTTTGTATGGAAGTCCTGTGGCGGTCAGCGAGGGAAGCCTGTTTATTGACATCGACCATGACAGTCATGGAGTTGTGAGTTTGAGTGGCAGCAAAGCTGACGAAGTGAAATTTATGAAGGTCAGTGGAATGCTTTCTTCCTTATGCGAAAACTTGATATGGGAAGAATTGACGGGTGCAGAATCCGTTTCTACTATGACGGTGTTGCAGACGGCAACAGAGCAGGACATGGAACTTCTTGTAATTAACGAGAGTAATTATGAGGAGATGTCAGAAAAACTGGAAGCAGACAATGCGGTACTGACAGATATCAAAAAGGCGGTCAAGAGTGGAAAAGAAGTAACTGTTCCGACAAGAGAAGTTACTATGGGCGATTGGACTGGAACCGGATACATCATCATGGATTCAGAAACTGGAGCAGGAGCATATCGAATCAGTGGAGGACTGAGTAACGGAACCACCGGGAACCTTAATGGTGGAAGTGTAACCGGACTTGTGACGACAGAAGCGATTTTGGGAATAACTCTGCTGTTAGTGGATATTGTGGAATTGGTATCGTGTCTTGTGTCCATTGCATGTATGTCGGTAATCCCCGGTGGAATGATGGTAGCACTTGTCATCGAGATGGTGCTTTTAACAGTTGCGGTCATCGAGTTAGTACAGTATATACAGTTGTATGTGAGGTTCCTAAACGGAGATTTGGAAGCTGGGGAACAGGTCGTAACAGAGACAATGGTAAATGCATTGTTTAGCTTTGTATTTAGTTCAATCACATGGATTGTGAAGAAGTGTGGAAATGCGGTCCGGACAAAGTGGAAAGAATCAAAGCTGCAAAAAAAGATGAAAGAGTTGTTCGGAGAAGCGGCAGATGATGTTGACGATGATTTTGATATTACCGATGATTATGAGGACGCAGCTACAGGTGGAGATAGTGGAAATAGTTCCGGAAAAGGCGGTACGAGCGAGGATGGAGATAAGGGAAACTCTAGTGGCGATGACTCCGGGAATGGTTCTGCTGCTGGTGGTAGTGCCGGGACTGGCGGAGATGGCTCTGGCTCAGGAAGTGATGCAGGCGGAAGTGATGCAGGCGGAAGTGATGCAGGCGGAAGTGGTTCGTCTGGTGGTTCTGGTAGTGGAGATATTAGTATAGGAACTACGACAAGTTACAAAGATTACAAAATTAATTTGTCGATTGTTGAAGGCAAAGTAAATGGTCAGATTCCGGTAGATGAATATAAGTTAATCCGTGGACGAAGTTTGCAAAATGAAAATAGTACAACGATGACGTTGGGAAAATATCTGGTAGATGAATCTGGTAATGTATTACCGGAAGCATATACGGAAATGGCAAAGAAATACGGAGATGCTTACTTTGACTTGGGTAACGAGTGGGGTGTTGTTAAAGAAATCTATGGCATTACCGATAAGGATATGTTTGAGTTATTTAATAAACCAGCATTGGATTATGCGGTAGAAAGTGGGAAGACAATTCGTTTTTCACAAGATCCAAGATTGAAAATGTATGAGGACGATGCGATAGCTGATGAATGGAGGTATTTGATGGAAAAGTATGGTTACATTGAATTGAAAAAGGAAGGAGAATTTTGGTATGCAATTAAATGAAACAGATAAAATGGCAATGAAATTTAATCGAAAAGCAAGAGAGAAGTTCGGAAATCGTGTAACGGATTTTGGAATTGAGAATGTGATTGATGACCCGAACCATAGAGCGTTTTCGATTACTTTCAAGGCGTATAATTACTTTGTTATTAGGTTGAATTATAGCAAGGGAAGGTTTGGTTGTTGTATTGATTTTGGAGAATATGGTATAAGTTTGGATAATTCCCAAAAGTGGTGGGACACCGCGGATTTTGATGTGTTTTTGGAAGAGTTAAAGCAAGAAATCGAACTGCGAATACCAGATAAATTTCTGAAAGCAAAAGGTTGGATGTAAATAAGGCACTCATGTTATCCGGTATGGACAAATTGAATAGAGATGCTTGATGGAAGAACATGGTTATAACCGTTTGGAGCAGAAAGGAGAGTTTTGATATGTATAATAAGCTTGCAAGTAAAATAGCAACTGAAATGGTTGATAAAATGATTGAATATTTTGGAAATCGTGTAACTGAATTTGTGATTGCAGGTGTGATTAATGACCCTAGCCATAGAGCGTTTTCGATTACTTTTAAAGCGTATAACTATTTTGTGATTAGATTAAATTATAACAAGGGAAGATTCGGTTGTTGTGTTGATTTTGGAGAATATGGTATAAGTTTGGATAATTCCCAAAAGTGGTGGGATACCGCTGATTTTGATGTGTTTTTTAAAGAGTTAAAACAAGAAATCGAATTGCGAATACCAGATAAATTTTTGAAGGCAAAAGGTTGGCTGTAAATAAGGCAGTTATAGGTGAGGTTTCTAAACGGAGATTTGGAAGTTGGGGAACAGGTCGTAACAGAGACGATGGTAAATGCATCGTTTAGCAATGGATTTGTATCATCAAAGGTGTGGGATAATTTGGAGAGATTTAATCATGTGTGCAAAGAAGAATATGGAATAGAATTATTTTAATTTGCCTAGAGAGTTGAAAATATATGTATAAAACATGGTGACAGGTCAGAATTGACAGAGTTTTTCAAAATATGGTGGTTGTTTTGATCTATAGAGTCTAGTTGATAAAATTTATGTAAGATTACCGTTTTAATTATTATCCGTGTGGGAATCCAAAGAGATATATGGTTGTAAAGTTTGCAAATACATGTTAAAATGACTATAGCAATTTTTGTAGCTGGTATTGGCCGTCGTGCCAGCAGCTTGGTACAATGGATATACTATGAGCAGGAGGACGACAGATGAGTAATTTTAAAGTAGAATTGAAAAAAGTAGTGGACGATTCCTATGAGGTACAGATCGGGAAAAATCTGATCCCGGAACTGGTGAAAGATTTAACCGGAGGGCTGGCAGGAAACATACATAAATTTGCAGTGATCACGGATTCTACCGTGGAGCCGTTGTATGGCAGACAGATCTGTGACAAATTAAATGAAGCGGGTGCGCAGGCAGAGTTGTTTGTGTTTCCTGCGGGAGAAAAAAGCAAGGTAAGAAAGACAAAGGAAATACTGGAGGACGCTATGCTGGCAAAAGGATTTCGGAGAGACTGCTGCGTTGTAGCCGTTGGCGGCGGCGTAGTTTCGGATCTCGCCGGCTTTGTGGCTGGTACGTTTGGCAGAGGAGTGCCGTTTGTAAATTATGCGACGACACTTCTTGCGGCAGCGGATGCTTCTATCGGTGGAAAAACAGCCGTAGATACAGATCTTGCGACCAATCTGATCGGTCTGATCTATCAGCCGAAAAAGGTTTATGTGGACATTGATACGTGGAAAACACTTCCGAAAAACCACCTGGTCAACGGAATGGCAGAAACGATCAAACATGCGTGTCTGGCGGATTTTGAATTATTTGAATATATTGAGGAAAACATTGATAAAATCTTACAGTGTGATCCGGAGGCGTGTGAATATATTTCCGAGAGAAACTGCAATGTAAAATATCAAGTGGTTATGAAGGATGAAAAGGAGAAGAGCCTGCGTGAGATTTTGAATCTCGGACATACGGTAGGACGTGCGATTGAGACGGTAAGCGATTACAAACTGCTTCATGGAGAGGCGCTTTCCATCGGAATGGTGGCACAGGTGACACTGGGATGTAAACTTGGTTTCTTGACGAAAGAAGAGAGAGACCGCGTGATCGCATTGCAGAAAAAAGTGGGTCTGCCGGTAGAAATTCCGGATTATATCGACCGGGAGGCACTGGTAAAGAAATTGTATACCGATAAGAAAGTACGGGATGGCAAACTCCGCTTTGTCTTCCAGAAGGGCATCGGCAAAGTTATGACATTTGGGGAAGATGTGTATGCGAGACCGGTAGCGGAAGAGGAGATCCGCGAAATTCTTATGAATTTGTAAAAATGAGGGATAGGATTGAATAAACGACAGCTGGGCAGTGAAAAAGAAAAGCTTGCGGCAGAGTATTTGCAGGAACGGGGATATGAGATCGTTGCCTGCAATTACCGCTGCCGGCAGGCAGAAATTGATATTATTGCAAAAAAAGAGGAATATTTGATTTTTATTGAAGTAAAATATCGTAAGAATAAACAATGCGGAGGAAGTCTGTATGCGGTTTCCCGTGCCAAACAACAGAAGATCTGCTATGCCGCAAGACACTTTATAGCAAGACACAACATTTCTCTTAACCACCCGATGCGGTTTGATGTGCTTGCCATCGATGGAGAAGAAATTATGCATATCAAAAATGCGTTTGAGACATACTAGTACTTGATTTTATTCGGAATATTTAGTAAAATATACGGATGGAGGAATTGAAATGAGTAAACCAATTGTAGCAATTGTTGGCCGCCCAAACGTAGGAAAGTCAACCTTATTTAATACACTTGCCGGAGAAAAAATATCGATTGTAAAAGATTACCCGGGAGTGACACGAGATCGAATTTATGCAGATATCACTTGGCTGGATCACAGCCTTTCGTTGATTGATACCGGTGGTATTGAGATGGATAGCAAAGATGCGATGCTTTCCCATATGAGAGAACAGGCAAATATCGCCATAGAGACAGCAGATGTCATAATGTTTGTTACGGATGTCAGACAAGGACTTGTCGATGCAGACTTTAAGGTGGCAGATATGCTTCGCAAATCGGGAAAACCGGTTATCTTAGTGGTGAATAAAGTGGATAATTTTGACAAATTCATGCCGGATGTGTATGAGTTTTATAATCTTGGCATCGGAGAACCGCATCCGGTATCGGCTTCATCCAAACTGGGACTTGGTGATATGTTAGATGCCGTGTGGGAACTTGTGGATGCTGAAAAATTTGAAGAAGAGGAAGACGACCGTCCAAAGATAGCCATCGTTGGAAAGCCAAATGCCGGAAAATCGTCTTTGATCAACAAATTGATCGGAAAAGACCGCGTGATCGTGTCGGATATCGCCGGTACGACGAGAGATGCCATCGATACCGAGGTGGTGCGTGACGGAAAAGAATATATCTTTATCGATACCGCGGGACTTCGCCGGAAAAATAAGATCAAAGAGGATTTGGAGCGTTACAGTATCATTCGTACGGTAGCAGCGATCGAGCGATCGGATGTCGTCATATTGATGATCGATGCGGTGGAAGGTGTGACGGAGCAGGATGCGAAAATCGCCGGTATCGCGCATGAACGCGGCAAGGGATTGATCATCGCCGTCAACAAATGGGATGCCGTCGAAAAAGACAATCATACGGTAAAAGAATATACCAATAAAGTAAGAGAAGTGCTTTCGTTCGTACCATATGCGGAGATTGTATTTATTTCTGCATTGACCGGTCAGAGAACGAATAAATTATTTGAATATATTGAAAAAGTAATTCAATTTCATTCCATGCGTATTCAGACGGGTGTGCTGAATGAGATTCTGATGGAAGCGGTAGCGATGCAGCAGCCGCCGTCAGACAAGGGGAAACGTTTGAAATTGTTTTACATGACGCAGGTGTCTACGAAGCCGCCTACCTTTGTACTGTTTGTAAACAGCAAAGAATTGATGCATTTTTCGTATCAGCGTTATATCGAAAACCGTATACGTGATACGTTTGGCTTCATCGGTACACCGATACGAATGTTCATTCGTGAACGGAAGGAGAAATAATCGTGAATTATATTATAACAGGTGTTATTATTTTAATCATAGGATATGCGTTTGGCTGTTTTTCTACCGGCTATTTTGTGGGAAAGAAAAACGGACTGGATATCCGTTTGACCGGAAGTGGAAATATCGGTACGACAAACGCATTGCGTTCGCTGGGAGCCAAAGCCGGGGCAATTACCTTTTTAGGGGATCTGCTCAAAGCATTTATCCCGACACTTGTGGTAAAATTTGCCTTTTGTCCGGCGATGGGATACGCGGATGATATTACTTACTTATTTACTCTTTTGGCAGGACTTGGTGTCGTGATGGGACATAATTTTCCGTTTTATCTGCATTTCAAAGGGGGAAAGGGAATCGCTGTGTCTGCAGCAGTTATCGTAGTATCAAACCTTCATCCGGTGTTTATTGGAGTCGGTCTTGCTGTTTTTATTCTTGTTGTGGCAGTGACGAGATATGTTTCACTGGGATCATTGATCGTTGTATGGTATATTCCAATCTTTACTTTATTATATTATCGGGAAAGTGACCTTTTTCCGGTGATTTTAATCGTAAGTTTATTGTTTACGATTTTAGCTTACATAAAACATAAAGCAAACATTATACGTTTGATTCATGGTACAGAAAATAAGTTTGGTGAAAAAAAGGAGAAGAAGAGTGAAGAAAATTAGTTTTTTGGGTGCAGGAAGCTGGGGAACGGCGTTAGCAATCTTATGTGCGAATAATGGACATAAGGTAACAATCTGGTCAAAGATCAAATCCGAGACGGATATGCTTCGGGAAAAGAGAGAGCATGTAGACCGTCTTCCGGGAGTAAAACTTCCGGACAGTATCGAGATTGAAGATGACCTTGAAAAAGCATGCACAGGACAGGATATTATTGTATTTTCGGTGGCTTCGCCGTTTGTCCGTTCGACAGCAGAACTGGCAAAACCATTTATCCGCGATGGACAGATTATTGTCAATGTCGGAAAAGGTATCGAGGACAAGACGTTGATGACACTTTGCGAAGTGCTTTCGGATGTACTTCCGATGGCAGATATCGCCGTACTTTCCGGACCGAGTCATGCGGAAGAGGTTTCCAAAGGCGTACCTACTACAGTTGTAGTCGGAGCAAAATCTGAGAAAACCGGTGTATTTATTCAGGATGTGTTTATGAGCGAATGTTTCCGTGTATACATCAGCCCGGATATGATCGGCATTGAACTCGGCGGTTCTTTGAAAAATGTAATCGCGCTGGCTGCCGGTATGCTGGACGGTATGGAACTTGGTGACAATACCAAAGCGGCACTTATGACCCGTGGTATTTTGGAGATCAGCCGTCTTGGTGTGGAACTTGGCGGTAAGATGGAGACGTTTTTTGGCTTATCCGGAATCGGAGATCTTATCGTAACATGTACAAGCAAGCATAGCCGCAATCATAACTGTGGTTATCTTCTGGGAAAAGGTAAGACGCTGGAAGAGGCAAAAGCAGAGATTAAGCAGGTTGTGGAAGGTGTGAACTGTGCGCAGGCGGCGATGGCGCTGGCAAACCGTTATCATGTATCGATGCCGATCGTAGAACAGATCAATGCAGTTTTGTTTGAGGGCAAGACGACCAAGCAGGCATTAAAAGAACTTCTTGTGCGTGATCGTGTGAGTGAATACCGTACGCTTAGCTGGTAAAGACCGGAAAATAACTCCCCGGAAGTGTATTGAATAAAAATAAGAAAAACAGCCATACTATCGAAAAAAGGAAGGATGGCTGTTTTTTTATGTGGGGAATTATTATTGGATTGATATCCGGGGCATTGATGAGTATCCAGGGGGTATTTAATGCGGAAGTAACAAAACAAAGCAGTATCTGGCTTTCAGCAGCATTTGTGCAGATCACGGCATTTGTGGTGTGCGTTCTGGCGTGGTTTATTACCGGGAAAGAGGGGACGATATCCAGCCTGTTTCAGGTACAGCCGAAATACGCACTGCTTGGCGGTGTTATCGGTGCATTTATTACGTATACGGTTGTGCGGGCAATGGGAAGCCTCGGAACGGCAAAGGCGGAGATTACGATTGTCATTTCGCAGATTGCCGTGGCATATATCATTGAATTATTCGGCATG
>ERZ827469.1525-NODE-1525-length-20359-cov-5.357270_pt1 | contig 20359 bp, 13 predicted proteins | sample MGYA00519917_ERZ827469 | MGnify/ENA primary metagenome ERZ827469 (study PRJEB31778, sample SAMEA3449314) | human gut metagenome | biome: human gut; feature: human-associated habitat; material: faeces | place: United Kingdom | collected 2010/2012 ... | reverse complement strand
GTTCTGACGCTGCAGTAGCTACAGAAGCTCCGGTTGTTGAAGATACAACAACTACATTTTCAGATGACGTTGCAGAAACACCGGTTGTAGAAAATGAGAATGAAAATGTTGTGTCTGCAGAGGCTGCAGAAGGTGCTAGATATGATTTTTCAGAATTGAAGCATATTACAAACCCTGTTTGGGGAGATAGCATCCAGTTATTTACTGAGGGAACTATTAAAGACGAAAAAGACACCGCTATTACATCTTCATCTACACTTCGTTATAAATGGCAGTTAGATGGAATGGATCTTACTGGTTATTCAAACGCTGCATATGCTATTGCAACAAAGGGAGCAGCGATTGATCTTAGTAAGGATGCTGTTGGAAAGAATTTATCTGTTCGTTTTTATGAAGATGGTAAGGACGATGTTACAATTACAACAATTAATTTAGGTACTGTACAGGCTAAGAGTCTTACTGGTGTTACAATGTCTTTTGATGATGGTGGAGCAGGTTATGCATATACAGGACAGGCTACAGACGCTCAGAAAGTGCCTACAGCGGTAAACAATCTTCCTAGCGGTATTGATAAAGCTGATTTTGACTGGAGCTGGTCTGGATGCGATGGTTCTAAAGTTGGCACTGTAACTGTTACAGGTACATTAAAAGCAGCTACAGCAGAAAAAACAGGATATGCAGGAACTATTACTGGAGAATATAAAATTGTTAAACAGAAAGATCTCACTTCACAATGGCTTGAGAAAGATGTTACCGTAAATAATAAAGAGGCTGGTGAATATACAGGATCTGCTATTGAATTAGATAAAGATGCTGTTTCTGTTAAAATCAAAGGCACTGATATTACATTGCCTGTAAAAAAAGTTGAAACTGACGGAAGTAGTATTGGCGAAAGGGATATCAAAGTTACTTTTGATTCAGATGCTTTAAATAAAACCGGTAATTTTGATTTAAGTGCTGATCCAGTTATCACATTTGCAGATAATAAGGTTAATATTAAAACTCGTGATTTAAGTAAAGGAACCGCTAAGTTAAATGTTACATATAAAGTAGCTGACATGAAAGCAGGATTCTCTGTTAATCCAAGCCGAATCACTTTAACAGGTGCTGACGGAAAGTCTATCACAGCAGATGAATTAGGAAACAAAGTCAGCGTTAGCTTAAAAGAGGATGTTGCCAAATATGCTGCAGTCGGAACATATAAAGAAGCAATTATTATTAAGTCTTTAGATAGTACTGACCCTGCAAGTGTAACAAATACAGTATATGCAGATTTAGTAGTAACAAAGAAAAACTTTAATGCAAGTGCTGCAAAATTTGCTAATGGTGCAGCTCTTGGCTTAGCAACTAGCGCAAATGCTGCATTAAGTGCTACAAGCAAAGTTGAATATACTGGCGAAGATATTACTTTTACAGAAAAACAGTTAGGAAGTTTCCTGCCAGATGGAACATCACAAGAGTCTGACAGCAACTCTTTTACAATTACATATGCAAATAATAAAAATGCATCTGTAAAAGACAGCGTAGCAAGTATCACCGTTGCTGGAAAAGCTGGTTCTGATTATGAAGGATGTAGCAAAACATTCTACTTTAAGATTAATCCAGCAGACGTAACTGTTACTAATGATGCTAAAACAACTGATGTTAAAACAGCAGTAAAAGATACTGTAAAAGGTGTTGAATATGTAGAAGGCGCAACAGCAGAGTCTTATAAAGATGCTATCGGTCTTACTATTACAGCTAAAAATGATAAAACAGATTTAAATAAAACTGAAAAAACATTTACATTAGTAGATGGTACAGATTACGATTGCGCTTATGAATTTGTAGCAAACAATACAGGAAATGATACAGATGATAAACTTCAGCCAAATGATGATCCAAATACTGTAGGTCAGTATGTAAAAGTTACTGCTACATTAAAAAACACAAATTATGATGTTGATGTTACAAACTCTGTTGCATCCACAATTAATGGTGTAAAAGTAATAACAAAGAAAAATGTAGTAACTGCATACGTTCCAGTTGTTGCAAAAACAATTGCAGGTGCTGATGTTACTTTTGATAAGACAGAATATGTTTATACAGGTGATAGCATTAAACCAGTTATTACAGTAAAATCTGGAAACAAGACTCTTAAAGAAGGCAAAGATTATACTGTTAAAATTTTAAATGGTATTAATGTCGGTACAGCTACTGCTATTATTACTGCTAAAGCAGCAAGTGGATATCGTGAAGGATCTGAGATTAGAAAAGAATTCCAGATTGTAAAAGCTAAAGCTGAGGATGTTACTGTAGAATTCGCCTATACAAGCGGCATGACAAATGTTAAATATGATGGTGATGCATGGGATAATACAAGATCAGGATTTTCTTATACAGTTAAGTTAGGAAAAGTAGATGTTTCTTCTCAGTTTAAACCAACCTGGGGCGAAAATATCAGTGCTGGTAAAACTGCCGGAAAATTAACACTTACACCAAACACAAATGGTAAGAAAAACTTTGATGGTGTTAAAGAAGCCACTTTTGAAATCAAAGGTGAGACTGTAACAGGTACATTAGCTGTATATGATGAGAATGGTACAAAAATTTCTAACGATTATGCTTCTCCTTATATGGGTATTAAGGGATATGTTGAAGCACAGGAATATACTGGCTCTCCAATAACATTTGCAAAAACAAAATTTGTTGCAACAAATAAGAAGCTGACAGCAGGTAAAGATTATGAGATTACCTATATTGACAACACTTCTTCAGGAACTGCATATGTATGTGTAACAGGAAAAGGCAACTATGTTGGTACAAAATCTGTAACCCTCGAAGATGGAACTACGATTGACAATATTTTTGAAGGAACCCTTTATAAATTCGATATTACGGGTGCAACCTTTACAGCAAAAAATGTTACAGTAAGTAACGGAACCTATGCAAGTGGTTTAGTTGTAAAACCAAACGTTACAATCGTAAAAGGAAACAAAACTCTTGTTGAAGGCGTAGATTACAAGATTGTAATTGATGATACAGAAAAAGCAATCAATGCAACTACAGAAAAAAACATCAAATTCTCTATTAAAGGTCTTGGTGAATATAACACTGTAAAATTCGACAAAGATGCAACTGGAAAATATTTAGTATATGGTATCGACAAATTCGACTTCAAGAACGCAAATGTAACATCTGATGGTAAGACAGTAACTGTAAGAAACGGAAATGTGGTTGTTCCATCTACAGAATACACATCTGAGATTAAAGATGGTAAAGTTACAATAACAGCTACAGAGGGTAACAAGAACTATACAGGTACTATTACTACTGATGTAAATGATACATTTGTAGGTGCTCCGGTTATCAGTAATGTCAAAGTTACTGGAAACAAGGCAACTGTTATCCTTTCTGATGAAGCAGAAGGCGCATCTGGATATGATTATGTAATCTCTACATCCAAAGATCCTTCTGATAAAGATGCACGTATCGATGTTGTTAAGAATCAGGTTCAGACAACAGCTAACTTCAAATATGTTCCACAGGGAACTTACTATGCATACTGCCATGCATGGACACGTGATGAGAATGGTAAGAAAGTATTTGGTGGATGGTCTAACAGCTATGCATTCTCTGTAACAGCAATCACACCGGATACACCAGAGATTCTCAGTGTTAAGGCAAAAGGTTCTACAATCACAGTAACATATAAAGAATCTGCTAACTCTACAGGATATGACGTAGTTCTCGGAAAAGGTTCCAAGAAAGAACATGGCGAGACTCGTCCATATCAGTATGGAAACTACAAAAAATTAAATGTTAAACCAGGTGTATGCAAAGCTGTATTCAAGAACGTTCCTGCAGGAACATATTATGCAGGAGTACATTCCTGGAACAGAACAGCTTCTGAAAACGATAACAAAGTATTCAGTAAGTGGTCAAATCTGGAAACTGCTAAAGTTAAATAATCCATTTGGGTAATTAATACAGATTCCTAAAAAGAAGGCTCCGGTCATTGCGACAGGAGTCTTTCTTTTTATGTGCTTTTTTCCACACTCCCAGACAATTACATGATATAATCAACATACAGAACCCTTACTTAAAACATCTCTAATGAAAGGAAGTCATGTATGACCACATTGGGGTCTGACCATCGAAAATAACCGGAAAGATAATAATCTCCACATAAAATGATTCTAAAATTTGTATAACATAGAATTCATTATCAATATATAAAACCCATCCCAACTATAAGAATGAGCTCAATAGTCGGGATGGTTTTAATTGCAGTCAGCCCGGCGGCGGGGCTTACCACCGAAAATAATCTATTATTCTTTTAACCGCATATCAAATGCTGGACGCATACATTCCTTGATAGTCCATATTTACGTGCCAGTTTTTCCCAATACTCATTTATAATTTCACGCATTTTAGAAATTGATTTTTTAGCTATGTCAATGGAAATTCCATAAAGTTCAGCAGTTTCCAATGCCAGATTAAAATCCAGAGTTGCATCACTGTTTGCTATATTCAGCGAAAGGCTGTCACCGTAAATACTTGGATTTACATCATACAAAGGTGACAATTTCCAACCGTTCTTTTATAAAATGAAGCCATGATTACGCAAATGATCATCTGAAACGCAAACCGGAGGGGTCTGACCATCGAAAACAGTGAAAAAATGTTTTATTAAAACAAAGATATTCTTTGTCGAAAACTTAATCTGGCAAGTATAAGCATGATTTGTTATAATATTTTGTATCAGTAATATACGATTCTTAAAGAGAATGATGGTTATTATTTCAGAAAAAGGGAAAATGAGACAGTTGCAGAAAATATCCAGAAAGTATATTTCTGCATAACTGGTATAGCTATTTGCGAAGCGATGTACTAATAAAAATGATATCAAAAAATTTATCTAATATTTAAATATAGGTGGGATTAATATGTGTGATGTAAAAAAATATGAAAAAATATATGAAGAAATAAAGTGTCTGGAGCCTGAAGATACATTGCAACTTACATTAGAAGCTGATTCAGAAGAGCAGAGGGAATTTTATCAGATGGTAGGTGATTTTTTACTTCAAAAAAAGCAAAAACAAGTAATTGCGAGGAATTTATTTTAAATGAAAAAATATATCGTTCTGGGTGGAGTTAATGGATCTGGTAAATCTACACTTTATCAGGTATCAGATAATTTAAAGAAAATGCCAAGAGTAAATACAGATGAAATTGTAAAGGAACTGGGGGACTGGAGAAATTTATCTGATGTTTTAAAAGCGGGAAAAATTGCGGTTCGCTTAATTGATGAATATTTTTCAAAAGGAGTATCTTTTAATCAGGAAAGTACTTTATGTGGAAAATCTATTATAAAAAATTTTAGGAGAGCAAAGCAGTTAGGTTATACTATAGAGTTACATTATGTAGGTGTAGATTCTGCTGAAACTGCAAAACAAAGAGTGGAAGAAAGAGTTCAAAATGGTGGACATGGAATTCCTGCTTCAGATATTGAATAACTGCGCATCGCATTCTTGTTATTTTAGTGATTATTCTGTTATGTGCAGGTGACAAATTCGAGTTGTAAACGTCTGTTTGGAATATTATATTCTGGCAAAAAAAATTCAGGTACGCTTAAGCGTACCTGAATAAATGTTAAAAGAGATATTATGTTATTTAGCTTCTTCTTCAGCAGCAGCCTCTTCTTCAGCTTCCAGAGCCGGGTCTACGTGAACGGCGGCTACGGATACAACTGCAGCTTCAAGGTCTGTCTTTAAGTCTACATCTTTGTCCTGGGCGATGGCGAGGTCTTTAACTTTGATTACGTCGCCGACTTTCATGTCACCGACATCTACCATAATTTTGTCTACCAGTGCTGATGGGAGAGCTCTGAAGGAGATTTCTTCCAGATGCTGCTGTAATACACCGGCTTCCAGTTTGTCGTGGTTTACAAGTACGATCTCTGCTACGGAATGTACTTTCTCGTTGCTTACCAGTGCCTGGAAATCTATTTCATCCACCTGTCCTTTTAACGGATTGAACTGGATCTCTTTGATCAGTACGTCATATGACTGACCATCTACATCCAGCATAATCTGGCTTCCTTTGTTACTTATCTTGAGAAGTTTCTCGACAGCAGATTTCTCGATTTTAACAGGAAGAGAACCTTCCATTTCTCTGCCAAATACGTTACCTGTAACGTAGCCTTCTCTTCTTAATCTTTTGGCCTTTGTGTCCATTGTTCTTTTTTCAGCTTTTAAAGTATTCATTTGACTTTTCCTCCATTTTACAGCTGAGGTGACACGCTTGACACTATCTTTAATTTATGAGCATCCGAAATGCTCCAGGTGGTGTTAAGTATTTTTGAGTATTCAGTTGTTTGTTCTTTATCTTTGTTACAACTGTATTATAACACGCTAAAAATGAAATGCAAGAGGAAAATGTGAAGAGTTTGTGAAATTTAAGTAAACACAAACAAAGCCCTCCGGAAGTGACCGCTTCCGGGGGCTTTGCATTTAATCTAATTAATCATTAATTACAGAGTATCATTTCTTCTGATATAACCAGGCTGTTCAGCCGGGGAAACGATTTCTTTTTTATGAACGAGTTTCGCCCATTTGTCGACTACTTCATTCTCTACGTGAACACCCTCACCTACAGTAACTTCAGCGAGAACAACACTGTTTCTTACAACAGCACCTTTTTTAATGACGCATCCACGACCGATTACGGAATTCTCAACAGTACCTTCAATCTGGCAACCGTTGGAGATTACGGAATTCTTCACATCTGCAGTATTGAAATACTGAGTCGGGCAGGAATCATTGGTACGTGTATAGATTGGCCAGTTATCATGGAAAAGTTCCTGAGCTGACTTGTAATTAAGGAGAGCCATGTTTGCAGCATAGTAACTTGGGAAGTCTGTAATGCTTGCAAAGAATCCCTTGTGTGCAACGCCGCGGATGTCCAGAGTTTCGCATTTATCATTCAGGATGTCTGCCAGTGTATACATGGAAGAAAGATTCTTGGCTTCTTTGATCAGGCTGATGAAAAGCTCTGTTTTCATAACACAGGTATCCATATAAACATACTGATTCTTCTTATTACCATGATTCGGTTCGATGGATTCCACACCTTTCTGTCGGTTCAGTCCCAGAACATTACAGGTAAGATAAGCCTCTTTTGCGTTATCAACAGCGTGATAAAGCAGGGTAACATCTGCACCGGACTCAATGTGTGTATGTAAAAACTGGTCAAAATCAATTGAATAAACCATATAGCTCGGGGCAATGACAACATACGGATGATTCATTCTGCTGAGGGACTCCATGTTGTCCAGATAGCAGGAGATATCGGTGTTATAGATATCATTGTCATTATTGTGCTCTGAGAAGAGAAGCTGAAGTTTGCCGCTCTTGGAGTTGATATTGTAATGACGTCCTGTTCCAACGTGTTCTACAACAGAACGGGGTTTATTATTGATATAGACCTGAATACGTTCAATGTTGCTGTTGGTCATATTGGAGATAGGGAAGTCAATGACTCTGTATCTGCCAAGGAAAGAAAACGCACCGATTGGGCGATAATCCTGCATACCATCTACATAAATATTTCTCCCGGAAGAGCTTACGATTCCAAATGCCTTATACATATTATTCTGCCCCCTTTACGCGTTTCGCTACAAGCTCAATGTGCTCACTGTCTGCGGCACCGACAACTGCACCTTTACCGATGCGGACACCGTCAGCTACAAGTGCACGCTGAACAACGGCACCTTCTTCTACAACAACACCCGGCATCAGTACACTGTCGATAATTCTGGCACCTGCACCAATCTTAACACCTGTAAAGAGAACGGAATGCTTAACTTCGCCCTGAACAACACAGCCCTGTGTGATATATGCATCTTTAACATCTGCTTCTGCGCTGATGTACTGTGGAAGTGCGGTAACATCTTCTGTATAAATCTTCCATGACGGATCACCCAGATCCAGTTCATTCTTGGAACTTAACAGATCCATGTTTGCTTCCCAGAGAGAGTCGATGGTACCAACATCTTTCCAGTATCCTTCAAATTTATATGCATAAAGAGTTCTGTTATCGTTAAGCATAGTAGGGATGATATCCTTACCGAAGTCATGGCTGGAATCCGGATTCTTGATATCAGCCATCAGCATCTTGCGGAGGAGTTTCCAGGTGAAGATATAGATACCCATGGATGCAAGGTTGCTCTTCGGATGCTCAGGTTTCTCTTCGAATTCTACGATACGTCCGGATTCATCAGTATTCATGATACCAAAACGGCTTGCCTCTTTCATCGGAACTCCGATAACTGCGATGGTTGCATCTGCCTTTGCTTCTTTGTGGGCTGCAAGCATCTTGTCATAGTTCATTTTATAAATATGGTCACCGGAAAGAACAAGAACGTATTCAGGATCAAATTTATCAATGAAATCAATATTCTGGGAGATTGCATCTGCAGTTCCGCGATATACATTCAGATTCTCATCTGCTTTCTCACGTGGAGGAAGAACGTAAACACCGCTGTTTTTAGCATCAAGACCCCAGCGTCCGCCGGCTGCCACATAACTGTTCAGCTGGATTGATTCATACTGTGTAAGTACACCTACAACATCAACGCCACTGTTGGCACAGTTGCTTAAAGGAAAGTCTACGATACGATATTTACCGCCGTATGAAACGGCCGGCTTTGCCACTTTATTGGTAAGATCATGCAGACGGCTGCCACGACCGCCGGCCAGGATCATGGCCAACATACTATTTTGTTTCATAATAGTGAACCCTCGCTTTCATTTGTTATATGATATTATACAATTTTTTTTGGCGTTTTTCCATAGATTTCTTTAAAAAATATGTAAAATTTTCGCTACAAGTCAAGTAAAATCGACGAAAAAATATACATTATATACAAATATCGAGCGGAATTGTAAGACGGGAGGCTGCAGTTATATGTAAATTATGCTGATATATGAATTCTTATTAATTCTACGGAGTACTGCAGACAATCCAATCCATCAGAGAGTAAAGGTCACAGTAACTGGAATTACTTTAGTTGTATAAATTTAAGTGAAACAGGTGGACGTATAATAATTCTTACGCTATAATAGGTAAGAATTTATGTTGCTGTGAGCGAAGCAAACGGTAACAGATTTGAAGAAACGTAACTGTGAAAACAGTGAACAGTAACAACAGTGAACAGTAACAACAGTTACAGAGAAACAGAGGTTATCACGTGAGTAAAAGAGAAGATTATAAACGATTTATCGTATTTTGTCTGGCGAGTCTGGTGGTTCTGGCACAGGCGGCGGTCTTTGCATGGGTGTGGTATTCCGTTTACAGAGGACAGATCGACGAGCCTTTCTGGCGCAAAGGTAACTGGGTACTGATCGCAATCTACGGTCTGATGTTTGCCCTGTTTGCCAAATTGTACGGAGGACTTAAGGTTGGATATCTTAAGAGGATTGATGTATTTTATTCGCTGACACTGGCACTTTTGTGTACCAATGTGGTGGAATATCTGGAGATCACCCTGATCAACAGGTGGTTCCTGAGCGTATGGCCTATGATCGAGATGACAGGAATACAGCTGGTGCTGATCATTATCTGGATATTTGGTTCAAGGTATATCTATTCCGGACTTTACCGCGCACGCCGGCTTCTGGTCATTTACGGTGACCGGGATCCGGGGGACGACCTGATCCATAAGATGAATTCCCGAAAGGACAAATATGACATCAGCGGCAAGGTACACATCAGTGTGGGAGAAGAAAAAATCCATCAGATGATGCAGGATTATGACGGCGTGATCATCTGGGATCTGCATTCAACAGAGAGAAACCGTTATCTGAAATACTGTTTTGCACATTCTGTCCGATGCTATGTGAGTCCGAAGATTTCGGACATCATTCTTATGGGAAGTGAACGCATCCATCTTTTTGACACACCGCTTCTGGTATCCAGAAATATGGGACTGGCAGTAGACCAGCGTGCTGCAAAGAGAGTTATGGATATTCTGATCTCAGGGATCGGCATTATAATCACTTCACCGATCATGCTGATCATAGCGATTGCGGTAAAAGCATACGACAGAGGTCCGGTGTTTTATTTTCAGGACCGTCTGACATTGGGTGGAAAGCCCTTTAAGATCTGTAAATTCCGCAGTATGTGCGTAGATTCGGAGAAAAACGGTGCAAGACTGGCATCCAAGCATGATTCCCGTATCACACCGGTAGGTCATGTGCTGAGAAATCTTCATCTGGATGAGCTTCCTCAGCTTTTCAATGTATTTAAGGGAGATATGTCTCTGGTAGGTCCGCGTCCGGAACGTGAAAGTATCATGCTTGAGTATGAGAAAGAGCTTCCGGAATTCTATTATCGTCTGAAAGTTAAAGCAGGTCTTACCGGATATGCGCAGGTCTACGGTAAGTATAATACAACTCCTTATGACAAATTAAAGCTGGATCTGTTTTATATTGAGAATTATTCCTTCCTGCTGGATATCAAGCTGATCTTTATGACAGTTAAAATCTTTTTCCAGAAAGAAGTATCTGAGGGAGTAGATGACAGACAGGTAAATGCGTTGAAGGATTCCGGGAAAAACGCCGGAGTGTCAGAGAATAAAACGGAGGAATGATAATGAATAAACCGCTGGTATCTGTGATCATGCCGGTTTACAACGGAGAAAAATATATTAGAAAGGCTGTGGAATCCGTCTATGAACAGGGAGTTTCGCTGGAACTTCTGGTGATCGATGACGGTTCTACAGACCATACAGAGGAAGTCCTGTCTGCCTATGAGGGCAGAGAGGACTTTCGGTATATTAAGAATGAACAGAATATGGGAGCTGCAGGCTCCAGAAACAGAGGAGTCGGGCTGGCACAGGGAACCTACATTGCTTTTCTGGATGCAGATGACTGGTGGGAGTCAGGCAAGCTGAAAGAACAGCTGAAACGTCTGGAAGAGACAGGATACGTGCTGTGTTCTACAGGGCGGGAACTGATGAAAGCGGACGGAAGCAGTACAGGACGGACAATCCCTGTAAAAGAGAAGATCACCTACAGAGAACTTCTGAAACATAACAGCATCAACTGTTCTTCGGTAATACTCAGAAGGGATGTGGCGCGTGAATTTCCCATGGAGCATGACGACAGCCATGAGGATTATATCACCTGGCTGAAAATCCTGAGAAAATACGGCTGTGCTGCCGGAATCAACAAACCCTATCTGAAATATCGTCTCAGCGAAGGCGGCAAATCCAGAAACAAACTGAAATCAGCAGCCATGACTTACAATGTCTACAGATACGTCGGTTACGGCAGGATCAGAAGCTGTATTTTTTTCTGTTCTTATGCTGTACATGGAATATGGAAATATTGCTACTGTTCACTTCGTTCACAGTAACGTAGCCAAAATTCATTCCAGATTGCCTGCGGCAATGGAATTTTGGCTTGTATGTCTCGGGATTTTGGCATATTCATGCCAAAACACCTCGCGGGATAGTGGTGTGTGAACAGTAACAAAATATTTCCATTGACCGAAATGTTAAGTTTCTATTCCATAAATCGTAAAAATATGTTATGCTTGTTGCAGTAAATATGACTTTGCGGTTAATTGCCCGTTACATTGCTGTGCGTTTTTTGTCTGCCGGTCATCTGAAGAATCTGGCAGAATGGGGTTGTATGTTTACACAGCAGAAGTCAGAAATATGATTAGAGGATAGTACTTAAACATGAAAATAAAAAAAGAGAGAGCGGCGGTGCCGTACTCCTGCCTGATTGATAACATTAAAGTTTTGCTTATCTTTCTGGTAGTATTTAACCATATTATTGCATTTAACCTTGTAAAGGTAGACACTGTAGTGAGATATGTGTGGTATGCGATCACGATTTTTCACATGCCTGCATTTGTTTTTATTTCAGGATATCTGTCAAAGAAACCTCAGAATGTGCTGAAGAATTTTAAGAACCTGCTGATCCCTTATGTTCTGGGATATACCTTAACCTGGTATTCACAGATATGGCTGGGCAGATCCGTAGATTATGAGATACTGCGTCCTACCGGAAGTGTCATGTGGTATATACTGGCACTGTTTATTTACCGTCTTACCATTGAGGCCCTGGGTAAGATCAGATTTATTGTTCCGCTCAGTATCCTGTTCGCATTATGGGCAGGAACCAGACCGGAATTTACCACATTCCTGTCATCATCAAGAATCGTGGTATTTTTCCCTTTCTTTGTTGCGGGGTATCTCTGGAAGAGTGAATATATCACAGCGATCCGTAAATTTAAGGGAAAATGGATCCTGGTGGCAATCTCCGGAGTCCTTTTGTGGGCGATACCGAATTATATGATCCCAAATGAAATGGGAATTGCTATTTTCCGAGGTAATCATGGATATCAGCTCTGTGGCCTGACGGATCCTCAGGGAGTGATCCTCAGACTGCTGATGTATCTGGTATCTTTCGTAGTTGTCTATACGATGCTTGCGTTAGTGCCGGACATCAAACTACCACTCACCTATGTGGGACGACATACAATGGGAATTTATTTCTTCCATTATCCGATCATGATCATTATGAATGGTTTATATATCCTGATGCTTCCTGCAATGAACAATGTATGGGTGCTTCTGGGAGTATCACTGGTATTTGTACTTGTACTGGGAAGTCTGCCTGTGGATCTGCTTTATACGGGTGTTCTGAATCTGATCGCATTTATCCTGATCAAGAAGGATAAGACAGTCAGAGATGAAGGTCTGGAAGAAGAGTATGACAGCGAATATGATGAATATGAACTTCTCAGAAGAAAGAAAGCCATCGCAGAGCTTGCGGCAACGCTTGATTCAGAGAGTGATCAGGACGGACATATGGAGAAAGTAAATATGGACGAGGATACACCGGATCATACTTCTTCCGACAGGCATGAAGGCTTCAGCAATGTGGCCGGCATGGAGCTGGAGATTGAAGAAGATAATCTGGATGATATCCCTGATGAACTGATCAAAGGGGAAGAGGAGCTTTCGCTGGAAGACCTGATCCAGGAACTGGAAGCTACTACCAGAACGATGGACAACAATAAAGAACCATAAACACAAAGGAAGAGTTTTGAGATACAAAAACAGTATTTCAAGACTCTTCTTTTTGTAAAGTTAATGCGAATTTAACATTTTTGTAACGGACAGGTGACGGAAGTTGGGAAGTATGATATAATCAAAGTATCTATCGTATGGAGGTTACTGTGAACGGAGTGAACAGTAACGTATGGAGCAGGAAAACTGTTCGGCAAAATAAGAATATTTTTTTCAGGGGAGTTATGACGAAAGAATGAAGAGAGTAATCACATATGGCACTTTTGATCTTTTTCATAAAGGCCACTACAATATTATCAAAAGAGCAAAAGCACTTGGTGATTATCTGATCGTAGGTGTCACAAGTGAGAGCTTTGACATTGAGCGGGGCAAACTCAATGTGCGGGACAGCCTCATTAAGAGAATCGAGAATGTGCGAAGGACGGGGCTGGCAGATGAGATCATCATTGAGGAATATCAGGGACAGAAGGTCAATGACATCATTAAGTATGATATTGATGTCCTGGTGGTAGGATCTGACTGGAGAGGGAAATTCGATTACCTTAAGAACTACTGTGATGTAGTTTATCTGGAAAGGACCAAGAATATTTCCAGTACAAAGCTTCGCAGTGAAGGTGTTATCTTTAATATGGGAATCGTGACGGATGACATCCGGGATAATGATTTTGTGGAGGAATCCAAATATGTCAGCGGAGTTCATGTGGAACGTGTATTCAGCGAGGATCACGAGACTGCACAGAGATTCTGTGATAAATATGAGTTAGGTTCCTGCTGGAACAGTTATGATGAATTTCTGGCAGATGTAGATATTGTTTATATTAAGACATCGCTGAACCGGAGAGCAGAATATATTGAGCGAGCGCTGAAAAAAGGAAAATATGTGATCAGTGATTCGCCCATGACACTTTCCTCAGAGAAACTGCGCTACCTGTTTCAGGTGGCAAGGGAGAACAATGTGGTTCTCATTGAACGGACCACACTGGTCTACCTGCGGGCGTTTAATCAGCTGGTATGGCTGGTACACAGTAACCTGGTGGGAGATCTGGTAAGTGTCAAATGTGCAATCTCCCAGGATGATTTTGAGGGCGGCAGGACTTTTAATGAGACGGTCTGCACAGCTATCTGCGCAGTACTGAAACTGCTGGGAAAAAAATGCCAGGATATCAACACCAATGCGGTCCGCAATCAGGAAGGCCGTTTTGTATATGATATGATTTCCATGAAATACGCCGGTGCACTGGCGACTATTGAGATCGGAACAACGGTTGACATTGAGAATGAACTTGTGATCATCGGAAGCAACGGCAGGGTAACTATCCCTAATGACTGGTGGAACACCGGATACTTTGAAGCCAATATTTCAGGAAAAGAATTTCTGAAAAGGTACAGCTTTAACTTCGAGGGAAATGGTTTCCGCTATCTGCTGCAGGAGCTGATGATCATGATCAGAGACAAACGGACAGAATGTACCCGGCTTTTCTATGATGAGTCGGTAAAAATAATAGAAATTTTGGAAACAATCAACAGAAAGGACAATTCATGACGGAGAAACAGAAATACCTCCTGAAGCTTTTCAGGGAGGTTGATGAAATCTGCAGAGAACATAACCTCAGATACGTGCTGGCAGGAGGCTCCCTGATCGGAGCTCTCAGACATGAGGGATTTGTTCCCTGGGATGATGATGTAGACCTTTATATGCCACGTCCGGACTGGGAGAAATTCATAGAGATATGCAAAACAGAACTCCCGCCTGACAGAGAGATACAGTGTTCGGAGGTGGACAGAAACTATACAAATTCATTTCCGCGCTACGCATCCACCAATACCTGTGCCATCCATAAGAGCCAGATCATCGGGAAGGACTGCGGCGGAGAAATCATAGACATTCTTACACTGGATCCTGTTCCGGCTGACGACAAAGAATACGAGAAATATAGAACACACATGATGATCTACTCAGATCTTATCAATATTTCCGTAGGTTACAGTGACCGCTGGGAGATACCTGCATCCATGTATCTGAAGTATCTTCTTTCTTATATTTTTCTTGGTAAAAAAAGAACACTGGCAAAGCTTGAGAAGATCATGTTCTCTTATAAAGAAGAGGAATGTGACCGTTATGCCATGCGTTGGGGCGGCTGCCCATTTCTTTTTGATAAGGATATGATGTTCCCTGTAAAGGATGGCATCTTTGAGGGAAAAAAGGCAATGATCCCAAATAAGTGCAGTGACTATCTGATCTGGCATTATGGAGACGAGTGGTCATATATGCCTCCTCATGATAAGAGGGAGGGTCATGTAGCAGTGTGTGTAGATGATCTTCCTTATCAGGAGCTACGTGAAGAATACATGCCGAAGATCAATAAGGAAAGACTGCGCTGGGACAGTGTGTTCCGAAAGTTCTACAATATGCGCATTGCGAAAAAAAGCCATAAGGTCCGCCAGGATGGGCTTGCAATGAAAGCCCGCGCTGTTGCACTGGACCTGCAGAGAGCGATCGATGAATCAGGACTTAAGATCAGTGAGCTGGTGGAAAGCAGATCTTTCCGTAAGCTGAGTGCACTTTTTGGCTCTTATTATAAGAATCAGCTCAGTGCTGACTTTATCGGAAGGGAAGACTATACCAATATTTATGCCTTTTATCATCCGATACTTGTGGAAATACCGGATGATATATTCTATGCGGCAATGCTTACTCTGTTTTATACAGAACGTGTATCAAAGGCATATAGAATGTTGCAGATTCGTAAGCAATGGGATCATCTGAGCTCTGATATGGAGAAACTGAAGGAAGATATTGAGCTTTTCCGGAAAGCAGCGGATCACTATGAGTTTCACAGGATGAAGGAAGCAGAGCAGATCATCAGCGACCTTTTGCAGAAATATCCGGGACATCCGGGATTTATGAAATTTAAGTGCAGGTTCCTGATGGAGGATGCGGGAGAGAACCGGATCGAAGCAGAACGTTTTCTTGATAAGGCTCTTAAGATGTTTCCTGAGGATGGTTATTTCCTGAAATATAAGGCAGATATCCTCTGGATGGATGGCGAGATGCAGAAAGCGGCAGAGCTTTATCTTCAGGTAAAGAATAAGACAACTAACGGAATTGTATGGATGGAGATGGACAGATTCTTCAGAGGATACAAATCTGAAATCCTGAAAAGCTGTGAAGAGCTTATTGCAAACCACAACAAGAAGGAGGCTCTCGCATTGATGGAGCTGTGGAGTCGTCTGATACCTGAGGATGATGATATCCAGGGAGCATTATATCTGGCAAAAACAGTGTGTGCACGTACGCAGAGCGAGATAGAGAAAGAAATCGGTGAAATCCGGGCTGTGATCGGCACACAGATGATCACGCCAGTCAGTGTGGAGAAAAATCCGGGAAAAAGTAGAAAACAGATAAAATCAGATAGAACATCAGATGAAACATCGGCTGATGATGTGAATAAAAAAGTATCAGATCCGTCAGCAGAAACTGAAGAAGTTAAAGCGCCGGCGGATATACAGGTTAAAGTTTCAGAAGAACATAAGATGTACAGGAAAGCTCTTACAAGAGCATGGAAGCGGCTGGGGTATTCCGATGAGCTTGCAGAACTGCGCACCCAGATCATCTGTACAGGTGAGGAGAGCGAACTGGAGTGGCTTGCAGAACAGGTACGAAACCGTCAGTTTCGCAGAGAAGAGAAAGCCTGCGCTTATAAGCTGGTGGGTGATGTCAGGATGAAACAGGGACAGACCAGGGAGGCTTTTGCAAATTATAAGAAAGCACTGGAATATGAGATGCCTTCTTATGTAAGAACAGAGCTGTACCGTATTTTTATCAATGATCTGAACGATGGCAGCAGACAGGCGAAAAGCTTTGGAAAGAAGACGGATATTACAGTTGTGCTTGATAAATGGCTTGATAAATATGAAAGTATTGAAGATATTAAGAAGATCGTGCAGACTGTAACTGTTAAGTGACATCAATAGAAATGGAGTAAAGAGTTGAACAAAAAACAAAAGGTGATTTTATCATTATTACAGGAAATCGATGAAATATGCCGCCGGAATAAAATAGAATATTACCTCTCTCCACGACTGACACTCTGCGCAGTGGAAGGGCATCCTTTCCCACAGAATCCCATGTTTGGAGTTGTGCTGATGAAAACAGCGGATATGGAACGGTTCCGTCTGGCTGTGGATGAAGATCCAAGGGAAAAGAGAGCACTGGAATCCATGAAGAGCCACAAATGGTTCTCAGGATTTTATCTGAGATACACCAATACAGATACTCTGTGCCTGAATCTGGACAACACCAGAGACTACGCATTCCCGGGAATAGGAGTCAGTATTTTTCCGCTCAGAACGCCGGCAGCTTCTGTAAAAGCAGAACGCAGATTATCCAGAGATGAGAATGCATGGACAGAGCTCTGTCATATCAACTATGCAGATAGAAATTTCAGGAGCAGGGTGAACCGTACAATTATGCGGCTGCAGTGCATGATAACCGGGCGCCAGGGACAGGCGGCACATTTGTATGACAGACTTGTCAGATCCTGCCAGCAGCCCGGAGCAAATAAATATATCCTCAAAAGAAGAAAACAGACTACCATTTTCCCTGCAGAAATTTTTGCGGAGAGTAAACGTGTCACTCTGGAAGGTGCAGAACTCCAGGTTCCGGCAAAAATCGCAGAGTATCTTACCATAAGCTATGGAAAGAATTATAAAGATGCAAAGGAACCCCGCTATGTGACACCCATTGCGCTGGCAGTCAGTGCGAGGGTAAGCTATACACAGTTCTGGAAAGAATCCGGAAACTTTGAGAAATACTGTAAAGAGCGAATGAAAAATGCCCGCAAACTTGCCAGAAGCAGGCGGCACAAAGACTATTTCAATGAATGCTGGGATTATGTAGAGTTCTGTGGGGAGCGCCTGAATCTGAGTGTTTCCTATGAGAAGCAGAAAGACTACATTAAGAACTTGTATAAGAATGAAGATTATATGACACTTGAGAGGGTATTTCGTCCCTATTTCAAGATGATGCAGAAGAGTCTGCAGAAGAATGAACTCTTTGCAGAGGACGAAGAGATTTTTGACATCTATGTAGACGTACTGGAGAAAACAGGAAAGACAGTACAGAGAAGTAAGATCGGCACGCTGATCTGACGGGAGGGAATATGAAACTTTCAGATTATATTGTTACGTTTTTACAGAAAAAAGGAATCCGTCATTTCTTTGGATACCAGGGAACGATGATCGCACATCTGGTAGATTCCATTGAAAGAAATCCGGAGACAGAGAATCATTCCAGTTACAATGAACAGGGGGCAGCTTTCGCAGCCTGCGGATACGCACAGGCGAAGGAAGAATGTGCCTGCGCCTATGCTACCAGCGGACCGGGAGCCATCAACCTTCTGAGTGGTGTGGCAGATGCCTATTACGACTCTCTGCCGGTGATCTTTCTGACAGGGCAGCTGAATACGTATGAGTACTCCGGAATCAAAGGACTGCGCCAGCAGGGATTTCAGGAGACAGATATTGTGGCAATGGCGAAACCGATTACCAAATATGCTGTTCAGATACGAAATCCTGAGGACATTGTGGAGGAATTAAATAAAGCATACCATATTGCAACCACAGGACGCAGAGGACCGGTGCTCATCGATCTTCCCATGAATATCCAGAGAAGTGAAGTGGAGAATCCGGTCTATGACATGACTTTTGAGGACAAACATACAGATGCAGCTGCAGCACAGCAGGCGGCAGATACGATCCTGGAGGCACTGGAACAGGCAAAACGACCGGTGATCATGCTGGGCCATGGCGTGGACAGCAGCTTCAGCCAGCAGAAACTGATCCGCTTTGCACAGAAGAGACAGATTCCGATCATCACCAGCGTTCTGGCGAAATCAGTTCTGGGATACGACCATCCGCTGAATTTCGGGTGCATCGGCGGTGCCTATGGACACCGTTATGCAAATATGATCGCCAATGCAAAAAGCGATCTGCTTCTCTGTTTTGGCATTTCTCTGTGTACCAGACAGATCGGAACCAAAGTACATGAATTTGCCAGAGGTGCAAAGATCATACGTATAGATATTGATCCATACAATCTTCAGAGAGATATCCATGAGAATGGTGAGAATGAGGTAAAGCTTCAGGCAGAGACAGGAGCAGTGATCGATTGTCTTGCAAAAGCAGCAGCTCCGGATACAGAGAGGATCAGTGACTGGCTGAATGTCTGCACAGAGATTAAGGAAAATCTTCAGGCAGTTGATGATGCCACGCCGGAAAGATATCCGAACCGTATGATCGCAGACCTCAGTGATATGCTGGAGGATACCTCCGCGATCGCAGTGGATGTAGGACAGCATATGGTGTGGAGTTACCAGTCATTCAAGAATCATGAAGGACAGAAACTTCTCTTCTCCGGCGGACATGGAGCTATGGGCTACGGGCTTCCGGCAGCTATCGGAGCGTATTATGCAACCGGAAAACCGACCGCCTGTATTTGTGGAGATGGTGCACTCCAGATGAATATCCAGGAACTGGAGTGGGTGAAGAGAGAGAATCTTCCTGTTAAGATCATGGTTATGAATAATGAAGCACTTGGCATGATCCGTCACCTGCAGAGAGATTATTTTGACTGTCTGTTCGCAGGAACCACAGACGGCTGCGGTTTTGCTTCCTGTAATTTCGCAGAGGTGGCAAAGGCTTACGGCATTCCCGCACTGAGAATGCTCTGCGATGCAGTCAGAGAAGAAGCACCGGAATTTCTGGAAGGGGAAGGCCCGAAACTTCTGGAAGTTATGCTGGAGCATGGAACTTTTGCATATCCCAAGACCTGTCTGGGTGAACCGATCCATAATCAGCAGCCATATGCACCGAAGGAAGTTTATGACAGACTGATGGAATTGTAGGAGTGAAGAATATATTTCGGTAATGTGGAATATATAATATAGAAGGAATTTTTTTGCAGGCAGTCCGTTTTATGGAAGTGGGGAGACTCCCGCATGACAGAGAACAGATCTGCCTGTATTATAGATGAATAAAAAGAGATTATTAGCAGTTAAATATAAATTATAAAATTATATAAGCACATGTTGAGTTTTATAAGACGTTAGAATAGAATATCATTGAAATGAGTTGATACTTTGAGTAAATATTATTCTATACATGAATTTTCAAAAATTATAGGCGTATCTGCCCAGACATTACGAAATTGGGATGCCAATGGAAAACTTCATCCGCATCATACTACAGTAAGTGGCTATAGATATTATTCTG
>ERZ827469.1520-NODE-1520-length-20429-cov-8.114116_pt1 | contig 20429 bp, 14 predicted proteins | sample MGYA00519917_ERZ827469 | MGnify/ENA primary metagenome ERZ827469 (study PRJEB31778, sample SAMEA3449314) | human gut metagenome | biome: human gut; feature: human-associated habitat; material: faeces | place: United Kingdom | collected 2010/2012 ... | reverse complement strand
GAGGCGTTGTCCGCCACATCGTCCACCGTCAGTTCGGAATCTGCCGGCAGCGCCTTGATCTTGATCGAGAAATAGCGTTCCTGCGGATTGTCGGCAATCCGGCACGATTCCCAACGGTAGGCCGCGTACTGGCTCGTACCCTTGAACCGAACCGCATAGACGGGATGGATGTTGTAATTGCCTTTCTGCGGATCATCCGGCTCCGCCGTGTAATAGTGCACCGTTTCGAGCTTTGTTCCGACTCTCATTTGCGATTCGCCTTTGAGCGTATATTCGCTGTCGGTATCATCGGGATGGGTCTTGTCAGCTTGATTATCCGAACCATTTTTCAGGTAGATCGTTTCGGTAAAAGGAGTGGTAACCATAACGTAAGGGAACGTATTGGTCGAAGGATTGTCGTTCCAATACGAATGATACATGCCATCCTTTTCTTTATTGACAGTAGCCCGGTCGGCTTCCTCGGTATATATGGGTACCAGCAAAGCTAACTCCCCCTCGGTCGGCAGGCGGTATTTCTTGCCATCGGGACCGGTGAAGACCGCATCGGCGGCCGTCGCTCCGGCATCCTTCAACTGTGTGTAGGTGAAATAGGAATCGGTCGGGCATTCGTCCGCCGAAACGGCCAGTTTGTCAAAGAACGCATCGATCTTTTTCGTCCCCAGATCCACACTCTTGGCATTGAACGGGGTGAACATATTGACCTTGAGCGCAGCGTTGAGCTTTTGCTGCGACTCGGGATCGAGCGGATCGCCGGGGCCGATCTCTTCGGGCATCTCGACAGTGTTCCAGTCCTCGACCTTGAACGTGAACTGCACTTCGTTGGTCGTCACAGGCTTCCCGTTGCCCAGCACCACGGTGTAAAGGTGGTTGCGCTCGATATCGACGGGCGTCTGTGCGCCGCCGGCTTCGGTGCGGATGAAGGGCACTTCGACCGTACCTTTGCTGTCGTTCACGCGGTAGGTGATCCGCACGGCAGCGTAGTCTCCGGCCGTGTTGGGGCGTTCATAGGCGTAGAACGTCTTTCGGAAGGTCTTCGGAGCGAACACCTCGCCCGGTTTGAGTGCGGGATGCTCTTCGGTAAGATCCACCGTCGCGTTGCTGCCCAGCACGATCCGGTCGGCGACCGGAGCCGAGAGCGGGGCTTGCGCGAAAAGGTAGCCTTGGGTGGCGGCACCGACGAGTACGGCGCTTTCGAGCGTCATGTTCGGCGTGTTGTTCTGCACATCCACACGGGCTACGATACGCGTGAGCTTGACCTCGCACTTCACGCCCGGCACGATGGTAATCACCTCGTTCTGCCCGTCTGCGGTCGCCGTGCCCGACATGGCGATGCCCGCATCGGCTTCGGCGAGCTTGTCGGCCGTATCGCCGTCGGCGAGCTCGACGGTGGCCGCGGTCTCGTGCAGATCGGCTTCGGCCGAACCCGCTGCCGTCGCAGCCACGGCGGCATCGTCATTTACGACGAAGACGAATTTGCGCTTGGCGTTCATGTCGGAAATCGGCGCTTCGAGCGAGAAGGTGTAGGTGCCGTTGCCGTTGTCGTAGAGCGTGATGTCGCTCGTCATGTCGTGCTTGCGCAGGAATTTGGGCGCGGAGGCATCGGTCGCGTCGTAAACCAGCAGTGTCAGCTGACGCACGGCGTATTCCGCTGCGTCGTGCGTGGCCCGCGTGGCGCTGCGGGGGTAAATCACCCCTTCGCTGCCGGGCGTGGCGAGGGTAAAGGTGATGGGAATACGGCTGTCGTCCGTATCGCCCGGACCGGTCGTCTCCTTGCTGCATCCGGCCAGCAGCGAGGCGGCAGCGAGGAGTGCGGTTATAAATCTTGTTTTCATTGCGTTATTTCGTTTTTTCTGTTTGCTGTTATTCGCTACTCCGATACTTTTACAAAGCGCAGCGGGAACCTGTAGCCGGGAATGTTGTGGTCCACGTTCGCATAATTGAGGCAGATGTGCAGGTAGCGTGCGTGCGAGCCTTCCATACACAGCGACGAGGACCAGCAAAAGCCATCGACTCCGCGGTTCGTGATATTCTCAGTGGTGGGATTATCGGCATTCGCCGGCGAATAGTGGCCCGAAGCGGGGAACTTAAATTCAATAAAACCGTCCTTCCAGAACGCCTCCTGCGCCACCTGGTCGATCGTGGTCTGCGTATCGTCCTGTTTCAACGCCTTGATCTTGATCGAAAGATAACGCTCCAACGGATTGCCCGCGATCTTGCATATTTCCCAACGGTAGGCCGCGTACTGGCTCGTACCCTTGAACCGCAGGCCGTAAACGGGCCGGATGTTGTAATTGCCTTTCTGCGGATCATCCGGCTTCTCCGTGTAATAGTGCACCGTTTCGCTCAGCGCTCCGACTTTCAACTGCGACTGCCCTTTGAGCGTATATTCGCTGTCGGTATCGTCGGGATGCGTTTGGTCGGGCAGATTGTCCTCGCCGTTTTTCAGGTAGATCGTCTCGGTAAAAGGAGTTTCAACAGTCACGTAAGGGAATGTATTGACCGAGGGATTGTCGTTCCAATACGGATGATACATGCCGTCCTTCTCTTTATGAACAGTAGCCCGGTCATTCACGTCGGTATACATGGGCAGCAGCAGGTTCAGCTCGCCCTCGGTGGGCAGGCGGTATTTTCCGCCGTCGGGACCGGTAAAGACCGCATCGGCGGCCATCATTCCGGCATCCTTCAACTGCGTATAGGTGAAATAGGAATCGGGCGGGCAGTCGTCCGCCGAAACCGCCAGTTTGTCGAAGAACGCATTGATCTTTTTCGCCCCCGGATCCACGTTCTTGGCATTGAACGGGGTGAATATATTGACCTTTAACGCCTTATTGCGTTTCATCTGCTCGTCCTCGTCGGGATCCACCGCTTCGTCCATATCCACGACGTTCCAATCCTCGATCCTGAGCGAGAACTTCACTTCGTTGGTCGTCACGGGATCGCCGTTTCCGAGTACGACAGTATAGAGCGTATTGCGCTCGACATCCACGAACTCCCTGGTGTCGGAAGTCTTACGGAACGGTACGACGACCTCGCCCTTGCTGCTGTTGACGGTGTAGGTAATCTTGATTTCGGCGCCGTTGCCGTCTTCGTTATGCCGCTCGTAGAGGTAGAACACCTTTTTGAGATCCTTCTGTTCGTCGTAAGTCGCACCGAGGGAGACCTCGGCGTTCATCGCCTCGGTAATGTAGCTTTCGCCAGCAGCGGCGACCGGATCGTGCGGAAAGAGGTAACCCCGGGGCGCGGCATTCAACAGCTCGATGGAGCCGATGACCAGATTCGGCGTGTTGTTCTGCACATCCACGCGGGCCACGATACGCCGGAGGGACACCTCGCACTTCACGCCGGGCGTAATGGTCACGACGTCGTTCGAATTGCTTCGTGCGATGCCCGACATGGCGATGCCCGTGCCTTTGGCAGCGAGCTTGTCGGCCGAATGCCCCTCTTCGAGGGTGATGCCTGCCAGTTTGTTTTCCAGCTCGTCCTGCGACTCTCCGGGAGATGGTTCGTCAAAGGCGTCATTGGCCACGAAGACGAAACGCTGGCGGGCTTTCAGGTCGCTCACCGGGGCCTTCAATGTAAAATTGTAGGTTCCGGCGCCGTTCGAGACGATGCTGATGGCCTGATCGCCCGACGCATCCGTGGCATAGCGGCGCAGGAAAGTCCCCCTGCCGGCGTCATCGACCGAATAGACATAAAGCGTAAGGCGGTGGATCGTCCACTCGGCCTCGTCGTGCGTGGCGCGCGTAGTGCCGTAGGGAACGGCTTCCCCCGCCGGGGTGTTCATCGTGAAGCTCACGGGAATGGTGCTTCCGTCGTCTCCACATCCGCAGGCCGCGGGCTCCGAGGAGCACGACACGGCCGTCCAGGCCGTTATCATTCCGATAAAAACCTGCAAACAGATTCGTTTAATTGTTTTCGACATAAAAAGATCATTAAAAAATTATTGTATCAATCATTATCGTATTCATCCGCCCCGGTCAGTTGAATGTTCCTCCGTCCTGCCAGTCCTCGACATCGGCGTCGATCCACGGGCGCACCTCCACGCTGCCGTCGGCAAAAAGCGTGAGCTGGATGCGGTATTCCTGTACGGCCGCAGCGTCGGGATTCCAGCCCCACGTCCGGAAAGCCCGCCGCAGGTCGATAGGCTCCGTAACGGCCTTGTCGCCGAACCAAAGCCGGAAGACGGGAATATGCTCCGCGGTATAGCGCATCGTGACGAACTCCCCGCGCAACTCCTGCGCCTTGAGGGGCGTGCGCTCCACATGGGTCGCCAACTTTCCGTTGCCTGCGGGGATGAGTTTGTCGCCCACCGTATGACAGCGGTCGGGGCAGAGCGAATAGCCCACGGGAACCTGCCCGATTTCCATACGGTACGCTCCGACATCTTCCGGCATATTGTGCCACATGACCTTGACATGCAGGTGGCAGTGGATATTGTTCATGTAGGTCGTAAACGTCTGCTGTCGCGATCCGTCCACATGCATGCGGCACACGCCCCAATACAATTCGTCGGCATCGAGGTATTCGCCCGAGGGCGTGAGGCCCGCCAGTTCCATTTCGAGCGTCGCGAGCGTCCGGTCGCCGGCTTCGAACGCCAGCGGACTTTCGGCGTTGCCCAGCGTCAGCATCGTATAGTCGCCGTCGGGAAGCGAAAAACGCAACATCCGGATCGGCTCTCCGGAGGGAATCTCCCGCACGAAACGGCCCCCGGCATCGAAGACGAAGTGACGCAGCGAGCGGATATAGGTCGCGAGCTCTTCGACGCCGTAGGGGACGTATCTGATCTCCATGCGAATATTCCCGCAGCAGATATCCCGGTCGTCCTCCAGAGAGCAGGCACACAACAGCTGGCAGAGCCCCGCAACGGAGCCTGCCAGCATCGCCGCCCTGCGGTGTATGATATGTCGTGCCGTCCATCTCATCGTTTTTTCAGCCTGCCGTGCGTCGCTGTGATCCGTCGCCTCCGCATCGCCCGGCTGTTCCCGTGTCTGCGTCTGTTCCTGTCGTTATGCTGCGTCCGGCCCCGTTCTCATCCCGGGCCCGCATCCCTTTATTCGCTTACGTTATCTATTCCTGCTTCGGCCTCATCCCCGAATTCCTCTTTCCACTTGCGGAGCTGTTCGAGGTTGTAGGCGGCCCGCTGAGGATCGGTCGCCCGGGCCTTTTCGAAGTAGGTTTCGGCCTCCCCGATCTTCCCGCACAGCCAATGGTATACGCCGAGGTTATTGGCCGCCAGCGGATTCTCCCTGACGCGGCCCAGACACACCCACGCCAGTTCCAGATCCCCCCGCACCAATGCGGCCGATGAAGCGTTGATGTTGGCAATGTCGTCATCCGGGAAATAGCGCACGGCGATGTCGTACTCACGGCCATAAGCATCGCGCTGTCTTACAATCGTGCGGTCGTCGTTCTCGGCCTGCGCTACCTCGTACATCTCCTGCAGGCTCAAATCCTGCGGACGACGGCCGATCAGCTCCCCGGCTTCCTCCGGATCGAAGGCCCGCACGCGGTAGTCGATCCGCATCTCCATACGCCGCAGCGGCGGGAAAATATGTTCCAGCATATATCGGTAAGGATCGCCGCCGCGGAGATCCATCAGGAGCTTTTCACGCCCGTCGAAAATGTCGTAAGTGTCGATGATGTCCAACACTTCGTCTTTAGCCTTCATGTCGCTCCGTCCGACCGCTTCGCGCAGACCCTCCCAGTCCTCGCCCTTGCCCTCGGCCGTGACTTTTTCGGCCGGAAGACCGTAGCGCCCGTGCAGATAGTCGCGCATACCGCCGGCGCGCTGCTCGGAGAGCACCATGTTATGCTTGTAGGTATCCTCCGGCGAAGCATAACCCGTAATCGAGGCGGAAAGGATGCGGTAGGTCGCCGTATCGGAAGCTACCGGCGTCAGGATCCTGTCGATGCGTGAGAGCTCTTCGCGGTTGTTTTCGAAATCGGGATAGACCCTCCAATCGTTCACCGGGTAGGTAATACGGACGGTGGCCGTGGCCGTGCGCTCCTTGACCGCCTCCGGCTTGGGCCGGACGAAGGTTACGTTCGTCTCGAACAGCGGCACGCTCACGGCGGCCACCGGAAATGGCAGCATGCCCGCAACGGTCGTATAGACCGTATCGGGCACCGTGACGGCACGCTCCGGAACGGCGATTGCTTCCGAAGCCAGCAGGTGCTCTTCGCAGCAGGTATGCAGGATATACTGCAACTGCAACTCTCCGGCAAAGGATTGCGGGACGGCCCTGCTCTCCCGGTAGTCGAAGTCGCCGTGACCGCCCCGGTAAAGAATGCGGACTTTACCGACGGTCTTACTGTCGGACAACGCCTCGCGCCGCCTGTGGTATTTGGCTCCGGAAGGGGTAAAGTAACCCAATTCGGGGAAACGGACGGTATCGCCGTCCGAAACGTACAGAGGAACGAGGTGCAGCGACATAGGACCTTTGAGCCGCCCGGCCACCTCGCCCGAAAAACGCACTTCGAGGCTGTCGCCCCGCCACTCGGCCTTCGGGCCGTTCACGTAGCGGAAGGCAGGATACCGCGAACCGGCCGCGGGAGCGGCGCGAAGGCCGTCCGCCGCATTCCGGAGGAAGAACAAGGCTGAGAGGAGGAGCAAAACCTTTTTCATAAGTCAGCGGATGTAATAGATGAACGATACCGCGGCTTTCGTAGGCCCGAACCAATGCCGCCGGTAATTGCCCTGTTTGTCGCCGCAGGCTCCGCAATTATATTTATCGTAGCGCAGATAAATATAACCGACACCGACGGACGCTTCCAACCCCCAGCGCTTGCCGAGAGCCCACTGATAGCCGTAGCTTAGGCCTGCGCCCGCAGCCCAGCCGTCGTAACGGGCGTCTTCGAGGAATTTCGGGAACTTCATGCCTCCGGCGTTGTACTGGCCGTAAAGGGCGTGGAAGCCTATATAGTGGCGTTCGAAAACCCGGCAGAACCAGTATTTGGCTTCGGGCATGACGAGCCAGTGGTGCAGCTTGGGGTTGACGGCGACGCCGTTGGTATCGGTGCGGTTCGGGAAATTGAAGGCGTTGTAGCCTACGGTGGCGGACAGCGTATAGCGCGGGGCGAGACGCCATTCCAGCCCAATGTTGGGGGTAGTAGTCGCCCAATACAACAGGTTGGTCTTGATGCCGGCCTGTTGTGCACGAGCGGTATGAAACGCTCCCGTACCTATGAAACACAGGCAGAAAACAATGTACAGGATATGCGGTTTTTTCTTCATTTACAGGCTTGACCGGGTCTTGGGAACAACCCGATCATGCCTGATACTCCGCAACGTAACGAAAGGCAAATTGCCTGCCTGTACTGCAATTCGCTATGCAAAGCGAAATAATCGGAAAATTGTCGAATGGAATAAACTGATTTACAGCATGTATAATCATCGGATTCGTTTTATCGGAGCGAACCGGTTTTTCGCAGATAGCTGATACGAGGGCAAGATGTTGGCTGTAAGCCCGATTGCAGTGCAACAATATGCCGGAAACAGTAAAGCATCCGTTCTCTGTCCGTGCAGGATTCGGCAAAAAGATGCACCGGAACCGTTTGGCATATGTTCCGGGGGGGGGAGATCTTCGGCGAAGATGCGTTTTGACATTTCAGAAAGAATATGATACGGTAAAACAGTGATGGCATGAAAAATGGCATATATAATCGTAAAAAATATCCTGTACGGAGCATATAGAAGATTATTTTCGATGATATTTCTTGTACATAATGCAGATAATCCATATTTTTGCATCATAAATTTGGAATAGTCCAATTTTGTCTGTTTGTCGACGGCAAGTATATGAAATCAGGCGTAATTCGCTTTGCATAGCGAATCAAGGCTTATATCGGTCAGGCAATTTATTTTTCCCATTACAGTTTCGTAACCCTTTCGTTCACTTCGTCCACGGTCTGTCTGTCGAGACTTGCCAGATAAATGCGCGTGGTACGCTCCGAAGTGTGGCCCAGTCCTTCGCTGATATGCGGCGTGGGAACGCCCATGCTCCGGGCTTCGGTGGCCCATGTATGGCGCGCCACATTGAAGGTCAGATTTCGGTAGCCCAGCCGCCGGGAAATCTCTTTGAGCAAAGTGAGGTAGTAATGGAGCGCCATGCAGTAGAAATTATACAGCGACGCAGGCGGCACGTCGCCGTTCACATCTTCCTGTTTGTTCGCCGAAGAGAGCATTCCGCGCCGCATGCAGGGCAGCACCCACGGGGAGGCCGGATCGTCGTAACGGGAGATGATCTCCCGGAGCTGCGGCGTAAGGGCTACGCTGAACACCTGATGCGTTTTTTGGCGTTCGTAGTGCAGCGCTTCGTTCCAGACCTTCGTTTTCCGCAGGTAGCACATATCCACGAAAGACATCCCCCGGGCATAGAAACTGAACAGAAACATATCGCGGGCTTCGTTCAGTTCGCTATCCCCGAAATCCCTGCCCGCAAGGGTTCGCAGCAGGCTTCGGGGTACGGCCAGTTTCGGGGTTCGGGCCGGTTTGAACGATACCTCCCGGAACGGGTCGCCATGTGTCGGAGCATAGCCGCACCGCCGGGCTCGATTATAAAGGGCGTGCAGGGTGCGCAGATAGAACGAAACCGTATTGCGACGGTTGCCGCGCCGTTCGAGGTATTCTCCGAAGGCAAAGACCGTGTGTTCGTCGAGTTGAGAAAAACGATAACGGGACTGTGCCGCGAATTTGCTCCATGCACTCGCAAGAGAACGGTATGAGCGGGCTGTGCCAAAGCGCCCTGCCTCTTCGAGATCGGATGCCAGTTGTTTCGCGAAAGCTTCCACGTAGCGGTTGTCGTTGCCCAACCTGTACGCTCCCGTGATGTCCGATGCCGTATAAGGTTTCCCGGAGGCTGCCAGACGCGCGCAGACAGCACGCAGCTCTTCCGTGCAAAGTGCAACGCATTCGTTCGCCTCGCGGATCAGCGTGCGGCGGGATTTAGTGCGGTTCACTGCCACGGCGTGCCCCCTTTTCGCGTTGAACTCCTCGGGACGCAACCGGTACGGAGTGGTCAGGATACTGCGGCGACGGTGGTGGATCACCTGAATAATAAGTGCATGACAGCCCTCGCTGTCGGCGCGGTAATTGAGCCGGGCTGTGATCGATGTTTTCATTCGGTTATACTTGAATCGGTTTATAGGAAGATCGGACACAGGCCGCGAAAACCCGAAAACATCGCCGCAGGAAACAATCCCTACATATCCTCCGATGGCATGACCGGAAGTCCGTTACGGAGAATGAACCGCTCCCTGTATCTGCATTTTCTTGTTTTCACGCCCGTATCGCAAATAGCACATAAAGGCCCCAAGATACGCCGATTCAGCCGAATCCTGCGACGAACATCCAAGTATATTTACTATTCGATCTCCATGCCATAAGCGACATTATCAGCTTGAAGTGGAAAGACGTGTTTGTCGATAGAGAACAATACCGTTTGGCTGTATCCATGCAAAAGACCAAAGAGCCGATTTATCTGCCGCTTTCCCCCGAAGCCTTGAAGTGGATGCCGGAACGTGGGGAGAAGACATCGGAAGACCATGTATTCGATTTGCCGAGTCCAACGATGATAAACACGCTTCTCAAACCTTGGGCGAAAGCGGCTGGAATAGATAAGCGGTTCTCGTTTCACACGAGCCGCCACACGTTCGCAACGATGATGCTGACGCTCGGTGCAAACCTCTACACGACCTCGAAATTACTCGGCCATGCAGATGTCAAGATGACGCAGGTATATGCCAAAATCATCAACCAGAAAAAGGACGATGCCGTCAATTTGGTGAACGGATTGTTCGACTAAAGCAGCTACCGAGTTTGCGAGGCTCCCGATGTTTTTTGCTGATGCAGTTTATTCCCGCGCGGGCATATGTATAATTCTGTTTAGTTTAGTACTTCTTTTATAGCAAGAAAACTAAAGTAAACTGTTTCGTGAAAACATCTGAAAAGAAATGCAAGAGTACTCCGAAGGACGAATCTATCCTCTAAAATCGAATTTCTTTACACTTGAACGGCTGTAGTATGACAAGGAAAAGGTCGCAATCCGACCGCTGAAAAATAAACGGATTATATCGGAGAGGCAACCCCAATTCTTAACCCACAAGAAACAATTATGAGTAACACATTCTTTTTATTCCCTTTTGTCGGTTGAAACCTGTTCGTGAACCGAGGTCTGAAATCTTCCGACAAGAAAAGGTAGTTTATCCATTTGACTGCCATTCCATAATCCGTCATATATTGGGCAATTCCACCGCCTCTGCTTGCAGATTGTATAGCAACTCTCCCGACGACGAATGTCTATCGGGGTATTAGGCTCCCCCGAAGAGTTTATTACAGGCACACGAACAAGCCCAAACTAAAACGGCTTTGGCAAACGGCTAATACCTACTATGAAGTCAGAGATTGGGAATTTTCCAATGAAAATGCTATAAAAGTATCACTGCAATAGTGTGCTTTTTAAATCTAGTACAAAGTCTAAAATAATTATACGCCAAATTTCCAAATATAATTCCTCCATTTTTCCAAATAATCTTCGGAAATGAATTGAATTACAAAGGAATATGCTATATTTACACCAAAATACAATTCTATGGAATATAAAAATCGAATAGCAGATCAACTGCTACGTGATAAATTAGAGGCAATGGGTGCTGTGTTAATAGAAGGCCCCAAGGCTTGGTGGTAAAACAACTACAGCAGAGCAACAGGCTAAAAGCATTATTTATATGGATGACCCTACCAAACAGCAGCAATACAAACAGATGGCGCAAACAAATATTAGCTTTTTGCTTGAGGGGAAAACTCCTCGTTTGATTGATGAATGGCAGAAAGTACCTCAATTTTGGGATTCTATCCGATTTGAGGTAGACCATAGAGACGAGGATGGACAATTTATGCTTACGGGTTCTACAGTACCTGCTGACGCCAAAGATATTCATCATACAGGTACTGGAAGATATGGATGGCTTACTATGCGCCCTATGAGTTTATGGGAATCTGGAGACTCTACTGGTGAGATAAGCCTATCGGATTTATTTCTTATGCCGGATAAAATAGGAGCCTTGAATAAACTTACATTACCGATGCTGGCATTTGTTGTTTGCCGTGGAGGGTGGCCTAAGGCTTTACAAAAGAAAACAGAAAAGGCGGCACTGTTGCAAGCAACAGAATATTATAAGGCTATTACAAATAGCGATATATCACGAGTTGATAATGTAAAACGTGATGCAGAACGAGCAAAGAAAATTATGCGTTCCTATGCCAGGCACCAAGGGACACAAGCAAGTATTGCAACAATACTTGCAGATATATCAACAAATGAGCCGGAAGATGTCTGTGATGAAACAATAGATTCATATCTCACTGCCTTGCGGAAAATATTCGTAATTGAGAATATGCCTGCGTGGAATCCCAACTTAAGGAGTAAAACTGCTGTTCGCACATCAGATACAAGGTACTATGTTGACCCGTCAGTTGGCGTGGTTGCTCTTGGTCTAGGTCCTAATGATTTGATTAATGACCTGAATACATTTGGGTTGTTTTTTGAAACAATGTGTATTCGAGATCTTAGGGTTTATGCTGATGCCTTAGATGGTTCTGTTTATCATTACAGAGACAAGAACGGCTTGGAATGCGATGCTGTGGTACATTTGCGAAATGGTTCGTATGGTCTTATTGAAATAAAATTGGGTGGGGAAAAGTTGATTGAGGATGGTGCAAAAACCTTAATGGCACTTTCAAATATCATAGACACCTCCCGAATGAAAGCCCCTGCTTTTTGTATGGTGTTGACAGGTGTTGACAGGTGTTGGCGATTTTGCCTATAAACGAACAGATGGAGTGTATGTTGTGCCGATTGGATGCTTGAAAAATTAATTGTAAAATTCAGAGTTAAACTATTGATTAGACCAACATATGAATTTGTAGGCTTATTAGCGGAATTAATTTCAGCAGATGTTAAAAACAATAAATCACACTCGGTTTATTGAATAATCACTAATTTTATCAACGATAGAAAAATAACCTCATATGTCATTAAAGCCAATTATCTTAAAAGGGGAGCAAAAAAGAGTTTTATTTTTGCCAGCAACTGATCCTATTCAAATTAAGGGAGTTGCAGGTAGTGGGAAAACAACAGTCGCATTGTATCGAGCAAAACATTTACTCGATACTTATGCGAATCTGTTTAATGAAGCAAAAGTTGCTATTTTTACATATAATAAAACTTTGGTAAAATATATTAATGCCATTGCTTCACAAATATCGGGAGGCTATCGACCAGATACAGATGAGATAAAACCGACTAAACCTAAGGGGTTGAATGTTTATATAACAAGTTTCCATAAATGGGCATATCATTTTATAGAACAAAATGGGATTCCTCTACAGGATATTGTTGATAATAAACGAATATACAAGACAATTTCGGGAAATCTTCAGTTAAGTGTCATATCTAGGATTAAAGCAAAATATTCTTCTCATGCCATTTCTAATAAATCTGTTGAGTTTTTCTGTGAAGAAATTTCTTGGATAAAAGGGAAGGCATTTCAATCTAAAGAAGAATATTTCGATGCAAAAAGAACTGGTAGAGGAACTAGCGATAGAGTTACAAAGTCAGACAAAGAAATAATTTGGAGCATCTTTGCAGACTATAATAATCAGCTTAAGACAAACGGACAAGTAGACTTTGATGACTATGCCTTACTCTGTTTGAGAATATTGGACTCAATGCCTAATTTAGAGAAACCTTTCTCCCATATTATTATTGATGAAGCACAAGATTTGAGTAAAGCTCAAATTCTTGTTATTTCACAACTTGTATCTGGTGAAACAAAGAGTATTTCTGTGATTGCTGATGCTGCACAAAGAATTTATAAAAGTGGTTTTACATGGAGTGAAGTTGGCCTCAATGTAAGAGGTGGAAGAACAATAGAACTCAAAAAGAATTATCGCAATACTGTGCAAATAGTTAAAGCAGCTCTCTCTCTTCTGGAAAAAGAAAATGATAAAAGCGATTTTACAACTGTTGAAACGACAAGGAGTGGAGATGAAAAACCAATAGTCGGATATTTTGAGAATAAGAAAGAGCAAAATTTATATTTATTAAAATCATTAAATCAATTAAAAACAAATAATAATATTAGCTCAACAGTCGTACTTCATCGAAGCCGAAGCAGCCTAAATGCAATTCAGTCATTTTTAGAGGAAAATGGATATGACACACAAATACTATTAGACTCGGGAGAGATCGATTTTGAAAGAGAGTCTATTAAAATCTGTACACTATCATCTGTGAAAGGGCTTGAGTTTGACAATGTTTTTATCATAGATTTGAATGATGATATACTTCCTTATCCTCCTGGATTCAATGGAGAAGATGATGAATTACATATTTCTACAGAAAGACGTTTGTTATACACCTCCATGACAAGAGCTAGGGAGCGATTATATCTTTTATCAAGTGGGGAACCTTCTAGATATTTGACTGAAATAGATGAAAATTTGCTTGTAAAAGCCAACAATTAAATTAAAATATAACATTCATATTTTAGATTATGCAATTAAAATTAGACCATACTGCATTTGAAAAAGAAATAGAAGAGAGAAGAATTGAATATTTGATACATTTCACTCCAACCATAAATCTTATGGGTATTTTTGAACAAGGTAAATTACTTTCTAGAGCATTGCTTGAAGAGTTCGATGTTGATCAAACTGATATTCGTGACTATGTTGAGTTTACTGATGATATAAGATTTGATGATAAGAATTACATCAATCTCTCGATACAGCATCCTAATTCGTTTTTGTTTAATCGCTTTAGAGAAAAAACAGCAAATGAAAGTCATATTTATTGGTGTGTTCTGAAAATAGACAAGAAATATATTTATCACCAAGATACTTTATTCTCGGTAACAAATGCAGCAAATAGTTATAATAAAAGGAATGTGGGAGTAACAGGTGATATTGATAAATTTCGAATGATGTTTACACCATCTTTGACAGTCGTAACATCTTATAATTCAAGAGTAATTTCACGAGGAACTTTGAAATCTCAATATCCTACGGATGAGCAAGCTGAGGTTTTAGTAAAAAATGAAATACCTGTATCTGATATTTTACAAGTTTGTTTTAAAGATGACAATGATTTAGCAGCAGGAAAAGCTGCATTAAGTGGTTATAATACCGATAATTTTGTAGTAGATGCTTCATTGTTCATTAATTCAAGAATATAATATGAAACCTGAAACAAAATATAAAGGAAGTATTAAATTGTCGGCTATTGGAGATGCCTTGGGTTGGATGACTGAGTTTGAAACAAATACGCAATCGCTAAAAGAAAAATTTGGCTATACCCGAATTGAAGATTTTCATACTTGGAAAAAAAAAGTTGGTGGTAGATTTTATGGTTATGTAGATATTATCGAAGCCGGATCCTATTCCGATGACACGCAATTGCTTCTTTCTGTTGCACGAAGTATAAAAAGAAACGGAGAGGTCGATCATAACTATTTTGCAAAAGTTGAGCTTGCAAATTGGTTAACTTATGTGAGAGGAGGAGGTCGAACTGTGAAGATCGCTGCTGAAAAGATTAAAAGGAAATCAGTTACATGGTTCAGTAATTTTTATACATATAAAACGAATGGTAGAATTCTAGATTATAGGCAGAGTGGTGCAAATGGTGCTGCAATGAGGATTTTACCTATTGCGTTAGCTAATCTTGGAAATGTCGAAAAAATAAAAGAGGAGATTTTCTGTAATAGTATAATAACTCACGGACATCCAAGAGCGATTTTGGGTGCAATGTTATATGGTTATGCTATTGACCAAATTATAGTTTTTAGACCAGAAGATTTTAATTGGGAAAATTATATTATTCGAATAGGATTAGATTTTCCTCAAAAATTTGACCTTGCATTTACCAATAGATCTGAAATAAAAGAATGGCTTAAAGAGTGGAATAAATCAAGTGATATAACGTTTGAACGTCTTTATTCTAAAATAGTAGTAGAAACACAAAATTATTTGAGATTTGCATTTCAAAGCATCAAACAAAATCTATCTGTACAGGAAACACTGACGAAATTAGGGTGTTTTAACCAAGCTACAAAAGGTTCTGGGACTTCAACTGTTATTGCAGGAATTTATTTAGCTGCAAAATTTCACGATAAGCCACTAAATGCAATTATAGAAGCTGTCAATGCTTTGGGCTCTGATACTGATAGCATTGCAGCTTTTACAGGTGGACTTATAGGAGCGTTACACGGCAATAGCATAATCCCCAATAAATGGAAGTCAGTCCAAGACAATGACTATTTAGACAAAATTGCAGAACAGCTTTTATCTATTTCTGAGGATAGATTTATAAGTGTTCCATTTACATCGAATTCTAATCTGCAATCATTGAATAACATACATAAAGATGATTTTTCTTTGAATACAGAAGTAGAATTCATTCCATTAGGTAGAGGGAAAATCACTTTTATAGACAAACAACCTACTCTAACAAAGGGTAAATACAATCTGATACTTGGAGTTCATTTTGACAATGGTCAAAGTATTGTGGTATCACAGCTATTTGATACATTAGAGAATATAGATAACAATGTACACAAAAACAATGAATTTGAAGTGTTGCTTCAAATTGCAGAAAATAAGCTCCGCCCTAAAGCATTTGAGAAACTAAATGAATATGTTAACAAGCAAAAGAAAATATCAAAAGAGCAGCTTGATATTATGATGACGATTCTAATAAATGAAAAATAGGGTTGCAGCGAAAAGAAAAATACGAGCTTTATTTTATTCCCGTCTCATATATACGCTCATTAAGTAAAGTCAAACAAAGAGAAGAAAAAGAGATGGCTGCGCCAAGACTCATTGGCTCCAGCCATTTTCTCTTTTGGCTGCAACTGTTAAACGGGTAGAAGCTACAAAAATTCAGTTTACTTTAGTCTATTAGCTCTATATTTAAGCTAAACCAAAGTAAACTATATTTATATAGGCATATTTGCTTGTCAGTATGCCTATGACTTAAGGTAAGAGTAAGTTAGGTGAAAATAAATGTGGCCTATGAGAAATTGAGATCCTTTTTCTTTTTGGGCTGCAAGTATGTTTACCAATAAATATTTCTCGGAACAGAGAGAAGAACAACTCACTGTAAAGTTCGGACTTCTTGTGCAAACAAGTGAAGGGAATGAAACCTAATGAAAATAGAAAAGGTCTGAATTTGCTTTAATTAATGTATTGTTCCTTAATTCGAGACAAAAAAAATAACAAACAATTCATTTATAAATATTTAAATAGTTATATATTAAAATTTACACAGTTTATGAAACTGGAAGTGAAAGTCGTTCAGCCGGGTGACGAACTGCACTTTCGAAAGGTCGCGTCTGACGACTACGAACTCTTCGGCGAAGATGCGTTTGACTATAAAACGGCTTCGGTTATGCTCCAATCCGGCCTTGCAGAGCAGTTCGTCGAAGCGGATATGCTGCTCTTCATTGAGCCGGAAAGAGTATTTATAACTCGGCGTTCGGGGCTTCTTATCGGTCTTGTCTGTCGGTTTTCGGTTCATATCCATATATGGCTTAAAAAAGGGTCGCGACTCGGGAGCGGTCCCAGCCTCGCAGAGCGAGCTGTTGTCTAGCGACAACAAAAGTCCGCGCCGAAGAATCTCTGGCCAAAGTTTCGAAAATCCTCTGTTACGGCTTCCGAGGCCAGCCAGGTCTGTTCCCGGTGCAATATTACAACCGTTTCGGGGTAAAAAAATCCATCGGTGCGGACTGGAAAGGTCGTGAGCGGACATCGGAACCGAGGTATTTCAGTCGATTGTATCTTGCAGCATGAAAGGCAGGTTTTCTTATTCCGTTCATTATTCCGATATAAATCGCATGAAATAGAAAATGGTATTTTGAATGGTTCAAAACATAAAACCGAACACACACGCTTTACGACTGTATAGCTAACAATCAATCTCAAAAACGTTGTATCATGGATTCATTTAAAGGAAAAAACAATCCCGCACCCAATCCTTCGAAGCATCCCCGTATCGAAGCCGACGAAGAACTGATGCGCCAGATGATCGCCGGACAAGCCTCTTTGAATTCGAAAGTCGTCCGCAAAATTCCCGAGCCGGAAGAGGAAAATACGGACGCTCCTGAGGAAAACACATCGGCACCGACGACTGAAAAAACAGACGTTGATCCCCAAATGAGTTCCGTAAAGGAGCCTTCCGGCTTCCGGCGAAAAAGAATTTTACTGCCCGATTTCGGACAGACTTTTTTCGCGCCTGTGGATTGCCGTAAGCGCTCTGCGATCTACGTCAGCGCCCAAACCAAGTGTAAAGTGCCGGCAATCCGACACCTCTTGGAAACGATAATACAAGATTAACGGCTTTGGCTGACAATATGCTGCGCCTTGTCATGGACATTTACAGCGACGAGTTGAATTATCTCCACGAGAAGAAGAAGAACAGACGACGGTTTTGAACAGATAATGCGATAACCGATTACTTTGGAATGCTGATATGCGTGTCGTAGAGTCAATAGCCCGTTGGGTAGTGTCCGAGCCGCAGAATGCCGCCTATTCCGACGGTAGCGACCAGCAAAACTCTGGGGATGGAAATAGCTCGCCCTCGGACAATTTGCATGGCCTTGCGGATTTCCATCTCCGGCGATAAATTTCCTGCCGGCGGAAATATGTACGATATTCCGGGATGACGCCGGATTACTGCGCGACCTTGAAAACGCCGTCGAGTTTCTCACTCAATGCCACCATATCCTGCCCGATCTTGTCGTTGGTGATTTTAGCGTAGATTTAGGTCGTGATGATATGTTTATGTCCCAGCATCTTGCTGACTGTCTCCAGAGGTACGCCCTGCGTGAGCGTGACCGTCGTGGCGAAAGTGTGGCGCGCCATGTGGATCGTGGGATTGAACGACAGACCGGCATGTCTGGCAACTTGTCTCAGCGACATGTTCAGCGTCTTGTAGTTACCTTTGAACGGAAAGACCCGTTTTCCTACAAAGTGCAGGTCCTTATAACGGTCGCAGATCATTTCAGCTATGGGGAGCAGTTTTACCCGAAATTGCGCACCCGTTTTCTGACGCTTGTCGATAATCCACCGATTCCCGTTACCATCCGTATGAATATTTGCGTGGGTCAGCTTTGCAACGTCCGAATGGCTCAGACCCATAAAAGCGCAGAAGACGAAGGCGTCCCGGTTAATACCTGTTTTGTAGTTGGGTAATTCTGCGTCCATGACGGCCTGCAATTCCGAAGCGGACAGATAGCGACGTTCGGCGTATTTGGGCCTGACATGGAACCCGGCGAAAGGATCGACGGCAATCCAGCCGTTCTTATACGCCGTATAGGTCATCAGCTTCAGTTTCTTGACGGTCGAATGAATCGTCCCGGAACGCATAGTATCGAGGAGAGATAGACCACGAATTTTTCGATAAAATCCCGTTTCAGCTCTTTGAACGCAATATCCTTGACGTGGTATTCGTATTCGAGGAAGGAGGCCAGACGGCGGCGGCGTTTGCAGTAGTCCTTATAGCTGGAATAGGCGCGGTCCTTGCCTACGCGTTTGAGGAAACCCGCAAGGTATTCGTCGAAGGTCTGCAACAGCAGATGGCAGTCATCGCCCATACCGAGAAAAGCGTTGCGGACTCTTTCGGCCGAGACATACGAATCCCGGTCGCAGAGACGCTGGTACTGCTTGCCGATATTGGTCTTGATGTTTTCCAGCTTCTCGTTGATACGTTGGGCTTCGAGGCTTTTCCCGGAGGCTTTGTTTGCTTTGGCATCCCAAAGCGAGGCCCGAACGGAGAGTTTGCAGCTGAACTGCGACATCGTGCCGTTGATGGTGATACGGCCCATGACGGGAACCTGACCGTGTTTTTCCGACTGCCTTTTCACATAGAAAAGGACTTTGAACGTGCTGCGTTGCATGATAACTTGAACTTTGAGGGTTTGTTAAACGTTAAGCCAAGTTATTTGTTATGCGGAATTTCGATGCAAGAAGTTGAAAATAAATACCTTAATGCAAAACAAAGCATTTCGGGCAGGCAACGGATAAGTAACCGAACTTACCGTCAAACCTGCCCGACTTGCTGTCGTATTGCTCCGAACACATGCAGAAAAGAGAGCTAATAGCGCCTGTAAACAGGACACTTGCTTTTTCCGCACTCTCGTTATCCTACGACACCCCGGCCTGTGCAAGGCCGGGGTGTCGAATAGAACGGAACCGGAACGCACGCCCGCACCGGACATGCGCATCGGTATATCGGGTACGGCTACGTATCGGTCCGTCCAACCCTATCGCCGCACGGCGGCATCAAAACTCGACGAGTGCCTCGCCCGTCATTTCGGCGGGTTGTTCGAGCCCCATGAGTTTCAGCACCGTGGGGGCCACGTCGGCCAGAATGCCGTTGCGCACCGACTTCACGCGGTCCGACACCACCACGATGGGCACGGGGTTGAGCGAATGGGCCGTATTGGGCGTGCCGTCGGCATTGAGCGCATTGTCGGCATTGCCGTGGTCGGCGATCATCACCACCTCGTAACCGTTGGCCTTGGCGGCCTCCACGACCTTCTCCACGCAGCCGTCCACGGCCTTCACGGCTTTCACGATGGCGTCGTAAACGCCCGTATGGCCCACCATGTCGCCGTTGGCGAAGTTCAGGCAGATGAAGTCGAATTTCCGCTCGCCGAGGGCGGCGACCAGCTTGTCGGCCACCTCGGGGGCCGACATCTCGGGCTGGAGGTCGTACGTGGCCACCTTGGGCGACGCCACGAGGATACGCTCCTCGCCCTCGAACTTCTCCTCGCGGCCGCCGTTGAGGAAGAACGTCACGTGGGCGTACTTCTCGGTCTCGGCGATGCGCAGTTGGCGGAGCCCCTGCTTCGAGACCCACTCGCCGATGGTATCGGGCACGTTCTCCTTGTCGAAGAGGATGTGCAGCCCCGTGAACTTGGCGTCGTAGGGGGTCATGCAGCAGTAGTAGAGCGGCAGCGTGTGCATCCCCTCGGCGGGCATGTCCTCCTGCGTGAGGACGATCGTCAGCTCCTTGGCGCGGTCGTTGCGGTAGTTGAAGAAAACGACCAGATCGTTCGGACGAATCAGACCGACAGGCTGTCCCTGCGCATCGACGCGCACAACGGGCTTGATGAACTCGTCGGTGACCTCCGCATCGTAGGATTTCTGAACGGCTCCGGCCATGTCCGTCGCCGCCTCGCCGACGCCCTTGACCAGCGCATCGTAGGCGACCTTCACGCGTTCCCAGCGCTTGTCGCGGTCCATGGCGTAGTAGCGGCCGACGATCGTGGCGATCCGGCCGCCCGTCGAGGCGAGATGCCGTTCGAGCTGCTCGATGAAGCCCTTGCCGCTGCGCGGGTCGGTGTCGCGGCCGTCCATGAAGCAGTGCACG
>ERZ827469.1516-NODE-1516-length-20442-cov-3.853093_pt1 | contig 20442 bp, 17 predicted proteins | sample MGYA00519917_ERZ827469 | MGnify/ENA primary metagenome ERZ827469 (study PRJEB31778, sample SAMEA3449314) | human gut metagenome | biome: human gut; feature: human-associated habitat; material: faeces | place: United Kingdom | collected 2010/2012 ... | reverse complement strand
CCAGACGGCGCAGCGTATGACCCAGAAGACCGCCGATGCCATGGAGCGACTGCTGCAATACTGTGTGCGCAATCAGATCCCATTGGATCGCTACCTCTCGGAATATCGTTAACAAAAAAGCGCCCCCTGTGACAGAAAATACTCTGTCACAGGGAGGGCTTTTTTCGTTATAGCAGGCCGAGACTTCGGCGCAGATAATACTGCCCGACCTCGGAAAAACGCTTTTGCAGATTGTCCGGCGTTGGCTCTTGCCCTTCCGCCAGCAGCAGCCGGAAAATGGCGGCATCCACCACATCCATATCCAGCGCGGCATTTTCGTTGGTAAACATCCGGTCGATCAAGTCCAGCAGTTCCTGCCGCGAGAAGCTGCGGCGCATATCCCGCAGGTCCTGCACGGTCAATTCAGCGGCGCTTTGTGACATGAGAGCTTCCTCCTATCCGACTGTATGCGGCAGAATGTGCCTCATAACGGAAGATTATTTTACAAAATACGGCGTTATAAGGGCGGATGTTCCGTTATAGGCTTCTGTTTCAAATCCGGGTTCTTCGGTAAAATATCTGTATAGATACTGAGGAAAAAGAGGTGCGCGTATGCCCATATCCTATAAAGTCATCGGCAGGCATATCCGGGACGCACGAAAGAGCGCAGGTCTTACGCAGGAGGCAGCCGCCAATCAGCTGGGTCTGTCACCGGAGCATTATGGCAAGGTCGAGCGCGGAGAGCGCACAGTCAATCTGGAACGGATGGTACAAATCAGCCATCTGTATGGGACGACGGTCTGTGCGCTGCTGGAAGGCTTTGATACCGACGCAGCGCCCGTGACCCAGCGGCCAGCAGAAATGGATGCGTTTCTGTCCGCCATGCGCGAAATTGCAGGCGGCTGCACGGAACAAAGCCGCGCGCTCATGCTGCGCGTCTGCGCAGAGATCGCAGCCAGCGACAAAAACTGAACACCTTGGATGCCCGCTCCTCGTGAGCGGGCTTTTTCTTTCTCTACTATACCATAGATTTTCAGAAAAACGTCAAGGAAAGGATGAAAAATCTTTCGCCATTTTCAGGGGTTTTATGCCCGCAGGGGTGACAAATTTATCACGTTCCCGAATCGCAGAATTGCTTGTAAAATAGGAATCGTCGAAACGAGAAGGGAGATAAATCTATGGAGAAGGGGCTAACGTCCTATGTGCTGAACTATCTTCTGAGTACCTGTTTTGACAGCAAAGCAGATATGGCACGACAGCTGGATATGAGCAAGCGCGCCCTGCAGCGCGTGATGAACGAGCCGCAGCTGAGTAAAGGCGGCAGCGTCGCGCTGGTCAAGGCGCTGTGCTACTGCGCGCGGCACCATGTCCCCGTGGACCCGATCCTGCGCGAATATGCGGCACATGATACGGATGAACAGAAAGATTTGATCTACGACCCCAGTACCGTCAATCTCACAGCCTACACCCGCCTGACCCTGCCCATGCCGGAGCATTTGACCGCAGAGGGAGCGGAGGTGTTCGCATCTATGCTCCGCTTTCTTCAAAGGGCCTCGGCACACATCTGCCCGAACTGTATGGTCTGGTGCAATCCGTGGGACGGGACGGCATGATTTATAGAAGGGCAGCTGCTATCTTGCGCGCATGGCGCGGTGTATCTGCCGGGAGGTCGCCTCATTATACACAGAAAGCTGGAACAAGCTATGATTTACGAAACAGACTTATTTTCTTTTTCCTTCTTTTTCCTTTGTCCCGAACTGGTATTTACAGCTGGATGCGCTGGCAGAGCTGGCGCTCCCGGAGCCGTGGCGTTTCCGCAGCGGCAGCTATTCCGAGAAAAATTATGATACGCCGATCTTAGAACGATACATTCAATCTATTTTTCGCAAACAGGTCATCGACTACAATGCTGCAACTGACATGGCTGAGAAGGACCGGATCATCCTCATGCGCAACGAATACGCCTGCTTTCATACCGGCCTTTATACAAAGCGATATAAACCCATCTATGCCTGCTTCGGCAGAAATAAAAAACTGGATTCTTTATTAAAGTGGTGCTTCCGGGGCTTCGCGGATGAAAACTCTGCGCTGCTGCGCTATATTTCCCCTCTGCCGGAAAAGCCTCTCTACTCAATGCCGCTGCAAGGTATTCATTACGTTCCAGACTGGCCGGTGCGCGTCAACGTGGAGCACATCCTCGGAGACCCGGCCAATGTCGCAAGATTGCCTACCGAACTGCAAAGCGCCCGCAATCTGCCTCTCCTTCTGGAAACGGCGGTTGAGCTGGCGCGCCGAAAAGCCATCGTCTCTCCCGGCGACGCTGTCCCGCAGATTTATCAGCAGAGGCTGCAATACCTCCTGCCGCTGTGTCTGACGGATAACCCATAGTTAAGCCCTCTGCGGATTTTTTCCGTGGAGGGCTTATTTTTTATGGAACCTCAGTTTTCGCCCTCCGCGTGGCTCTATTATGAAAGACTTTTTGGAGGGCAGACGGATGACACAGATACAGCAGGAGCGGATATTGGAGCTTCAGGACGCCGGGCTTGGATATAAGAAGATCGCCGCAGAACTCGGCATTTCGGTCAATACCGTGAAATCCTTTTGCCAGAGGCAGCGGCTAAAGATGTACGATGCTTTTTGCCTGCAATGCGGCAACCCAATCCAACAGCCACCGCGGGTGCGGAAAAAGAAATTTTGTTCGGACAAATGCCGGTCCATGTGGTGGAACCGGCATCCGGAGCAACTCCAGCGTCGAACGATGCAGCATCTGACCTGTGTATGGTGCGGCAGAGCGTTCGAGCGGTACGGAAAGCCCAAACAACAATATTGCAGCCGTGCCTGCTACGCGGATGCCAGAAGGAAGGAGGCACACGATGCCTGATTTTGAACAGCGTCAGATGGCTTACCAGGCAGCGATGGCGCTCGCCCGGCGTATGCTCTCAAAGGGCTTGATCTCCGAGGAAGAGTACGCTGAAATTGATATGATCATCGCCAAAAAGTACGGGATATCTTCGTGCAGTATATTCCGCTGAAATGGCTGGATAAATCGTGCGTTCAGAGGTAATATGTCACACACCAAAGGGAGGTGAACAACATGGAGAGAGTCATAGAACGGGTCGATTTCCAGATCCCCATGCAGCCGAAGGCGCTGCGCGTCTGCGCCTATGCCCGCGTTTCTTCTGGAAAGGACGCAATGCTCCACTCGCTTTCCGCGCAGGTGAGCTATTACAACAGCCTGATTCAATCTCACGCCGATTGGCTTTACTGCGGCGTGTTCAGTGACGAAGCTATCACCGGCACCAAGAGCCAGCGGGACGGCTTTCAACGAATGCTGGCAAGCTGCCGTGCCGGGGAAATCGACCTTGTCATTACAAAAAGCATATCACGTTTTGCCAGAAATACGGTCACATTGCTGCAGACCGTCCGGGAACTGAAAAGCCTGGGTGTTGATGTGTTCTTTGAAGAACAGAACATCCACACCATGAGCGCGGACGGAGAACTGATGCTGACCATCCTGGCATCCTATGCCCAGGAGGAAAGTCTGTCAGCCAGTGAAAACCAGAAATGGCGCATCCGCAAAGCGTTTGAGAACGGAGAGCTTGCCAACCTGCGTTTCCTGTTCGGCTACAACATTACTGCAAACGGCATCCAAGTAAATGAGAAAGAAGCCGCCATTGTCCGTGAGATATTTACACGCTTCAACGGCGGCGAGAGTCTGAGTGCCATCAGCCGCGACCTGAACGGCAGAGGGTGCGAACGGACCTTTGGTGGAACGTGGTGCGCGGACCGCATTCGGAACCTCTTGTCCAACGAAAAGTACACCGGTAATGCGCTGCTCCAGAAGCAGTACCGGAAGAATCACATCGATAAAAAGCTGGTGCCGAACAGGGGCGAACTTCCGATGTATTATGTCGCAGGCTCCCATGAGCCGATCATTGACCAGGCAGCATTTGATACGGCGCAGGTGCGACTGAATGAACTGTCGCGTCAGGCGGAAAAACGGGAAAAGCCTACACGGTCAACATTTTCCGGACTTATACGCTGCGGCCTCTGCGGCAGCACCTATAAGCGCGTCACCTGCCGGGGAAAGCACTTCTGGAACTGTACCACATTTCAGACCAAGGGGAAAGCGGAATGTCCGGCGAAGAAAATACCGGCAGAAACGTTGGAAGCGCTTGCCCGTGAGGTGCTTGGGACAGATGCGCTTGACCCTGATATGGTCCGAAGCAAAATAACGATGATCCGAGCAGAGAAAAACAATGTCGCTGTGTTCTGCATGGACGACGGTTCTGAAATCGTGAAACGATGGAAAGACCGCTCCAGAGCAGAAAGCTGGTCGCCGGAAATGAAAGAGCAGGCCAGACAGCGGGCATTGCAGACAAGGAGGGTACAAAAATGAGCACCGCAGCAGTCCGGTCGGTCACAATCATTCCACCAACCATCAACATTCTGACGCATCTTTCTACGGCGACCACCCAGAAAAGGCGGGTCGCTGGGTATGCCAGAGTGTCCACCGACAGCGATGAGCAGTTCACCAGCTATGAAGCCCAAATCGACTACTACACGCAGTACATCCGGTGCAATCCAGAATGGGAGTTCGTAAAAGTCTATGCCGATGAGGGCATTTCCGGTACAAGCACCAAGCACCGCACGGGCTTCAATGAGATGATCGACGATGCCATGTCCGGCAAGATAGACCTCATCGTCACAAAATCGGTCAGCCGATTTGCCCGAAATACGGTCGACGGTCTGGTCACCATCCGTAAGCTGAAGGAAAAAGGCGTAGAGGTCTATTTTGAAAAGGAAAACATCTACACCTTTGACAGCAAAGGCGAGCTGCTGCTGACCATCATGTCGAGCCTTGCACAGGAAGAAAGCCGTTCCATTTCGGAGAATGTGACCTGGGGTCAGAGAAAGCGGTTTGCCGACGGCAAGGTCAACCTTCCGTACAAGCAGTTCCTCGGTTACCGAAAGGGTGCAGACGGTCTTCCTGAGATCGTGCCGGAAGAAGCGGCCATTGTCCGCAGAATATATGCCCGTTTCATGGAGGGCTTGACCCCACACACCATTGCAAAGGAATTGACAACAGATGGGATTCCCACTCCGTCTGGAAAGACAAACTGGCCGACCAGCACAGTGGAAAGCATCCTCCAGAATGAGAAGTACAAGGGTGCTGCACTCCTTCAGAAATGCTTCACGGTCGACTTTCTCACAAAAAAGAAAAAGCTGAATGAGGGCGAGGTGCCACAGTATTATGTGGAACACAGCCATGAGCCGATCATTACGCCGGAAGAGTTCGACAAAGTTCAGACGGAGCTTGCTCGGCGCAAGCGAATAAGCCGTCAGTACAGCGGAAAGAGTATTTTCTCCTCCCGCATTGTCTGCGGGGACTGCGGTTCCTACTTCGGCTCGAAGGTCTGGAACTCGACTTCAAAATACCGTAGAGTCATCTGGCAATGCAACTGCAAATTCAAGGGTGAGCACAAATGCGAAACGCCGCATCTGGACGAGAAAACTATTAAAGCACAGTTCGTGGCCGCCCTCAACGCCATTATCGACAGCAAGGACAACATCCTTGAGGACTGTCGCTTAGTGCAAGCCACGCTGACGGACTGCACGGGCGTTGATGCAGAAATCGATAGCCTGCTCACGGAGGTCGATGTGGTGACCGAACTGACCCGGCGCTGCATTTCTGAAAACGCGCAGTCGTCGCAAAATCAGCAGGAATATACCGCCCGGTATAACGGTCTTGCGGAGCGGTACGAAAAAGTAAAAGCGCAGCTTGAGCAGCTCCGCGCCACGAAGACTGCACGGGAAGCTCAGGCAGACGCCATTGGTGCGTTCATGTTCGAGGTGCAGGAACTGGATGTCCTCACCGAGTTTGACGAGAAGCTCTGGCTGGCCGTCATTGATAAGGTGACCGTTCACACCAATGGGCGGATGACCTTCCGCTTCCGCAGCGGAACAGAGATCGACGTATAAGATCCATAAAGCGAAAAAGTCCGCAGGTTTGAGCGCCTGCGGGCTTTTCTGCATTGAAATGCAAGAGAAATATGGTATAATGTTATAAAATGAAAGTGAGTGGGGTATTAAGATGTTATTTGACGAAAAGGATTTGAGTGTTTTTGATAACACAGATTCTCGCGACTACTTTATGGAGATACTTCAATCATATTACAGTAAAAATTATCGCGCTACAATTGTACTGTTGTACTCATTTGTTATTTACGACTTGTTTATAAAGCTACAGACTATGGCAAACGAGGGGGACAAAAAGGCGAGCAGCAAGCTCAAGGAAATAAATGACATGATAGAGAATGACGAAAAATACTCTAGCGTGGAAAATGAGATAATCCGTTTTTTCAAAGAGAACTGCCAGCTGTATTTCAATCGTTTTACTGAGGATGTAGACTATTTAAAAAACTGTAGAAACAAATGTGCTCACCTTAAAGTTAATGATAATACTTTGTACGTTCCGAGTGACTATCATGCTAGGATGCTAATATGTTCGATGTATGATCATATTTTCTCGGTCAAGGCTCCGTTCATTATGGATCTGTTTCCCCTTGCTCAAAGTGATGTTGAAGCCTATGCAAAAACAATTTATTACATATCCGGCGATGGTTTTGACGAGTCCATAAAAAATAGTATAGAAAACAAGTATCTAAGTCGAATGACATTTGATTCACTGAAGAAGTCGTACAAAACATTTTTCCGGCTTTTGTTTGTGTCTGATAATGCAGAATGTATAGAGAATACATACGGATTGTATGCTTTCGCTTATGTGATGACCGGATATATGATTAAAAAGGGTTATACTGCAACTTTTTCAGAAATTTTAGTGCCAGGCATTCTGTCAAGGATTACGGTTGATACGCTTGAAAAGTCAGATGCACGGAGAAATGCTCTAATTAAAATCATATTGGATTATCCAGTAATAATGGATATTATAAGAAGCAATGAAGGTGTGTTTGCATATTTGAGCAATTTGGTTTTGGGAAAGCCGCAGTTCTTGAAATACTATGGTGCGTTTCATCCGAGGAGCGAAAAATCTGTCTATGCCTTCTTCAAGGAAAATCCTGGAGTGCAGCAAGCTGGTTTTTCGACAGTCTTGTATGACACAGTTAAAGACAGTGAGGATTTCAATTTAGCTGAATTTACGCATAAAATGGTTAACGCCATTCCTCACTATGCTGGGTTTGATGCAGCAGATAACTTTACGAACTTTTTTATAAATCATTTACAGGATTTAAGTATTGATGATATAAAATCGGTGATGAGCGTGTATTCGGCGAATGCTCAATGCACTAATCGTGGGAGACATTCAACCGATATCGCAACTATCAATGAGTATATTGCGGCGCATTCAGCTGGGGATGGCGGAGAGGTTGAGCAAAGAGAGGGCTGATTACTTTTGCACGAAAAGAACTCTCAGCGCGAGAAACAATGCACACCCTTAAATAAACTGCACACCCTTTGCGGGAAAGTTGCACACCCGAAGGGTTTTTATTAAAATTAGAGTCATTTGCCAAATAAAACTGCCATCCCGTCGGGATGGCAGTTTTATTTAGTCAAACCGAGCGGCGCAGGGATGCCTGCCGTTTACACCTGACAGAATGCTATTTCAGCATCTCATAGCGCACGATCAACTCCTGCGTTTCCTGTGCGGTCAGAAGTTCGAGATTTTGCTCCTTCCGATAGTCCTTCGGGGAGACGCCGACGACGGATTTAAAGATTCTTGAGAAATAATTCCCGCTGCCGAAGCCGGTCTGCAGCGCAATATCCTCGATGCGCATATCGCTTCGCTGCAGCAAGCGGCAGGCCATCTCAATTCGATATTTGATCAGGTACTGCACCGGTGTCGTTTTGAAGTTTTCCTTGAAAATCTTCGTGAGATAGGACGGCGAAAGATTGCAGATCTGCGCCATCTGGGTCAGCGTCAGATTGCTCTGATAGTTTGCCTGAATTGCTTCGACGCAGTTTTGCAAGCGGTTATTGGAGTGCCGCAGGCCCGGAAGGGCACGCAGCGTATCGTGAAGCGCCATGATGAACTCATAGGTGTAGGATGAGGCGGTAAAGAAATTGTCGATCTGCTTATTCACAGCCAGTCCGTAGAGTTTTTCCCAGCAGTTCAGAACCGGGCAGGCAGGCGGAAGCGTGTAGATATTTCCGTATTCGTTGATGATATTCCGGAGAATGCTGCCGCATACGGCGTTCATGGACAAAAACTGCAGTTCCCAGTGTGCGCTGTTTTTGGGCCTGAAATAATGCGTTGCGCCGGGCCGTTCGATCAGAAATGCCTGCCCGGGACGCAGCACATGCGTGTGAGAGTTGATTGTAATTGCTCCCTCACCGGAGACGGTATACTGAAAGATAAACTGGTTCTCTGAGGAGCCGAAGTTGTCGATTGAATATTTCTGCGGATATTTCCAATTCTCCCAGCCGAGTGAGATAAACGAAAAATAGTTATGATAGAGTTGGAAGAACTTAAAATGATATTCAAATGTCTGCAACTCGTGATTTTGCTGCGGCATGACGGCACCCCCTTGTCTTCCTCTTTACTATAAAGAAAAGTCGCGCCTCTGTAAATGCATGTTATAACTTTTTTTAGCACAAAATCATTCTTTCTGTTTGCGTAGGGAGCCTGAAAAGCCTTATTTTACAGCGCATATTTTATAGATGATCAAATAATGGGAGTGATATTATTTAGAAATTAACGAAAAAACTCCATTCATTATAATGCACAAAAATGATATATTATTCACATAACAGATGTGCGTTTTAGGCAAGGGCCCGCTTGAACGGCAGATGTAAGTGATAACGGAAAAATGAAAAGGAGAAACACAGCTTATGAAAAAACTGATTACAGCACTTTTGTGCGTATGTATCCTGCTGGGTGTTTACGGCTGCGCGGCAAAGCCGGCGACGGAAGATCCTGCGGCACAGGCGAAACCCACGCAGACAGAACAGACCCCGGCTGCTGACGCCCAGACCCTCGAGACTTCTGTACAGGACGAAACCGTCGATCCCTTCGGCGGGTATGACACGCCGATCACGCTGACGACAATCGTCGCCCAGACGCTGACGACCTCCTGCCCGGAGGGGGTCACGCTGGACGATAACCCGTGGAAAACGCTCTGGAACAGCAAGGGCATCGACGTACAGTACACGAGCGTTGCGGCCGATTTTGAGGACATGCCAACTAAAATCAACCTTGCTATCACCGCAGGCGAGTTCCCCGACTTTGCCAGCGTCAGCTACGCAACCTATAAGGAACTGCTTGAGGCCGACATGCTCACGGATATGACGGACATCTTTGAGCAGTACGCCTCTGACGACCTCAAAAAGCTGATGTACGCCGACGGCGGCGTTATGGCATCCAATGTGACGAAGGATGGCCGTCTGTACGGCCTTGTGCAGCCGGCGGATTATCTGGACAAGGGCGGCGTGGTTGCCATCCGGACGGACTGGCTGCAGGAACTCGGCCTTTCTGAGCCGAAGAGCATGGCAGATGTCTGGGACATTGCTGCAGCGTTCAAGGAGAATAACATGGGCGGCACCTGCACAATCGGCCTCGGCGCCACGAAGGAAATCAGCGACATGCTGGCCATGAAGTATCTCATCAACGCCGAGGGCGGCCTTGTCTCCACATGGCTGGAGCAGGACGGAGAACTGGTCTACAGCCTCATTCAGCCGGAAATGAAGACGGCACTTTCCGCACTGCATGACAAGTATGCGTCCGGTCTTCTCGACCAGGAATACGGCACGAAGTCTGAGCAGCAGCTCTTTGAGGATGCTGTCTCCGGCAAGAGCGGCGTTGTCATCTGCAACATGACTGCTCCGTTCTATCTCGACAACGGTATTTCCCTCGGCCAGGAGTGGGGTTATTACCCGCTGTATAACGAAGACGGCGGCTTCGCACCGGTTGAGGTCAGCACGAGCATCGGCTCCGTTGTTGTTGTCAGCAAGGACTGCAAAAATCCAGAAGCTGTCGTCAAGCTGTTCAACATGTTCATCAAGTATACGAACGAGGAGAGCCAGACCTACTCCGAAAGCGGCATCAACAATCTTTCCTATCCCGCCATCATCACTGCAATCGGCGTGAACCATGAAATCTACATCGCCTACACGCATTTCATCGACACCAATGAGGAACCGGCAGAATTTATCTCGAACTATGCCGGCACGGTCGAGACGTGCGAAAAATGGCGCCTTGAAAACGACGAGAGCGGACGGATTCTGTACACGATCTTTGGCCCGGACAGCACGCAGGGCGCGCTGGACGCCGAGATTAACGGCGGCGCCTATCTCATCAGCGCCTTTACCGGCACGCCCGGAGAGGCCTTCACCAAGAACGGCGGCAATCTGAACACGCTGGCAAACCAGATGATCACCAATATTATCACCGGTGCACAGCCCGTTGACTATTTTGATGAATTTGTCAACCTGTGGAAATCCAGCGGCGGCGACGCAATCACTGCTGAAATCAACGAATGGTATCAGAACCGATAAGCTGATCAGCCCCGTTCCGTAACCGGATGCGGAAGCGCCTGTCTGACACGCGCTTCCGCATCGCAGCATGCAGGGCTTTTGCCCCCTGATATTTTGTACATCGCAGATCATAATCGTCCGGGCCGCGCGCCGCGCGGTCCGGACGGGAAAGAGAGGAAAGCATGGCATCGCTTCCGACAACAAAGAAAAAACCGGTCTCCAATTTCCGCAAGAATCTCCCCCTTCACCTGATGCTGCTGCCGGCGGTGATTCTGCTTCTGATTTTCAACTACGTTCCCATGGGCGGCATTGTCATGGCGTTCCAGGACTACCGGGTCACGAAGGGACTGTTCAAATCCGAATGGGTCGGACTGGACAATTTCCGCTTCCTGATGTCCTATCCGGATTTCTGGAACATCATGAAAAACACGCTTGTGATCGCCTGCGCGAAGCTGATTCTGGGCCTGATCGTCCCGGTCGTGTTTGCGCTTCTGCTCAACGAACTGAAAAGCAAGCGCTTTGTCAAGATTACGCAGACGCTGGTCTATCTGCCGAATTTCCTGTCATGGGTTATTCTGGGCGGTATTTTCGCAACGCTTTTGTCACCTGGCGGCCTGATCAACCATATTCTTGAGATGCTCGGGCTTGGAAATTATTATTTTATGGGCGACAACTCACTTTTCCCTGGTGTGCTGATCGTCACAGATATCTGGAAAAACTTCGGCTACGCATCCATTATCTATCTGGCTGCGCTCACGGGCATCGATCCCGGGCTTTATGAAGCGGCTGCGATTGACGGTGCGGGAAAATTCCGGCAGCTGATTCACGTTACACTGCCCGGCATCGCGCCGATCATCTTCGTCATGGCCGTTCTGTCGCTTGGAAATATCCTGAACGCGGGTATGGACCAGGTCATGAACATGTACAGCCCACAGGTCTATATGTCCGGCGATATCCTTGACACCTATATTTACAGAATCGGTCTGGAGCAGGCACAGTACAGCCTTTCCACGGCGGCAGCGCTGTTCAAATCAGTCGTATCTGCTGGGCTGATGGCCTTGGCGTATTCCATGGCAATCAAATACGGCGACTATCAGCTGTTCTGAGGAGGCGTGCAGCTATGATTGAAAATTCAAAGGGCTATAAGACTTTTCTGGTCTTCGACTATTTTATGGTGGCGCTTCTGGCTCTGATCTGCCTGCTGCCAATGATCCACATTCTGGCCGTCTCGCTGAGTGACCGCGTTGCGAACACCGCAGGCATGGTCACGTTCTGGCCGGTCAACTTCAATCTGGAATCCTACCGGTATATCCTGAAGGACTCGGCCTTTGTCCGGGCCTTCGTTATCAGCGTCCTGCGCACTGTCATCGGCGCGGGCATACAGGTTTTGATGACGATCATGTGCGCATATCCGCTTTCCAAATCCTCTGACCGGTTCAACGGGCGGACGGCGTATGTCTGGTTCTTTTTGATTGCCTCTTTGTTCAGCGGCGGTCTGATTCCGACGTATCTGGTCGTCAAGAATGTGCATCTGCTCAATTCCTTCTGGGCGATGATCATTCCGTGCGCCGTACCGATCGGCAATGTCATTCTGATGCTGAATTTCTTCCGCGGACTCCCAAAGGAACTGGAGGAGGCCGCGCTGCTCGACGGCGCAGGACATCTGTCCGTGCTGCTGCGGGTCTATGTGCCGCTGTCAAAGCCCAGCATTGCGACGGTAACGCTGTTCTCCATGGTCGGCCACTGGAACTCCTGGTTTGACGGTATGATCTATCTGCGCGATGATACGCTGCAGCCGTTGGCGACGCTGCTGCACAATATGGTCTCCCGTACGACGCTGAATGTCATTATGGAGACGACGGATATCTCCGTGATTGAGCAGCTGCTGACAGTCACGAACGAGAGTCTTAAATCTGCGCAGCTGTTTATCGGCATGCTGTCGATCCTGTGTGTATATCCGTTTATTCAGAAATACTTCACCAAGGGTCTTGTTATCGGCAGTGTGAAGGGATAAGGAGCGCGGTATGCTGAATTATTATTGTACATGGAACGCACAGAACTGTGCTCGACCGGATGCGGTTCTGGAGCCGTCAGCCGAGGTCTTCCTCGGCGCGGACGGCGCGAAAAAGGCGCGGGACTATCTCGATGAGGACAGTATTTTCGGCTCTGGCGATCTGGCCGGGCAATTTGCGCCGGTCCGCGATCAGCTGTATTTCCTGCTCGACGACGGATGGGACGTTCCGCGCGGGACACATCCGGTCAACGACGCTGCCATCGAGTCCTTCGGCTCGCTTGAACTGGCACGCGACCGCTTTCCGTCGTTTCCGGGCACGCCCGCGCAGCGTCTGCGCGGCGTCAACGAGGCACTTAAGGCGCGCGGCTGGCGCGGCGCCGGTCTTTGGGTCAGCGCGCAGGCGTGCGGCGAAGGATTCGTCAGCGGCTTCTGGAGCCGCGAGAAGAGCGCCGAATACTGGCGTACCCGCCTGCGCTGGAGCCGCGAGGCCGGGATCGGCTATTGGAAGATCGACTGGGGCTGCCGGCAGTTTGACCCGCAGTGGCGGCAGCTGCTGGAGGAACTGAAGCAGCAGGAATACCCGCAGCTGCACATGGAACAGTGCTACCCGGCGGCGGCTCCGGTCAACAATGTCGTTCTGGAAAACGGCAGGCAGATCAGCGACGGCCGGTTTGCCAGCTGGTCGCCGTGGCCGGACAGATGGGCGGAAATTCTGCGGAACGCGGAGATTTTTCGCTCCTATGACGTACTTTGGCAGTTTTCTCAGGTCTCTACGCTAGACCGGATCGCGGCACTGATGCGGGCCTGCCCGTCGGCACATACCATAATCAACTGCGAGGACGAGGCCTATATCGGTGCGGTTCTCGGCTGCTCAATCGGCGTAATGCGCAGCGGCCTGTACCGTCCCATCCCCGTTTTTGACTTTGACCCGCAGCATAACGCACAGAAGCTGCACGAGATTACCCGCGCGGTCAAATGGCAGGCGCAGTATCCGGAACTTCCTATCTGCGGCAGCGCGCTGCGATGCAGCGAGGCCACCGTACAGGAGCGTTTCTGCTTTGCGCCGGGGCAGACCTGGATGAAGGAATATGAGCATCAGACCATCACGCAGGCGTGCCCGGCAGTGATCATGCGCGGCATGGAGCATCTGCCTGAAATCGTCTGTGCCGACGCGCTGCAGCCGCTGATCATCGCTTCCCGGCGCGGCCAGAGCGTCGCGGCAGCGTCTCTTCCCAGACGGGACGGCGCGGCATGGCGTATTCCGCGCGCGCAGATCAGTCTGCCGGAGGCGCGGCACGCAGGCTTGTTCGGCGAATGGGACTGTGTCCGCATCGCCATCCCGCCGGAGGGCTTCTCGTCCGTCCGCGCGCGGGATTTGGCGGACGGCGCGTGGACAGACGTTACCCGGCAGACTGTGCGGAAGGGGAGGCAGCTTGTCATTCCGGACGATCTGATTGATCGGCTCTGCCGCTGCGACGATGAATCCGCACCCGGGCTGGAACTTCAGCTGGAAGGAGTATCAAATTGAGCATCGATAAAGCGTTATTCATGGACCCGCCTGCGCAATACCGCATGAACCCCATGATCCATATCTGGCCGGAGCATGACAGCCGGCTGTTCATGGAGGCATTGAAGGACTATGGCTTTGGCGGCGTTGTCACAAACGTATATCAGGAGGACGGCTTTACCTCCAACCCGAAAAATCTGCACCGGTTCAGCGCCATTGTGCAGGAACTGGAGCAGAGCGGGCTTCCTTACTGGGTCTATGACGAGAGCGGCTATCCAAGCGGCTCCGGCGGCGGTCTGGTGCTCCGGGAGCATCCGGAACTCGAGGCCAAGGGGCTGTACATGCACCGCATCATCACCTATACGCCCCGCGAGGTGCGCTACCGGCTGGACTGCGAATCTGACCGGATTGTCTGGGCGGCAAAATATCAGGTGGACGTTTCCATCCCACAGGACAGCATCGTCCGCTACGAAACCATGCAGCCTGTCCCGTTTTCAGACGACTCCATCCGCTGTGAACTGCAGGCCTGTGAGGTCCTGTATATCTTCTGCCAGAAGCCCGCGTACGAGGGTTCGCACTGCACGCACAATATTTGTTCCTACGACCGCTATATCAACGTCCTGAACCCGGACGCTGTCCGCAGATTTATCGACTTGTGCTACGAGCCGGTCGAGGCGGCCGTTCCCGGCGTTTATGCGCACGCGCAGGCCGTTTTTACAGATGAACCGGCACTGCAGACGTTCTATGTGCGTCCGTATGAGCAGTGGCCCTATGCGCTTTTGCCGTGGGAAGCGCGTCTGCCGGGGATCTTCCGTCAGATGTATGGCGAGGACCTCTATCCGCTGCTTCCCATGCTGTTTGAGGGAACAGAGGTCTGCTGGCCCGCACGCGTCAAATTCTATGAGATGATCGGCCATGTCATCGGTCAGAGTTACACCGCGCAGCTGCGGAACTGGTGCCGCGCGCACGGGGGACGCTTCTCCGGGCACTATTTCGGCGAGGAAATGCTCGTTGACCATGTCCGCAGCTATGGAAACATGCTTTCCGTGCAGCGGCAGAGCGATTATCCGGGCATGGACATTCTCGCCTGCTGGCCGGAGGGCTATTTCCCGCAGGACGCAAAATATGTCCAGATGGCCGCGCGCAAATGCGGCTCCAATGGATTCATGGCCGAGGTCTGCCCGTTTGACAACCCGGAGGAATTCGGCAAGGCACCGTTTGACAATCTGCTGGCAACGATGGGCCTGAACTATATCTCCGGTGTCCGTACCACGCAGAGTTACGCGGAGGCGGATTTCAGCGCTTTCGGCGACGGCCGTTTCCGGGATTTTCTGCCGAGGAACCAGGACATGTTCGGGCAGGTGCGCAAATACTTTGACCGCACGCAGATGCGGCAGCTCAACGCCTATGTCGGCAGAATGGGCCTGCTTTTGGACGGATTGCAGAACCAGTGTACAACCGTCCTCTACTTCGGCATTGAGGATGTACAGGCAAAATACACACCCAAGCATGACTGTGAGGTCGGCGCGCAGGCCATCGGCTGCGATCTGGCAACGCTGCGGCTGCTGCGGGCCATGCTGGACGAGGGGCGGGACTTCCTGTTTGCCGACGCGGAGGATTTGACCGAGATTGCCCGGACTGGCAGACTTGGCGGCGAGGAAATCCGCAGGATTCTCCTGCCGGGGCTCGATGTCATCCGACCGGAGGCGCTCGCCGCGCTGCGACAGCTGAAAAAAGCCGGTGTCTGTGTCCTGTTTGCGGAAAAACTTCCGCATATCGACGCACTGAGCGGCCAGCAGCTGCAGCTGGCCGGGGAATTTGAGGCTGTGTCTGTCCAGGAGGCAGTGCAGATTCCGGATGCGCAGGAGCCGCAGTTCAAAACGCTGTCCGGCCCGATCGTCCGGCAGGCAAGATATCGCACGAGGGACAGTAAAAGCATGTTCTTCCTGCTCAATCCCGGCCGCACGGAATCTGTTGTGCGCCTGCCGGGTGCAGACGCGTGCAGATGCACGGTGCTTGACCCGTTTACCGGCACAATCACGCAGGAACGTCTGAACCGGGACTGGACAGTCCCGGCTGTACGCGGGATTTTTATCATCATTGAGGAATGAATTTATGAATATAACGGTGAATCAACACCAGTTTTTTGTTGATGATCGCGGAAAACGGATCATCCGGAGCCGTGACGGGCGCTGCTGCGCAGCGGCGTCTATCTGCGAATTTTCTATGCAGATTCAAAGCGGCGAGCAGCAATATGCGCTGACCCCGGAACAATTTTCAAAAACGCCGATGCCCGACGGCGCACGGTATGAAAACAGCATCCTGCAGGTGCAGCTCCGCTATGCACCGCGCGGCAGCGCCATTGCAAAGAAACTCTCCGTGACCGCGAAGCAGCCGCTGACGCTTCTGTACATGCAGACCGAATACAGCCGCTTTGACGAACCGCTGCGCGGCGGTGGTGAGGGCCAGCCTGTATTCGCAGCCAACGACTGTTTCGCCGCCAGTACGCTGTCGGTCGCGCTCACACGCGTGCTGGACGGCAGCTGCCTGTCGATCGAACAGAGCCCATGGAAGACGCTGCAGGCGGGAGAGACATTTTTGCTGCATGACGTGATTTTCGGCTTCGCCGAAGGCGCCGGCATTGAGGCAAGTTTTGTCGCGTGGCTCAGAAGCCAGCGGCGCAGGCCGGAAGGCCGCCGTATTTTCTGCGACTGGGGCGCGCATGATGAGTTGGCAGGCGAAGCGCAGCTTGATGAGGCGATGGCTATGCGTCTGGCGGGCCTTCTTGCACACGGGGCAGAGCACGGCATGGCATTCGACAGCTATCTGATGGATGCGTACTGGTTCGAGGAACATATCCCTGCCCCGGATTTTAAAAAGGCCGCCTGGCCGGATGGCCCGGGCCGGTTTCTGGAGCGGCTGCATGAAATGGGCGTTTCGTTCGGCCTCTGGTTCGATGTCGGCCTTGCCGCAAACAAGCTGAACGGCAGCTACCGCAGGCGTGACGACGGCGAAAGAACACTTTGCCTCGGCTGTGAGGAAAATGCACAGATGCTGTTTGACGGCATCCGCAAGCAGCTTGCCGCCACGAACGCCAGCCTGATTAAACTCGATTTTGCCGCATTCGACTGTGTCAGCGGTGCGCATACGCACGCCGCGGGCGGCGTGCGCTCAAAAGAGCCAGCGGTGCGGAATCTTCTTTCGCAGCTTCAGACGCTGCGCGCGGAATATCCGCAGCTGCTCGTACTTGCGTATAATACGTTCACAGTTGACGCAGCTGTGATCGCGCAGCTTGACGAGACGGATTCACGCGCTGTTGTCTCGGCGATGTGGTGTTTGTATCTGGATTATATTTATTGTGGCGATCCGCGCCCCGCAGAGCAGATTCCCGCCGGATTGCCGCAGTCGCTTCTAGCCTATACAGATGCGATGGAGCAGCGCTTCCTGCGCGCGTTCGTCCCGCCGGAGGCGATTGACGACCACGGAACCATGATCGGCAACACAAACACGATTTATTATCTGGGCAAGTCCGCTTTCCGCGACAGCTGGATTATGAATTTGTCGCACGGAAACCGCAAGCAAAACCTCTACGGCGAACTCTCGCTTCTGGATGACGCGGACTGGGACTTTCTCGCGCAGAGTGTCCCGCTGTTTGAGCGAACACTCGGCGAAAACTGGACGGTGCAGATGCACGGTGAGCCCATGCACGGCGGCGGCTACGCGTATTCGTGCTTTGACGAGGCGGGAAGCTTCCTGACACTGGTAAACCCGACTTCGACCGCGCAGACGCTCTGTGTGACGCCGTCGTGCTGGAAAGAGCAGGAACAGATGGAACTCTGCCTGTGTTATGCCGGCCACACCTTTCTCGAACAGCCGCTCGGCCGCACGACGCGCGCGCTTGTCCGCACGCTTCAGCCGGGCAGCGTGGAACTGATTACATGGCGGCGCTGCGAGTCCGTGCCCCGGGCAGGACTTTTGGTCATCGACAGCGGCGCAAGCTTGTCCTTTACCGTGCCGGAGAACGCGCGGCGCATCGGCCTGCGTCTGACCGAAGAAAACGGTGCGCCGGTCCGCGCCTTCGGAACAGGTGCAGATGCACTCAGCATCTGCGGCGGTCTGGAGCGGCTGCTTACTGCGCCGGTCTGGAGCGGCTGCTCGTGGATGCTGTACGGCTGTAATGGCGGCGAGACGGTCTGCATCCGCAGCGGATTTGACCGCAGACTCCTGCTGCACTGGCAGGCGGATGCGGCCGCGCAGGCATAAACAGGAGGTATTTGCATGAAACAGGAAAACCGCCCGCCGAGGATTCTATACTGGAAATGGGATGACAGCCATATTGACTCCGGCAGCTACCGCGCCGGTATCGACGACCTCTGTGAAAGAAGCTGCTTTGATACCGTGTTTATCTGCACACACTGGTACCGGGACGGGCTGAGCACGAAAAAAACACATGACGCTGTCCTTGACGCCTGCCGGCTGCTGCACGCGCGCGGCAAAAAGCTGATCCTGGAGATCGATGCACGCAGCGAGAAAGAGCGCTTCTGCACGGCGTATCCGGAGGCACGCACCGGTATCGTATACTGGAAAGAACTTCCAGCAGACGCAGAGCACGCGGATTTTTCGATCCGGCAGGCCAGCGGTGCGGATCTGTTTGCCGGTGACCGGCAATCCGGTGAGTTGCTCCTGTGTGTCTACCGTTACCGCAGAACGGAGCAGGGCTACGAGCCCGGGACGCTGCGTGAACTGACGCAGGACTGCGGTCTGACTCGCACCGGCCCGGACACCGTCCGTGTAAGCTTGCCAGGCGGCTCTGATGCAGCAGAGCACATATTCGCGGCAGTTGTCAGCTGGTACCAGGCAAACGATTTGGCTTCTGATGCGCACGAGGCATTCAACCGCGAACTTTTTGCTGCCTATGCGGATATTCCGCTCGATGGCGCGGCTGTGGACGAACTTTCCTACATGACCAGTCCGTTTTTTGACTTTACACCGGGCAGCTATCAAAAATGGGACGAGCATCCCTACTACAGCCACGCGCTGGACGCGCGCTATCAGGCGCAGTACCGGAGAAGTCTCCGACTGGATTATCTGAACCGCTTTATCGGAAATGCTGCCGATCCGAATGAACAGCTGGTCAGCATCAACTGCTATCACGCCTTTATCCGGCAGATTACCATAAACGCGGAGCAGACGTTCTATCAGAACGTCAAATCGACGTTCGGCAGCGGAGCCTTTGTCGGCGTGCATCCGACGTGGTTTGCGATTGAGGAAACGGACAATACGCCGGAGGTCTGGAAAAACGGGATCGACTGGTGGGGCGTCCCGCGCGATTACGGCTTTACGGACGAGATCATGCTCTATCCTGTACGGCTGGCGCTGACGCACAAGGCAGAGGCAAACGTCTTCTACAACATGTGGTACGGCGAGGGGGCCGGCTTCCTGACGAGTTTTTTCAAGGAAATTTACCGCAACGCGCGCTACGGCGGCAGAACCATTTCTCTTGCCTACGAATGCCGCTTTGAGCGCGTTGTGCAGCAGCTGTGCCGCCCTGGAGAGTTAGAAGCTGTCTCGCAGTGCGAGCAGCGGATCCGCGCGCTGGATCATGTGCAGCACGCGCCTGCGGCGTCGGATGTGCTGATCATCATGGGGGTTCCCGCAGCCTGCAATGCAAAATACAACCAGAACGTTCACGGAACGTGGGACACCTATGGCAGCGTCTTCAAGCGGGTCTTTTCGCTTGCACGCGGGCTCTGGGACGCGGGGTATAACTGCGACTTAGTCGGCAGCTACGAGATCGACTCCGGTGCAATCCGGCTTCTGCCGGACGGAACCGCACAATACGGCAGCCAGACGTTCCACTTTGTACTCTATGCCTATCCCCAATTCGCTACGCAGAGTGAACAGGTGTTTCTTCAGGAACTTGCCGGACGCAAACTCCCGGCGGCTGTCATCGGCGAACTTGATACGGGCTTTTCTGGCGAAGATCTCACGGCGCTTGGCGTGCAGCTGCGAAGCAGCCTTTTCTGGTGCTCGGACAATCCTGAGATTTCCGATCTGACTGCGCTGCTCAGTGGGCGTATCATTGCGGAAGTCCGTACTGATCAGCTGCCTCTGAGAATTCCGCGCCATGATGTAATCATAGGAGGTCGCGCTGCTGATCATGGTCGCGAGAGTATATTTCTGAACGGCATAGGTCGCGCTGCCGCTCATATTTTTCGGCACCTCACGGGAGATCATGGCGACATAGCAGCTGTTCTCTATATCCTCCAGACTTTTTTCTTCCAGAAAGCGGAAGGAGGAATAGCTCTGCCGAATCGTGATCACGCCGATGGTCAGCGACAGCACCAGAAAGAAGATCAGGGTCAGCTTGGCAGAAAAACGCAGATCCTTCCACGCCTGAATCATAGCTGTTCTCCGTTCCATTTCTGAAAACGATACTCCGACGGACTCA
>ERZ827469.1509-NODE-1509-length-20540-cov-3.076056_pt1 | contig 20540 bp, 17 predicted proteins | sample MGYA00519917_ERZ827469 | MGnify/ENA primary metagenome ERZ827469 (study PRJEB31778, sample SAMEA3449314) | human gut metagenome | biome: human gut; feature: human-associated habitat; material: faeces | place: United Kingdom | collected 2010/2012 ... | reverse complement strand
ACAACGTGCTCCAAGTGCCGGGTTCATAAAGTTCTGACCCAGTCCTCCGAATAACTGTTTCACAACGATAATGGCAAATACACTGCCAAGAATACACATCCACAAATACTTTGGATTTCCCATCGTAGCCGGCAGATTAAGTGCTAACAATAAGCCGGTCAAAAGGGCACTAAAGTCATTTGTTGTTACCTTCTGTTTCATCAATCTCTGCCAGATGTATTCTGCCAACATACAGGATACACAGCAGGTTAAAATTACTAATACTGCACTTAACCGGAAATTATAAATACCAATGATGGTAGCCGGCAATAAGGCAATTACGACATCTCTCATGATGGACTGCGTAGAAGAATGGTCACGTACATGAGGAGATGAAGAAACGTTCCATAATTTCTCTTCCATTGTTTCCTCCATTCTGCTGCTTTTGCAGCATATTTTCATGGCTAAACATGCTTATTTTTTTCTGTTCTGGTCCATAACCGCACGTCTTGCCTGTTTGAAAATCTGTGTCAGGCGTCTCTTCGCCGGACAAACAAATGTACAAGTACCACATTCATAACATTCCATACCATTAAGCTTCTGGAAGTAATCCAAATCATTGCGCTCAGCAGCCTGTGCCATCATCTGTGGCACCAGGTGGCTCGGACATACCGTCGCACAACGACCGCATCGAATACAATTCGTCGGCTCAAATTTTTCAACTTCATCCTCGCTCATTGCCAAAATGGAAGAACTTGTTTTCGTAATCGGCGTGTTCAAGTCATACATTGCCATACCCATCATCGGGCCGCCGGAAACCAGTTTCTTCGCATTTTCTTTGAGTCCGCCTGCTTCTTCTAACAGCTCGGCATGGCTCATACCAAATTTGACTTTATAGTTCTGTGGTTCTGCCATCGCATCACCGGTCAGTGTTACCACGCGGCTCATCGACGGTGTTGTCTTACATACGGCATCATAAATAGCAAGTACCGTCTGTACATTATCCACGATACAGCCTGCATCAGCCGGCAGCATTTTGGAGTTAATCTTACGTCCGGTCGTTACATAAATCACCTGACGCTCTGCTCCCTGTGGATATTTTGTTTTTAATACCTTTACCTCAATATCCGGATCGGAATCCGTGAGATACTGAAGTTTTGCAATTGCCTCCGGTTTGTTATCCTCGATGGCAATGACACCTTTTGCATTGTCAAACAAAGATAATACAACGTGAAGTCCCTGAATCAAATCCTCCGGACGCTCTAACATCAAGCGGTAGTCCGAAGTCAGATACGGCTCACACTCTGCTCCGTTTACAATGACATAATCAATTTCTTCTTCATTTTTCGGCGTAACTTTAACGTTTGTCGGGAATCCGGCTCCTCCCATACCGACAATGCCGGCATCTTTGATAATCTGACGGATTTCCTCCTTTGTCAACTGGGTGTAATCCCTGTCTGCGCCAAGTCCTTCAACCGGCTGATATTCCCCATCATTTGCAATTACAACGCAGGTTGCTTTTGCTCCCGATGACAAAAGTCTTGGCTCTACGGCTTTGACCTCACCGGATACAGAACTTACAATGTTGGCGGAAATAAAACCACTTGCTTCGCCAATAATCTGTCCCATCTTCACTGTATCACCAACAGCTACGACAGGTGTTGCCGGGGCTCCAATATGCTGGCTCATAGGAAATACAAGTTCCTCCTTCGCATCCATTTCACGAATTGGAGAATCCATGCTGAGTTCCTTGCCCTCATAAGGATGTGCTCCCCCTTTAAAGGTTGACTGTCCCAATGAAACTTCCTCCTTTACCGAGTTTTTGATACATATTTATCATTATAGCACATTCGACAAAAATGACAAGTTATCGTCTCAATTTTCAAAGTTTGTACACACTTTTTCCTTTTTTTACCGTTTGAATATGTAAAAACAGCGCCACCCCGGATAGACCGGACCAACGCCGTTTTATTAACTCATTCGATTTCCCGGAAACATCTGTCTTTCTGCATGAAGATGGCTGTATTTTTCCTTTGTCGCCATCCCCCCGCGGATATGCCGTTCGGATTTATTTACATCAAGTATTTTCCTTGCTTTTGCAGCAAGGGAAGGATTAATCCTAAGTAACCGCTCCGTTACATCTTTATGTACCGTACTCTTGCTCACGCCAAACTGGCCTGCCGCCTGCCGTACGGTTGCCTTATTCTTTAATATATTCAGCAATCGCCACCGCACGCTCTTCAATCGGTGTTTTTTGGATATGATATCCTTTCAAAAAAATCCCCCTGATTTGGTGTTTGTATAATCTATGCACCAAAGAGGGGGATTATTCGTCTATTTAGAGCAAGGCGTTCCTATACATAAATCTGCCATTCAGAATCTCCCTGATTATAGGAAGAAATGGCCTCAATCACCTGAAAATAATGCTCTTTTGCTTTCCAGTAATCACTAAACAAAAGAGGAACTCCCTCACTTCGCCAGGAATACTTATCATTCCCCACCAGACAATGCCGGTAATTTTCGCACCACTGTCCTTTTCCGTCATCAAAAGCATCATAAGATTATACCATTTAGCAATTTGATTAATCTGTGAGGTTTCACTCTGCACCTTGTCCGTCAAGTCCATCTCAGTCAACTGAATTTCAATACCTGCCGCTTTAAAGACATCAATCGCATTGGTACCAATATCCTCAATTGCCGGATATCCCATGTCCAAATGTGTCTGCATGCCAACACCGTCACAGATGATTTCGCCGGTTTTATTTACCTCATCTTTCGTATTAAAATACTGAATCATCTTGACCATTTTGTCACTCACCTGATAGGTATTATACTCATTGCAAAGCAGACTCACATCATCCGTAAGTCCAAAATCTTCAAGAATCGAATGTCCAATTGCAAATGCTTCCTTGATATACACAGGGGTGAGAATGCCGCTATGCTTATTTTTATTATACGTATATTCCGGATAATAAACTTCATCCCAGTAACTCTTTGTGCCGCCATCGTTATTGTGCAAATACTCATTGGCAATATCCCAGTTATCAATTACCTCTCGTCCCACATAAACACCATCCGCGTTTTGATATGTGTAAATATGAGTCATAACATTACGCACTAAATACTCCAAGCGTCCATCCATAACATCTTTCGAAACGTATGCACCCGACTTACTGAAATTTTCCTTAAAGAACCACTGCGGTGTCTGCTTATGCCACACAAACACATGGTAGCGCATTTTAAGTCCGTTTTTATAAGCGGTGTTTAAACAGTTATCAATGGAATCCATATTAATAATCGGATAGGTTGTATCCTTATACTTGTAGGTAAATTTAGCGGTGTCTACATATCCATCCGGATTTGTGTTCGACAACGTAGCCTTTGTACTGCCAAGCAAGTAATCCGGTTTCATCTCATTTCCCATAGTAATGGAATTGTGCTGGGATGCAACAAAACTCATATTTCCGGAATTATTCATTTCATAACTGCCAATCGCATTTCCCACTTTGCCAAACATATCACCATAAGCTCGTTTCAAAGAACTTCCGTCCACAATGTTTGTAATTTCACCATTTCCCAGAGTTACAGACAAAATCTCAATATAACCAACTGATGCCTGCGCATTCTGTACCACAAGATATAAATCACCGCCTGCGTATCCTGCAAGTGAAAGTTCCGCTGTACGATTTACATAAGCATCCGAAAATCCGGCCCAGTCACCATCTTTATTGGCCAGCTTAAATCCAACCAAATTTCCGGAAGTATCCGAAATCTCGACACCATTTTTATCATATACCTCTGCCGTAACCGTAACGGTAGAATACTTTGTCATATCAATTCCCGACAAATAGGATGTCAAATTATAAATACTGCCGGACCACAGACCATTGTACGCATTTTCATTTTTCCAGATACCACCGGACAAATCTAATTTTTTATCCGCTGTTGTGCTCGCAACCGCTGTCCCTGTCACGGAAATATTTAGATAAATAGATGCTTCTCTATATGTTTCCTTATCACTTGGTGTAAATACTACCATATAGTCTTTTTTGCCCGGACTTGTAAGCATAAGTTCCGGATTGGCAAATGAGAATTTTCCTGCCACCGTCACACCGTCTGCATCGGTTACTTTTCCACCGGAAAGTGTAACCGCACTCAATTTTTTCCCGGTCACGGCTCCCGTATATTTTGGCTTTGTCTTAACAACTACCGCCTTCTTTACCGTATAAACCGGAAGTGAAATTCCTTTAATCTCCTCAAAAGAACTGTCTTTTGGAACAAACTTTGCTGTCGCATGGCTTTTCCCCATTTGCTTTAATACGGCATCCGGCTGTTCCCACTCGTAGGAGCCAGAGATTTTTTCTCCATTGCTGTCCGCAATCTCTCCATTAGAAATCGCAACCTCTGAAAGCTTCTGTCCCACTTCAGCCTGAGCCGCAAATGGCTTTCGCATCAATGTGCTGGTGCCATCCGGTACGGGAGTTTCCGTCGGTTTTGCCGTCGGAGCCGCTGTCGCCTTGTCGGTCGGCGATGGCGTTTCTTCTGTGCCATTTGTCGGTTTTGTTGTCGCGCCCGCCGTCGAATTTGCTGTCGGTGCCACCGTTACATTCTGTGTTTTCTTCTCTGGCTGAGCTTTCTTTACCACAATCGTGAGAACAGCCTTTTTCTTTTTATTCGTCTTTGACCGCACGGTAATTTTTGCCGTGCCTGCCTGACAGGCAGTAAGTTTTCCCTTTGATGAAACTTTTACCACCTTTTTCTTCGACGATTTGTATGTCACCTTTTTATACTTTGCCTTATTTGGCTTAACTTTAACAGATACTTTCAGTTTGAAAGAATCTCCTTTTTTCAATGTCAGCCTCTTTTTTACATTTTTAATTGTTACTGATTTTACTTTTGCTTTTGCCTTTGCATCGACTGACACAGGCTCATTCAGTGAAAGTCCGGAAACCATCAGCCCCATCGCCGCAAAAAACGCCACAACTCTTTTTGTTGTCTGCTTCATAACAAAAACCTCCTTGTTTCACAACATCCGTCGTTATGGATATTATACGAAACAAGGAGGCAATAACGCAATGTATTATCCTAGCAAAAGACTACATTTTTAGACATCTTTATAAATCTTCATCTTCATCATAAATTTCATATTTTTTCGCTGCCTGCGCGATATTTAATGAGTGATCCGCCACACGCTCCAAGTCCACTAAAATCTCATTAAAGTACAAGCCCTGAACCGCTTCACATTTCATTTTGCTCAAGCGCTTACTGTTGGATGCACGCATCTTGTCAACCATCTTATCAATATCCGCTTCCAAATCATAAATAACGCGGTACAATTCTTCGCTTGGATTTGAGAAATGCTCACATGCCAAATCGTAAATCTTATAAACTGCTTGTGACAATTCCTTCAAGTTCTTCAATGCCTTATCAGAGAACTTACGCTTGTCCTCTTTCATCTGCAGTGCATATCCGAGAACATTTTCCGCATGGTCGCCGATACGCTCCAAATCCGTCACAATATGATACAGATTACCGGCATGGGTCGCTTCTTTCTCAGAAACTCCAAGCTGGTTTGTACGAATCAGTGCTGCCACGATTTCTTTATTCAAAAAGTCCACTGCTTCCTCATTTCTCTCGAACTGCTCTTTGGAAATCGTCATACTTCCAAAATAGGCTTTTGTCGAAGCTTCCATATTTTCACAAACCAAAGAATGCATTCTTCCGACTTCCTGGTCAATCTGTCCAATCAAAACCGTACCGGACTGATAACCGGATTCATCAATATAATGAAGTGCTGCTTCTTCTTTGTCATCCTCACCGCGAATGACAAATTCAGAAATTTTAACCAGATATTTCGCACATGGCAAAAGAATTGCTACTGTCACAAGGTTGAAAATCGTATTGGCATTGGCAATCTGTCTGGTCGGATTTCCCGGAGCTGTATTTAAAATCCAATCGAAGATAACCGGGAAAATCTGCGTAAGTATCATAAACAGCACCATGCCGATACTCTCAAACAAAATAACGATAAAGGCCACACGTTTGGCATCTTTGCGTCCACCAAGGGAAGCAAGTGCCGGTGCAACACTCGCACCGATATTCATACCGAGCATAATGTAAAATGCCTGTGGAAATGCACCCGGGAATGCCATAACACCACTGAGTGCCAACATCTGTAAAACACCGACGGATGCTGATGCACTCTGAATAATAACGGTGAAAATAACACCGATAATAACGCACAAAATCGGATTGGAAAACTTTTGCAGCAAACTCTGGAACCAAATCTCGCCTGCTAACGGCTTCATTGCTGCACTCATCGTACCAAGTCCAATGAACAATACACCAAGGCTGGCGATAATCTGTCCTACATTTTTTACCTTAGGTTTTTTCGAAAACATGGTAATTGCCACACCAACGAACGCAATCACCGGTGCAATTTCGGAAATATTAAAGGCAATCAACTGTCCGGTAATCGTTGTTCCAATCTTTGCTCCCATCAGGATTCCAACGGAACGCTCCAACTGCATCATACCGGCATTTACAAAACCAACCACCATGACACACATGGCATTGGAACTCTGAATCAATGCGGTCAGCCCCGCACCTACCATCATCGCTATAATGCGGTTTTGGGTCAGTTTCTCAAGAATCTTTTTCAAGTAAGAGCCTGCTACCAACTTCAAACCATCGCTCATCAGGTTCATACCAAAGATGAACATTGCAAGGCCACCCGCCAAATTAATCACATTCCATATAGACATTTCATTATCCTCTCTCTACAATTTGTAAAGTCATGTAAAATTTATGTGTATCCATGTAAAGCCCCTAACAACTAATATATCATTGTTAGAGGCTTAACTCAATAACTTTATTGTTTTTTTATACTTGCACGGGCAGGGCACTCAAGGAGCAAAATCTCCTGTACCTACAAATAAAGGCAATTCATCACCGAATTTCTTTCCTTGTCTCCCGCAGCATTTCCGCAGATTCATGAAGTCTTGAAACTTCTTTTTCATCCAGCGAAATCGGAATCGTTGTCTCAATTCCTCTTGCTCCCACAATTGCCGGCATACTCAGTACAACATCCTCCAGGGCATACTCGCCATGCATACGGAGTGAAATTGGAAAAATCGATTTTTCATCCCGCACAATTGCCTGACAAATCCGCTTTACCACCATCGCAATTCCATAATATGTGGCGTCTTTTTTGGCAATAATCTCATAGGCGCTGTTTTTCACCTGTTCCTCAATGCTCTCGGTATTTCCTTCGTGATTAAAGTGCCCCCGCATTTCACAAAAGGAATTTAAAGGAACGCCCGACACATTTGCGCTGCTCCACGCCGCAATCTCACTGTCACCATGCTCGCCGATTACAAAGGCATGCACACTTCGGCTGTCAACCCCTAAATGCTGCCCCAGATGGTACCGAAGTCTCGCCGAATCTAACACAGTTCCTGAACCGAACACACAGTGTTCCGGGAATCCGCTCACTTCCATCGCAACCTGCGTCATAATGTCAACCGGGTTTGAGACAATGAGTAAAATCCCCTTGTACTCCTGTTCTTTTATCTGTGTCACAACATCGGTCATTATTTTTGCGTTTTTTTGAACCAAATCAAGCCTTGTTTCATTTGGCTTCTGATTGGCACCCGCCGTAATTACAATAATTGACGCATCACCTACATCTTCATATCCGCCCGCATATATTTTCATTGGACCGGCAAACGAGGCACCATGACTGATATCCATCGCCTCGCCTTCCGCACGATCTTTATCCACATCAATCAATACCATTTCCGAAAAAAGTCCGCTTTGCATAAGCGCAAACGCTGACGCCGAGCCAACAAAACCGCAGCCGACAATTACTACTTTTCTAACATTGACACATTCACATTTCTCTGACATAACACCCTCCATTTTTTACATAATAAATCCATAAGCATCTGCCACTGATTTTCTATTCTGTGTTATGCCCATAAATTGTTTTTTTATTCGTCGGTATTAATGTTAAAGATTTGAACTTATAAAAAGCAAAATTTTAGATTAAAAGTATAATAATACCCTCCATAGGAAATAGTATTTCTCATGGAGGGATTCTTATGAAAAAAGATAAAATGAAACCAAAAAATACGGATTATTCTTGTGACGACTATGACGATTTCTTCGAGGACGACATAGCCGAGACTGAATCGGACTACGACGACATTTCTGATTTTGAGCCGCCAAGAGATGTGCCCAAAAGGGAGGAATGACTTTTATTATATTTAGGACAGTGCAATATATGTTGATGCGACTTCAGCCTTTTGTTGCAACTCTCTTTTTCACGTGCTAAAATAATGTGTTATCAGGGTAGCCAAAGCCCCACACAATACAAAAGGAGGAAGCAGACATGGCAAAAGGAAAATTATCATCAACCCAAATATGCTACCGCATTAGTCTGGCACTTCTTCCTATTATGCTCGGTCTTTCCCTTTTGTATCAGGCAGGGATTTTTATTCCTACTAAGATTTTTCCACCTTGTATGTTCCATGCTTTGACCGGTTTTTCCTGTCCCGGCTGTGGCAGTACACGGGCGGTTTCCGCTCTGTTTCGTTTTGACTTACTCACCAGTTTAAAACTTCAACCGGCAATCTTTTACTGTGCCCTTGTCTATACCGCCTTTGTCCTTTCTCATACACTGGCATTACTCATAAATGGCATAAAAAAGAAACACCCCTCTCTTTTCAAAAAGGGATGTTTTCTTCATCATTTTTCTCATTTTCGCGGTATGCACCTAAGCGCAAATATCCTTTATGTACTTGTTTGGATTTTCCTTGGTTTTGGTGTACTGCGATTTGGTTTTGAATTGTGGTTGAGGCTTATCTGATTTTATCATAATGCGTTTACCATTCTACATCTTCCTCTGGTACACAATCCTCTATCGATGTTTCCAACCCTGTTCTCATTGATTCAACCATCCCCGGAATTGAGTTAAGATATACTGTTTCCTGCATTGCATTCCAATCACTCTCAGAAACAAGAACCGCATTCCCTTTTTTACTCACAATTAAAGTTGGCTCACTGTAAAGGTTCACATTTTCTACTAGATTGTAGAGCTCCTTTCTTGCCTTTGTAATATTAATTGCTGACATAATAATTCTCCCTGTTATTATCCATTTGTTCTACGTTATCATATTTAACAATTTATACTTTTATTATTCCTTATATTTTTATGTCATTTATATTATAGCGTACGTTTTTACATACGCCAAGTATGAATTTAACTTATAACAAAGAAACACCCCTCTTTTTTTTCAAAAAGGGATGTTTCAATTATTACATATTAACAATTCTAGAAAAACTTTCTATATGTAGATAATGTTGATGCTGTCGTACACACCGCAATTACACAAAACACAAATATAATTGCACCAAGCGCACAGCCGATAATTGATGTAACAAATCCTGCTGTTGCCAGTCCTTTTTTCTCTGGTGAAAACATTGTCTTATAACGTGAATATAATACCAATGCTACAATAGAGCACGCAAGACTGATTACTCCCCAAACAAGACAAAAAAGGCAAATAGAAACAATACCAAGCACCAAAACTGCAATAGCGATACTATCTTTATTCTGATTTGGTACCTGCCCCGGATTTGGCTGATACGGATTTGGCTGATACGGATTTGGCTGACTCTGGTAACCATTATTATTCATCTGTTCATCCATCTTTTTCTCCTCCTTATCGTTTATTTATTTCAAGTGTAACCGAATTTCCGTTTCCTTGTCAAGGAGTATCTTTCTTAACCTTCTGCGAAATCACGCGCTCATAATCATACCCGGTGTCCTGCTGCCTCTCGACCGGTTTCAATTCAAATGCTGCAACCGCATTTTTCTCCAAGCAGAATGAAATTTCCAAGCAGTCATTCTCCGCTTTTACCGTCTGGGTTGTAATCCATGGCTTAGCCACTTCACGCAGCAAACTCACCTCATCTTTCGATGGATTTGCCGGCTCCCCAAGGTCGTGCCAGACCTTCAGTGGATTGCCATGCTCTTCATCTACAATTTTTACAAGATTGCAGTATTCTTGTCGTCCATCATTCTCCGGCAGATGAATGGTATAAGTGACTTCCTTCTTCTCGCCTCTTCCATCATTGTCCGGATTCCAGATAACACCATAATAACTGCCATCTTTCTGCTTTGTAATAAGCGAATCCTCAGAGCGGTGAACGCAGGTGCCGGTTAATTTTTTATAAAAAGCAAATGTCCAAAACGTCGGCTTTGGAATACAGCCATTTGCTACCAGTCCAAATCCGCCATGAAACGGAGTAAACGGAACCCCCAGTTCCTCAAACACATCACCAAATGTCCAATACGAATATGACGTGTGGCAGTCCCCAAGTCTCGACAGCATATGCGCCACATACGCAGCGTTATAACAAGTATCGTGCACCGGCGCATTCGGAATATACGAGGTGTTATATTCTGTGATATGAATATCTTTGCCGGCAAACTCCTCATAACTGTCCACAATTTCACGCGACTTTTCCAACACAGAAAATGCATCGTCCGGATCATGTAAATCAATATAGCCATAATGTCCTACCCGATCCGGCACATAACTTGTATAATGATGCCTCGTTACAAAGTCAAGCGGCATTTTTTTCTCCTTTACAAAATCAAGGAAATCCTGCAGCCACGATACATCATCAACACCGCAAATCGCCGGTCCGCCAACCAGAAGTCTTTCATCCACTTCTTTCACTGCCTTTGCCGTAACTTCATATAAATGAAAATATTCCTGTCTGTCAGCATCTTTCCAAAACCCCGGCAGATTCGGCTCATTCCAGACTTCAATCGGCCACAGCAAAACCTCATTTTTCCCATAACGCTGCATGAGATGGCGAAGCGTATGCTGCACAAGGCGCGCCCACTTATCATAATCCGCCGGGGGCGTAATATTACCCTTCCAGTAAAATACCGTCTCTTCGCCGCTTGCCATTTGTTCCGGCATAAAACCAAGCTCAATAAATGGACGGATTTTCAAATCCTGATAAGCGTCCATCACCATATCCAAATAAGTAAAATTGTATTCTTCTTTCACGGAACCATCCGGCGTAATAAATTCCTGATAAATTGCCATGTCCTTACAGAAAAGTCCATGACCACGGATATAGTCAAATCCAATCTTTTTCTGGACCAGTGCTAACTGGTCTAGATATTCTTTGTGAAGCGCCAAATCCATGCGTCCTGTTCCGATACAGGAAAATGCGCGGTTGTGAAACATGACCGGTTCATTTTGATAAACTTCATATTTTTCCATAGTAACCTCCCTCAATCAATCATAAATAACGAAACAGGCTGACAGCATTTATTTGTAAATAACAAACGAACACCGTCAGCCTATTCCCACATTCAAAAAAGTGCCTGCTAAACCTTTTTCATCGTCATTGTATCATATGCCCCACACCTAGAAAATGGATTATCCAATCATTCTATTGCACTTTTACAATAATTTAGTCCATCCTTTTCCCATATTTCCTGCCTTCTCTTTTCATCTAAAACAAGCCATTCTTCCAGAGCCAACGGCGTATAATCAGAAAACATGCAGAATGTATTAATCATCTGACATGGAATCGGCATCGGTTCATTCTGCCCCGGATTCTGGTGCTTCGTGTTTCGTGTCATACGGATGAACTCATTTACCAGAACTTCATCGTGTGTATCATGTACATGTCCGTACATCATCACCGTTTTGGGATTTCCCTCCTTATTACGGCGGTACTGCCCATTGTAGCAAAAGATTGGATAGTGCGATAAAATAATCTTTCTTTTATTGTCATTCAGTTCCGCGTACGGCTTAATCCACTCAAAACGGGTTGTATCAAACCGGCGGTCCTCGAGATAATTGTCATGATTTCCTTTCACAAGAAACAGCCTGCCATTTAACTGCTGCAAAATATCATTCGTCTTTTTTCCACGTTCCATAGAAACATCCCCAAGAATAACGACCTCGTCATTTTCCCGGACTTTTTTGTTCCAACGCTCAATCATATATTCATGCATTTTATCACAGTTTTCAAACCCGCGGCAATCCATTTTTGTAAGCAGGCTTTCATGGTAAAAATGTAAATCTGAAATATAGTAGCGCATCTGCACCTTCCTTCCTAAAAAAGTGTAATTTGTAAGTTTTCAAAACCGTCCCCATCAATCCGCAAATAACGAAAAAGTTTACCCAGATACCCGGATAAACTTTCTCTCATAAAAAAGGATTTATTGAAAAGCAAGCACTTGTAAGCAATTTTAAATTACAAGATTTCATGAATCCAGCCTTTTGGAGCTTCGATACGGCCCATCTGGATTCCTGTCAATGTATCATAAAGTTTCTTTGTAATCGGTCCCATCTCATCCATACCACTTGGGAAACAGATTTCTTTACCATGGTCAACGATTTTACCAACCGGCGAAATAACAGCAGCTGTTCCGCAAAGACCACACTCAGCGAAGTCTTTTACCTCATCGAATTTAACTTCTCTCTCCTCTGCCTCTAATCCCAAATACTCTTTCGCTACATACATCAAAGAACGTCTGGTGATGGATGGAAGAATACTATCCGACTTCGGTGTTACCACTTTGTTATCTTTGGTAACAAAGATGAAGTTTGCACCACCGGTCTCTTCTACCTTTGTACGGGTAGCAGCGTCCAGATACATATTCTCATCATAGCCCTGATTATGAGCATCTACGATTGCATGAAGACTCATCGCATAGTTCAAACCGGCTTTTACATGACCGGTACCATGAGGTGCTGCACGGTCAAAATCACAAACACGAATCGTAATCGGTTTTGCACCGCCCTTAAAGTAAGGACCTACCGGTGTACAGAACATACGGAACTGATATTCCTCTGCCGGTTTTACACCAATTACCGAACTGCTCGCAAACATGTACGGACGAATATATAAGGTAGCACCAGAACCATAAGGCGGTACATAAGCCGCATTGGCTGCCACTACTTTCTCAACTGCTTCTACAAATCTATCTTCCGGAAATGGTGGCATTTCCAAACGTTTTGCCGTATTTGCCATACGGGAAGCATTCAAATCCGGGCGGAACGTAACAATCTTGCCATGCTCCGTAGTATATGCTTTCAAACCTTCAAAACAAGTCTGTGCATACTGCAATACACCGGCACATTCATTCATAACGACATTGGCGTCCTTTGTCATCACGCCATCATCCCAAGCGCCATTCTTAAAATTTGATACATAACGCTCGTCGGTCTGATAATAACCAAAGCCAATATTGGACCAATCGATATCTTTCTTTTCCATCTGGAATTCCTTCTTTCTTCTGTCATTTCACTGACTTTTGTCCTTGTTCTATCTTACTCCATCCATCTGGCACTGTCAAGACAGCAATGCTAAATTTTCACGAAAGCTACAAGCCATGCAAAAAAACAAACTCACGCTGCTTCGTCGGGAGCTCGCTCACGTAAGAAGCAGTGGGAGATTGTCTTTTTATAGGGCGACAGCCCGTGACCGAGTGAGCTTTGCTCACGAGGTTGCATGGCTTGTGTAGTATAGGGCGACAGCCCGTGACCGAGCAGGCTTTGCCTGCGAGGTTGCATGGCGCAGCTTGTGAGGCGACAGATTGGGAGATTCCTTGGCGCACCAGCGAGCTGGCAACTTGCTTCATGCAACGCAAATTGTCTCCAAATTCCAAAAACGTTGCATGCACACAAAAAACTTCCATTCCCAATGCAACGCAATCTCTCAAATCAGTAAAAAAGAGTTGTTTTTGTGTCGTGATTCGCCTAAAAACATCGCAAAACAAGAAAAAATTGCAACCCTTTCCCCCAAAAAACATAAAAAAGGTTGCATGGCGTAACAACGCAACATTTTTTTTACAAAACTTGACATTTTCCCATTGCAATATAATCTCTAATGATGTAGTATTAAGTTATGTTAATCTTGTACGTGTTTTTTTCACTATGTTTATTTTTCAAAACAGTCATAAAAAAGGGGGTGTTTCGAATAAATTTTGTATAGATGCAAATAAACGCAATGGTTCGCGAACCGTATTTAACCATTGATACAAAAAGAAAGGAAAGTATGATAATTCATTGCCTCATTATCATACAAGGGTTTATTATGAAAAATAGTAAAGATATTTTATTAAGGGCGTTACTGTGTTTTGCTCTATCGTATTTTTTATGCGCACAGTTCATTACACAGCCCACCGTATGCAGCGCTAAAATCTACAAAGTTAAGGAGCATAAAAAACCGGCTGGTTTAAAGGGTGAATTTATTGCTTACTATGACTTCCAGAAGAAGGAAACTACATATTACGATAAGAATGAGATTCCTACGAAAAAGTTCCAAAAAAAAATGAATTATAAACCGCAAAAGCCAGACGAAAAGCTGATACAACGTTATAAGGTAAAAAGCGTTAATACACCGACCAAACTACTAAATACTAATTTCACGAGTGATGTCAATACTACAGGTACAAGTTTATATTCCTATTTACCAGATAATAGAATTAAAGTAAGTTCATCACAAATTAATTCTTTCCCATATTATTCAATCTGTAAATTAACAATGACATTTCCAGATTCACCCGGATATGTCACTTTAGGAACAGGCTATGAACTATGGAATAAACTATGCGCAACAGCAGGTCACTGTTTGCTAAACTCAAACGGAAAATACTTTAACTCTATTAAAGCCGAGTTTGGATACAATAATGGTACTTGTATTTATACAGCGACAGATGACGATCTGGCAGGCTACGTTCTCCATGGTGAATTTGATGGAAAAAACTGGAGTCCTGAGATTGATTACGCTTTTTTACATTGGAATAAAGATATAGCAAATAATGTGGGACACTTTGGAATTTCGTGGTCCTACTCTTCAGGAAATACTTGTTTATCAGCAGGATACCCGAGTGATAAAGAGAATGGCGAGTACTTGTATAAATCAACAAGCACAATTAACTCTATCGATGACTGTGTTATTGACTCCAACAACTACTGCATGCCGGGACAGAGTGGCTCACCATTATATCTCCCAGGTGGATATGCCATTGGCATAACTTCTGGAAATGCAAACGACCGGTCTATGTTTTCTGTCCAACTTGATAATGGTATTACGACTTGGCTTAACCAAAATGGCTATTTTGACTAAAAGGAGGATTGAAAATATGAAGCGTATTATTTTGTCTTGTTTAAGTTTACTCATGTTGTTTTCCATGCTTACCCCTTGGAAAACAAGTGCAAAATCAAAGAGCAAGTTGAACAAAACCAGTATTACCATGTACACAGGAACAAAAGTAAAATTAAAACTAAAAGGGACTAAGAAAAAATGTAAATGGTCCGTAAATAAACCACAGATAATCTCAGTTTCCCAAAAGGGAATCGTAAAAGCAAAGAAAAAAGGAAAGGCTAAAGTAATTGCAAAAATCAAGAAGAAAAAATATATTTGCAAAGTAACAGTAAAAGTCAAAAAAAAGCAAACAGATAAATCAAATTCCGGCAACAAGTCAACACCGGACACTTCAGCAAATACAAACACCAACACAAATGACAGTGCGGTCAAAAGTCTGACTAATCTGTATATTAAAAATGTACTGCAAAACAATACCGACACATGGATTTTGGTAAACACAAAAGATTCATCCGGTGTAACCTACTCCATTTCGTATCAGTCAATTGGTGCAAATGTTGCCATCACGTTAAACGGAAAAACTGTCGATAAAACAGCATTGCAGAAAGGGGATTCCTTAGAGATTGGGTACACAGGAGATTTGCCGGATGCCAGAAAATCATGGATACCTCATCTTGCATATCTGAAAGCAACAAGAGCATAACAAGTTTTGCCGGCTGGATTTCAGACAGCAAACAATTCTTGCAAATTAAATATTTATATTTTAGCAAAGCCACACTGCTTCGTCGGGCACTGCCCGCAATAGGAAGCAACGTGGCTTTGCTTTTTTAGGGCGACAGCTATTTGGGTTATAGAACTGTATATGCGTAGTTTAGTTCATATTTCTTTTACACAGTCATTCTATCTATACGCTCCATTGAAAAATAGGAGAACAAAACAGTATATTACATGATAAAATTTACAAGAAAGAGTATTGTTGCCGAATACAATACGAACTTTATGATTATAGCCACCCTTTATTGAATAAATGTTTTATTTTATCGGCGACAAAACAAACAGTCTCAAAAACAATTTTAAAAAGGAGGGTTTTCTATGAAGAAAACACAAAAAAAATATGTAGCTTTATTAACAACATTAGCCGTGATTGTTTGCACATTATTTTATACAAACACAGCCAAAGCAGATACTGAAAATTCTTGGGATTCTTCAGATGTAGTAAAAGTTTCAAAATGTACTGTTAATGGGTCAGAACGGATATTAACTTTATATTCAGATGGTAGCTTATTCTTCAAGGTAAAAGAAAATGGATATTCAACTATTTTGCCTGATGCTTTAGATATAGGCTTTGACAAACTTGGAACCATCTACTGTATTGATTCCGACAATATTATACGTTGGTGGAACTATGACTTAGCAGCAGATGCCCCCGGTTTTCATTCTATTTTTATATTAGTAAACAATGAAGAAATAGGTATAGATAATGTTAGAGAATTAATACTTGATGAAGACAATAATTACGTCATCGGCTACAAAACTATCACTGGAGAAACTTATCCAACATTAACAATGTCTGAAATGAAAGCTTTTCTGGAAATTCCTGACGATTCTACACCAACGCCTACTCCGACCGCACCAGTGTCTACTCCTTCTGCAACTCCAAAAGTTACCCCTACTACTCCTCCAAAAAACACAACTGATCCTATTGTTACACCAAAAACAGTTACAACAAAGAAAGTTGTTAAAAAGAAAGCTGGTTATTCCTGTCTTTCTATTGGAAATAAAGTAACTAGCAAGTATAAACTTACAAAGGGTAAACTTACTTGGAAAGGAAGCAGCAAGAGTAAGAAATATTCTGGAATTAAGTCAGCTGCATTCATAAAGAAAAGTGGCAACCTTGTCTTTTTGACTAAAAAAGGTAAAGTATACACCTTATCTCCTAAAGGGAAGAAAAAGTGTATTGTTAAAAAGAAGGCCAAAAAACTTATCTTAAAAAATAAGTTTGCAGTAAAGGTTCAAGTAGGTAAGAAGTTTATTAATCTAACTAATAAGTAATGCTAACCGCTAAATTTTGACAAGCAGATAAAATATTGAGAATGATGATAAAAAGGAGGAAGAGTTGTATGAAAAAAGTGTAAGTATTAATTCGGATGAAAAGGATGAAAGCCGTTTGTTAGATATGGTGGAACGGAAAGAATAAAGTATGGAGGAAAAAATATGGCGAATGAATTAGCAACATCAAAAGACATAACGAATTACCTTAAGCATGTATTTGATTTAGAAAAAATGTTATACCAACAGAATGAGATTTTAGAACATTTACGAGATTCTATTGGTAGTGTGAATTATCAAATGAAGTTGGAACCAGAAATTTATCAAGAAAAAAGACCAAGTGTGGTGGGAGGAATTATAACAGCAATTGTATGTGCTTTTTTTTCAATTTTAGTTTATTTTGGTTATGTTTTTTTGAAATCACCAGAAGGTGGAGCTCCAGGATGGTTTTTAAACATTATGCTTGGAATTATTGGTATATTTGTTTGTTTTGTGGTAGGTGGAATTATTTTGGTTGTGTCTAATGTGGTTCAGACGCAATCATATAATCAGCAGGTGCGTATTACAAATCAGGAAAATATTGAGGAAATTCAGCGTTATAGAAAAAATTTACTGGAAAAGGGAAAGACACTAAACGATGAATATGCTCTTTTGGCGGATGAAAGAAAGAAGACAAAAGCAGTACTTAATAAATTTTATTCCACCAATGTAATATATCCCAAATATCGTTCTTTACCAGCTATAGCATCGTTGTTTGAATATATGCTATCGGAAAGGTGTTATGGGTTGACAGGACATGAGGGGGCATACAATTTATATGAAAATGAACTTCGTTTGGGACATATTATTAGCACATTAGATTCCATTTCGAGTGACATAAAAGAAATAAAACAGAATCAAAGAATGTTGTATGATGTTGTGTCAGAATCTCAAAAAATGACTAAAAGTATGTTTGAGCAGCAAGTTATGAATGGTCAGGTTTTATGTGATATACGAAAAAGCAATCAGATTATGCAGTACAATCAAAGTCAAATTGCGAATCGCATGGAACATATGCACTGGCTGGAAGAACAAAAATATTTGTGGAGATAGAGGGCACTTTGTCGATCAAAGAAAAGGTGATAGTAGAGACAAAAGATTATGAGATACAATTATAATACATAACAAACAAAAAATATAAGGTGAGGAAAACAAGGAGAAAGAGTAATATGAAAAAAACAATAAAAAAATGGATTATTGTAACCATGGTTACTACATTGTTAGTAACCATACTTGATTATTCCAAAGAAAAAGTAAATAGTAAGGCTGAGGAGAAGAGTAATAGTTATGGATTATGTAATCCGGTGATAGATGAGAATGGTGTTACCACATGGGATTGTGTGTATTTTGGTAATTATCCTCAAAGTATGTACAAGCCAAAAAACATACCGGAAAATCTTGAATCAGGAAAAGAATATACAGATGTTAATGGAACAAAGATGGTATATCAGGAAGGAGAAAAGACAGATTATAATAAATATGACGAGGAAAATAATGAATATAAGAAAGTAAAGTGTAATGGGTATTTCAAGGTTGAACCGATAAAATGGCGGGTTTTGAAAATTGATGGAAACGATGCATTTTTACTTGCGGATAAAAATTTAGATGTACAGCCATATAATACACAAAATATTAGTATAACATGGGGAACATCAACATTGCGAACATGGCTAAATAGCACATTTTTTAATCGTGCATTTACTAAAAAGGAACAAGCAATGATTAAGGATACAGTGGTTGTGAATGGTGATACTTCTTATAATGGAACAGAAGAGGGAGGCAATACGATAGATAAAGTATACTTGTTATCCGATTCTGAAGTTAGTAATAATGAATATGGTTTTAGTGAACAGTATTACACAGCAAGCAAGACAAGAGAAGCAAGAAACACAGATTTTGCGCAGTTATGTGGTGTTGATATCTCGATGGGAACGGGAGCTTGGTGGCTTCGTTCATCTGGATACGCGCCAAATTTAGCTTCTGGTATAGGAATTGTTGGAGGGGGAGCAGCTATTGGGGTTGGAAAAAAGGATTACTCTGTCAACGCTGCTTTTCTTGGAAACCGTCCAGTTTTACATATTAATCTATCTTCTCAAGAGTGGAGAAAGGCTGATAAGGTAGATTCTAAAAATAATGGTGGTCCTACACCGACGCCAACAGGTGGAACTGACACTCCGTCGAAAAATTATTCTGTAAAAAATCCTGTAGTAAATACAGATGGGATTAGCACATGGGATTGTGTGTATTTTGGCAGTTATCCGCAAAACGAATATAAACCGCAGATAACACCAGAAAATCCCGAGGTAGGAGAGGAGTATACGGATGTTGATGGTACAAAAATGATATATCAAGAAGGAGACAAAATTGATTATACAAAATATGATCTAGAAAATAAAACATATCAAAAGGAAAAATGGCAGGGATATTTTAAAATTCAACCAATTAAATGGAGAGTATTATCAGTGAATGGGGATGATGCTTTTTTAATTACTGATAAAAATATTGATGTTAAACCATATAACAAATATGATAGTGACCGTAGGGAGTATGTGGTGTGGGAAACTAGTATATTAAGGAAATGGTTAAATAATGTTTTTGTTAATAACGCATTTTCAAGTGAAGAGCAGAAAGAAATTCAAGATACGATTGTTGTAAATGAACAAAATAATTATTATAATTCGAATGCAGGTATTAACACTATTGATAGAATATACTTATTGTCAATGAATGAGGCGTGTGATGAAAAATATGGTTTTGTAAAAGATGCAACTACGAGAACCGAAACACGATCGGTGGAAAATACTATGTATGTTAGTAAATATGGAGGATATGAGTCACATGACTCGTCTTATGAGGGGAAATCTCAGTGGTGGTTGAGAACTCCAGGCAAAGATAATCTGTATACGTGTGCTGTAGATGAAGATGGGTATGTTAATTATAATGGAAGAAGTAATGAAGTGGAAACACAGGGGATTCGTCCGGTATTACATTTAAATCTTTCCTCTAATGTATGGAAATACGCTGGAAAGATAACATCAATAGGTACAGAAACAGAAGAGAATGAAACTCCTGCACCAACCCCAACAGTATCACCTACCTCAACTTCTACGCCAACAATTACCTCAACTCCTGTACCGACGGAGAAAATATCACCTATTGTTAATCCGGGGAATAATACAAGTATAGTATCATCAACGTCGAAAGGTACAGTTATAGCACCATCGAAAGCAACTTTGACAACAGCCAAGAATATAAAAGGGGCTAAGATTGTCATGCGTCGAATTATTGTTCCCACCTACGGCAACTTTACCGCAGATTAAATT
>ERZ827469.1504-NODE-1504-length-20596-cov-4.409571_pt1 | contig 20596 bp, 19 predicted proteins | sample MGYA00519917_ERZ827469 | MGnify/ENA primary metagenome ERZ827469 (study PRJEB31778, sample SAMEA3449314) | human gut metagenome | biome: human gut; feature: human-associated habitat; material: faeces | place: United Kingdom | collected 2010/2012 ... | reverse complement strand
CCTCGAAAGTAGCGGGCACTTTTCTGGTTCTCTTTTGGTGCGCAAAAGAGAACTTAACCCCGCGTAACAGCGCTTTATCCCTCTATTATACACCAAATCCCCCTAATTTCTGTGACCAAGTCCCAAAAGCCTCCATTTTCCGCCCGAGCGCCACTTTGCAAGGGCGGGCGAGTGTGTTATACTTTCTATGAATGCGATTCAATCTTCCTGATGGAGGCTTTTTCTATGTCCACAAAGCAGCGTCTGCTTTTTATCACCACCGGCGGCACCATCGCCAGCGTCCGCACCCAGCAGGGCCTCAAACCCGTGCTCACCAGCGAAGAGCTTCTGGCTCATCTGCCTGAGCTGAACGAGCTCTGCTGCCCCGACACGCTGGCCCTGTGCAGCATCGACAGCACCGACCTCGGCCCGGAGCACTGGCTGATGATGGCAAAGGCCGTACAGGAGAACTATGCCCTCTACGACGGCTTCATCATCTGCCACGGCACCGACACGCTGGCCTACTCGGCGGCGGCTCTGTCCTACCTCATCCAGAACGCCGACAAACCCGTCATCCTCACCGGCGCACAGCAGCCCATCTCCAACGAGATCACCGACGCCAAGAAAAACCTTCGCGACAGCGTCATCTGCGCCCTCGACCCCGGCAGCCGGGGCGTCATGGTGGTGTTTGGCGGCCATGTCATTGCAGGCACCCGCGCCAAGAAGAACAAGACCATCAGCTACGACGCCTTTGCCTCGGTGAATTTCCCGGCGCTGGCACTGGTACAGGGCGACCGTCTGGTGCGGTATGTGCCTTCGCCCTGGCCCACCGGCCCTGTGGAGTTTGGACGCTCGCTCAGCCCCCGCGTCTTCCTGCTCAAGCTGACGCCCGGCCTCAGCCCCGATTTGATCCCCGAAATTTTCCGCCTCTACGACTGCGTCATCGTGGAGAGCTTTGGCGTAGGCGGCATCCCCCAGCGGCTGATGGACGCCTTCGCCGAGGGCCTCGGCGACTACGACAAGACCCACAAAGTACTCATCCTCACCACCCAGGTCACTTACGAGGGCAGCGATGTGGGCATCTACGAGGTGGGCAAGCGGGTCAAGAACCGCTTCCGCTTCCTTGAGGCCCACGACATGACCATTGAAGCCGTCGTGACGAAGATCATGTGGCTGCTGGCGCAGGACTGCGACAGCTTCGACCAGCTGCAGCAGCGGTTCTACCGGCAGGTCAATTTTGATACGTTCTACCATTGAGGAGCGTGCAATGAAAAACGAACGTGAAAAAGCCTTATTTTTAGCACAACTAAAAGACTTTGCAAATACTCTGTCCGATAAGATTGCAGTAAACGATGAATGGACCATCAAGGGCTTTATCGATATTTTCAAAAACATTTATACGATTTCTTCCGACACTAAAATCGTCTCCAAAATATTAGAGTTGCACTTATTCCCTCAGTTTCTAGCCTTTGCCGAACAGACTGGATATGACATCGAACTTGCAACTTATCAAAATTACTACCCGGATTTGACTTTTATCTCTAAAATCGACCCTTCCATCAAATTTGCTGTCGATTTGAAAACAACTTACCGAGAAGAGAATCATCCTGATTTCTGCAATGGATTTACGCTAGGTTCTCACGGCGAATATTTTATCAATCGCACAAGTACCAAAAACATTCAATATCCCTATGATGATTACAGTGGGCACTTCTGTTTCGGAATCATTTACACCCGTGCAGTGCTGGACAAAAAGAATGAGACGCATACATATTCCATTGATGAGCTGAATGAGATTCCTTCTGTTATCCACGATTTTCTCTTTTTCGCAGAAGAAAAGTGGAAAATAGCAAGTGACAAGGGTGGCAGTGGAAACACGGCAAATATCGGCAGTATCCATAATATTCAAGATATTTTAAATGGTAATGGTGTGTTTGCCAAAGCTGGTGAAGAATTGTTTGATGATTATTGGGCAAACTTTGGCAAAATAGAAATTCTTTCTGCGAACAAGCGAAAAAAGCTTTCCTCTTTTTCGGAATATCTGCAATACAGAGGACTGCCTTCCGAGTTGAATAATTGCAGAGCCTCTAAAAGGAGCACAAAATGAGCGAAAAAATATTCGTTCCTCCTCTTAAAATTCAAGGCATTAAAACAAAGCTTGTCCCCCTGATTCGAGAAAATGTGATTCTGGACAAAGAAACTATATGGTACGAGCCATTTATGGGGTCTGGTGTTGTTGGCTTTAATGTTGAGCCGGAACGTGCCGTATTTGCAGACGTCAATCCTCACATCATCAACTTTTATAACAGAATAAAAGATGGCTCTATCACCAGTGGAAAAGTCCGTGCATTTCTCGAAGCGGAAGGGAAGAAACTCGAGAATGGCGATGCCGATTATTACTATGAGGTTCGTGACCGATTCAACCAGCATCACGAACCTCTGGATTTTCTCTTTCTGAACCGTGCCTGCTTTAACGGGATGATGCGCTTCAATAAGGACTACAACTTCAATGTTCCATATGGACACAAACCTCAGCGGTTTGTAAAGGCTTATATCACAAAAATCGTAAACCAGGTCGCCCACATCGAAGAGCTTCTGAAAAACCATGAATGGGAGTTTTTATGTCAATCCTTTGAGGATACGATAAGTTCAGCGACCCATTCCGATTTCATATACTGCGACCCTCCGTATATTGGCCGTCATGTCGATTACTATGACAGTTGGGATGAAGAACTTGAAGTTGCTCTGCACAGCGCACTCGTTAAATCACAGTCCAATTTTATGCTGTCAACATGGCATCACAATGATTACCGTTCAAACGAATATATCGAGCAGGTGTGGAATGACTGCCAAATCATCACACGGGAACATTTTTATCATGTAGGTGCAAAGGAAAAGAACCGCAATCCTGTCGTAGAGGCACTTCTTACAAACTATGTCATTACCGGCACTCAAAATCAGCTCCGGCTTGAAAATGAACAGTTGTCTCTATTTAGCACTTCCGATACACTTCCAGAAAAAATAGCAAATTAAAAACGTCCTGTATTGCTGCAAAATCAATACAGGACGTTTTACATTTCTCAAAACACCATCTGCACCAGCAGCACATAGCACAGCGTGCCGCCGGCGATGGAAACCAGCGTCTGATGCTTCCACTTATGGAGGGCGACGGTCACACCGATGGCGATGGCCTCCGGGATGCCGTGGCTTCCCGAGGTGAGGCTGACGCCCTTGAGGCAGTAGACGATGAGCATTCCGAAGATGGCGGCAGGCAGCACATGGCCCAGATACTCCACCACCTCAGGCACCTTGCCGCCCCGGGAGCCGAACACCAAAAAAGGCAGAAAGCGGGTGAGCATGGTCGCCGCCGCGCAGACGGCGATGGTCAGGATGAACTGGATATTGCTCATTTTGCCGCCTCGCTTTCTTTGGCCTCGATGGGACGGCGGAGCAGCAGCAGTGCCACAAGGATGCAGACCATCGAGGGGATGAGGAAGCTGCCTGAGCCGAAGATGCGCAGGCAGACCAGCGGGGCGGCAATGCCGATGATGGCGCTGGCGTGCTGTTTTTCCTTCTCCCACTGGTTGAGGAAGATGACCACGAACATGGCCGTCATGACGAAATCGACGCCCTCGGTGCTGAAGGGCAGGACAGCGCCGAGGGCCGCACCCATGGCCGCGCTGGCGACCCAGTAGATCTGGTCCAGCAGGGTGATGAAGAACATGAACCAGCCCTTATCCACGCCCTCGGGCGGCTCTGCCGAACAGGTGATGGAAAAGGTCTCGTCGCTCATGGCGAAGATCATGTAGGCGCTGCGCAGGCTGTAGCTGCGGTAGCGCTGCAGCATGGTCAGGCCGTAGAAAAGATGCCGCGCCTGAATCATCAGCGCCATCAGAAAGGCCGACACCGGCGCAAAGCTGCCCAGAAGCAGCGACGCCAGCACGAATTCCAGCGAGCCGCCGTACACTACCGTACCCATCAGGGGCGGCAGCCAGACCGGCAGGCCCAGCGACTGCACATAGATGCCGTAGCCGAGGCCCAGCACCAAATATCCGGCAAACACCGGCAGCGTCTGAGGCGCTGCGGCCCGGAACGCGCGCCATACCGGTGTGCGATTCAAATTTGTTTCGTTTTGTTCCTGCATTTATTTCAACCCTCCAATACAGTAGTATAACAGGTTTATCTGCATTTGCAAGAACTATTTATAAGGCAAAGAGGGTTCTGTGCGGCCGCACAGAACCCTCTTTGCCTTATATCTTTTATTTTTGGATGAGGTTTTTCGTATAGAGGGCGCGGGTCGCATTCAGGACAGCGAGGACCATGACGCCGACATCGGCGAAGATGGCCGCCCACATATTGGCGATACCCAGAGCACCCAGCAGCAGGCAGGCCGCCTTGATGGCCAGAGCAAAGACGATGTTCTGGTAGACGATGCTCTTGGTGCGGCGGGCAATGCGCATGGCGAGGGCGATCTTGGCCGGGTCGTCATCCATCAGGACGACGTCGGCGGCCTCAATGGCGGCGTCAGAGCCCAGAGCACCCATGGCGATGCCCACATCCACACGGGAGAGGACAGGGGCGTCGTTGATGCCATCGCCCACGAAGGCCAGCATCTCTTTGGGCTTCTTGGCGGCCAGGAGCTTCTCGATCTGGTCCACCTTATCGCCGGGCAGCAGACCGGCGTGGTACTCGTCGATGCCCAGCTCTGCCGAGACAGCCTTTGCCACCGGCTCTGCGTCGCCGGTAAGCATGACGGTCTTGCGGACGCCGGCCTGCTTGAGGCCCTTGATGGCCTGTGCGCTGTGGGGCTTCACCACGTCGGAGATGAGCAGATAGCCCGCATACTTGCCGTCGATGGCCACATGGACGATGGTGCCGGTCTGGGGGACATCGGGGACGGTGAGGCCCAGCTTTGCCATCAGGCGGGCATTACCGGCAGCGACCAGCTTGCCGTCCACCTTGGCGGTGACGCCGTGTCCGCCCAGCTCCTCCACGTCGGTGACGCGGGCAGAGTCGATGTCCTTGCCGTAAGCAGCCTTGATGCTCAGGGAGATGGGGTGCTTCGACCAGCTCTCGGCCAGCGCAGCGGCTTCCACGAGGCTGTCTTCGGTACCGCCCTCCACGGGGCAGACCTTGACGACCTTGAAGGTACCCTGGGTCAGGGTGCCGGTCTTATCGAAGACGACGACGCGGGTATCGGCCAGCTCTTCCAGATAGGTCGAGCCCTTGACGAGGATGCCGCAGGCAGAGGCGCCGCCGATGCCGCCGAAGAAGCTCAGCGGGATAGAGATGACCAGTGCGCAGGGGCAGCTGATGACGAGGAAGGTGAGGGCGCGGTAGACCCAATCGCCGAAGCGGGCGGGCTGGCCCATCAGCAGCAGAACGATGGGGGGAATGAAGGCCAGCGCCAGCGCGCCGTAGCAGACCGCCGGGGTATACACCCGGGCAAAGCGGGTGATAAAGTTCTCGGCGCGGGCCTTCTTCATGCTGGAATTTTCCACGAGGTCGAGAATTTTAGAGACGGTGGATTCGCCGAACTCCTTGGTGGTCCTGACCTTGAGCAGGCCGCTCATGTTGACACAGCCGCTGATGACCTCATCGCCGGACCGGACATCCCGGGGCAGGCTCTCGCCGGTGAGGGCGGCGGTGTTGAGGGTGGAAGCGCCCTCGACGATAACGCCGTCGATAGGCACACGCTCACCGGGCTGGACCACGATGACGGTGCCGATCTCGACCTCATCGGGGTCCACCTGCTCCAGCTTGCCGTCCTCGCCCTCGATGTTGGCGTAGTCGGGCCGAATGTCCATCAGGGCCGAGATGCTGCGGCGGCTCTTGCCGACGGCAACGCCCTGGAACAGCTCGCCGATCTGGTAGAAGATAATAACGGCACAGCCCTCGACGTAATCGCCCAGCGCAAAGGCACCCACGGTGGCGACGGCCATCAGGAAGCATTCATCAAAGGGCTGACGGTTCTTGATGCCCAGAAGGGCCTTGCGGAGCACATCCCAGCCCACCACGAGGTAGGGGATGCAGTAGAGCAGCAGCTCCACCGACACGGGCAGAGGCGGCAGTAGCTTGAGCACCAGCACCAGCGCCAGAGCGGCGATGATGCGGTACAGCATTTTCTTTTGTTTTTTCGTCACGGGTCCCAGCCTCCTTTTGGGGCAGTTTTCTCAGATTCAACAGGTTTTCCCCACAAGGGGCTTGTTTTCCACGCTTTCCCCCGGCTTTTCCACGAGGTTTTCCCGCAAAAAGCCGCAAATGCGCGTTCATTTTTCTATTTTTGCGTCCAGAATGTTGAAAACGCCGTGGAAATTGTTGAAAGCTGATTTATTTTTCCACATTTTCCACGCGCATCCCGGCAGTGTAAGTCGAAACTCAGATGCCGAAGATCTCGCAGTCGTCCTCGACCTTCTTGCAGGCGGAGAGGACGTTCTGCATGGTAGCCTTGACATCCGCGCCCTCATCGAACTCGACGTTCATCTTCTGGGTCATGAAGCTGACGGTAGCCTTTGCGACGCCGGCGACCGTGTTGGCGGCATCCTCCATCTTCTGGGCGCAGTTTGCGCAGTCAACTTCGATCTTGTAGCTCTTTTTCATAATAAGTACCAGCCTTTCTATATCCCCGCTCCGCCGCCGGGTGCAGCAGAGCTTACAGCGTTTTCGGGGCATCACTCTTCGATGTGGTCCATGCCCATGGAGAGGATGCTGCGCACATGGTCATCGTCCAGTGCATAGTAAATGGTCTTGCCGTCGCGGCGGAAGCGGACGAGCTTTGAGTCCTTGAGCACCCGCAGCTGATGGCTCACCGCCGACTGGCTGAGCTGGACGGCATTTGCAATGTCCTGCACACACAGCTCATCGTCGTGGAGGGCGTAGAGTATCTTGATGCGGGTAGAATCGCCGAACACCCGGAACAAATCGGCCAGCTCGTAGAGCACCTCATCGTCCGGCAGCACCGGCGGGGCCTTGGGCAGCTTCTGTTCTGGGGCAAGAGCATTCTCAGCCATTGTTGTCATCCTTTCGCTTCAATATATGAACACCTGTTCATGTGTTCATGATAACACGCTGTATGGCTCCTGTCAAGGAGTTTTGTATAAAAAATCAGCATTCTCTTAAAATTGATAAAATAGACCTCAAAACGCAAGAAATTTGCAGTTTTATTTTGCAGAAAGGGTGCAATTTAGGGCAACAGAAAAAGGCAGTCCTGACCGAACTGCCTTTTTCCAAAGCACTGCATTCATGCCCGCTTCTTCTTTTTATAGTCCGCCGCCCACGGCAGATACATGAGGAACAGCGCCAGCGCGGTGGCAGGCAGGAAGCCCAGGATATAATATTTTTCGCCCAGCAAGGCCGTGAAGGTGCTGGTGATGATGTTCCCGTAGGGATTATTGAGGAAATAGAAGTTGGTGTTAAGGGACTTATTCAGAAAGTAGATGGGCAGGGCAGAGCCGAACAGGAACGCCAGCACCTGCGGCACCCGCCGGGGACTGGGACGGTAGCCGCCCGCCACCAGCAGGACTGGATAGAGTACCAGCAGGGCATGGATACTGACGGAGTGCAGATTGATGAGCGTCCACCAAGAGGGGACATCCAGCCAGCTGGGGCAGAGCAGTGCCAGCATTGCACCCGGGATACAGAGGGCATACAGCTCCTCTTTGCACCAGTTTCTGTCCGTGATCGTGTTGTACAGACAGACGAAGACATTGATATTGCACAGGTGCAGGGGCAGATAGCTCCAATTCCACTGGCCAGTCAGGACCATCCCCAGCAGAAGGGCAGCTTCGTCCAGCAGGAGCAAAGCGGTAACTCCGACTAAAATGCACCGCCGGGTGCGGGCAGAACTGCGGCGATACCACAGGGCCGCCCCCACGATAAAGGCAAGCGAAACGGCCAGCTCCATGAGGTGAACAGTGCCATACAGCGGGTAGCATCGGTAATCGGCCCCGTATTCGGCATGGGTGATGTCGTAGGATTTCCAGAAATCGTTCATCTTCTTTCCCTCCTTGTCCAGCTTATGATACCGCGTTTGGCCTCAGACGGAAAGAGTTTTGAAGGAAAATCCCGAAAACAGGTGCAATAGTGTGAGTTTTGTGGTATCCTTACAAATGTGAAATTATCTGCCGCAAACCGCGGCATCACGACAAATTAAGAAAGAGGGAATTTTTATATGTTAGAAACTGGAATCCGCGGCAAGCAGAGCGTCGCCGTGACCCCCGAGAACACCGCCAAGACCATGGGCAGCGGCACGCTGAATGTCTTCGCCACCCCCGCACTGGTGGCGCTGGCCGAAAAGACCTGCTGGATGAGCGTCGCCGACGCTTTGGATGAGGGCTGCGGCTCTGTGGGCACCAAGCTGGAGCTGGAGCACACCGCACCCACCCCCGTGGGCATGACCGTCACCTGCGAGAGCGAGCTGACCGCTGTGGAAGGCCGCAAGCTGGTGTTCAAAGTCTCCCTGTACGACGAGAAAGGCCCCGTGGGCGGCGGCGTCCACGAGCGCTTTGTGGTCAACGACGCAAAGTTTGCCGCCAAGGCCGAGAGCAAGAAGGGCTAAGACTCTTTTTTCTCGGCAAGCTCGATGGGCGGCGGGTCGGCAGCCAGCAGCTGCTGCTCGGCCCGGGCCTGAGCTTCCTGCAAAAGCCGTGCCGCCTGTTCGCTGGCACGGAACAGCTCTAAATACATCGCTTTATAGTCCGGCGCAGCCAACACCCCCTTCCGTGTCCCATCACGTTAGAAGCTGTTTTTGTAAGCAGGGTGCATCGAACGACGAGAATTTTTGCTCGCAGACAAGGCGATTTTCTGCAGCGATCCTGAGCGGATTGCAAGGGAAATCAACGCAGTATGCGGGCAAAAAGGCCGTTCGGTCGGTGTGCAATGCTTATGAAAACGGCTTCTAAAGGGTTAGTCTGCCCGGCAGGCTGCAAAAAAATCAACCGAGGAGTTTATCATGAAAAAAACCAATCTCTCGTGGGTGGGTGCGTTGCTGGTGTTTGCCCTGCTGCTGTGGTGTACCGCCGCAACGCCCGGCAAAATCGACGACCCTTCCACCTACACCTGCGCCGTGTACAGCTCGGCGCTGTCCCTGCTGCCCCCTGTGATAGCCATCGTGCTGGCCCTGAACACCAAAGAGGTCTACACCTCGCTGCTGGTGGGCATCGCCACCGGCGCACTGCTCTACGCCAACGGCAATCTTGAGCTGGCGCTGACCACCCTCTTCTTCAACGAAGACGGCGGCATGGTGTCCAAGCTGTCCGATTCCAGCAACGTCGGCATCCTCGTCTTTCTGGTGATGCTGGGCATTCTGGTGGCCCTGATGAACAAGGCCGGCGGCAGCGCCGCCTTTGGCCGCTGGGCCTCCACCCACATCCACACCCGGGCGGGCGCGCAGTTCGCCACCCTGCTGCTGGGCATCCTCATCTTTGTGGACGACTACTTCAACTGCCTGACCGTCGGCTCTGTCATGCGCCCGGTCACTGACCGGCAGAAGGTCTCCCGCGCAAAGCTGGCCTACCTCATCGACGCCACCGCAGCACCCGTCTGCATCATCGCGCCGGTGTCCAGCTGGGCCGCCGCCGTCACGTCCTCCGTCCCGGAAGGCTCGGGCATCAACGGCTTTACCATGTTCCTGCGCACCATCCCTTATAACTACTACGCCATCCTCACCATGGTGATGAGCCTCTTCCTCATCTTCAGCGGCCTCGACTACGGCCCCATGAAAAAGCACGAGGATAACGCCCTTCTGGGCGACCTCTTCACCACCGACGACCGCCCCTACGGCGACGACGCGGACGACGGCAGCGACACCCGCGGCCATGTAGTGGACCTCATCGCGCCGGTGCTGGTGCTCATCGCGGCCTGCATCTTCGGCATGGTGTACACCGGCGGCTTCTTTGAGGGCGTGGACTTCGTCACCGCTTTTGCCAACTGCAGCGCCTCCATGGGCCTCGTGCTGGGCAGCGCCATTGCGCTGATGTTCACCTTCGTGTTTTACCGGGTGCGGGGCGTCATGACCTTTCAGGACTTCGCCGCCTGCATCCCCGAGGGTTTCAAGGCCATGGTCAGCCCCATGCTCATTCTGACGCTGGCATGGACGCTTTCCGGCATGACCGGCCTGCTGGGCGCAAAATACTACGTCGCAAGCCTGCTCAGCGGCTCTGCAGCGGCTCTGCAGTACCTGCTGCCCATCATCATCTTTGTGGTGGCGGTCTTCCTCGCCTTTGCCACCGGCACGTCCTGGGGTACTTTCTCGATTCTGGTCCCCATCGTCTGCCATGCGTTCCCGGAGGGTGAGATGCTGGTGGTCTCCATCGCCGCCTGCCTGTCCGGCGCGGTGTGCGGCGACCACTGCTCCCCCATCTCGGACACCACCATCATGGCCTCTGCCGGCGCGCATTGCAGCCACGTGAACCATGTCTCCACCCAGCTGCCCTACGCCATGACCGCCGCCGCCATCTCGGCGGGCTGCTATCTGCTCTGCGGTGCAGCACAGGCTGTCCTCGGCGATGCCGCCAACACCCTGACCTCCTTCGTGCTGCTGGCCTGTGCCATCGTCATCGAACTCGTCGTGCTCAGCATCGTCAGGGCGCGGATGGGCCATACTGGGAAGGAAGAAGTCACAAAATCTTAACGGAATCGTAGATTTTTGTCTTCCCCTCCGGCGCAAATCATGGTATACTTATTAAAAGAGTAAATTTTTTGAGCTATTTGCTCACTGGAGGAAAACCCCATGCTGGAAGAAGTCTTTCAGGACGTCTATACAAAGTTCAAGCTGCATTTTTATCAGAATGTATTTCAGCGCTTTGCCACCCGCGAAGCCACGCTGACCACGGTGGAGTCCTTCTGCATGGAGGGCATCATGGCGATGGGGGAGCCCACCATTGCAGAGTTTTCCCGTATGATGGGCATCTCCACCCCCAACGCGGCTTATAAAATCGGCAGCCTCGTCAAAAAGGGCTATGTGGAGAAGATCCAGTCCACCACCGACCGCCGCGAATACTTCCTGCGCCCCACCCAGAAATACATCGATTACTACAGCATCAGCTATTCTTACCTGCACACGGTCATCGAGCGTGTACGCAAGCGCTTCCCGGCTGAGGACTGCGACAAGATGGAGCAGATGCTCTCGGTCATCAGCACCGAGCTGATGCCGGAGCTGGATATGCTGGCCAAGTGCCGCCACCCTGAGGCTCCGGCAGAAGATACCACCCACTGACAAGCACAAAAGGCCCTCCCAGGCAAACCCGGGAGGGCCTTGTTGTTTGCAGGGAGCTTACCCTCTTACAGCACCATAAACAGGGTGCCGGCGGCGACGAGGGCGCAGCCCACCATACTTTTGGCGGTAAAGGGCTCGTGGAGGAACACAAAGGCCAGCACCAGGGTGATCACCACGCTGAGCTTGTCGATGGGCACCACCTGAGAGGCCCGGCCAAGCTGCAGGGCCCGGTAATAGCACAGCCAGGACGCCCCGGTGGCCAGCCCCGATAGGATGAGGAAGAGCCAACTCCGGCGGCTGATCTCCCCCATGCCCCCCTGGGCCCGGGTGAGGAACACCATGCCCCAGCTCATGGCCAGCACCACCACGGTGCGGATGGCGGTGGCCAGAGTGGAGTTGACCCCCTCGATGCCCACCTTGGCCAGGATCGAGGTAAGGGCCGCAAACAGGGCCGAGCCCAGTGCAAATACAAACCACATAAACAGACCTCCGTTTTTGCTGCCCAAAGCGAAGCGCGGCCGCCCCGACGGAACGGGACAGCCGCAGCTTCATGGGAATGTAACAGACAGAGCTTGTCAGGATGTTGAGCTTATGCCTTCTCCTGTGCAGCGTTTGCAGCGGCACGCTTGTTGATCTTGCTCTGGTTGTAGACAGAGTAGACGATGACCAGGATAGCGACCGTTGCAAAGACCATTGCGATGGGAGAAGTGGTGATGGCGAAGAAGTCGCCGCGCTGGATGTTCATGTAGCGCACGAAGTTCTTCTCGCACATGGGTCCCAGAATGAGGGCCAGCAGGATGGGAGAAAGCGGGAACTCGTACTTGTTCATCAGCCAGCCGATGATGCCGAAGGCGACACAGACGCCTACATCAAAGGCATTCTTGTTGATGGAGAAAGCACCCAGCAGGGAGATGACGAGGATGATGGGGTAGAGCATCTTCTTCTCGACGGAGACGATCTTTGCAAAGAAGCGGACGCCCAGGCAGCCGACGACCAGCATGCAGAGGTTTGCCAGCATCAGAGCCGCAAAGACGCGGTAGACGGTGGGCAGCTCGGTGACGTACATCATGGGGCCGGGGGTGATGCCCTTCATGATGAAGGCACCCAGCAGGATGGCGGTGACGGAGTCACCGGGGACGCCCAGAGACAGCAGGGGGATCATAGCGCCGCCGGAGCAGCCGTTGTTGGCGGACTCGGTAGCAGCAACGCCGTTGGGGATGCCGGTGCCGTACAGCTCGGGGTGCTTGCTTGCAGACTTGCTTGCGCCGTAGGAGACGAAGACTGCGATGTCGCCGCCTGCGCCGGGGATGGCGCCGATGAAGGTGCCGATGAGGCCGCCGGAGAGGATGTTGGGCCAGATCTTCTTGATGGTCTTCCAATCGGGCAGGACGTTGGTGATCTTCTCGTTGGACTTCTGCTCATGCTCTTCGCCGCGGATGATGCGCTCAACGCCGGCGATGACTTCAGAGACAGCGAACAGACCGATCAGAGTGGGGATGAACTGGAAGCCATCCAGCAGGCCGGTCTGCTTGGTGGTGATGAAGCGGGGGATGCCGTTGGTGGGGTCGAGGCCGACGGTGCAGAGCAGCATACCGAAGAAGGCGCTGATGAGGCCCTTGGCCACAGACTTACCGGAAATTGCGACGATGACCGACAGACCGAAGACGGCCAGCATGAACATCTCGCCGGGGCCGAAGTTCATGGCCATATCAGCGACCAGCGGAGACAGGAAGGTCATGACCAGTGCGCCGATGACGCCGCCGCAGAAGGAGGCGAACATGGCAACGGACAGTGCCTTGCCAGCCTGACCTTTCTTACACATGGGGTAGCCGTCCAGCAGGGTAGCAGCTGCGGCGGGCGTGCCGGGGGCGTGGATGAGGATAGCGGAAATGGAACCGCCGTACATACCGCCGCAGTAGATGCCCAGCAGCAGGCCGATGGACGGGATGAGGTCCATGCCGAAGGAGAAGGGGATGAGCAGCGCCACGCCCATGGTGGCGGTCATGCCCGGGATAGCGCCCAGCAGAACGCCGCCCAGTGCGCCGATGAAGGTCATCAGAAGGACCTCGGGGTTGGACCAGACAGTAGCATAGCTGGAAAGAAGCAGACTAAAATCCATAACTGTGCTCCCTCCTTATATCATGTCCACGAGGGTGCGCAGGAAGTTCAGCGGACCCAGCGGAATATTGACGGTAAGCACCTTGTAGAACACCAGCCACATCAGCAGCGGCACCAGAACGCTCACAAGGACCATCTGCACCCAGTTGCGCTTGCCGATGAGGAACATGATGATCATCGAGAGCACCACAGCGCACAGGATGTAGCCGCAGCTCTTGAACAGAGCAGCGAACAGCACACAGAGGAGCATAACGAGGTAAGCAGCGGCCACGCCCTTATCCTTGAGGGGATTCAGGGTGCCGACTTCGACAGCAACGGGGTCGGTGGGCTTCATGGTACCCATCAGCTTGAAGATGGACTGGATGAGCAGGACCACCGAGAAGATGAGCATGCCCACGATCATGACGCGGGGGAAGGTAGAAGCCTGCACATAGGTGTTGGCCACCTCAGGGAAATTATCGGTCTGGAGCCACGCCCAGATGCCGATCGCGAGGAAAATGATGGAGCCTACCAGATTGGAGAAGGCCATCGTTTTCATTTTGTCTTTGTTCAAAAGGGGTTCCTCCTCTCTATATCTTCTCATAAAAAAGGGCAGGCATGAACTGCCTGCCCCAGCAAATACTCAGAGAGACAAATCAGAGGCCGACAGCGTCCATAGCAGCTGCGACATCGACAGCAGCCTGCTTCAGGTAGTCAGCATAGCCCTGTGCATCCAGATAGGAGATCGCCTGACCGTTGTTGTTCATGAAGGTCACGAAGTCAGGGTCCTCGATGGCAGCGGCGCAGGCCTCTTCCAGACGGGTCATGATGGCATCATCAACGCCCAGAGGAGCGGCCATACCGCGCTGGGTGTAGTAGGTGATGTCGTAGCCCTGCTCCTTACAGGTAGGAACATCGGGGAAGACGGGGTTGCGCTCTTCGTCCATGACGCCCAGGCAGATCAGGTCGCCGGACTCGATGAAGCTGCGAGCTTCGGCCAGAGAGACGGTAACGCCCTGAATGAAGCCGCCGGCTGCGTTCTGGACAGCGGTAGCAGCGCCCTCCTGATAGGTGATCATCTGGATGTCGATGCCGGTAGCGCTCATCAGGTAGCCGCCAGCGATGTGCCAGACAGAAGCGTTGGAAGAACCGCCCATCTGCACCTCACCGGGGTGAGCCTTGCAGTAATCAATGAAACCGGGCAGGTCGGTGATGCCGTTGTCAGCAGCCCACTTTGCGCCGACGGTGATGGCAGCTGCGTCGGTGTTGACGCGGCACAGGGGAGCGTAATTCTCCCAGGTCAGTTCACTGGTGCCCAGCTTCTTATAGGTAGCCAGCTCGAAGGTGATCATACCGATGGTGTAGCCGTCGGTGTTGGCATCTGCGATAGCCTGATGGCCCAGAATGCCGCCGCCGCCAGTCTGGTTATCGACAGTCAGGGTGACGCCCAGGTTCTTGCCCATAGCCTCGCAGAATGCGCGCAGGCAGGAGTCCGTGCCGCCGCCTGCAGACCAGGGGCAGATGACGGAAATACCCTTGGTGGGGTAGTCGGTGGACTTGCCGCCGGCAGCGGTGCTGGCAGCAGTGGAAGCTGCAGTAGAGGTGGCAGTGCTGCTGGAAGAACCGCCGCAGGCGGTCAGGACGCCAGCTGCACCCACAGCAGCAGAAGCTGCGAGGAAGTCACGACGAGAGATCTTTTTCATTTCTTGTTACCTCCGATTCACGTTGCGTTTATCCGTATTATGGTAGCGCCGTGCTTTGCTCACGGCAACATTCCTTCCGCATACGGGTCGCCTTTGGATATTATGATAACGCATATTTTCTCATCCCGCAATTAGATTCAAGCACAAATTTTTCAGGCAATGTTTGTACAAAGTGACCCGTTTGATTGGTTTTTGGAGCTTTCTGCAAGCTCGTTTTTCGATTTTTAACTCTTGTATCCAAGATTCTTTGCCGATGTATTTTTGATGCATACAGTCATTCTGAAAATCCATCTGTTCATCGTCCAGATTTCGTTGTATAATGTATTGTAACATTATAAAGATACAGCAGCCAGCCGCCCGCGCGGCCCGTTCGGAGGCGACGTTTTCATGCTTTACCGCATCTGGCCCCTTCTCAAGGAAGTATATCATTACGAAAAGCATTCTACGCTGGACTCAGACTACCTGCGCCAGGTGCTGACGCTGGCGGTCGTCGTGCTTTTTGCGCTGAATTTCAGCTGCAACGGCCTCGACAAGCCCGTCGTCTTCGTCCTCACCGGGCTCACCAGCCTTGTGCTGCTGATGGTGGAGTGGCTGCTGCCCCGGGCGAAAAACGAAAAGCATCTGGTCATGTTCTCAAACACGGCCCTTATCTTCATAGGCCTGCTGCTTCTGGTCTGGAACGAGAACGACGGCTTCCAGAACTTGTGGTTCTTCCTGATGCCGGCTACTCTTTTCGTGCAGTCGGGGCTGCCCATCGGCCTGCCGTTCTGCACGGCCTACGGCCTCGCGGCCACCTGTTTTTTGTGGCTGGGTCCCCTCGTCGGCAGCACACTCTACCGCCGGGACTATGCGCTTTTCTACCCCGCAGCCTACTGGTCGTTCTGTCTGCTGATGATAACAGCGGACATCTTTTACAAACACTACCGCATCCAGCAGGAGCAGAGCGAAAAAGAGATGGAACGTGAGGTCCATGCCACCATCTGCGAGGCCCGGCAGCTGATGGTGAGCTCTGTGGCCGCCATCAGCCAGATGATAGACGAAAAAGACCGCTACACCAGCGAGCACTCCCACCGGGTGGCCGAATATGCCCGCCTCATCGGGGCGCATATGGGCTTCGCCGGCGAGGAGCTGGACAGCCTCTACCGGAGCGCCCTGCTCCATGACATCGGAAAGATCGCCGTGCCGGACGCCATCCTCAACAAACCCTCCCGGCTGACGGACGAGGAGTTCGACATCATGAAGCAGCACACCGTCTGGGGCCGAAAAATTCTCGAGGGGCTGGAATTTCTGCCTCAGGCCGACTGCGGTGCCAGCTACCACCACGAGCGGTTCGACGGCAAAGGCTACCCCGCCGGGCTGAAAGGCGGGCAGCTGCCGGAGATGGTCTGGATCATCAGCGTCGCCGATGCGCTGGACGCCATGGGCTCCGACCGGTGCTACCGCGGCCACTGCGACAGGGACTACATCATCGGAGAGTTCCGGAAATTGAGCGGGACGCAGTTCGAGCCTGCGGCGGTCAAGGCCGTGGTGGAGCTGCTGGAAAGCGGAGAGATAGCGGTGCAGTGACGCGCCAAAAGGATGTTTTATGAACAAGGATACGCTTGAACGACTGCGCGAGACGGTACTCGTCCCCCATGGCGACCCGCAGCTGGTCCTCTACACCAAGCTCGTCGTGGGTCTGCTCTGGCTGGTACATCTGCCGCTGGGGTTTCTGTACGGTGCGCCGCTGCCGTTTTATCTTCTGCTGGGCGGCATGATGCTTCTGGACGGCGTCAACCTCTTTCTGTCCCGCCGCAGTGCCAGCCGGGCGCGGGAGCTGGGTGCAGCGCTGGCGTTTCTGGCCGGCAGCGCCCTGCTTTTCCAGAAGGCTTATGTGGGCTATTTCAGCTGGTTTTTCCTGCTGATATTCTCCTTTTCCTGCACCTTCGTGCTGGGCCTCGTGGACGGCACTTTTATCAACCTTCTGGGCTTTCTCTGGGTGATGGCCTGCCTGCGCGGCGGGCTCATCCCCGACCCCGCCGCCCTCTACGGCGAGAGCTTCGTGCGCCGTTTCCCGTTCCTTTACATCTGCATCCTCGGGGTGGCCTACATCATCATGTTCTCCATCCAGCGCTACTGGGTGGACAAGGCCAAACGCCATCTTTTATTGCAGCAGCGCATCGACGCGGAGAAGGGCAAACTCTCGGAGATGTCGCTGAAGGTCATCACGGCCATGTACAGCGCCCTCAGCTCCAAGATCCCCGAAATCGACCTCCACTGCCAGCAGACTGCGGAGCTGACGCAGGAGATGGCCCGCCGGATGGGTCTGGATGAGGCCGCCTGCCGGGACGGCTACTATGCGGGCCTGCTGCACGAAGTAGGCACCGTGGGCCTGCCCGATGATGTGGTATTGCAGCGGAACATCACCGAGGAGCAGTACCAGCTCTACAAGACCTATGTAGAGCGGGGCTGCCGCATCATTCAGGAACTCCAAATCGTAGACCGGGTGGCCGAGACCGTGCGGTATCACCGCGAAAATTACGACGGCACCGGCTACCTTGAGGGGCTGCAGGGCGAGGCCATCCCGCTGCTGTCCCGCATCCTCGCTGTGGCCGACTTCACCGACCGCCACCGCCGCCGGGGCGAGACGGACGCCCAAATTGCCGCGGCCCTCCGCGAGTGTGCCGGACATGCGTTCGACCCACAGTGCGTGGAAGTCATGTGCGGAATGCTCACTGAAAGGATGTAAGAAGGAGGATGCTCCATGCCGGACGAAAAGATGAAATATCCACTGCTGGAATTCGAATATGATAAAAAGCTTTATGAGGAGCTTTTGACGCTGAATCCGCATCCGGAGTTTATGGATAGGGTCAGCATCGTGACAGAGGATTATGAGCACGATGATTTCGGGAGTCTTCCCGGTGATGAGAAAAATGCTCTCGGCCACGCAGCAGGTGTTTTATGGAAGATTCAAAAATACGGGCTGTCCTTTTCGGATGAAGAAAGCAAAACCATCCGAACGAGAAAACGCTCACATACAAAAAAGCCAGACCTGTTGTTATTCGTAAACGATTTGGAAAATGATTTTTATAATTACTGTGCTTGCATCAAACATGGCCTCGGAAACAAAGCTGACCTGTGTGCGCTAACGGAGGCTTTGCTCTGCTACGGCTGCGAAGATACTGTATGGGAAGAAGTCACAGAATGGCATACCGCTGTGAGCGAGAATAAAAACTTTGCCAAATCAACATTTCTTCCCAACTTTGACAGACTCTATATCCGACAGGCAGACCGTTTTTTGTTTCTGGAGCTCAATACTGAGGAAGCCCTGAAGTTTTACGGGCTGGCGGCCCTGTCGTGGAAGATCGACTCTGCCGGAAAGCCGGCGAAAGACTTCAATGACAGCTATTTCATTTCTTTTTCACGCCAGTATGAGCTTTACACCCGTATCCTGAAGGGCGCCCCCTATCCCTACAGCGTTTCTTCCGATTCGCCGACCTATTTTCAACGGTACAATCGTATCATCGACCCGGAAGCTTCGGCTGCTTCCCGCGCGAAAAATCTGGATGCATTTCTTGCGGCCATTAAGGAAGTGCTGGACACACCCAACCCTCGGCGGCTCCACCGGAACCGTCTGGCACTGCTGATGTTCATCGTCATAACGAGAAAGCGTCTCCTCCCTGAGCTTGCCCGTCTTTATGATGACCCTGACAGGGAGCGCTGGGAAGTCGCTATCATGGAAAAATCCCGCCTGCTTGAGGATACCGGTTACTCTATTCTTTCTCGCTATGCAGCGCATATGACATGGAAGTCGGGGATATGGTGCTTCGACTCTTATCTGAGGCTGGCAAAAGCTGCATATCTTTCGGAACTTCTTTTGGATGAACTGAACGCTGAGGAGGATGCGGAGGAAATCGCTTATTATACATCGGCAGAAGTTTTTTCTTATATGCTCCCCGAAAAATGTACCGAAGAGGACGACACCGCTGACCGGCTGGGGAAGCTGACGGTGATGCATCTCTCCTACATGAATGACCCAAACGAAGGTAAAACTCTGCAAAAAGCAATTTACGGCCCATCGTATGGAGCACTTCAAAAAGGCCGCAAACCTCTGGATGTTCCCTTTGTATTTGTAAAATGCTTCAGCCCCCGCATCGACTACCTGCCCATGTGGGAGATGTATGGCGACCATGCAAAGGGCTGCTGCCTGATCATTGACTGGGAGACAACAAAAAACCTCTCTTGTGCGGTGGAGCCGACACTCTATCATGTCTGCTATCTCCGGAAGAACGCCAAAAATATGGTTTTGCGTGGTGACAATGAGAAACTGGCTCAAAATTACAAGGAGATCGAACGACAGCTCAGGCAGTTGAGGCAGATCACGAAGAGACTGAACAAAGCAAACCGTCCCTATTTCGACTCCCTCCTTGGCAAAGTCCTCTACCTCTTCAAAGACAGCAGCTACAGCTACGAGCAGGAGCTGCGGGTCATCTACCAGACGAAGGACAACATCCTCCACACTGACGGCGACAAGCCGTGGCTTTTCGTTCAGACGCCCTTCCCGCTCCAGCTGGATGAGGTCATCCTCGGACCGAAGTTCCCGGACGTCAGCACCCGGGTGCCTTACCTGCAGGAGCAGCTCGACCTGATGTGCGAAAAGACCGGCACGGAAAAGCCACGCATCACTCTTTCTGAAATCGACTACCGTTGACACAAAAACAGCCCGCAGGCCGGATTTTTGTCCGTCCGCGGGCTGTTTTTATTTCCTGCGAATCATACCTTCCCGGCACCCTTGTCCAGTATCTTGTCGAAGCGGGAAAAGAAGGTGATGGCTGTAATGGTCGCTGCCAGAATATCACTGACCGGCTCGGCGAGAAAGACGCCGAGGCACTTATCTGCCGTGAAGCAGGGCAGGATAAAAATCAGCGGGATAAGCAGGATGATCTTCCGCAAACAAGCCAGCAGGAGGCTGACTTTGGCCTGACCCAGCGCCATAAAGCTCTGCTGGCAGGCGATCTGAACACCCATGGCGAGGATGCCCGCCATGTAGATGCGCATGGCCCATGTGGTGTATTCGATGAGGGCGGCATCCGAGGTAAAGATGCCCGCCACCACGCCGGGGACCAGCATCATGAGCAGCCAGAACAGGGTGGTATAACCGAAGCAGAGGGTGAGCTGGAAGCGGAACGCCTCCTTGACGCGGGGCTTTTTGCCTGCGCCGAAGTTGAAGCTCATCACCGGCTGGCCGCCCTGACAGATGCCCTGAATAGGCATGGTGCAGAGCTGGGACACGCTGGTGATGACGGTCATCGCGCCCACAGCCACATCGCCGCCGTAGCGGGCGAGGCTGGAGCTGAAACTGATGGAGAGCAAACTCTCCGTCGAGAGCATGACGAAGGACGAGATGCCCAGCCCCAGCACCGGCAGGATGATGTTCCGCTCCACTTTGAGGTTTTCTTTCCGCAGCTTGAGGATGGTCTTGGGGCCGGTGAGGAACTTCAATATCCAGCAGGCACCCACGGCCTGACTGAGCACCGTCGCCACTGCCGCACCCCGGACGCCCCAGCCAAGACCAAAAATCAGGATTGGGTCGAGGATGAAGTTGATGACTGCGGCGATGACT
>ERZ827469.1503-NODE-1503-length-20628-cov-3.721625_pt1 | contig 20628 bp, 13 predicted proteins | sample MGYA00519917_ERZ827469 | MGnify/ENA primary metagenome ERZ827469 (study PRJEB31778, sample SAMEA3449314) | human gut metagenome | biome: human gut; feature: human-associated habitat; material: faeces | place: United Kingdom | collected 2010/2012 ... | reverse complement strand
TCCACCATTAAATGCGCAGGTCAGACGGGTAAAATCGTCTGACCTTTTCTTTTTTTCGGGTTATCCCAACGAGTCGCCCAACGAGTTGCCCAACGAAAAACGACCGAACCCTCCGAGAACGCCATTTCTTTTTATCGTATGACCCACAGGGTGTTTCTCTCTCGCATCGCCCAGCCTTCCAGATGCGCAAACCTGAAGCGGTTACCTTTTTTTCCATCAAGACACGGCGCACGCCCTTCCTCGCCCCGACCCGTAAACGGTCGTTTACACGTTGCGAGTCCTAGCCCGCAAACCGCCACGGTCTTTTTTATAGGGGTCGGGGGGATAAAAGCCCTATGCCGGGCGGAGGGCTTAGGGGGCTTGCGGAGGGGGCACCCCCCGCCCGCGCTAAGGCGCCCCCTCCAGCCGCCGCGTTGACAGGGCATCGGCTCCTCGTCGCGCGCGGCGCATCGCGCTTCGCGCGCAAGCGGTTACGAAAAAAACGCGACCCCGTTTCTCTCGGGCGGTTCGCGGCTCTGTGATATGCGCCTCTCTCGCGCTTTCCCTATTCGTCCGTGTCAGTACGCCGCTGCCGTTGCTGCCGTTGCCGTGCGGGTCTGAAACTATCTCCATATCCTGCGTGTACGTATATATATAAATATCTTTTTTATAAAAAGTAAGGCAGCAACGGCAGCAAGCTGAAGTCACCCCAGCTCAGCACCTTCTTCAAGTGCTGCCGCGCCGCTGCCGTCGCTGCCGATCAGCCTGCTACGCCTCTCCGCCTTCGTAGCGGTACGCCCTCTGAGTGCCGTAGCCTCCAACGCGCTGCTTCTTGTTCCCCAAGTCCTTCCATTCGGGGTAGTGCTTGCGCATGATGTCGCGAACCTCGTTCGTCTCGTTCCGTTTAGGGTTCTCGATGCCGAGGCACTCTTCCGCGATCTGCAGCGCGCACGTGAGGCGCTGGTTGCGCTGCAGTCGGGCTTCAAGATAATCCCCGATCTTGCCCACCTTCGGGTTGTCGTACATCGCCTCTTCCGCGAGCACGGCGGCATGGGTAACCGCTTCCTCGCGGGGCACGAGGCTCAGCGTCCCGCCTTCGGCGCGGGCGGCGCACACCTCGGCGTAAGCCTGCTCGAAGTCGCGGCGCGCCCCATCCGCGAACAAATCCCCTCGCGGTTTCGTCACGCCGCATGCCACGGGGAAGAACCGTCTGTTCCCCGTCATATCGCTGAGGAACTGGGGGTTGTTCGTCGTGCCTATCAGAACGCAACGGCGGGGCACCTTCTCGGGGTGGCGCGCGTAAGGCACGCGGAAGTTGTCGCTTTGCCTCGTAAGGAACGCCTTCACCCCCTCTTGCTTGCGGCTGTTCACAATGGCGTTCAGCTCGGCAAGCTCCACCACGATATGCCCCCGCAGGCGCTCGGGCGCCTTATCGCCGTCTAAGTCCCCTATATCGTCAGTGAACCATTCGTCGCGCAAGGCTAGCAGGCGGGCGAACGTCGATTTGCCCAAGCCCTGACCGCCGATCAGAACCGGCATGACGTCGAACTTAGCGCCCGCGCCGTAAGTCCGCTCCACGACCGCCGAGAACATCAGCCGTTCCACCTCGCGGGTGTAAGGCGTGTCCTCGGCTCCTAGGTACTTGCTCAGCAGGGTTCCCACTCGGGGCGCGCCGTCCCATTCCAGCGCCTCCAAGCAATCACGCACCGCGTCGTATCTGTTGCGGTTCGCCACCGCAAGCACCGCGTCCTTAGACTCCGCATTCGTCCCGAAGTGGTACCGCGTTTCGATGTACGCGCGCACTTCAAGATAATCGGCGTCGTTCAGCGGGCGCGGGGTGAAGCCCTTCGCTGAATCCCACGGCAAAGGCTCGGACACCTGTATGACGCCCGAGAACTCGTCTCGGACTATACGCCCCTCTATAGCGGGGTCGCTCTCCAGCACGCGTATATGGTTGATGAGGCTGTTCTCAGGTTTGCCGTTCGCTCGGGTAACCAGCTCCAGCGGGGGCGCGCTCCATTCATCAGTGCAGGTTCGGGCTACCGCAGCCCTCTTGCGATTGCGTTCGTAAGGGTGCCCCGTGACCTCTCGCAGGCGCTTCACCGCCTCCACATCGTCCAGCCCGTCAACCGCCTTCAGGTATTCGAGGTAGGTGCCGCCGCCGATTTCGCCGCAACTGTCGGAATAGCAGCACCAGCTGTTAGTTTTCCCGTAATATCGGAAGCAATCATCATGACCGCATACGGGGCATTTTCCGAAGTAAACAACACCGCCTGACTCCCGCCCAGTCTCGCCCGTATCGCATTGGACGCGCTCCAGCAGCGGCGCTTCGGCTAGCATGCGTTCCATCTCGGCGTCGCCCCCAATGCGGGGTTCCGCGCGCTCGCCTTTAGCTGAAGCGAGCCGCTGCTCGTGCAATTCCTTCAAACCCATTACTCATCGCCCGCCTCGGCGCGCTCAGCCTCCCACGCGGGAATCACCTCGCCGTTGCTGCCGAAGAAAAGACGGTTCGGGTTCTTGCATTTCTGGTCAGCTTCGGGGAACAGCTCCAGCAGCGTTCCCCCGTATACCGCGCGCGCCTCGGCTTCCGTCTCCACGACCTCGCCGTAGTCGAACACGATGCGGTAACGCTCAACGTCGGGGCATTTGGCGCTCATGGTCATGTACACCGCGAGGGGTGGCAAATCTTTATCGTAGCAACGCTCCAACGCCTTCGTTAATCCCAGGAACCCCTCATCGCCCTCTTTCAACTGCACCCCTTCCGAGCAGTTATCAATATCGACGGCGAAAAGGCGCTGACCGAGGAATTCGCCCCATCCGCGCGGGTTCGGCTCGTAGCAGCCGCAAACGAACGTATGCCCGCGCTTCACCGCCTCGCAGAATTGCGCGGGCGTCACGAGGCAGGCACCCCGCGATTGCATACGGCGCGTTATAAGCCCGAGGTACGCGCCCGGCTTCTCCTTATATCCCACGGTGTCTAATGTCACGGGTATGAGGTCGCCGCCCATTGCCGCGCCCGCCCCGTTCGTGCTATCGTTCGAGGTGGGCTTACGCCCTGAATCTAACGCTCGCAGCGCCGTGGACTCGCCAAAGTAACAACGGCTTGCGGGCGTTTTCTCTTCGTTAGCCAACGCTCTCCACCCCCTCGTCATGCTCAGGCTCCCCTACGCCCGCGAACGCGAGCAGCGCCGCGCGGTTGACGCGCCAAAGCGAGCGCACTTTAACCGCTTTGATAGCTCCCTCGTTGCACATGCGGGTGACCGTGCGAGGCGCTACCCCGAGAATGCGAGCCGCCTCCTTCACGTCGATCAACGGTAATTCGCGCGCGCCGCCCTCTTCGCAAGGCTTACACGCATGGGTTTTTTTCTCCGTCATTCTTTCTCCTTTCTTGACGGAAAACGATAATTTGCAAAAGTCCGTTCGTTGGTACATGCATTCATTCTTCGATAACAACAAACTCGCTTTCGCTTGCTCTATCGTATCAAGACAGAACGTGGCTTTTCGGCTTCTGACGTCGCATTACGCCACTACGAGCGAATCACTTCGAAACAATAGACGCCTGTTTTTCTTTTCCAAGTTTCAAGGAAATTCTTTCATCCTCATAATTACTTGTACTTTAGTAACATTTCTCTGTACTTTTCTACGCATTCGTCGGAACTAGTCAAAACAAAAAGCCGCCCTTTTGTTTCAGGACGGCTAAAGTACGCTCTTTCATTTTAATTTTGATCGTTCACAACATCCACACATTTAGCTATTCGTACTCTCTCGCATACCCCCCTTCCCTCCACCTCTCGGCATCAAATCCTAGTTCTTCCAACTCGTCGAACGATTCCACTCTATACGGCAAGCGCCCTGTTTTCGCGGCGCGGTACCACTCTTCGTGCTCGACGGAAGCACGCGAACCCGCGAACGAATCCGCCCACTCTATTAAATCTGAAACCAAATCCTCTAAGCAGGTGCCTCGTCGGTAATTGTAAAGAGCGTGGGAAATGCTGTCGCACGCCGTTTCTCGCGTAGGGATGCGCAGATACTCAGATATGCGCTCGGAACAATCGCCCCAAATATCGGCATCCATCGACGCTACCACTCGAAACAGCGCATCTAACGCATCAAATCCCTCTACGGGAACTTCCTCAATCGCAGCAATAAGCAGCATCTTCCTAACGTTCAACTCTTCAAGGCGGGTCAAGCCGAACATTAGCCCAGCGGCGAAACCGAACGAATCCCCCCGCTCGCAGCGTGTCAGCATCCCACGCGCTTCTGCCTCATCAGCCAAAGCGCCCACTATGCGCGCCGCTTGATACTCGGTCAGCCCACGCGAGTCCTTCAACCATAATCTAGCCTGATGCGGACTGTAACTTCCGCGCACTAACCCAAACGAGGCATCACCCAACAACCCCTCGATCACTTGTTTAAGGTGATAGGGGGGATAATCGCTCAACGGATGGCGGGGGTCTCTCAAAATCACGCCTAGCTCTTGCAGCGCAGCGCGCAACTTAGCAACTTCGGGGCTTTTCTCCATTTCCTCCTTAGTGGGCTTCGCCATTTATTCCCCCGTCCCCGTCATGTCTAGCTTAATGACGTTCTCGCCGCGTCCCCGTCGCGCGTCCGTAGCGTAAGCGGAAGCCATTACCGCCGCTGCTTTGCGCTTTGCCTCGGGGTCTGCGCTCGCGTAGGTGTTAAGCGTCATAGCCGCATTAGAATGCCCCATCGAACTCGAAACTGTTTTGACGTCAACGCCGTTCGCAATCGCAACGGTGGCATACGTGTGTCTCAGGTCGTGGAAGGTGGGGCGTCTGCCCTCCGTGCCGTTCAGGTCTAGCGCCTGCGCTATCTCCCGCCAACGCTTGCCAACGAACTCGGGGCGCATAAACTCGCCGCTGATCTCGCCCAGCACGTAAAGCTTCTCAGTGAACGGTATGCCCGCCGCGAGGCATGCTTTCTGCATCGCAGTGCGGCGCCTGCTCAACGAATCACGCAGCGTGGCAGGGTAGAATATCGTTCTTCGGCTCCCCGCCGTCTTAGGCTCCTTAACGTAATAAACGCCGTCATTGTTTCCCAGCGCCTCGCGAACCGACAAGCTCATCTCATCAAGGTTCACGTCACGCCAACGCAGCCCGCAAACCTCCCCCTCTCTCATGCCCGTGAACAACGCTATTTTCACCGCGAGCATAATGGGCGATAAATCCTCGGCGTCCACCATACGCATAACCACGGCGCGCGACGCTTCATCGAGGGCGTTGGGCTTAGGGGCGGGCAGCTTCGGGGGCTTCACCGTGCGCGTCGGGTTCTTCTCCAGCCTGTCGCGCTCCACCGCTTGAATCATCGCCGATCTAAGCAACGTGAACGCCTTGCGCACAGTCACGGCGGAATACTTGTCGGTCAGGCTGTTAACCCATCTTTGCACATCGTCGGGCTTCAAATCATCGAGCAGGATTTCACCGATATAAGGCGCTATCTTCGTGTTGAAAAGAGTACGGTAACCGCTGATAGTGGAAGGCTCCACGAACGTCTTGCGGCTTTCAATGTAAGTGCTCACGTACTCGCCGACGGTCACAAGATGCTCGGGCGAACTCAGATAAGCCGCCTCCTTCTCCATCTCCTCGCGCCATGCATTCAGTTCTTTCTGCGCGTCACGCTTTCCCTTCGACTTTAATTTCTTCTCTTTCGACCGCCATTTGCCGTCAGCGTCCTTATATCTCAGTATCCCGCGCCATTTCCCATCTTTAGTCGTGCTCAAACTTCCAGCCGTATACTCCATGCACATCCTCTTTTCATTACGATTTCGCCAACTGTCGCGAATCAATTCGAATACCTTCGTTGCCCAACGAATTCTTAACACTTGCCCAACGAATTCCCAACGAAACAGGTTTCTTAGTACGATTTTATATTCCTTATAGTACACCATAGACTTATAAAACCGCAGGTCAATGACCGAATAAGTCAAAGCTGACTTTTTAGGTATTTCTAAGGCGTGCATTTGCAAGCCTGAGGTCAAGGGTTCGATCCCCTTATGCTCCACCATTAAATGCGCAGGTCAGACGGGTAAAATCGTCTGACCTTTTCTTTTTTCCAGTCTACTTGAACGTGATGCAAACCCCGCTACGATCTCCGTGAGCGCGCTCTGCACGATTCGATCGGGGAAAACCGCCCCGGAGAACCTTCCAACCGCTCATACCGCCTATTCTCAATAGGGAACAAGCTCGCGAAGGGAGGAAAGACTCACGCCTCTCGATCCCGATTTCAATCGGGCGCACGTCGCTAAAACCCAAGAGAGCGATCCTTCAGCCGCGCCCAACCATTAAAATGAAATCATCGCAGATTGGAGCCATGCATGATCCCACTTCGCGTGCTAACGCTTATCGTCACAAGACCAAACCAGCCTTCAGTGCTCGTCCTCGAAGCGATCGAGGAGTCGCCAGAGGGAAAGACGCGCGTCATTCCCATATGGATCGGACCGAACGAAGCAGCTCAAATCAGCTTGGCCATAGAGAACGTGCATCCGGCGCGCCCCCTCACCCACGACCTCTTTCTCGATGCGATAACCAATCTCGACGCCCGAGTCGATCACGTCGTCATTCACGAAGTGAGGAAGCAAACGTTTTACGCGCACCTTTTTCTCACCCAGGGAGGACGACTCATCGAACTCGGCGCACGACCCTCGGACGCGCTCGCTTTGGCTATAAGGCAAGGTGCTCCGTTTTACGCCGACGAGGAAGTCCTGGAGAAGGCGTCCTTCCCTCACCTTTTCAAGCCGCACCTCAACCCCGAGGAGGAGATGGCGGAATTCAAGACGTTTCTGGAGGACCTCACCCCCGAGGACTTCGAAGCGTAGCAAAATCTCGTCGCCGAGAGCGCAGCGAATCTGATCGAATCGGAACAACCGGTCCCGAGAGGGTTCTCAACCGCGCCTTCAATGCGCAGCGCAAACCAAATACCCGAAAAGAGAGAGGCTCGTCTGAGCCCCTCTCTTTTCAAAGGTAAATATTGAAACGAGAACTACTCGTCATCGTCCATGTCGTCGAGATCGCCCTCAGTCAACGGTTCGTTGCCGTCGAGAGACTCCACCTGGGGCGAATCGTCATCTTGCGCCTTCGCCTTCTTCTTCCCCGTCGAGGAAATAGCCACGGCGGTGACGCGATCCTTATCCTGAATCTTCATCACGCACACTCCCTGCGTGGAACGCCCCAGCTCGGAGATGCCCTCCACGGGAGTACGCACGACGACACCCTCTTCGGAGATGATCATGATCTCGTCATCGTGTCCGACGATCTTCATGACCGAAAGCAGGCCCTTCTTCTGCGTCATGGTGATGGTGTAAACACCCTGGCCGCCGCGATGGTGCTCGGGGTACTCGGTGATCGGGGTACGCTTGCCGAAGCCCTTCTCGGTGATGACGAACAAGTCGGTTTCGGGACGCGCTACCTCCATGCCGAGCACATGCGCGTCGGCGGGGACGTTCATGCCGCGAACGCCCATGGTGTCGCGGCCCATCGAGCGCACCTCGCCCTCATCCCAGAGAATCGCCTTACCGGCACTCGAGACCATGATGACCTTCTCGCCCTCGGCGACACGGCGAACCGCGATAAGCTCATCTTCGTCCTTCAAGTTGATGGCGATCAACCCGTCGCGGCGCGTGCGGTCGTACAGGTTCATCGAGGTCTTCTTCACCATGCCCTGGGCCGTGGCGAACATGAGGTACTCGTCCTCGGGGAACTCCTTCGTCGAGATAACCGCCGAGATGGTCTCATCCTTGGCGAGCGGAAGAAGGTTCACGATGGCAGTGCCGCGTGCATGACGCGACGCTTCGGGAATCTCGTACACCTTCAGGCGGTACACCTTGCCGGCGGTGGAGAAGAACAGCATGTAGGAAAGCGTCGACGCCACGAAGAGGTGTTCGACGAAGTCGGAATCCTTCAGGTTAACGCCCTGCATGCCCTTGCCGCCGCGCTTTTGCTGGCGGTACGTGCTCACGGGCAGGCGCTTGATATACCCGGCCTTCGTCATGGTGACGACCATCGCTTCGTCGGCGATGAGGTCCTCGACCTCGATGTCTTTCGCCTCGCCGGAAATCTGGGTCTTGCGCGGCGTGCCGAACTTGCGCTTGATCTCGAGAAGCTCCTCTTTGATGATCTCGCGCACCAGCGACTCATCGCTCAGGACGCGCTTGTAGTACGCGATTTTCTCGCGAAGCTCTTTCAACTCCTCCTCGATCTTGCTGCGCTCAAGTCCAGTGAGGCGGCGCAGGCGCATCTCGAGAATGGCATCCGTCTGCTTCTTCGTCAAACCGAAGCGCTCGGTCAGGCGCGCACCGGCTTCCTTGTCGGTCTGGGAAGAGCGAATGATCTGGATGACCTCGTCGATGTTGTCGAGGGCGATGATGTAGCCTTCGAGAATATGAGCGCGCTCTTCCGCTTTGGCAAGCTCGTAGCGCGTGCGGCGAACGATGACGTCCTTCTGGTGCTCGATATAGTAATGAAGGATCTCTTTGAGAGAGAGAACGCGGGGGGCGCCGTCGACGAGCGCCAGCATATTGCACCCGAAGCCAACCTGAAGCTGGGTATGCTTGAAAAGCTTGTTCAGCACAACCTGCGGGATGGCGTTGGATTTCAAGTCGATGATGATGTCGATACCGCGACGGTCGGCAGCGTCATGAATGTTGCTGATCTCGGGCAACTTCTTGTCGCGCACGAGCTCGCCGAGCTTCTCAAGCAGGCGCTTGCGATTCATCTGATAGGGGATTTCCTTCACGACGATGGAGTAGCGTCCGCTCTTCTTCTCCTCGATCTCGCACTTAGCACGGACGGTGAGGTTGCCATGCCCCGTCTCGTACGCATCGAGGATGCCCTTGCGACCCATGATAATGCCGCCGGTGGGGAAATCGGGACCGGGAAGAACCTGCATCAGCTCCTGCGTGCTGACCTCGGGGTTGTCGAGCATAAGACACGTCGCGTCGATGGTTTCACCAAGGTTGTGCGGCGGTATGTTGGTGGCCATGCCGACCGCGATGCCGTTCGAGCCGTTGACCAGCAGGTTCGGGAAGCGCGCGGGAAGAACCTGGGGTTCTTGCAGGCTTTCGTCGTAGTTGGGCTGGAAATCGACGGTCTCCTTGTCGAGATCGCGCAGCAGTTCCATCGCGGGCTTGTCGAGACGCGCCTCGGTGTAGCGCATGGCGGCAGCCGAGTCGCCGTCGATCGAGCCGAAGTTTCCGTGACCGTCGATCAGCGGAAGACGCATGGAAAACGGTTGGGCGAGGCGAACCATCGTGTCGTAAACGGCCGAGTCGCCGTGCGGGTGGTACTTGCCGATGACGTCGCCGACCGTACGGGCGGATTTCATATGGGGCTTGGTGGGCAGGTAGCCGGACTCGTTCATAGCGTAGAGAATGCGGCGATGAACGGGCTTCAGGCCGTCGCGGACATCGGGCAACGCTCGGGAGACGATAACGCTCATGGCGTACTCGAGGAACGACGTCTGCATCTCCTTGCCAAGATAAGCCGAGCGCACGATGGTGCCCTCGCCGCCGTTGGCGTCTTCGATGATGGCTCCATGAGGACTGGGCATGTCGACGATCATCGACTTAGCGCGCTCTTCCTCCGAAATGAAGCCCTCGTTTTCTTCAGTCATATAATTCCCTTCGAATTAACGGGCGAACGATGGTTGAAATCCGTGCAGGATCGTTAGATATCCAGGAATCGAACGTCTCGCGCGTGCTTTTGAATGAACTGCTTGCGCGGCTCAACCTGATCGCCCATGAGCTCGCTCACCACGCGCTCGGCTTCGGCGGCATCGTCGATGTTCACCTGCAAGAGCGTGCGGGTCGCCGGCTCCATGGTGGTCTCCCACAGCTGCTCGGGGTCCATCTCGCCGAGGCCCTTGTAACGCTGGACGTCGTATTTCTCCGACCCGCCCATCTCCTCAAGCACCTGGGACAACGAGCTCTCGTCGTAGATGTAGCGCTCGATCTTGGCGTTGCGCGAGTTTTTCTTCTTCACGCCGAAGATGGGAGGCTGCGCGATGTACACGTAACCGCGGTTGATGAGCTCGGGCATGTACCGATAGAAAAACGTCAGTAGAAGAATGCGGATATGCGCGCCGTCGACGTCGGCGTCGGTCATGATGACGATGCGGTGGTAGCGCGCCTTGTCGGCGTCGAAGTCGTCGCCGATGTTGGTGCCGATGGCCGTGATGAGCGACGAGATGGTCTCCGAAGACAGCGAGCGGTGCAGGCCCGCGCGCTCGACGTTGAGGATCTTGCCGCGGAGGGGCAAGATGGCCTGCGTCTTACGATCGCGCGCCTGCTTCGCCGAGCCACCTGCGGAGTCGCCCTCGACGATGAAGATCTCGGATTCGGAAGCGTCTTTGGATGAGCAGTCGGCGAGCTTGCCCGGCAGCGCGAACGAGTCGAGCACGTTCTTGCGACGCGTCATCTCACGCGCCTTGCGGGCCGCTTCGCGCGCTTTCAACGCCTGGGTCGCCTTCGATACGATGCGCTTCGCGGGCGTCGGATTTTCCTCGAGGTACTCGGCGAGGCCATGCGTTACCGCGTTTTGGACAAGCGGGCGAATCTCGGTGTTGCCGAGCTTCGTCTTCGTCTGACCCTCGAACTGCGGATCATGCAGCTTCACGGAGATGATGGCGGCCAAGCCCTCGCGGGCGTCCTCGCCCGAGAGGTTCGGCTCTTTATCCTTCAGAAGACCCTTGCTTCGGGCATATTCGTTGATCGTGCGCGTGATGGCCTGCTTGAAGCCATCGAGATGCGTGCCTCCCTCATGGGTGTTGATGTTGTTGGCAAACGCCATGACCGAGTTGGTCGAATAGGAGGTCGACCATTGAAGGGCCACCTCAACCGTACCGTCTTCGCTTTCCGCCTCGAAGTAAACGGGTTTGTTCAGCGTCTCCTTGCCCTCGTTGAGATACTTGACGAAGTCGACGATGCCGCCGTTGGCTTGGAACACCTCCGTTCGGGGAGCGCCGTCCGCCTCGACGATGCGCTCGTCATGGAGGGAGATCTTCAGTCCTTTGTTGAGGAACGCCATCTCGCGGAATCGGTTGGCAAGGGTGTCGTAGTCGTACACCGTGGTGTCGGTGAAGATATCGGCGTCGGGCCAGAAGCTAACGGTCGTTCCCGTTTCGTCGGAGTCGCCGATGCGCTCCAGCTTTTCCACCGTCAAACCGCGCTCGAACGCGATCTTGTAAGCGCCGCCATCGCGCTTGGTGACAACCTCCAAACGCGTCGAGAGCGCGTTGACGCAGGAAACACCGACGCCGTGAAGACCGCCGGACACCTTATAGCCCTCGCCATCGAACTTGCCGCCGGCGTGAAGCTTGGTTAAAACCACCTCAACCGTCGGAATCTTCTCCTTAGGATGCATGCCGACGGGAATGCCGCGACCGTTGTCGATAACCGTGATGGCGTTGTCTTTATGGATGGTGACATCAATCGCCGTGCAATATCCTGCAAGAGCCTCGTCGACGGCGTTGTCGACGACCTCGTACACGAGATGATGTAAGCCGCGAGGACCGGTTGAGCCGATGTACATACCAGGGCGAAGACGAACGGCCTCGAGTCCTTCGAGTACGCGAATGTCACCCTCGTTGTAATGGCTTGAGTTTTCTGTTGCCACTTACACTCCCTCTTCCTCTAAACACGAAAGAAGCGCTCCCGGTGGAACGCATAGCGCTTTATTATAACATCCCTTACGAAGATGATTACCCAGCGCGCCTTACATTGGCTTATATAAGCCGTTTTAAGGTAGGGTTTAGCTGTTTTTGTAGTTTCGAGATGTGTCGGTGTAAATTTTGAACCATATGACGCATCAGAAGCCGTCTTAGGACCGAGAAAGCTCGACGATATCGGCGCGAGCGAGCATACCCGCATCGAAATAGGCGAGATTGGCCGTGGTGACGATCGTCTGAACGTCCTCCGCGATGAATGCGACGAGGGCTTCCCGGCGGGCGCCGTCAAGCTCGCTCATCACGTCGTCGAGCAACAAGAGCGGCTTCACGTCAAGGACTTCCTCCACGATTCGCGCCTCGGCGATCTTGCAAGACAGCACGATGGATCTCTGCTGACCCTGGCTGCCGAAGCAGCTCGCGTCCATGTCGTCGAGCATGAAAGAAATTCCATCGGCGTGGGGGCCGACGAGCGCGCGCTTACGCGCCCGCTCATCGGCGCGGCGCTCTCCCAACGCACGGGACAGAGCCTCGCGCACCGAATCGCGCGTATACGCAACTTCCACGCGAGGACTGGATCCGGATGGGGTCTTCGCCTCCCACGAAGGCGTGAACACGCAGTTCAGCTTTTCCCTTTTGCCTGAAATTCCCTCATATGACGCGATCATATGCGGCATAAGCCTATCGAGGAGCGCGTGGCGGTAGCATGTCAATTGGGCTCCGCAGGTCACGAGCATCTCGTCAATGCTATCGACCAGCGCGTCAGACGCCTCGTCTTTGAGAAGCCGGTTCTTATGCCGCAACACACGTTCGTAATCGCGGAGTATCACGTCGTAGTTCGCGTTCACCTGCGACCCGAGCGCGTCAACCGCACGACGGCGGTTGCCCGCCGAGCCCTTCACCAGGTCCAGATCGTCGGGCGTGAACACGATGGATGGCACCATGCCGCGCAGATCGACCGGCCGCTTCGCCTTTCCGTTCAGCTTGTAACGCCGTGCATGATCTTCCATGGTCAAGGCGAACTCGAGCAACCTCCGATCGTCTTCCGCCGTCGCTTCGATCAAAGAACGCGGCGCGCCGCGTCGGATCATCTGCTCGATGGTCGCATGACGAAAGGAGGTCAACGCCGTCATAAGCTGCACGGCCTCGATGACGTTGGTTTTCCCGACGGCGTTTGGACCGACGAGGACCGTCAAGCCTCCGATATCGGGAAGCTCAAACGAATCATACGACCTGAAATCCCTCAGGCTCAGGCGCGTTAACCGCAACGTCATCGAGTCCGCCCATCACACCGACTCACAAGTTCACGACGCATGAACACCTAGGAAACGCGGACGGGCATGACCAGGTACAGATAGTTCTCGGGAGCGACGGCTCGGAAAATGCCGGGCTTAAGGGAAGACTGCACCTCGAGATACACCTTGTCGCCGGCGACCGAGGAAAGCCCCTCGAGCACGTATGAGTAGTTGAAGGCTATCTCTACGTCTTCGCCCTCGATCTCGCAAGGAAGCGTCTCTTGCGCCGAGCCGACATCCTGCGACGCGGCGGAGATCTGGACCGTCTGCGACGCCACGTTCAGATCAAGCTTCACCGGCGAGGTCGACGAACCGAGCAGCGACGCGCGCTTCACGCCCGCGACAATGCGATCGACATCGAGGAAAGCGCGGGTCACATAGCTCTCCGGGATGAGCTGCTTGTAATTCGGAAAGTTCCCCTCGATCCTCCGGTTGATGAACACCGTATCCTCGCAGGTCACGAGAATCTGGTTATCCGCAAGCGCGATGGTGACGGGCGACTCCGTCTTCGGGAGTGAGGCTATCTCGGAAAGGAAAGAACCCGCGATGACGGCCTGGAATTCATCAGCCGTCGCATCGGGCATCGGCGCTTCGGTAACCGCGAGGCGGTACGAGTCGGTGGCGACCATGCGCAGCTGACCCGCCTCCAACGTCACGAGGACGCCGGTGAGGATGGCGCGGCTCGCATCCTTCGAGACCACGCGCGAAACACGTTTGACCATGGCGGCGAACTGCGTGAAGGGGATTTCGATACGCTGATGAACGTCGACGGAGGGGAATCCCGGGAAATCCTCGTAGTTCAAAGCCTTCAGGGAGAAAGACGAGGTATCGCACGTGATGAACGCGCGCTCGTCCTGAGCCTCGACGTGAACCGAGGCGTCGGGGAGGTTCTTCACAATGTCGGAGAAGAGCTTTCCCGGCAAAACGGCCTTGCCGTCTTCCTCGACGAGGGCGGCGGCGGAATACTGGATAGACAGTTCGAGATCCGTCGCTTGGAGAATGATTTTATCGCCGGCGGCTTCGATGAGGATGCCCGAGAGCACAGGGAGCGTCGAGCGCGTGGAAACACCCTTCAGGACAATCGAGATGGCGTTTTGCAGTTCGCTTTTATTGATGCTGAATTTCATAGGGCCCCCAAAGGTCTAAACGGGTTGCGGATGAAAAAGGGTGTCGAAGCCTCATTATACCGCCTTGGATCACATCACCTTGAACCCTCAGGGATTTTTCACCGCAGGGGAAAAGCTAATTTAAAAGTGAATTCACGTGAATCAAGGTGAATTAGGTTGAAGATGAATTCATTTCAACATCAGGTTTTCCACCAAGTTCTCCCTTCGCTTTGTGGAAACTGTGGAAAACACTTCCCTGTTTTCATCAATTTGCGCATTTAGCCTGAAAAACACCTGCAAAACGCACGCCGACAGTGATGTCCCTCATGGTTGATTACTTTTCCCTGATATTGTTGATTTTACTAATTTTTCAACTCTCACCTGGTATTTCTTAATTGTTGATAACTTTAAGAACCTCATTAAGCCGATGAGAGCTTACCTTTCTCTTACATAGGCGATGCGGCAGATTGGCACACGCAAACAACCTGCGAAAACCCACTTAGCGCCGAAAGTCAACAGGAAAGCGCCTGAATTCTCAACATTTCTCCGTCGCTTTCCACTTTCGATATTCAAATTTGTTCACTTTTTTCCACTTTCGATGAATAAATTGTTGATAACTCTGAAAAACCCACGTCACTTTCCTTTCAGTATTCACATTTTGTTGAAAGTTGTTGAAAACTATTGTCTTACGTTGATAAAACACGCTCTGGGTGGATTTAAGGCCGTGAAAATAGTTAAAATGTCGGTGAATAATCCTGAATCCCTTAAACGCAGCAACATGATGGAGACGACCGTGGACCAAATTAATCCCGTGGCAGACGACTGCAGCGAAGGACCCTCGACGGAAAGCGTATCCGCCGACTACTCCTTCGTTACGGCTGTTGCCCGCATAGCCCTCTACGACGATCTGCGCAGCGCCCCGCGCGTCACCGAGATCCAGCCCGCCGAGACCGGCGCTTACATCGACGGCCTCGCAGCGCAAGTTTACGAGCAGGCTCGGCAGTCAGGCGGGACCATCCCCTACACCGTCGTGAGGGAAGTCTCGGAGAACTTCATCCACGCTCGGTTCAAGGAAATCATCGTCTCCATCCTCGACCACGGCAACACCATTCGATTCGCCGACCAAGGCCCCGGTATCAGCTTCAAGGACAAGGCGCAGCTCCCCGGCTTCTCTTCGGCGATCGAGCCGATGAAGAGCTACATTCGCGGCGTCGGGTCGGGGCTGCCCATCGTCAAGGAGTACCTTGAGTTCTCGCATGGAACCATCAGCATAGAGGACAACATGGGATCCGGATCGGTCGTCACCATCAGCGTCGATCCAGATCGAGTTAAGGCTGGAGAGGACGAGGTTCCCCCGTTCGACGAGAGGGCCGCCGAGATCGAGTACCAACGATCCCTAGCGGCCGAGGCGGCCGAACCGCAGGCCGCTGCCTGGGACGATCCGCGTTTTGGGGGCTCTGCGGCTGCGGGTGCCTACCCGGCGGCCACGCCTCAGGGCGGACCCTCGCCCGCCATCGCGCAGCCTGCGGCGCCTTATGTGCAGCCGGGCTTCGTTGGCGCGCCGGCCGGGGCTTACCCGGGAGCGGTCATGCCCCGGCAAAACCCCGCAATGAACGGCTTTCAGAGCGTTCCCCAGGGATACCCAACCACCCCCCTGCCGCAAGCAGGCGTAAACCCCGCCTACGCTCAGCCCGCATACGGCGCCGGGGCCTACGGCTCGGGCGCGTACGACGGCTACGAGGCGGCGCGAGTTCAAACCTCCATCGCGGCTCTCTCGCAAAGGGAGCGCGATTTCCTTCCCATCCTCCTTCACGAAGGAGCGCTCGGCGTGACCGAACTCTCGAAGTTAACCGACGCGCCGACGTCGAGCACGTACGTCGCACTGAGAAAACTCGAGGAAGCGGGCCTGGTTGAAACCACGGCGGGTCAAAAACGCCTGCTCACGCATCTCGGACGCGATGTGGCGAGCTGCTTGTAAAGACACCCGGCGCATCATCCACCCCAGTCTAAGAATTTCGCCGCACGAACAAGGCGGCGACCCCGCGTAAAAGAAGGAACCGAATATGGACAGCGGCGCACTCATCGAAAATTGGACGGCAGTCTGCAACAAAGTGAAAACGTACGAGGGAATCGACGCCTCCCAGATCAACGCGTTTTTCTCACGCCTCGAACCCCAGGCCATGAGCGAGGGGTTCTTGATGCTCACCGCCGACAACGATTTCATAAAAACCTGGATCGAGCGACATTACGTCGAGGTCATCAAGCACGCGCTCGAGGACATGTACGGGCTGCCCTTCACCGTGATCATCGAAGTCGACATGACGCCGCGCGCGGCGATGCCAGCCGCTCAGGTCGCACCCGTCAGCCAGGCCGGGCAGTACGCCGCAGCTCAAATCCCGGCAGGGGCTCAAGACCCCTCGCAATTCAGGCAGCCCTACGAGGCGGCTCCCGCGAACCCTTACTACCAGCAGGGATCCCCTTCGGGCGCTTCCACCCCTCAAGCTACGATGCCGCAGGCAAATCCGCAGCAGGGGATGCCGTACCAGCAGGACCCCTACCCGCAGGCCCCGGCCCAGGACGCGCAAACCTGGACGCAACGGGAAAGTGACGGCTGGCCCTCGGCTCGCTACGCGCCCGCGCAGCAGATCACCGCACAATCCGACTTCAACGGCGGCTCGCCCGGACAGCTGCAAGACTCCGCGCCCCATGCAAACGCAGGCTCGTCGGGCTTCGATTTCGGGGGGAGTCCTCTCCCGGGTTCGCCCGCAGCCCCCGACCCATCGACCGGCGCAAGCCAGACGAACCAACCGCGCGCTTTCGAAAACGGCGCAGAGGGAAACTCGGGGTTCGAGCATCCTTACAGCATGAGCGATCCATCCTTCGACCACTACATCGACAGGAGCGCGGCGAAAGCGGAGCCGTCCGCCAAGAGCCCGCAGAGCACATCTGCCGCAGGAGCGGGCGATCATCCCACGTCGACGCTCACATTCGAGAATTTCGTCATCGGCGACTCTAACCGCATGGCCTACTCCATGGCCGTCGACGTTGCGGAAATGCCGGGCAAAACGCCGCTCAACCCTCTTTTCATCTACGGGAAAAGCGGTCTGGGGAAAACCCATCTCATGAGAGCCATCCAAAATTACATTTGCGAAACCCAACCCCACCTCAAGACGGTCTACGTCGACTCGGCCGAGCTCCTCTCGGACTACATGGAGGCGAGCGCAGCTCATGACAAGGAGAAGTCGAGCTACAAAAACTTCAAGACCCACTACGAGGAAGCCGACGTCCTGCTCATCGATGACATCCAGTACCTCCAGGGCAAGAAACAAACCCTCGATATCGTCTTTCAGATATTCAATAAGCTCACCAGCCAGGGAAAGCAGATAGTTCTCTCCGCAGACCGAGCGCCGAAGAACATCGACATCGACGAGAGATACCATTCCCGGTTCAATCAGGGTGGAACCATCGATATCCAGCCTCCGGAGATCGAAACGAAGCTCGGTATCGTCAAGAGCTTCATCAACGAATATCGGAGCACCGAGGGAGGGGAGCACTTCGTCATCCCCGAAGATATTCAGATGTACATCGCCGAAAACTCAAGCTCGAACATCAGAGAACTGAAGAGCGCCGTTACGAAGGTCATCTACCAAATGACGTTCTTCAACCAACCCGACCTCACCTTCTCCGATGTACGCACGCTGCTTGAGAACCACTTCTCAGGCGGTACGTCGAGAAATCTGACCGTCGAGGACATTCAGAAGGAGGTTGAAACCTTCTTCAAGGTCAAGCACAGCGACCTCATCGGTCCGAAGAGAGCCAGAAACATCGTCTACCCGAGGCAAATTGCCATCTACCTTTGCCGACAGTTGCTCGATCTTCCCTTCAACGACATCGGCAAGAAATTCAACCGCGATCACAGCACGGCCATGCATTCGGTTGCGACGGTCGAAGAGATGATGAGGGGAAGCAGGGAAGTTCGGGAAGAAATCGAGACGCTCAAGCAAATCATTCGCGAGCTTTAGACGGTGGAAACAACGGCGGATAACCGTGGAAAGGCGGAGAACAACCAGGCGATAAGACCACAACGTCGGTCGACAACCTCAGGCCAGCCAATCGGCGTCGTGGATAACGGGTACACTTCCTTCACGAAGAAATGTGTTCTTAAATACAACCCTGATCTGGGAAAACTCGAGTTGTTAGCGTTTCCACCAACCTTATTGTTACTATTACCTTAGATTTATATATTAAACGACTCTATCGGAAAGGACTCAGCTAAGCTCCGCTGCAGAGGATCGGGTAAGAGGCCGATTCTCACCCGATCCCGTCACCGACCATCCTTCTCAATGATGAGATATTCAGAAGCGGATCAGGATCCAAGGAGAACAAGTGAGAGGAATATCTCGCAATTTCTCAGAATAGACAATCGTGGTCATTTCCTCGATTTCGCGTGAATCTCTGAAAATGCGGTGTTGATATGGGCTTTTAAGTGATATATACTTTCGAGGTTACTCTTTGATAATGAAAGGGAATGGAAGATGAAACGCACCTACCAACCGAACAACCGCAAGCGCGCGAAGTGCCACGGCTTTCGTGCTCGCATGTCCACCAAGGGTGGTCGTGCCGTGCTTCGTGCTCGCCGCGCAAAGGGACGCAAGCGTCTCTGCGTGTAATGGGAATTCACGTTGGAGACTATCAAATCCAGCGCCGACATTTCCAACCTGTTCTCCGCAGGCAAGCGCCTGAAGACTCCGTATCTTACGCTCATCGTGGGAAGTCGGGGGAGAACAGAGAATAACGTGGGGATGAAGCAACACGACCGTGAGGGTCGTGTTGCTTTTATTGCGGGGAAAAAGAATGGAAACGCCGTTTGGCGTAATCGTGCAAAAAGACGGATGCGTGCCCTCTGTCGCGACCTTGGAGGTCCCTGGGACGGGTATGACGTAATATTTCTCGCGAAGTCATCCATCACAGGAGCTTCTTATAGTAAAGTGCTTAGCGCGTGCGGCAGAACGCTCGACAAGTCTTCGCTGAGAAGCGAAGGGCGTGCTGATGTTTAAGACGATGAATGTGATCAAGCAAATTCCAACATGGATTGCCATCGGTTTGATCATGTTCTATCGCGCTGCGATATCTCCGCTGTTTCCGGCTTGTTGCCGTTTTGTCCCCACGTGCTCCGAATACGGCCTTATCGCCTTCAAGCGATATGGCTTTCGGAAGGGTTTCGTGCTGACGTTCAAGCGTTTAGCGAAGTGTCGCCCTGGCGGTCCTTACGGATACGATCCTGTTCCGTGAATGCGCCACGGGGTTGGTGAAGGGATAATAGAACATGTGGGATGTTTTCAAGGACTGGATATTTAACGTTATCGAGTTCTCCTACAACTTCTGCGGTGACTGGGGTCTGGCAATTATCATTGTCACGATCATCTTCCGTATCATTGTTGCGCCTATCATGCATAAACAGGCGAAGTCGAACTTTAAGATGCAGAAGATCCAGCCTCAAATCGCTAAGATCCAAGAGCGTTTCGCGGGGGATCAGATTCGGCAGAGCCAGGAGATGCAGAAGCTTTATGCTGAGGCGAAGTTCAATCCCCTGGCGGGTTGCGTGCCTATGCTTCTTCAGATGCCGATCTTCATTGCCCTGTTCCAAGTTTTGCGTGAAATGGGTAATCGCGCTGAGGTTCAGAATTACGCTTTCTACGGTCTCGTTCCCGATCTTGTTCAGACTCCCGCCGGAGCATTTGCGCTTGGTTTCGGGCCGTTTGTCCCCTACCTTGTTTTGATGGTCGTTTTCGCTGGCGCAACCTTCTTGCCTATGGTCATGCAGCAGATGAAGAGCGAGAACAACGCTCAGAAGAACCAGATGCTCATCATGGCTGCCATCATGTCGCTCTTCATGCTGTGGATATCATGGAGCTCGCCTGCCGGCGTTCTTCTGTTCTGGGGTGCGTCTTCTCTCATCGGCGTCGCCCAGAACCAGTACTCCATGCATCTTTGCCGTAAGCAGGACGAGAAAGCTGCAGCGGAGGAAGCTCTCGAAGTTAAGCCCGTCGAGGTTAACGTCACCCGCAAGGTGAAAAAACCTCGTCCTAAGAAGAAGCGCTAATCGTCTCGGTTTTTGTTATCAAGGGAGTGTTTCACGTGAAACACTCCCTTTGTGTATATTCGACTTGTTTTGAGTCGAATCCGCTCCCATGGGAAAAGGAGGAAAGATGGCTGACGAGACAAATGTAGAGGAAGTCGAGCAAACGCCTGAGACCGGGGTCGTTGACGAGGAAGGCGTGGTCTCTGAAGAAATGCTCGATACGATCGCCGATACCGCGATCGCCGCTCTTCAGGATATCCTGAAGTACTTCAACGTCGGCGATGTCACTATTGATGAATACGAGGGCGATGAAGGCGAGCTGATTCTCGACATTACCGGCGACAATCTGGCCATCTTGATTGGTCGCCATGGAAAGACGCTCGATGCTCTCCAGTTCATCATCTCTGCCATTACGACGCGCACGCTTGGGTTCCGCTATCCCGTCGTGGTTGACGTGGAAGGCTACAAAAATCGTCAGCGCCAGAAGCTC
>ERZ827469.1492-NODE-1492-length-20729-cov-5.922076_pt1 | contig 20729 bp, 18 predicted proteins | sample MGYA00519917_ERZ827469 | MGnify/ENA primary metagenome ERZ827469 (study PRJEB31778, sample SAMEA3449314) | human gut metagenome | biome: human gut; feature: human-associated habitat; material: faeces | place: United Kingdom | collected 2010/2012 ... | reverse complement strand
CCGGGAGTACATCCATCGGGATTCCGATTACCGCATCGTCCGCGACGAGCTCGATTCTTTCGTTGAGCTTGTTGAACTGCCCGACTACACCGCCGACTATTCCGAGGAGCGGGCTCTCTTGTGGTTCAAGATGTACCGGTCCTACCGCCTTTTCGACGAGCCGGGCTGCGGCGGGCAGTTCTTCACCACCGGCGTCAAGCTCTTCCGCCGTCGTGGCCGCTGGTACGCCTATCATTTTGTTTCGGTCGATATGTAAGGAGGTTCACATGGAAATCAATATCACATACAAAAGCCCGGAGCACGAGGCCGCGTTCCTGTCTGAGCTTCAGCGGATTCCGCACATCGTCAATCCAGAATCCGGGCGCGTCAATCCGTATTGGGGCGCGTCCCTGTACCTGCTCTCCGCGCTCACACGCTGGCCGGAGCTCCGCGTTGCCGTCATCGGCGAGGACTATGCCCTGACGCTGAATGCCGCTGGTTCCCGCAAGATCAGCTCCGTTACGATGGAGCTTCGCCTGACGGACACGTTCGGCGCGCCGGAGGTCACGTTTGAAAACGGCTACACCGGTACTTACACCTATGAAAAGAACGTTCTGAAGCTGCAGGCGACCTCCGCTTCTCCGAAGCTCGGCGCCATTGCGACCGTGAAGTTCCATGTCCCGAGTACAGTCGCGCGCGGCGCACTCCTGACCTACACGCTCGAAAAGGGCAGCTTTGCCGACAGCGGCACGACGCTGAGCTTTGCCCAGCCCGCGAAGAATGTCGGCGTGACGGCAGCCTATGAGTTGACGGCGGACATCATGACCGTAGGCGGCAACGGCAAACTCTATGTCACAACGACAGACGGCAAGGCCCCCGGCCGCGTGCAGATCTTCTCCGTCGTGGATGGCCAGGATGACGTGCTTCTCGGCACGACGAACGCCGCAGGCGTGCTCGTGACGAACCGCTTCTGCCAGACGGCCGGTGAGAAGTTCACCGTCTACGCCAAGGGTGAGGCAGGCCTTTCCTTCCGCTGCAGCGGCGTGACGAACGGCATCGGCAGCACAGAGGTCGCGCCGACAAACATCCGTCTGAACGCCGTGCAGGCTCCTGCGACGACCCAGAACATCAGCTGGTTCGCAGCGCCGGATTACACCGCGCGCAATGCCGTCGTGCAGTACACGACGGAGGAAGCCTACATTTCCGGAAACTACAGCTTTACCACCGTGCAGGGTACGAGCACGGTCCGCTCGTTCACGGACGGCTATCAGGCCTCGCTGGTCAACTCCGTCACACTGACGAGCCTGACGCCCGCAACGACCTATTCCTACCGCGTCGGTGACGGCGTGGAGGGCCACTGGTCCGATGTCCGCACATTCACCACGGCCGAGTCCGGCGGAGAGACGTCGTTCTTCGTCATGGGCGACACGCAGCTCAGCGGCAATGTCGAGGCTGATGCCGCCGATATCGAGGTCATACATCAGATCGCCGAGGCCATCGGCAACGCGAACACGGACTTCGGCATCCAGACGGGCGACTTCATTGACAACGCTGGCAGCCTGACCGCCTGGAACGAGATTCTGGACGTCTTCTCCGAAGATTTCCCCGCCTCCCCCATCGTTCAGGTCCTCGGCAACCACGAATACTACGGTGACCTGAGTGCCGGTCATGCGATGAATATCTTCGGCACGCCGGATGCGGACTACTACTCCGTGGCCAGCACGCCGAGATGGCGTTCAACCTGCCGGACGAGGATTTCTGCTCCGTGGAATACGGCAATGTCTACATCGCCGTGGTGAACTGCAATGCAGACCTGAACGCAGCGGCCGCCTGGCTGCAGGAGGATGCCGCGAAGACGACGTGCGAATGGAAGCTCCTGACAGTCCACCAGCCGCCATACTACACAAATCCCAAGGGCTCGAGCGCAGCCTATAACCGCATTCTCCCCGCCGCGATCGATGCCGCCGGGATCGACGTTGTCTTCTCCGGCCACGATCACGCCTATGCCCGCACCGAGCAGCTGATCGGCGGCGAAGTCGCCGAAAACGGCACGACCTATGTCATCTGCGGCGATATGGGCGAAAAGTCCCGCGACGTCAACTACGCCGCCGTGGATGATCCCGCTTTCCACTTTGCCAAGATCAGCCAGAGCTATCAGGCGCTCTACCTGCTCGTGAACACGACCCGCAGCGAGCTGACCGTGACGGCCTATGACCTGAACGGTTCCGTCGTGGACACGTTCACCGTCGAGCACGACAACGCCTGCCGCGACGGTCACTCCTTCGTCTTTGACCGCCTGCACAAGACCCTCATCTGCTCCGTCTGCGGCGAGACCGCACCTGCGAACTACACCGGCTGGGCCACGGACAAGACGAGCGGCAAGCAGATGTACTTCCTCGCCGGGGAATATAAGACCGGCTGGATGCTCATCGGCACGGCTGCTTATCACTTCGACCTCAAGAACGGCACGATGCACAAGACCACCATTCTCGAGGACGTTCCGACAACCTGCTCCGTGCAGGGCCACCTGAGCGTGAAGTGCGAATGCGGCGAGACCTATGAGACAAAGTACGACAAGCCCTCCGGCCACAGCTTCTCCAAGGTCGTGGCCGACGACGGCACGGTGTATTACCACTGCGACCGCTGCGGCAAGATCTCGACCATGGATATGCCGTTCGTGGATGTGGACGACACCGACTGGTTCGCCGAGGCCGTCTACTACTGCTATCAGAACAGCCTGCTGCGCGGCAGAAGCGAGATGAGCTTCGACCCGGACGCCGCGATGACGCGCGCCGAGCTCGTTACCGTCCTGTGGCGCATCGCCGGTTCCCCGAATTCCGACAACGTCGGCAAGACGCCGTTCACCGACGTTCCGGCCGGCTCGTGGTACACCGCAGCCGTGAACTGGTGCTCGGAGAACAAGATCGTCAACGGCATCGGCGACGGCCTGTTCGCCCCGGACGACCAGATCACGCGTGAGCAGATCGTCACGATCCTCTACCGCTTCGCAAAATTCCGCGGTCTCGATGTCGGCGACACGACTGACCTTGCCAAGAAATTCACCGACGCCGCCAGGGTCAGTGACTACGCGAAGGAGGCCCTGAGCTGGGCGGTCGCCGTCGGCATCATCAACGGCATGCCGGACAACACGATCGCTCCGCAGAACTCCGCTACGCGCGCCGAGGTCGCAACGATCATCATGCGCTACACAAAGCTCGTTTCCGGAACGGAAAACTGAACACAGCACAACGGAGAGGGCCTCGGCCCTCTCCGTTGTTTCTCGCAAAAGTCTGTTTGGCTTTTCTAGCCTTCCGCGCTGGAAATGTGCAGCGGTCTGTGCTATAATATTCCAGAATCCAATTTGAGAGGTATCCCACATGATCGACAAGGAAGTGGCGGAGCTCCGCCGCCGTTATCGCCAGGACCGGAGCAATATCACGAAAATCCACGGCTGCTATGTCAATGTCCACGGCGAGCTCGTCTCCGCCTTCACCCTTTCCATGGGCCTGCTTCCGGAGGGTGAGCAGGAAAAATATCTGGAGCTGCTGAAAAAAGGCATCTCCGGCCGAATGGGCAAAACCCTCTCCGACCTGAGCTTCTCGACGGCGCAGGTCGCGGACAGCGACGAGCACCGCCTGCTCATGCGGCTGCGCGACTCCGGACTGGAGGACGAGGAGGCCGTGCAGACCCTGTATGAAAAGATCGCAGGCTCTCTGCATCTGGCGGACAACTACCTGATCCTGCTGGCTGCGGACCGCTATGACGTGCCGTTCCGTTCCCGAGACGGCTTCCGGCAGGAAGAGGGCAGCGAGCAGCAGTTTTCCTATATACTCTGCAGCATCTGCCCTGTGAAGGAGACAAAGCCCGTCCTGCGCTATGACTCCGCAGAGGGGAAATTCCATGAGCGCGGCACGGACTGGGTCGCCGCCGCACCGGAAGTCGGCTTCCTGTTCCCTGCCTTTGACGACCGCGCGACGAACCTCTACGGCGCGCTGTATTATACGAAGAACACGGACAACAGCTATGAGGAGTTTGTCTCCGCCGTGTTCAATCTGCAGCCGCCCATGCCCGCGGGCACACAGCGCGAGACGTTCCGCGAGGTGCTGACGGATGCGCTGGAGGACGAATGCAGCGTGAACGTCGTCCAGAACGTCCATACCGCCCTGCGAGAGCTCGTTCTGACGCACAAGGAGACCCGCGCCGAGGAGCCGCTGGCCGTCACGCGGCAGGAGGTCGGTGCGGTGCTTGAGCACTGCGGCGTGTCCGAGCCGAAGATGGCCGCCTTCAATGTCAAATATGACGAGGCCTTCGGCGGCGGCAGTGAAGTCCCCCCGCAGAATCTGCTCGGCGCGGCCCAGCTGGAGTACCGCACGCCGGATGTCGTCATCCGCGTGAATCCGGACCGGCAGGACCTCGTGCAGACGCGTGTGCTCGGCGGCGCGAAGTACCTGCTCATCAATGTCGATGAGGGTATGGAGCTCAACGGCGTCAGCGTCCGCGTCCCGGAAGAACAGAAGGGCTGAAATGATTTCAGGAGCAGGCAAAAGCCTGCTCCCGGTTTTTTTCTATTGCTCCCAAACATCCGGCGCATCGCGCCGCAGCTCGATCAGGTTCGTATCGCCGCGCCGTTCCGCGCACATACTGGTCTCCAGATAGATCTCCTCCGCGCGCTCCAGCGCCAGCCGGAGACGGAGCGCGATGCAGGCCGCGCTGCTGCCCTGCTCCAGCCCCATCAGGGCATCGTCCACCGCTCCGCAGAGGATGGCATACATTTTTTGATAGTCCGCCATGGTTTTGCTCTCCCAAAAAGTCTATGGATAGCCTAATAGTAGCATGCATAGCCTATATTGTCCAGTGTTTTTCGTTATGCTAAAGGAAAAACTTGGAAGGCAGGCATCACCATGAACACTGTCACCGCTGTCCGCGACCGCATTCTGCAGCTGTGCGCAGAGCGCGGCATTTCCATCAACCGTCTCGCCTCGCTCAGCGCGCTGCCGCCCTCAAGCCTGAAGAACATTCTCTACGGCAAGAGCCAGAACCCGAAAATTCTGACGATCAAGCTGCTCTGCGACGGTCTCGGCATCACACTCGGTGAATTCTTCTCCACGCCGGAATTCGATGCGCTGGAGCAGGAGCTGCAATAACGTCTGCTTGTCGAAAAAGTCTCTTCGGACTTTCCCCCAAAGCCGCCCTTGTTTCGGGCGGCCGTCTGTGGTATGATAATTGGGATAAGTACCGCAACAGAAAGGACAACGCCTTTATGAAAAACGGATTTCTGTAGGTCTGCACGCTCTCCCCCGCACTGCGCGTGGCAGACTGCGCCTATAATACGCAGGAAACGATCGCCGCCATGCAGCAGGCCGCGCAGGACGGCGCGGCGCTTGCCGTTTTCCCGGAGCTTGGGCTCACCGGCTATACCTGCTCGGACCTGTTTCTGCAGCAGCCGCTGCTGGATGCCGCCGAGCAGGGCCTGCGGGACATTCTCCGCGCAAGCGAAACGCTCGAGCTCGTCGCCGTCGTTGGCTTGCCGGTCCGCGTGGACGGCGCACTCTATAACTGCGCCGCCGTGGTCTGCCATGGGGCGCTGCTCGGCCTTGTGCCGAAGACCCATCTGCCGAACTACGCAGAGTTCTATGAGCTGCGTCACTTCACCCCCGCACCTGCCGAAACGCGCAGCGTCACACTGTGCGGCACGTCCGTCCCCTTCGGCACGGACCTGCTGTTCCGCTGCCGCGAAATGCCGGACTTCTGCCTCGGTGTGGAGATCTGCGAGGACCTCTGGGCCCCGCTGCCGCCGAGCACCCGCCATGCGCTGGCCGGGGCAACGGTGCTTGCCAATCTCTCGGCAAGTGACGAAACCGTCGGCAAGGCGGAATACCGCCGCCAGCTCGTCGGCCAGCAATCCGCACGCTTGCTGAGCGCCTATCTCTATGCGGATGCCGGGCACGGCGAATCCACGACGGATATGGTCTTTGCCGCGCATGATCTCATCTGTGAAAACGGCGCGCTGCTGGCCGAGGCAAAGCCCGCCGACGGGCAGAAGCTGCGCCTTGCCATCGTGACCGGCGCCGAGGGCGGCTTTGCCGCCGAGGAAGCCGAAATGGCCGCAAAGGCCGGTGCCAGAACGGTGGGCCTTGGCCCCCGCATCCTGCGGTGCGAGACCGCCCCGCTGGCCGTGCTTGCTTCGGTAATGACCCTGACGGGGAATCTGGAATAACAAAAAAGCAGCTGCGTTGCAGCTGCTTTTTTGTTATTTTCAGGGTTTATGTCTCTGCTTCCAGCAGAGCTTTCTTCACATTCAAAAGGTTCTGCGGACTCACCGAGAAGCTGCGCAGGCCCAGCTGCAAATACTGCACCGTGTTGGCTTGGTTGCCCACCGCAAGGCCGCAGATGGTCACCGGCACATTGCGAACCTTTGCGGCATCCATCACCATGGTGATGAGCTTTTTCATGGCCTTGCTGGCCGGACGGTAGTAGTGCTCGGCGCTAGCAAGCTCCCGGTCTGCCGCGTGGGTATACTGGGTCAGGTCGTTGGTGCCGACCACAAGAAAATCGACCCCGTGCTCTACAAATTCCTCAGCGGTCAGGCAGGCAGCGGGTACGCTGAGCATCACGCCGAACTTTGTATCTTCGTTGAACGCCACGCCGCGCTCCCGCAAGTGTTCGCGGCAGCGCTCCACCACACGCATGGCTGCGTCCCAGTCCTCCACATTCGTCACCATGGGGAACATCACCCGCAGTGGGCCGCGGGCGGCGGCGCGCAGCAGCGCACAGAGCTGCGTCTCGAACTGGTGGGGCTGGCGCAGACTGTTGCGGATGCCCCGCAGGCCAAGCTTGGAAGACTGCAGGCCCTGATAGGCGTCGGAAATGGTGCGGTCTGAGCCAAAGTCGAAGGTGCGCACCGTTACCGGGCAGCCCTTGGCGGCGGCAAGACAGGAGCAGTAGAAGAAATACTGTTCCTGCTCATCGAGGATGCGGCCCGGCAGCATCATGTAGCCGGTGCGCAGCAGGCCCACGCCCTGTGCACCGGACTGCATGGCCGTGTCGATGTCCTCCGGCCCAAAGCAGTTGGCCAGCAGCTCAAAGGGCTGGCCGTCCTTTGTCCTGTTGGGCAGAGCATGCAGCTGCCCCATCTCTTCGTTCTCCCGCTGCAGCTCGCAGATGCGGGTCTCGGCCTGCTGGCGGGCGGCAGCGTCCGGGTCCAGCGTGCACTGGCCCCCGGTGGCGTCCAGAATCACGGTGCGGCCGTCGCAGTCGTCCAGAAAATCCCGGCCCACCTGCACGATGCCCGGGATATTCATTGCCCGGGCAATGATGGCCGCGTGGCTCTGGCCGCTGCCCTCGGCGGTGATGATGCCTAAAATCATGCCGGAGGGCACGCTGAACAGGTCGGTGGGCATCAGCCGCTCTGCCGCAAGGATCACCGGGTGGTCCAGCGCCAGCCACATACGGGGGCGGTTGGTGATGATGTTGATGACCCGGCGGCTTGCGTCGAGGATATCCACACTGCGCAGCTGCATGTAGGGGTTATCCTTCATGTTGGCCAGCTGGTCGGCGTAGCGCTGGCCCACCTGATTCATAGCCGCTGCCGCACCAATGCCTGCATTGATGCAGAAGCGCACCTCGTTCATCATGCCCTCATCGTCCAGCATCATGCTCTGGAACTGGAAGATGGCCTGCTCGCTGGGCGCAGCGCGGTCTGCCATGGATTCCAGCTCGTCCTGCGCCGTGCGGATGGCATCGGTGAGCAGCTGCAGCTCCCGGGACGGTTTAAAGGGGCCCACGGTCGTGGTCTCCACATGGTGCTCCAGACGGCTCACCTGCCCCAGCACAAGGCCGGGAGAAGCGCAGGAACCTTTATACACTTTCATGTTCGGTCACCTCCGGCAAAAGCTCGGCTTCCGGCGTGGTCAGGGTGCGCCAGACCAGCGCCTGCAAAAAGGTATTGGGCAGCAGCGCGGCCAGTGCGGCCCGCGCCGCATCGGCACTGCCCTCAAACAGCGGTGCAAAGCTCTGCATCCGTGCCTGATCGCACTTTGCAAGGAATGCATCGCACAAAGTATGGGTGGTGTAGTAATGGGCCGGGTCCACACCGGCATCTTCCGCGGCGGCTTCCAGCGGGGCAAGGTCAGCATCCTTCATCTTGGCCAGCAGCAGGGCCGCATCCGCTGTCAGGGTGACCGGGTATTTCTCCCGCACGGCCTTTTGCACCCGCTCAAATTTTGCGTGGAACGCAGCAGCGTCCGCGCAGCTCTGGGCATCACAGGAGACAGCATAGGCACACCCCCGCAGATATCCCATAGCGCGGCGGGTATCATAGTAGCCCAGCTCGATGTTGCGGCGGGCGGTGTCGGGGTCAAAGTGCAGGATATCGCCCAGCTCCCAGTAGCTGCGCACCATCACGGTGGGCAGGCCGGTGAGGTTGGGGCGGGTGATGCCCACGCCTTCCAGATCGACGCACACCAGTTCATCCGCGCCCATGCGTTTGGCAAGACCGGTGGGCATGTTGTCGCTGTAGCCGCCATCCAGAAACTTGACCCCGTCGATCTCCCGCGCACGCAGCGCCGGGAAGCAGGCAGCGGAGGCCATCAGGTAGTCCTTGACCTTTCCTGCCGGGATCTCGTCCAGCGTCAGCTCCCGGGGCTTTAAGCCCCGCTGCTCCACCGTGACAAGGCCGAAGCGGATGGGAGCCGCGCGCAGGGCATCCTCGTCCAGAACCCGCTCCACGATCTCTTCCAGCGGGGTCACATCCATGCCGCCGGCTTTCACCACGCTGCGCAGGAACTGGTGCAGGGCCGAAAGGTCGGCATCCTCTTCCGGCAGCTCCATCACATCCTTGCTGCGGATGGCCAGCCACATATCGCGGGCCGTCTCGTACTGGTCCAGCACGAACATGGCACCGTTCAGGCTGCCAACGCTGGTGCCGGTAATGATCTGCGGGTGCCAGTCCAGCTCCATCAGCGCGCGCCACACACCCACCTGATAGCTGCCCCTGGCTCCGCCGCCCGCCAGCACCAGAGCTTTGCACGGAGCACTGCGTTCATCCATTGCATCCGCCTCCTTTGATCGTTTCCGGTTTTGTTCAGATTATAGCATATTTCCAGAGAAATTTCTTCCGTTTTTTGTAAATTGATGCCTTTCTCCCGGCAAAGAAACATGGTATACTTGTCAGGATTTCAAAAGGAGGCATTCTAATGCACTGCAAGCAATGGATCTTTGATATGGACGGCACCCTGACCGACAGCATGACCGTGGTGTGGGAGGGTGCCCCCGACGCACTGCTGCGCCGCTATGGCCGCACCCCGCGGGGGGATCTGCGTGCCACACTGCTGAACATGGGAATGCAGGAGGGCGCACAGTATCTGATCCGGGAGTACGGCCTGCCGCTGACCGAGGAAAGCTATTTTTCCGTGATGCGCGAGGTGATCGCCGAATTGTACGAGACCGTGGAGCTGAAACCCGGCGTGCGCACGATGCTGGCAAAGCTGCAGGCCGAGGGCGCACGCATGTGCATCTGCTCCAACACCTGGGCCGAACAGTGCCGCACCGTGCTTACCCGGCTGGGCATCGCGCAGTATTTCTCCTTCATCGTGGAAGCGCAGGGCGTGCTGCACAAAAGCCGCCCGGAGGTGTTCTTTGAGTGCATGAGCCGTCTGGGCGGTGCAGACCCCGCCGCCTGCGCCGTGTGCGAGGATGCCGTATACGCCGCCGCCACCGCCCACAAGGCCGGGTATTACGTCATTGGCATCGCAGACCGCACCTCTGCCGCCGACGAGCCGGAGATGCGCCGCATCTGCAGCCAGTTCGTGCCCCGGTGGGATGCACTGGACTGGACACGTGTGTAAGAAAAAAGGGCCGCAGCGTGCGGTTCTTTTCTTTATCTGATCCTTCTTTGCTCTTGCATTTTGTGCGCAAGAAGAGTATGATATTATAAATAGGACTGCCCCAAGGGGGAAGTGTCCTCATTTGTAAGAATACACTCTGTGATTTTTAATATAAAGGTATAATATCCGTAAAGAGGAGACCTTCCGTCATGAACAACCCACTCGTCAGCATTATCGTGCCTGTGTACAACGTGCAGAATAGTGTTGCCCGCTGTCTGGAGAGCATTTGTGCCCAGACATGGAAGGATATCGAGGTCATTCTGGTCAACGACGGGTCCCGGGACGAAAGCTTTTCCATCTGTGAGCAATTCCGTGAAAAGGACCCCCGCATCGTTCTGGTGGACAAATCCAATTCCGGTGTGTCGGAGACCCGCAACTGCGGCATGTCCCTTGCAAGGGGCAAGTATGTGCAGTTTGTGGACAGCGACGATTATCTCGACCCTGATTTTACCGAGCGGCTGGTGACTGCCGCCGAAGCGAACAACGCCGATCTGGTCATTGCACCTTACTGGATGGTGATTCCCGCCAACTCTTCCAAGGCCACGCAGGCACTGGAAAACCTGCAGGAGAACCTTGGCATCGATGCCGAGAAAAAGCCTGATGATATCCGTGAATACGGCTTCCTGCCCGAGGGCATCTACGACCGCGATACCTTTGCCCTGCGCCTGATGGAGAAGCCCGCATCCTTCTTCTACAGCGTGCTGTGGAACAAGCTCTACCGCCGGGATATTCTGGCAGACCATCATCTTCAGTTCACCAGCGAGGTGCGCTGGGCCGAAGATCTGGTTTTCAACCTGGAATACATTTTGTACGCCAATGTTTTCGTATCCATTTCCAAAGCGGGCTACCACTATGTGCAGAACCCCCAGAGCATCTGCCACACCCAGATCAATCTGGCTTCCATCGTGCAGAACAAACTGCAGGTGTTCCGCTATTACAAGGAGCTGTACACAAAGCTGGGCCTGTACGATCAGGTGCAGCCGCAGCTGTATAAATTCCTGACCGCGTTCTCCGAGAACGCCTATCCCTCCGGTTCTCCCCAGAAGATCATCATGGACATGGCCAACCGCTGGGGCTTTGGTGTTCTGGATGCTTCCGACAAGGAAAAGAAACACAAAACCGAACCCGATGCCTGATCTCCGGGCACGAAAAAAGAGCCGTGAAAGCGGCTCTTTTTTGTTTACCATTTTACCGGTCGATCCAGCTGCGGAAGGCTTCGCGCACTGCACCCTCCCGTCCGCGCGGGATGGGGATGCGCGCACCGCTGCACATCTGCAGCTCGCCCGCCGTCAGCAGCTGTGCCGCCGCCAGATTGACCACATAGGAGCGGTGCGGCTGCAAAAAACGCCCGTCTTCCAGCAGCGGCTTTGCTACCTCGGCAAAGGACACCCGCAGCGAAAGGGACACCACATCCTCGCCGCTGAGCAGATGGAAGTGCACCACATGGTGGGTGCACTCCAGATATTCGATCTGCGCATAGGCCAGCGCCCGCAGGCCTTCGGCGGTGGCAACGGTCATTGCCGGGCCGTACTCCGGCTCGGTGGCGCGGGCAAGCAGGGCCGAAAGCTCCTGCTGGTGCACCGGCAGAAGCAGATACTGCATGGCATCCACCCGGAAAGCGCTGTAGGCGTGGGCCGGTGTGCGGGCCGCAAAGGCCAGCGGAGCCCTGCGGCCCCGGCGGCGCAGCTCCGCAGCCGCCGAAAGCCCTGCCGGGGCCGCTACAGCGCCCAGCTCGATGAGATACAGGTCAAACCGTTCTCCCTCGGTGTCCCGGCGCAGCAGCGCAGCTGCATCCGGCAGCTGCTGCACGATGCACGCATCCTGCCGCCGGGCAAAATATTCCATGCACTGGCGTTCCAGCCCGCTGCGCAAGGCCGCGTCCGGGCTGCATACCGCAATGTGAAATACCATCTCACATTCTCCTTTCCGCCAGCCGCCCGCCTTGATTTTTGCGCAGGGCTGGAGTATGATAAATAAAACTTTGCTGCATCGAAAAAAGAAAAAACGGAGGGACCCGCCATGCCGCAGCCGCTTGTCAGCGTTATTGTGCCCGCCTATAACGCGGCGGGCTTCATCTCCCGCTGTGTGGAGAGCATCACATCCCAGAGCTACCCGGAGCTTGAGATCCTTCTACTGAACGACGGCTCCACCGACGACACCCTTGCTGTCTGCCGGAAGCTTGCTGCCGCCGACAGCCGCATCCGTGTGGTGGACAAGCCCAACACCGGCGCAGCAGACACCCGCAGCTGCGGCCTTGCCCTTGCCCACGGCGAATACATCCAGTTTGCGGACAGCGACGATCACCTGCTGCCGGGCTGCACCGCAAACCTGGTGGCTGCTATGCAGCGCAGCCATGCCGACCTTGTGCTGGCTCCCTACCGGATGATGGTGCCCCGCAAGGATGGCGGCTATGACACCCGGGAGTACAGCCTGCTGCCCGCCGGGGTGTACAACAAGGTGGATTACCTGTGGCAGCTCACCGGCAATGCCGCTGCCTTTTACTACGGCGTGCTCTGGAACAAGCTCTACCGCCGGGATCTCATCCAGATGGCGCACATCCGGTTCGAGCATGTGGTATACGCCGAGGACCAGCTGTTCAACACCCGGTATCTGCAGGTGGCACAGCGGTTTGCCGCCATCGACGAAGCCGCCTACTGCTACATCCAGAACCCGCAGAGCGTATGCCATACGCAGGTGAGCGCGGCGGACATGCTGCGCCACCGCAGCCGGATGTACCACACCTACAAGGAAATGTGCATCCAGCTGGGCGTGTACGATAAATTCCGCCTGCGGCTGCACGGCATCTATCTGAGCCTGTTTGAAAGCCCTCTGCCCAACGGCCCGGTGCAGAAGCTTTCCGACGCATTTGCCCGCACCCACAGCCGCATCTGAGAAAAGGAGAACCTATGGAATTTCCCCTTGTAAGCATCATCGTGCCCATGTACAACACTGCCGGGTGCATTGCCCGCTGTGTCAAAAGCATTTGCGCCCAGACTTATAAAAGCATTGAGATCCTGCTGCTGAACGATGGCTCCACCGACGACACCCTTGCCGTCTGCCGCGCCCTTGCCGCCAGCGACCACCGCATTGCACTGGTGGATAAAACCAACACTGGCGCAGCGGATACCCGCAATCAGGGCATTGCGCTGGCCCACGGCAAATACATCCAGTTTGTGGACAGCGACGACTGGCTGGCCCCCGATTTTACGGAAAAGCTGGTCTCCGCCGCCGAGGCCCACACCGCCGATCTTGTGATCGCGCCCTTCTGGATGGTGTACCCGGAAAACTATGTGGAGCACATCCGCCCATGGGAAAAGGCGCTGCAGCATGTGCTCCAGCGCAATCCGCCCCGCACCCAAGCCTATGGCTATCTGCCTGCCGGGGTATACACCGGACAGGAGTACGCAAAGCATCTGATCCAGAAGCCGAACACCTTCTACTATGGCAGTCCCTGCAACAAGCTCTACCGCCGTGACCTCCTGCGGAAGCACAGCCTCCATTTCCGCAAAGAATTGTTTGCGGAGGATCAGCTGTTCAACACCGAATATCTGCGCTATGTGCGCACCGCCGTTTCCATCCCGGACATCGGCTATTACTACCTGCAGAACAGCCAGAGCGTCTCCCACTCCAGAGTGACCACCGCCGACATCCTTTCGCTGCGGCGGCGGGTGATGCTCCTGTACCGGGACATCTACACCGAACTTGGCATCTACCCGGAAACGCGGGCGGCCATCCTGCGTTCGCCCTTTGGCGAAAACGAGTTCACTCTTCCGCCGCTGGACACCCCACAGACGCACTGCTGCAAGCTGTGACCCTATAAAAAGCACCCGGCTGCCGCCGAGAGCCGCTCTGGCTCCTGCACGGCTCCGGGTGTTTTTTGCGCTTTCTCAGCAGCCGATGGCGGCACACTTCTCCGCCAGCCAGCTGCGCTCTTCGTCGTTCAGGTGCGGTGCCAGCTTTGCAAACACCTGACGGTGGTAATCGTTCAGCCATGCGATCTCGTCCTTATCCAGCACACCGGGCAGGATGGGAGAGGTGGCAATGGGCACAAAGGTCAGCGGCTCAAAGCCCAGAAAAGTGCCGTACTGGTTATCGGCCTTGTGCACGCACACCAGCTCGTTCTCGATGCGGATGCCCACGAGGTCGGTCTCGTAAACGCCCGGCTCGTCGGTAACCACCATACCCGGGCGCATAAGCACGGAGTTGGTGCCGCGCAGGCTGTGGGGGCCCTCGTGCACGTTGCCCACAAAGCTGACGCTGTGACCGGTGCCGCAGCGGTAGTTGATGAGGTGCCGCCACAGCGGTTCCCGGGCAATGGTGTCGATCATCTTACACTCGCAGTAATCCAGCCAGACGGCCTTGGCAAGGTCGATGTGGCTCTGCAGAGTCCATGTGTAGAAGCGCTTTTCGTCCTCGGTCAGCGGGCCAAGCGGGTAGGTGCGGGTGATGTCGGTGGTGCCGTCCATGTAGGTGGCACCGCTGTCCACCAGCAGAAAGCCCTTCTTTTCCAGCACAGCGTGATCTTTCGGGGTGGCGTGGTAGTGCATCATGGCTGCGTTGCCGCCGTAGGCCGCAATGGTGCCAAAGCTTTCCACAAGGAATTTATCGTCCGCACTGCGGTACTTGTGCAGAATTTCATCCACCGTCAGCTCGGTCAGGGTCTCACCGGCAGCAAGGCGGCTTTCCAGCTCGATCTGGAACCGCACCATGGCCACAGCGTCCCGGATATGGGCCTGCTTTGTGTGGGCAAGCTCCGTTTCGTTCTTCACGCCCTTCATCATCAGCAGCGGGTCGGTGCCGTCCTTCACGGTGAGGGCAGGGTTCTGCTCCAGCACCTGATACACGGCGTAGTTCACCGTGGAGCACTCGGCCAGCACGGTCTGGGGTTCCGTCTCAGCAGCGAGGAACTTCAGCACATCGTCGTACTCCGCCAGCGTGATGCCGTTGGCTTCCAGCTCTGCCTTTGTCTCCGGGGTGACGCGGGCTGTGTTGATGAAGAGTACCGCGCGGCTGGGGGTCACATAGCAGTAGGCCATGGCATAGGGAGTGCACTCAATGTCCATGGCGCGCAGGTTCAAAAGCCATGCCAGATTATCCAGCTTGCCCACAAACTGAGCGGTGCAGCCCAGCTCCTTGAGCTTGCTGCGCAGCTGATCCAGCTTTTCCGCCGGGGAGAAGCCCGCATATTCCTTCGGCAGGATCCACGCTGGGGTATCCGGCAGGGCAGGGCGGCCCTCCGTCCACAGCTCGTCCTCAAGGTTCAGGGTCTTGATGGAAGCGCCCTTCTTTTCCAGTGCCTTTTTCAGGTCGTTCACGAGGGCCGTGCTGGCGGTCAGGCCGCACAGGCCCAGTGCTTCGCCCTCATTCAGGGCATTTGCGCAGTATTCCTCCACGGTGGGCACGCCGGGTTCCCCCATGCGCTGCAGCTTGATCTCGGTACCCGCAATTTCCTTCTCGGCCTGCACAAAATAACGGCCGTCGGCCCACAGGGCGCTCTCGGTGCGGGTGACCACGAAATTGGAGTTCTCTCCGTGGAACCCGGAGAACCAGGTCAGGCTGGTGTAATGGCAGGGCAGGTATTCGCTGGCGTGGGGATCACCCACAGGGATCAGATAAACGGCCACGCCGTTTGCAGCCATGGCGGCACGCAGAGCGGCAAGGCGCTCTGGAACGGTATTCATGCTCATATGATTTGCTTCCTTTTCTCTCACCGGAAAGCCCGGCAGCGGTGCATTTCTGTTTGGCCTTATTGTATCATTCCGGGAAAAAGATTGCAATGCAGGGGCAGGACGGTTTGGAATGACCTCCGCTTGCGCTCTGGCCATGTTCAGCGGAAAAATATTTTTATATTTGTGGTTCAGAAACGCCTGCGGGCGTTTCTGAACCACTTTTTCACCAGAGGGGTTTGCAGTTTCCGGCGTAAGCGCCAAGTTTGCGGGCACGCCAGAGGCTCCCTCCCCGAGGGAGCTGGCAAAACCGTCAGGTTTTGACTGAGGGAGTTCGTTCCCCCTTGCACCAAAGCCCCCGGGTGCTATATAATAAGGAAAAACACAAAGGAGGGGCTATACCATGCCGGAATACCGCGTGCTGCGCATTGACGAGCAGCTGTACGGCTGCGAGGAGCTGCCCGCCGGGCAGCCGGTGCTGTGCGATGTCACGCTGGCCGATCCCGCCGGGGAGCGGCGCACCCTGCCCTACCCGGACAAAGAGCTCACCCGCCTAGGCATCGACGAGGGCAGCATGGTCGTCCTGACCGCAGACGGCACACTGAAAAAAGCATAAAATGCAGGAGGAACTTATGAAAAAGATCAAAACCTCGGCCCTGATCGGTCTGGGCGCACTGGGCATCCTGTTCGGCCGCAAAATGCCCGGCGTGCAGGTCATTGCCGATGAGAACCGCATTGCCCGCTACTCTGCCGAACCGGTCGTCTGCAACGGCGAAGCGTGCAGCTTCCGTTACGTCACCCCTGCCGAGGGCAAACCGGTAGACCTGCTTCTGGTGGCCGTCAAGGCTACGGTGCTGGAACAGGCCATTCAGGACATTGCAAAGTTCGTAGGGCCGGACACCGTGATCCTCAGCGTGCTGAACGGCATCACCAGCGAGGAGCACATTGACGCAGCCTATCCCGGCCACACCCTGTGGAGCGTTGCCATCGGCATGGACGCCACCCGCACCGGGCGCACGCTGGTGTTCAATCAGGCGGGCAAGATCCAGTTCGGTGAGCGCAGCGGCGAAATGACCGACCGCGTGCAGGCCGTGGCTGACTATCTGGACGAGTGCGGCATTGCCAACGAGCCCTGTGGGGATATCCTTTACAAGCAGTGGAACAAGCTGATGGTGAATGACGGCCTGAATCAGGCCGCAGCCGCCTTTGACCAGCCCTACGGCGGCCTGCGCCAGCCCGGCGAAGCACAGGACATGATGCGCGCGGCCATGCAGGAGGTCATCCGGCTGGCGAACCTTGAGGGCGTGCCCCTGCCGCCGGACAACGATGTGAGGTTCATCGATGCCATGATGCCCACCTTTAACCCCGAGGGCATGCCCAGCATGCGGCAGGATGTGCTGGCAAAGCGCCCCACCGAGGTGGAGGAGTTTGCCGGTGTGGTGCGCCAGCGGGCCAAGAAGTACGGGATGCCCACCCCTGCCAACGACTTTTTCTACACCCGCATCCGCGAGATCGAGGCGGGATACGACCAGTAAGGAGCCACCCATGCATACGCTTTATTTCACCCGCCACGGAGAGACCGTCTGGAACGTTGAAAACAAGATCTGCGGCATGACCGACAGCCCCCTCACCGAGCGGGGCCGCCAGCAGGCCCGGAAGCTGGGCGAAGCCGTCAAAGCCAGCGGGGTGCACATCGATGAGATCCTGTACTCTCCCCTGTCCCGCGCCGCCGACACCGCCATGACCATTGCCGAGGCCACCGGCCTGCCCGCCCGGTGTGAGCCGCGCCTGCGGGAGCAGTGCTTTGGCAAATACGAGGGCACGCCCCGCAACGGCGGCGAGTTCCGCGTTTCCAAGACCCACTTCGCCGACCGTTACGACGGCGGCGAGAGCATGATGCAGCTGGCCCAGCGCATCTATAACCTGCTGGACGAGCTGAAGGCCGACACCGGCAAGACCTATCTACTGGTAGCCCATAACGGCATCGCCCGGGTGGTGCAGTCCTATTTCTACGATATGACCAACGAGGAATACGCAGCTGCGGGCATCAGAAACTGCGAACTGGTGGAATACCATTTTGAATAAAGTTTCTTCAAAATCTTGCACGGCCTCGCCCTCTCCGTCACGCCTTGCGGCGTGCCACCTCTCCCAAAGTGAGAGGCTTTGGCATTACGGTCAACTTTCTGGTTCTGCCAAGGGCTCTCCCTTTGGGAGAGCTGTCGAACAAATGTGAGACTGAGAGGGCGAGCCCGTTAACAAAAAAGAATCTGCAACTGTCAGCCTGAACTTCGGGCATCACAATTGCAGATTCTTTCTTTTTATGTCTTATCCTTTATACAGCCCAAACAGCTTGAGCAGCTTCTGCCAGAAGGTCAGGGTCACAGCCGCCGGTTCCGGCTGGGCAGCCGGGGCTGGGGCCGTGATGGCAGTGGTCTGCAACGCAAACTGCACCGCGCCCACCTCGGTGTTCTCTGCCGAGGTGAAGCTCTGCACCTCCCCGCCGCCGGAAAGACTGTTCAGCAGGCCGTCCAGCTGGGCACCCATGTCGATGCCGGAAACGCTGCTGCGCAGCTCGCCGGTGCCGCCGGTCAGCTGCGATGCACCCTCCGCCAGCTGCGCAACGCCCGCCTTCAGCTGGGCCACGCCGTCGGTGTAGGCGTTCAGGCCGTTGTCCAGCTGGACGTACTGGGCGGCAAGCTGGTTCACGCCGTCGGTGAGCACCGAGAGATTGCCCAGCATCCCAGTAAGCACCCCGGCCAGCTGACGCACCCCGGCATCAAACTCGCCGTAGCTGCCGTTCAGGGTGCTGCTGCCCTCGTGCAGCTGGGCAATGCCGCCGTTCACGGTGTCGAGATAGGTCTGCATGGCATCGATGTTGGCCGTAGACCCCTGCAAAAGCAGGATCACATCCTTGAGCTGCGGCATCATCCACACCATGCCCTGCAGCTGCTCAATAGCCTTGGCATTGCCATCCTTTACCACGTCAAGGTCAAGGCCGTTCTCTTTCAGGATGGCCTTGTAGGCTTCAAAGCTCACCTGCTGCTCCAGCTGTGCCGCGCCCTCATCCAGCCGGGCAATGCCGTCCCGGATCTGGGTGGAGGCATCCAGCAGGGTGTTCAGCTCGTCGGTGGAGGCCGAGATGCCGTTCAGCGCGGTCTGCATCTGGGTGAGGGCGGCACGCACCCGGGCTGAGCCGCCGGTCAAGGCACCGGAATTGCCGTTCAGGGTGTCGATGCCCGCCTGCACCTGCGCAATGCCGTCTGCCAGCGCGTTGGCACCATCGTCCAGCTGTACGGAACCGCTCTGCAGCTGTTCCAGCATCCCGGTCAGGTCCATATCCCCGAGGTCGAGGTTCAGGTTCAGCCGCACGCCGTTCAGGGAAACGGCATCCATGGCAAAGTCCGTCACATCGGCGGTGACGGTCACGTCGCTGTCCGCGCCCGGCAGCAGGATGTAGGAAAGCTGCTTTTTGCTGCCCACATTCGCCACCGTAGCGCCCGGCGCGCTGATGTTCCGGGCAAGGCCGGTGTCCAGGCTCATGGTCACCTGCAGCGCGTAGTCGTCAAAAAAGCTGCCGGTGCAGTCCGGGTTGCGGCTCACCTGCAGCCGGATGGAAAGGGCACCGCTTTTGCCGCTCAGCTCGTCGGGGCGGATTTCTGCCCCGTCCAGCGTATAGGTCAGCTTTACCACCCATGGCAGGGCCGTGGCGGCATCCATGGTGCCCTCATAATAGAGCTTGCCGTCCTCGGTTACATGCACCGTGACCGTATCGCCGCTCTGCTCCACGGCATCGCTCGTGGTCATGTTGCGCACGGCAGTGTAGCTGCCGTGGTCCGCAACGGTGTCCCCCGCCTGCACGGAAAAGCTGTTCACGGCGTACACGCCGGTCACAGCACCGGAGGCCGTCAGGTTTGCATAAATGACCTCTTCCTTGGCAGCGGAGGCTGCTGCAAAGGCCGGCAGACTGCTGCCCGCCAGCAGGCAGACTGCCAGCGCCAGCGCCGACACCCGGCGCACAAATCGATGTTTCATCTCGGTCAAGCCTCCTTCGGCTGTCTTTTCTTTTTTATAATGAGCGGGTCGGCCAGATACAAAAAGCCCGGCAGTGCCGAAAGCACGATGACCAGTGACACCAGACTGCCCACGCCCAGAAAATTGCCCAGCTGGCCCAGCAGCTGGTTTGTGGAAATGGCTCCCATCAGGAAGCCCACCACCGCCATGGCGCTGCCAGTGGTGCTGACCGAGGTGGTCACAGCGGACACCGTGGCCGCAACGGCTTCTTTGCGGCCCAGCGTCTCGCGGAACTCCTGATAGCGGTCGGAGAAGAGGATGGCGTAATCCACCGTAGCACCCAGCTGCACCGAGCTGATGATGAGATAGGCAATGTAGAACACGTACTGGCCCCGGAAGTACGGGATGGCCAGATTGATCCAGATGGCGGTCTCGATGCTGAGCACCAGAATGATAGGCAAAAGCAGCTGGCGCTTCATGAGGAGCAGGATCAGGAATACTGCGCCGATGGCCAGCAGGTTCACCTTGACCATGTCGGCCGTGATGGTGTCCATCAGGTCATAGGTGCTCACGCCCTGACCGGCCAGATAATAATTGTCCGGGTAATATTGCTGCACCGTGGCGCGCACCCGCTCCACCAGCGCAAAGGCCCCATCGCCCTCGGTGTCGGCATCCACCGTAAGTACCATGCGGGTGTAGCCGCCGGAGACCAGCAGCCCCAGCGTATCCCCGGGCACGAACTCCGGCGGAATGGACGCGCCTGCGTTGTCCACATAGGAAAGGATGCCGGTCACCTCCGGGATGGCGTGCAGTGCATCCGAAAGCTTTTGCTGCGTGGCGGTGTCGCCCTCCGGCACCAGTACAACGTAGGTGTCGCTGCGGCCAAAGGTCTCCTCGATGGCGGCGGTGTCCGCACCCAGACGGGTGTTCTCGCCAAACATGTGGGCGGCACCGTAGTAATACTGGTTCGAGTTGGAGGCCAGATAGCTGGGCACCATCAGAATGACCAGCACCAGCGCCATGGGCAGCATGATGCGGGCCACAAAGCGGCCAAACTTGTCAAAGCTGGGCAGCAGTGGCCTGTGGTAGGTCTTATCCATCCATTGATACGCTGCCAGCGTGAGCGCGGGCATAAAGGTGAACACGGTGACAAGGCTCAGCACCACGCCCTTTGCCAGCGCAAGGCCCA
>ERZ827469.1490-NODE-1490-length-20756-cov-3.406599_pt1 | contig 20756 bp, 20 predicted proteins | sample MGYA00519917_ERZ827469 | MGnify/ENA primary metagenome ERZ827469 (study PRJEB31778, sample SAMEA3449314) | human gut metagenome | biome: human gut; feature: human-associated habitat; material: faeces | place: United Kingdom | collected 2010/2012 ... | reverse complement strand
CCGGAACAGCGAACCGTTACAGCTGGGGAACGAGGTGGACCAGTATTTTAGATGAAAAGATGCAGTTTTACGGCTATCGGGTCGCAGAGGAAGGACTGTGCGGCAGAACGACTATGTTTGCAGATGCTTACCGTCCCGGAAGAAGTGGGATCGATATGCTGCCGGCCATCCTGGAGACGCACCGCCCGCTGGAACTGGTGGTTCTTATGCTCGGGACAAACGACTGCAAGACGGTGTACGATGCATCGGCGGAGGTAATCGGAAGAGGCGTGGAGCGGCTGCTCGACCAGATCAGAAGCAGTGCCCCGGACAGTAAGGTGCTTTTGATGTCGCCGATCGCACTCGGGGAAGGGGTTGGCGAGGAAGGGTACGATCCTGAATTTGATGAGCACTCCGTTGCGGTGTCAAAGCGGCTGCCGGAGGTTTACCGGCGGATCGCGCATGAGCGGGGCATCTCGTTTCTGCCGGCATCCGCATATGCAAAGCCAAGTGAGGAAGACAGAGAGCACATGAATGAGGAAGGGCATGCCGCGCTGGCGGAGGCAGTGTATGCAAAGTTAAAGGAAATGCTCGCCGGAGAGAAAGAGAACGCACAGATCCCGGCATAGACGAATCCGGCAGGGAGAGAGGACAAAAACGGAATCTTACGGCAGTGTGCCTGACAGGATAAAAAGAGACGAAAGAAAACGCGCAGCGGGAATGGAAGGATGATGGCTGCTGAACCGCCCGGGAGCAGACGGCATAAGATAACAGCAGAAGACGCTGCTGCGCGGAGAAGGAGCGAAAGGAGTATGCCGGCTGAACCGCACGGGATCCGGCGGCATAAGATAACAGCAGGATACGCTGCGGCGCGGAGGAAGAGACATGGCAGAGAAAAATCTGGATTTTGACACGGTCATTGACCGGACACATACCAATTCACTCAAATATGATTTTGCAGTACAGCGGGGAAAGCCGAAGGATGTGCTGCCGCTTTGGGTTGCAGACATGGATTTTCAGGTCTCTTCCTATATACAGGAGGCACTCGCGGGCAGCGTGGCGCACGGCATTTTCGGCTACAGCGAGGCGGCCGGCAGCTACTTTGAGGCGGTTGCGGGCTGGATGGGACGGCATTACGGATGGAACGTGGAGGAACCCTGGCTGGTCAAGACGCCGGGGATTGTTTTTGCGCTGGCGCAGGCGGTGCGGGCGTTCACGGAGCCGGGCGACGCGGTGCTGCTGCAGCAGCCGGTCTACTATCCGTTTTCGCAGGTGATCCGCGATAACGGCAGGAAGATTGTGGATAATACGCTTGTGCAGGGAGAGGACGGAAGATACCGGATCGATTTTGCGGATTTTGAAGAAAAAATACGCAGCTGTAAGGTAAAGCTCTTTTTTCTCTGCAACCCGCACAATCCGGTGGGACGCGTGTGGACAAGGGAGGAGCTCCTGCGGCTGGGCGACATCTGTGAAAAATACGGAGTGATTGTGGTCAGCGATGAAATCCACGCGGATTTCGTCTTTGAGGGATCGCATCAGGTACTGGCGGGTCTCAAAGAAAGCTACCGGAAATTTGTGGTGACCTGCACGGCGCCGAGCAAGACATTTAACCTTGCGGGACTTCAGGTCTCCAACATTTTTATCCCTGATGATGCGCTGCGGCGGAAGTTCGAGCAGGCGGTCGCGGCGTCCGGCTACAGCCAGCTTAACACCATGGGGCTTGTGGCTTGTGAGGCGGCGTACCGGTATGGAGAGGAGTGGTACGACGCGGTGAAGGCATATATCCGTGAAAATCTTACCTATGCGCAGCATTTTCTGGAAGAACAGATTCCGCAGGTAAAGGCAGTGAAGCCGGAGGGAACGTACCTGCTGTGGGTGGATTTCCGCAGCCTGGGGCTCTCAAGGAAGGAGCTGGAGGAGCTGATTGTAAAAAAAGCCGGACTGTGGCTGGATTCCGGAGACATCTTCGGCGCGGCGGGAAGAGGCTTTGAGCGGATCAATGTGGCATGTCCGCGCAGCGTGCTGACGGAGGCGCTGGAGCGGCTCGCGCGTGTAGTGCGGGAAAAAGAACCGATCGTGTGCAAATAGGAACCACTTATGAAAAATGGGGTGCAAAGGCACCTCATTTTTGTTATGTTAAATACAGTTCTTGAGGACACGAAAACATGCCGGCAGAGGAAGACATTTCGGAGAGGAGGAGCATGTGAAAATCAATATTGAACTGGACAATGCACTGGAGGAGACCGAGGTACTGATCCGGGCAGCGAAAATGACCGAGGAAGTCAACGGAATCCTAAAAAAACTGGAGGAGCCGTCGATGCAGATGATTTCCGGTTTTGCGGGAGATACACTGGAGATACTGGAGCAGGCGGATATTATCCGCATATACGCGGCAAAAGGAAAAGTCTATGCGGTGACGGCAAAGGGCGAATATCTGCTTCGGATGCGGCTTTACGAGGCGGAGGAACGGCTGGATCAGACGCGTTTCGTACGGATCTCAAATTCGGAGATCATCAATCTGAAAATGGCAAAACGGTTTGATCTGAGTTTTTCGGGTACGATCTGCGTGAACCTCGCGGGAGGGCAGACGGCTTACGTCTCGCGCAGATATGTGGCAAAGATCAAGCGGCTGTTGGGAATATGAGAAAGGGAACGGTGAGAGATATGAAAAAGAAAGTGTTACAGAGAGGATTGTTCGGAATTCCAACCGGGATTGCGATCGGCTATGTGATCACGGTCATGATGTCGGCATTCTGGGGCGACGGCAGCTACTATCCGTGTGTGCCTGCGTTTGTGGACGCGATGGGGAGTGAGATACGGGCAGTTGTGGTGCAGACGGTGCTGTGTGGTCTGGTCGGCATGGTGTATGCGGCGGGATCGGTCGTGTGGGAAGTGGATCGATGGAGTCTTGCCGGTCAGACGGCGGCGTATTTTCTGATTACACTCGGCTCGGTGCTTCCGGTGGCGTATGCGGCATACTGGATGGAGCGCAGCGTCGCGGGTGTGCTTGGCTACGTCGCAATCTTTTGTGCGATCTTCGCCGGAATCTGGATTGCCCAGTATCTTGGATGGCGCGCAAAAATAAATCGTATAAATAAGAAAATAGCGCTTGACAAATAAGATTTCGCGTCCTATAATCAATTCATACAAAACATAGTAGTTTTATAGGAAAACAAAAACACCATAGAAACGGAAATGAATTGAGAACAGGAGGATTTTATGATGAGTAAAATTGCTGAGAGCGCACTGGATCTGATCGGAAACACACCTTTATTAAAGCTGAACCGCTATTCTGCGGAGGCGGGCGTAAAGGACGCAACAATCTTAGGAAAGCTGGAGTATTTAAACCCGGCAGGCTCCGTAAAGGATCGTATCGCACTGGCGATGATCGAGGATGCGGAGAAGAAGGGCATCTTAAAACCGGGCGCAACCATTATTGAGCCGACCTCCGGCAACACAGGTATCGGACTGGCAGCAGTTGCTGCGGCAAAGGGCTACCATGCCATCCTGACACTGCCGGATACGATGAGCGTGGAGCGCAGAAACCTTCTGGCAGCATACGGCGCAGAGCTGGTACTGACCGAGGGAGCGAAGGGTATGAAGGGCGCTATCGCCAAAGCAGAGGAATTAAAGGAGTCCACACCGGGCGCTGTGATCTTAGGACAGTTCGTGAACCCGGCAAACCCGGCAGCACACAAGGCAACCACAGGACCGGAGATCTGGGAGCAGACAGACGGTAAGGTAGATATCTTTGTAGCAGGCGTAGGTACCGGCGGAACGGTAACCGGTGTCGGCGAGTACTTAAAGGAGAAGAATCCGAACGTCAAGATCGTTGCGGTAGAGCCGGCAACCAGCCCGGTATTATCCAAGGGCACACCGGGTGCGCACAAGATTCAGGGTATCGGCGCAGGATTCGTTCCGGACGTACTCAACACCAAGGTGTACGATGAAGTTATCACGATCGAGAACGACGACGCATTTACAGAGGGAAGAGCATTTGCACGCAGCGAAGGTATCCTCGTAGGTATCTCTTCCGGCGCAGCGCTCAAGGCGGCAGCTATTCTGGCTGCAAGACCGGAGAACAAGGGTAAGACGATTGTGGCTCTGCTTCCGGATTCCGGAGACAGATATCTGTCCACCTCCCTGTTTGCAAAGAACTAGGAGACCGCTCAAAGAGCAAATGCCGGATCTTCCGGCAGCACGGCTTTGCCTGTGCCGCCGGAGGGTCTGTTTTTGACTGCGGAAAGTGCGGAAGGTCTGTTTTTGACCGTGGAAAGTGCAGAAGGTCTGTTTTTGCATGGGAAAAGTGCGGGATGCCCCGGAAAAACAGGCGGAGGGACAGGAAAACTCTGGACATTTGCCGAAAACATGATATGATATCAAAGTATCACAATGATAATCTATCGCGACAGGTGTCTTGTCACCTAAAAGCGGATGTATAGAGAACGGAGACAAAAATGGAAGCAGAGAGAGCGAAGCGGATCAAGGAATTGCAGAAAGAGAAGGATGTTGTCATTCTTGCGCATTATTATGTGGACGGTGCAGTGCAGGAGATCGCCGATTATGTGGGCGATTCCTTTTATCTGAGCAAGGTTGCGACAAAGGTGCCGCAGAAGACGATTCTGTTTGCCGGAGTGACGTTTATGGGCGAGAGTGCGAAGATCTTAAACCCGGATAAGACGGTTGTGATGGCGGACGAGTGTGCGGACTGCCCGATGGCGCATATGATTACGGCGGACCGGATCGCGGAAGTGAGAGCGGAGTACGAGGATCTGGCAGTGGTCTGCTATGTGAACTCCACCGCGGAGATCAAGGCGGTATCGGATGTGTGCGTGACTTCCTCCAACGCGGTAAAAGTCGTGTCCAACATTCCACAGAAGAATATTTTCTTCGTGCCGGACAACAACCTCGGCAGATATGTGGCGGAGAAGCTGCCGGAGAAGCATTTCATTTTCCACGATGGCTTCTGCCATGTGCACAAGAGCATTCACGCGGCAGAGCTGCAGGCGGCAAAGGATGCCTGTCCGGAAGCACTGGTGCTGACGCATCCGGAGTGTACCTCGGATGTGGTTGCGATGTCCGATTTTGTGGGAAGCACGTCGGAGATCATTGATTTTGCGACGCAGAGCGACTGCAAAAAGTTCATCATCTGCACGGAGATGGGCGTATTCTTTGAGTTGCAGCAGAAGAATCCGGACAAGAAGTTCTACTCGGTGGGACACAGACAGTTCTGCCCGAACATGAAGAAAGTGACGATCGATAAAGTCGAGCAGGTGCTTGAGAAGCTCGGCAGCGGAGAACTCGAGGAGATCAAGCTCTCCGACGAGATCCTGACCCGTGCCGCAAAGCCGCTGCAGCGCATGTTGGAACTTGCAAAATAGCGGCGGACGCTATATGATAGAAGCGGACAGGCGTAAACGTTACAATATACAGGAGTATCTATGTTAAATCAATTTTCCAGAACAGAATTATTATTAGGAAAAGAGGCTATGGAGCGGCTCTCGCGTGCGAGGGTCGCTGTTTTTGGCATTGGCGGTGTGGGAGGCTACACCGTGGAGGCGCTGGTGCGGAGCGGTGTGGGAGCCATCGATCTGATCGACGATGACAAGGTCTGCCTTACCAACCTGAACCGTCAGATCATCGCAACGCGCAGCACCGTGGGAAAATATAAGGCGGAGGTCATGCGTGACCGCATTCTCGACATCAACCCGGACTGCAAGGTGGAGGTGCACAAGTGCTTCTATCTGCCGGAGACGAGAGACGAGTTCGATTTTTCGAGCTATTCGTATGTCGTGGACGCAGTCGATACTGTGACGGCAAAGATTGCGCTGGTCATGCAGGCGCAGGAGACAGGAACGCCGATCATCAGCAGCATGGGCGCCGGCAACAAGCTGAATCCGGCAATGTTTGAGGTGGCGGACATCTATAAGACGTCGGTCTGCCCGCTGGCGAAGGTCATGCGCCGCGAGCTCAAAAAGCGCGGGGTGAAGAAACTGAAGGTGGTATATTCCAGGGAGCAGCCGGTCACGCCGATCGAGGATATGTCGATCAGCTGCCGTGCACACTGCATCTGCCCGCCGGGAGCAAAGCATAAATGTACGGAGCGCCGTGCGATTCCGGGTTCCAATGCATTTGTACCATCGGTGGCAGGGTTGATCATTGCATCGGAGGTCATCAAGGACCTTGCGGCAGAATAGAGAATGAGGGACAGGCATGTATCAGAGAACCATAGAAGAACTGCAGAAGGATGAGCGGGAAAAAGTAATCATAGACATCCGCAGAGAAGCTGATTTTTTGAGAGAGACATATCCGGGAGCGAAGCATATCTACTGGGAGGAGTTCGAGGCGCACAGAGACGAGGTGCCCAAGGACCGCCCGGTTTACCTGATCTGCTATACGGGAGAGCGCAGCGACGAGCTGGCGCGCGAACTTTTAGAAGCGGGTTATGAGGTATACAGTGTGCAGGGCGGATACCGTGCGTACCTGCGCATGAAGCTGCTGGAATCCATGGAACAGACAAAAGCCCCGGACGCCGGGGAGAAGAATGCGGACCGCTGCAGCGAGATCGAGCGCAGCATTGTCAAAAAGTTCCGCAAAGAGATCTGGCGGAAGTTCACAAAGGCGATCAACGAATACGAGCTGATCCAGGACGGTGACAAGATCGCCGTCTGTATTTCCGGAGGAAAAGATTCCATGTTGATGGCGAAGCTGTTTCAGGAGCTGGAGCGCCACGGCAAGAAGAATTTCGAGGTGGTATTCCTCGTCATGAATCCGGGGTACAATGAGATCAACTACGAGACGATTGTAAACAACGCCAAAATCTTAAACGTCCCGATCACGGTATTTACCTCCGAGATCTTTGACATTGTGGCGGGTGAGGAGGAATCTCCGTGCTACCTGTGCGCGCGCATGCGCAGAGGGCATCTCTACAGCAAGGCAAAGGAGCTCGGCTGCAACAAGATTGCGCTGGGGCATCATTTTGACGATGTGATCGAGACCATCCTTATGGGAATGCTTTACGGGGCGCAGGTACAGACGATGATGCCGAAGCTGCACAGTACGAACTTCCCGGGGATGGAGCTGATCCGTCCGCTGTATCTGGTGCGCGAGGAGGACATCATCCACTGGATGAATTACAATGACCTGCACTTTATTCAGTGTGCCTGCCGTTTCACGGAAAGCTGTGCTTCCTGCGGTGGTACGGAGAAGGGTTCCAAGCGCGCGGAGATCAAGGATCTGATCCGGGAGCTTCGCAAGAAGAATCCTTACATTGAGAAGAATATCTTCCGCAGTGTGGAGAACGTCAACCTGAACACTGTGATCGGTTATAAAAAAGATGGTGTCCGCCATCATTTTCTGGATGAATATGACAAAGCATAATCTTTGATTTTGTGTCATTTTTATCCCCCCGAGGGGCTTGTGCGGCCCCTCTTTTTCATGCTATCCTTTGTGCACTGGGCAGAAATGCCGGCAATTTTAACAAGGGAGAATAAATAATGAAAAAGAGGTGGATGGCGCTGATTTGCGCGGCAGCAGTGACGACAACGCTGTTTGCCGGATGCGGCAGCACAGGTGCGGAGCAGACAGGCAATAATGCCGGCAGCACGGCGACGGAGGCTGCACAGGGAGAGGACAGCGCCGGGGACAGGAATGCGGCGCAGAGCGTGGCAGGAAGCGCAGATACGGTCATCGTGGCGATGAGTCCTTCCTCGGAGCCGGCGGCGGGATTTAACCCGTGCATCAACTGGGGCTGTGGGGAACACTGCCATGAGCCGCTGATCCAGTCGACGCTGATCCGGACGAACGTGGATATGGAGTTCGAGAATGATCTGGCGACGGATTACAGCGTGAGTGAGGACGGACTGACCTGGACGTTTCACATCCGGGACGATGTGAAGTTCACGGACGGGGAACCGCTGACGGCGTCTGATGCGGCATTTACGTTTAACACGGCGCTTGCCACGCCGAATTCGGAGGCGGACTTAAGTATGCTCGATTCTGTGGAGGCACCGGATGATACCACGGTGATTTTCCACATGAGCAAGCCGTACAATGCGTTTTTGTATACATTGGCGGTGTTCGGTATCGTGCCGGAGCACTGCTACGATGAAGCAGTCTACGGGGAGAACCCGGTCGGTTCCGGCAGATATATCCTGACACAGTGGGACAAGGGGCAGCAGGTCGTTTTGGAGGCGAATCCGGACTACTACGGGGATGAAGTGCAGATGAAAAAAGTCATTGTCCTGTTCATGGAGGAAGACGCGGCGCTTGCGGCGGTAAAAGCGGGACAGGTGGATATCGCCTACACGTCTGCGGTGTACAGCGACGAGCAGGTGGATGGCTATCAGCTTCTGGTCTGTAAGTCGGTGGATTCCAGGGGAATCTCGCTTCCGTCGATTCCGGCGGGCAGCGAGGTTGTCGACGGGGATACCGTGTATGCGGCGGGAAACGATGTGACATGCGATGTGGCACTCCGCCGGGCGATGAACTACGCGCTTGACCGTCAGACCATGATCGATCATGTGTTAAACGGCTACGGCGAGGTCGCTTACAGCGTATCGGATAACATGCCGTGGTCGAGCGAGTCCATGATTATCCCGTATGATGTGGAAAAGGCAGAGCAGATTCTTGCGGACGGTGGATGGAGTGATACGGACGGCGACGGCATTGTGGAAAAAGACGGACAGAAAGCGGAATTTACCGTGTATTATTCCGCGTCCGATTCCGTGCGGCAGGCGCTCACGGCAGAGTTCTCCAACCAGATGAAAGCGGTAGGAATAAACGTATTATACGAAGGTCTGGGAAGCTGGGACGAGCTGTATACAAAGATGTACTCCGACCCAATTACCTGGGGCTGGGGTTCCAACTCGCCGGTGGAGGATTATCAGCTGTATTATACCGGCGGTTCCTGCAATTTTACGGGATATTCCAATGAGAAGACGGACGAACTTCTGGATGCGGCGCTTGCTGCGACAGATATGAATGAGTCCTACAGTCTCTGGCAGCAGGCACAGGAAGATGTCGGACCGGATGCCGAGGCACTCTGGGTATGGTTTGCCAACGTGGATCATCTCTACTTTGCGCGGGATGGTCTGGCAGTGGCGGAGCAGAAGCTGCATCCGCACGGTCATGGCTGGTCGTTAGTCAACAATGTCGATCAGTGGACCTGGGAATAGATGAGGGAAGAATGAATATCAGGCATTACATAAGCTTTTTCATAAAAAATGTAATAAAAATGCTGACACTGCTGATCGGTGTCAGCATTGCCGCGTTTATGCTGGTGTCGCTGTCTCCGATTGATCCGGTACAGGCGAACGTCGGAGCGACGGCTTACATGCGCATGACGCCGGAGAAACGGGCGCAGATGGAGTCCTACTGGGGAAAGGATGTCCCGCCGGCAGAGCGCTATCTGAACTGGGCGAAGGATTTTGTGCGGGGGGATATGGGCACTTCGCTGAAATATAACCGCCCGGTCGCGGATGTGGTTGCGGAGAAGTTCGGCAACTCGTTTGCGCTGATGTGCGTGGCGTGGGTACTGTCCGGAATTCTGGGGCTTGTGCTCGGCATTGTGGCGGGGTATTTTAAAGACCGTCTGCCGGACCATCTGATCCGCGGGTATGCGCTGCTTCTGGCTAGCACGCCGGCATTCTGGATCGGTCTGCTGCTCTTGATGATCTTTGCCGTGTGGCTCGGCTGGCTGCCGTTCGGCATGAATCTGCCGGCAGGCATGACGGCGGCGGAGGCGGGCATCGGCGTGCGCATCCGGCATCTGATTCTCCCGGCGCTGACACTCGGGCTGACGGGCGTGGCAAACATCACGCTGCATACGCGGGAGAAAATGATTGCGATCATGGAGAGCGACTATGTGCTGTTTGCGCGTGCGCGCGGGGAGAGCAGCGGCTATATCGTAAAAAGACATGCCCTGCGCAATCTGGTGCTCCCTGCCATCACCCTGCAGTTTGGTTCCATCAGTGAGATCTTTGGCGGATCGGTGCTCGTGGAGCAGGTATTTTCCTATCCGGGACTCGGACAGGCGGCGATTGATGCCGGACTGGGGAGTGATGTGTCGCTGCTTTTGGCGATCACGGTCATCAGCACGCTGTTTGTGTTTCTTGGAAATCTCGTGGCAAATGTACTTTACGGTGTGATTGATCCGCAGATAAGGAGGGGCAGAAGTCATGGATAAAACCGGTCATATGACGATTGCTGCCCACACGGCGGGCAGACGCAACGGGCGCCAGTGGATGCGGCGCTTTCTTCTGGCGGCAGTGCTGCTTTTAGCAGCCGTTGCAGTGGCTGGAATCTGTCTGGAGGAGCGGGCGGTGGTCACGGATTTTTCGCGCAAAAATCTGCCGCCGTGCCTTAAGTATCTGTTTGGGACGGACTGGATGGGGCGTGATATGCTGTCGCGCACGCTGGCGGGGCTCTCCACGAGCATCCGCATCGGTGTGCTGGCGTCGGCGGTCAGCGCAGTGCTTGCGCTTTTCCTTGGAACTGCCGCGGCGGTCGGCGGAAAATGGGCGGACGGCATCATCAGCTGGTGCATTGATCTGATGATGGGAGTTCCGCATATTGTGCTGTTGCTATTGATTTCCTACGCGCTTGGAAAGGGTGAAAAGGGTGTGGTTGTCGGTGTGGCGCTGACACACTGGCCGAACCTCGCGCGCGTGATCCGCGGGGAGATCCTGCAGGTGCGGGAGGCGGCGTACGTTGGCATTGCAAAACAGCTCGGGAAAAGTCCGTGGTACATTGCCAGATGGCACATTTTTCCACAGATTCTCCCGCAGTTTCTTGTGGGGCTGGTGTTACTGTTCCCGCATGCGATCCTGCACGAGGCGAGCATCACGTTTCTGGGTTTTGGACTGCCGCCGGAGAAGCCGGCGGTTGGCGTGATCCTCTCGGAGAGTATGTCGTATCTGAGCACCGGAAAATGGTGGCTGGCGCTCTTCCCGGGACTGGCGCTGGTCGGCGTGGTGGTTCTTTTCGACCGGATCGGGAGCGGCTTAAAGGCGCTGTTTGACCCGTCGAGTGCGCAGCTGTAGAAGATTTTGAGTGGAGAAAACGATGGAAGAGAAAAAAGAATTACTGCGCATCGAGCATCTGACGGTATCTTTCGCGCAGTATGAGAGGCACAGCGCAAAGCAGGGAGAACTTCCCGTGATCCGTGATCTGAATGTGACGGTGCGTGAGGGTGAGATCGTCGCGGTCGTCGGGAGCAGCGGATCGGGAAAAAGCCTTCTGGCGCATGCCATAATGGGAATTCTCCCCGCCAATGCGGCTGCAAGCGGCAGTATTTTTTACCGGGGAAGCGCCTGCGGCGAGGTGGAATTAAAGGCGCTGCGCGGCAGGGAGATCGCCCTGGTGCCGCAGAGTGTCAATTATCTTGATCCTCTGATGAAGGTCGGCAGACAGATCATTGGGGAAACGAAGAAGCGGCAGAAGCTTTTTTGCGTAGCAGACCAGGGAAAGCGGCAGGAGGAAGCGCGGATGCGGGAACTCCTTGCAAGGTATGGGCTTTCGGAGGAGGTCGCCGATCTCTATCCGTTTGAGCTATCCGGCGGTATGGCGCGCCGTGTGCTGTTGCTGACGGCACTGATGCGGCAGCCGCGCCTGATCATCGCAGACGAGCCGACGCCGGGCATGGATCTTGCGCTGGCAAAACAGGCGATGCAGGATTTCCGGACATTTGCGGACGATGGAAACGGTGTGCTTCTGATTACACATGATCTGGAACTGGCGCTTGAAGTGGCGGACCGGATCGTTGTGTTTTATGCCGGGACGACCGTGGAGGAAGCGAAGGTGACAGATTTTGCGGACGAGACGCTGTTGCGGCACCCATATACGAGAGCGCTGTATGAGGCGCTGCCGGGGCGCGGGTTTGCGGCACTGCCCGGAACACAGCCTTACGTGAAAGATCTGCCGGCGGGATGTCCGTTTGCACCGCGCTGCGCCGACCGTCGGGAGGCGTGTGACGGGGAGATTCCGGTCGTTTGTGTCCGCGGCGGCAGGGTGCGCTGCATATTGTATACAGAGAATTCATAAAGAACTATCAGAGGGAGAGGAGGAAACGTCCGGTGAGACTGAAAGCGGAACATATCAGCTATAAATATCCGGGGGGCAGCAGAGAGGTGCTGTCGGATGTGAGTCTGGAACTGGGGAGTACCGACCGGCTGGGGATTGCCGCGCCGAGCGGCTTTGGTAAGACGACGCTCTGTCAGATCCTGGCAGGCTACCGCACACCGACGACTGGACGTGTCTGTGTGGACGATATGCCGCTTCCGGGGAGCGGTTACTGCCCGGTGCAGATGATCTGGCAGCATCCGGAGCAGGCGGTGAATCCGCGCGTGCGGATGCAGGCGGTTCTGCAGGAGGGAGATTCGATCAGCGAACGTTTGATAGAGGGGCTCGGGATTGAGCGGGACTGGTGTAACCGGTATCCGGGCGAACTATCCGGAGGAGAACTGCAGCGATTCTGCATAGCGAGGGCTCTGGGGGAGAGAACACGGTTTTTGATTGCAGATGAGATCAGCACCATGTTAGATCCCATCACCCAGAGCCAGATCTGGAACTTCCTGCTGGCGGAAGTGAAAGAACGAAAAATAGGGCTTCTGGTCGTAAGCCACGACGAAAAGCTGATGGAGCAGGTCTGTGACCGCATCATGCGGCTGTGATGCCTGCAAATAAAAAGAAAAATCAGAATATCATCTTCGCGCGGTTCTTCAATAAGCGCGCGCCATTCACAATGAGAAGAATTCCGGCTGCAATGCCGCCTGTCAGTACGCAGATGCCGACGGCAAGGCTTGCAGCGCCAGTCGATCCCATTGTCTTGTAAATCTTTTCTTCCATAAAAACAACCTCCTTAATACAAAACAATCCATTTATGGTTAGTATTTTACCATCATTTGGCGGAATATACAAGAAAACGGTCACGGCAGCCAGCCGTCGTCCCCCGCCAGCACAAGCTCTCTGGAAAAATGGGCAGCCTGTGCGCCGTCTAAGGTATCCACAAAGTCTGCACGCTGTGCAAACGGGCGGCAGCTGTCTGCACAGCCACAGTCAGCGTCCTGTGGATAACTGTGATACTCGGCAAAAAGAACGGTGCCGTGTGCGTGCTCCTTGCCCCAGTCATGAAATCCGGCAGGATGAATGTGGGCGCCTATCGCGCAGTCCATGAGGACAACCCGTGCGTAATCCCGCCAGGGACGGCCGATATAGGCCGCGTGCTGAGGACAACCCTCCGCGGCAAAGCGGCAGTCGTGGAAAACATAGCCGTATTCCTGCCCTTCGGGGGTGGAAGCGGCGGTGGCATATCCGGGTCCTAAGGATGCGATCGTACAGTCTTCAAAGTAAGCGGTCGCACTGCCGAAAATAAAGTCGATATCGCCGCAGATATAGCAGTTGTGATAATATTGTCTGCCGTTGATGCGCGGTGCGGACTCGGTCGGCCCGCGGAAGCCGCCGGGCTCGTATTCCTCCGGGGGAAGCGGACCGGTAAAAAGCGTATCCTGATGTCCGAGAATGCGGCAGGATTCCGCGATAAAACGGTCGCATTCGGCGTAGAGTGCGATTGCCTGCCCGTGCGTTTTGGAGTCGCCGGCAGTATTCTCGATGGTTAAGTTGCGTAGCGTGACGTCTGCGGCATGCACGAAAAAGGTGTAGGAGCGGAAGGTTCCGCGCTTGATGCCGTCCGGCATGATCTCGTAGCCGTAATCGCCGAAGGAGATCACGGTGTCGGACGGGGATGCTCCTGCGCCCTCGATCGTGACGTTCGGGCGTGTGAGGGATAATTTTTCGTGGTAGATTCCAGGCATGACGCGGATGGTCACGGGAACCGTGGGGTCTTCTGGCATGGCGGCGAACGCCGCTTTCAGTGAATAAAAGCCGCCAGAGACATCTGCCCCTGGCGCAACGGTTATTGTATACATAAGTGGCTTCCTTTTTGGAAAAATAGAATTAACGGGCGAGAATATCGATGATCTCCGCGACATACATGGTGTGCATATCGCCGTCCTTGTACCATTTTTCCTTGATCTCAGGGAGAAGAAAAGAGTCTTCCGTGATGCGGGTGGCAGACATTTTCTCGCAGAGAAGGACAAAGTTGCCCTCATCCACGTAAGGGATGTTGTGGCGCGTGGCGAGGGTAAGACCTGCCGCGGCGAACTTGTCTTCGTCTCTTCCGGAATGGGAACCGCAGTAATTTAACGCGTCGCGGTACTGCCCGGACAGGAAGGTAATGGAGAAAAATTCGTTCGCGTCGATGAATTCTTTGGTGTAGCGGGAATCACGCACAAAAATGAAAGCAACATTTTTGCCCCAGAGGACACCGACACCGCCCCAGCTTACGGTCATCGTGTTGGCTTTTTCCTTGTTGCCGGCTGTGACGAGCGCCCACTCTTTGCCGATTTTGGTAAATGGATTAAATTCTACAAGATCAAATGGTAACGGTTGGAATGTGTGCATAAGATTACTTCCTTTCTGTCGGTATCATTTCTGTAGATATGATACCATTTTGACGGGAAAATAACAAGAAAGCCGGCGGCAAAACGGGATACTTTTCACACCGGAAGGGGCGCAGATGAGCGCCAGAGCAGTTGAAAAAATAGACGGAGTGCGTATAATAGTAATATAGTACGCAAAAGGAAGAAGGAGGAGCGGCGATGGCAGGATCAGGCCACAGACAGGATCGGGGAGTCATGCTCCCGCCACTGGATGAGATTGACGGTTTTATGGTGCGCCCGGGATTTTACAATTCGGAAGGTGCAGTGCCGACGGCGAGGGGAGTGAGCTTTACGATTCATTCGGTCGGTGCGACGGGATGTACGCTTCTGCTGTTTAGGCCGCAGGAAAAAGAGCCATACGCCAGACTGAAGTATCCGGAGGCATATCACATTGGCAACACGTTCGCAATGCTGGTATTCGGCTTGAAGATTGATGAATTTGAATATGCGTTTCAGCTGGACGGACCGTATGATGTGTCCATGGGGCTGTTGTTTGATAAGAACAATGTGCTGCTGGATCCGTTTGCGAAGGCGGTGACAGGGCAGCGGAACTGGGGCGAGCGTCCGGAGAGTGACGAGGGTTTTGTGTATCACGCCCGTGTGGTGGAGAATAATTTTGACTGGGGAAAAATGACGTTCCCGGAGATTCCGGCGGAGGATCTGATTATATACGAGACGCATGTAAGAGGATTTACCAAGGATGCTTCTTCCGGGGTGACGGCAGGCGGCACGTTCGAGGGACTGCGCCAGAAGATTCCGTACCTGAAGGATCTGGGCGTCAACGCGATCGAGCTTCTCCCGATTTTTGAGTTCGATGAGATGGAGAGCGCCCGCGTGGTGGACGGCGTGCAGTTGTACAATTACTGGGGGTACAATACGGTGAGCTTTTTTGCGCCGAACACCAGCTACTCGTCCGTGGTAGAGCACAATCACGAGGGAGACGAGTTAAAGCTGCTGATCAGTGAACTCAAGGCAAACGGCATGGAAGTCATTCTGGATGTCGTGTTTAACCATACTGCCGAGGGAAATGAGAATGGACCGTGTTTTTCGTTTAAGGGCATTGATAATAATATTTATTATATGCTGACGCCGGATGGACATTACTACAATTTCAGCGGATGTGGCAATGCCATGAACTGCAACCACCCGATCATGCGCAAGTTTATCATTGACTGCCTGCGCTACTGGGTGATGGAGTACCGCGTGGACGGTTTCCGGTTCGATCTGGCTTCGATTCTGACGCGTGACCAGAACGGGGCGCCGATGCCGGACCCGCCGATTTTACAGGGGATCGCCTGCGACCCGATCCTGGGGCATGTGAAGCTGATCGCCGAGGCGTGGGATGCGGCAGGACTTTACCAGGTGGGAACCTTCCCGGCGTTTCGCAGGTGGTCAGAGTGGAACGGCAGATACAGAGATGATATGCGCCGCTTTTTAAAGGGCGACGGGGGCATGGCGGGAACCGCGATCAACCGCATCATCGGTTCGACAGATCTGTACGATCCGGTGCACAGAGGTGAGAGCGCATCGGTGAATTTCCTGACCTGCCATGACGGTTTTACGCTCTATGATCTGTACTCGTACAATACGAAGCACAATGAGAAAAACGGCTGGAACAATACGGACGGCGACAACAACGGAAACAGCTGGAACTGCGGCGCCGAGGGAGAGACGGACGATCCGCAGATCGAGGGACTGCGCCGGCGCATGGTGAAAAATGCGTTTGCGACGCTGCTCTGCAGCCGCGGACCGGCGATGTTCTACGGCGGCGACGAGTTCTGCAACACGCAGTTTGGCAACAACAATGCCTACTGTCAGGACAACATCATATCCTGGCTGGACTGGACGAGGCTGGAAAAATACCGGGAGATTCATGATTTTGTGCGGTATATGATCGGTTTCCGGAAGCGCTATGCCATTCTGCGCAAGAAGACGAAGCCGGTGGCATGCAATCTGCCGGAGATCAGCATTCACAACGGTTATCCGTGGAACGGCGGTACGGATTCCAACAGCCGGCTCATCGGCATCATGTATGCGGGAAGAGATGAGCACGACACGCGGGACGATATTGTGTTCTATTGTATGAATGCTTACTGGGAGACATTAGTGATGCAGCTTCCGGAACTGCCGAACGGGCTCCAGTGGAAAGTGTGTGTCAACACGTCCGTGGAGTACGAGGATGGCAGGGATATGGAGTCCTACACAGAGTTTTATTATAAGAAGACATTGAAGGTTCCGCCGCGCACGGCGATCGTACTGGTGGCAGAGTAAGCGGGCTAAGCGGGCAGAAACCCGTGGCGAATGCCTGCAGCCTGCGTTGCGGCTCCTAGAGGTAGCCGCCGTCGAGGGTGATGATCTGTCCGGTCAGGTAGTCGTTTCCGGTGGTAATCTGTACGGCAAGCGATGCCACTTCCTCCGGCGCGCCGAAGCGCCCGGCAGGGATTTCCTCGGCGAGCTGGGCGCGCTCTTCCTCGGAAAAGCAGGAATTCATCTCGGTGTCGATCACGCCGCAGGCGATCGCGTTGACCTGGATGTTGCTCGGAGCGAGCTCCTTGGCGAGGGCGCGGGTGAAGGAATTGATGCCGCCTTTGCAGGCGGAGTATGCGACCTCACAGGAGGCGCCGACATTTCCCCAGATCGAGGAGATGTTTAAGATTTTCCCAGATTTCTGGTGGATCATGTGTGGCAGGGCAAGCTTGCTTGCGGAAAAGACGGAGGTCAGATTGACGCCGATGATGCGGTTCCACTCATCGATGGTCATATCTTCCAGCAGGCCGATATGCGAGATGCCGGCATTGTTTACGAGAATGTCGACGCCGCCAAAGCGGGCTTCGCTTTGGGAGAAAAGCTGTTCCATATAGGCATAGTCCGATACGTCGCCGATGCTGGTGAGTACGTCCACATGACAGGTTTCCCTTAATTCGTCTGCCAGCGCCAGCAGCTCCTTCTCGGAGTGGGAACAGTTGATGACCAGACGGCCGCCCTCCCTGGCAAAGGCGCAGGCGATCGCCCGCCCGATGCCGCGTGAGGCGCCGGTAATGAGTACGGTTTTATACATGATGAAAGACCTTTCTTCTATATTGTGAATGTGTTAGTATGCAGTGTTCACGCACAGTATATCACAAAATTTAGGCGGCTTTGTTTGAAATTTCAAAAAAATTAAAAAAATACAAAATTTTTCTGGACAAACAGAAAAACTTGTGATAATATAATGAAGCACGATTTGAGAGACAACAAAGTGCTTCACAAATATCGATGCGTGGCTCAGCTTGGTAGAGCGCTGCGTTCGGGACGCAGAGGTCGCAGGTTCGAATCCTGTCGCATCGACTTATTATAGCCACCTCTTTGAGGTGGCTTTTTTGGTTCCTGCGACTGGAGCGGCCCGAACTTCGGGCGCCTTCTTTCACCTTCTGATTGCAATCAAATTTCTCAATCATACCTTGCTTTTCTTACAATACTATGTTATGCTAATAATAAACAAACGGTCAGTCACCATAGGAGGATACAACATGAAGACAACAGAGCAACAGCACATCGAACGCAAAAATGAACTTATGGAGAAATGCTTTGAATGTTACGCCGAAAACGGACTTACAGGCACAGGAATTAAAGCCCTGGCAGATGCATGCGGCTGCACCAAAGCAAATTTATATTCATATTTCAAGAATCTTGACGAACTTATCATTGAGTCCACAGCATATTGTATGTCAAAAGTCGAAGATGACTTTATGAAAAAAGCACCAACGGATCCGGAAGATGTAATGCGTTTTATCAAAGAAGTGCCTTATTGGACGGCCAAAAAACACGGCAGCAAATACCGGCTTATGTACCAGGTATATACACTGCCCAAATATATCGAACATGGCAAGAAATTTTTTGAAGGCGTCAATGAACGATACACCGAGTATGCCAAACTGCTTGAGCCCAAAATAGGTATACCGTACACAACCATAACGCCGTTAATATTTATATTCGTCCGCGCATGCGTACATTATGCCATGTTTGAGGACGAATACTATCTGAAAACACAGATGGAGGTATTAAAACAAGGCGTCAGCCTGTTTATAGAACATTACAAAAAATAATATATGTGGAGGTGTTTCGCGTGAAAAAACCTGTAATTGTACTTCTTAGTACATTGCTGCTTGTATCTATTACTTTATCCGCAATCTGTATCGTACTTGTAAAGAAAAATATTACCGGGAAGGAATCCCGCCGGGTAGCCGTACAGTGCAGCCAGAATGCTATTCAGTGGAAATACGACAACGAAACCGAATGGCACGATCTGGTGGACATTGCACAACTTACAGGAGCTGCCGGTCCGGCCGGACAGGACGGAAAAAACGGCACCAATGGTAAGGATGGCATTGACGGCATAAATGGTGCCAACGGCAAAGACGGTGTCAATGGCAAAGATGGTACCGACGGCAAAGACGGTGTCAACGGTAAAGATGGTACCGACGGCAAGGATGGTGCCAACGGCAAAGATGGCATTGACGGCATAGATGGTGCCGACGGCAAGGATGGTGCCAACGGCAAAGATGGCATTGACGGCAGAACTGTGGAAGTACGCAGTACGGATGCATATATCCAATGGCGTTACGATGATGGCGCATGGCAGAACCTTGTGGCACTCACCGACATTACCGGTCCTTCCGGCAGCACAGGTACCGATGGCAGAACTCCTGAATTCCGCGCCGATAACGATATGCTGCAATGGCGCTATGCCGGGGACTCAATATGGCTTAACCTCTATGATATGTCAACACTGCGTGGGAATGACGGTGCCGACGGCAAAGACGGCATCAACGGTCAGGATGGAAAAGACGGTATAGACGGTGTTGACGGCCGGGACGGCATTGACGGTAACACACCGTTTATAGGTGACAACGGAAACTGGTGGATTGCCGGCTCCGATACCGGAGTAAAAGCTCAAGGCGCTGACGGTGCTGACGGACAGAATGGTGAGAACGGCAAAGATGGTATATGTTCAGGCTATTTTTTTGCTGACTGCAGCATCTCGGGCCACCGTCTTCTTCAAAATTACGCAGTCACACCATATTTTACGCAGAAGCTGAACAGCGGAGATCTAGTCTCCTGCTCCCAGAACAAGGTCACTTTGAAAAAGGGACATACATATATGGTATGCTTAAGCGGCTCGATAGGTGTAAGTTCAAATGACAACAACGGAAATTTATGTGTCGTTATGAAAGATGGGTACGATGACACCACATGCAAAAACGCCACACGCATCTATCAATATTACGCACCCAATTCAAAACCAAAAGTACCGCTTTATCAGTATTCGATAACGTATAACAGAATATATAATGCAAAGAATAATGACATTTCTCTGACATACTCTTTTGAGCAGGAAAACTATAACACAGTGCTTGACACGCTTAGCTGTACTTATACCGTCATCGCGCTCGACTGATTTATATCACAATAATTAAGAAGCCTCCTATGACCTATCTATTTCAAAACACCATATACTTCGTCGGATACAGGTTCACACCACTCGTTGGAACATTCCTCACCCGGAACTTCAACTGCGAGATGTGAGAACCACTCCGTCGGAGTGGCACCGTGCCAATGCTTAACCTCGGCAGGGATGTTAATGCAGTCGCCCGGTTTCATCTCTATGGCTTCCTTACCCTCTTCCTGATAATATCCGCGTCCTCCGACACATACGAGAATCTGTCCGCCGCCTCTCTTTGCATGATGGATATGCCAATTATTTCTGCAGCCCGGCTCAAAAGTTACATTAAAAATTCCAACCTGCTCTTTGGAAACCGGTGCGAGATAACTTTTTCCCACAAAATATTTCTCAAAAGCAGTGTTCGGCTCTCCTATCGGGAATATCATTGACTTCGCATGTGCTCTCATCGCCTCATCTTCGTATGGCATATCGCCCTCACCCGGCTGCCACACCTCTTTGGCAAGATTGAATACCGCCCAGCCCTTAGGCCATCCTGTATAAAATGCTACATGTGTGATCACGGCAGCGATTTCTTTCTGCGTGACACCATGATTTTTCGCATTCTGAAGATGATATACGAGTGATGAATCGGTGATTCCCGAAGCCATAAGCGCAACAACCGTTATAATGCTACGGGTCTTGACATCAATATCCTGATTGTTCCAGTTCTCGCCAAAAAGGACATCATCATTAAAGTGAGCGAACTGCGGTGCAAACTCTGAGAGTGCATTTCTGCCCGCGGTCTGAATTATTTTCTCCATATAACATAACCTCCGGTTTTATAATGTGTTTACCCA
>ERZ827469.1486-NODE-1486-length-20766-cov-7.911834_pt1 | contig 20766 bp, 11 predicted proteins | sample MGYA00519917_ERZ827469 | MGnify/ENA primary metagenome ERZ827469 (study PRJEB31778, sample SAMEA3449314) | human gut metagenome | biome: human gut; feature: human-associated habitat; material: faeces | place: United Kingdom | collected 2010/2012 ... | reverse complement strand
CGCGCCGCCAGCGTTCGTCCTGAGCCAGGATCAAACTCTTTATAAATGGTATTTAATCGCCATTTAAAAGCGTTAAATCTCTGTAATCACTCAGACACAATCGCTTGCGTCCTGTATGAATTACTTGTAAATTTGGAATTGATTAACGTGGGTTTCCAAACCCACGATCAAGGTTCCACAAGTTTCAGTTTTGTTCAATTTTCAAGGTCCTGCTGTGCTGTCGCGTCTCCGTGACAGCTTGTATATTATATATCAGAAATGCTTGATTGTCAAGAGGTTTTCTGAAAGTTTTTTGAAGAAGTTTTCTTCAAAAAACGCGTACAAGCTGTTGATAGAAGGGCTTGCCGCGGCTTCCGCCGCGGGACAGCTTGCTTATTATAGCAATGTGTATGACTATTGTCAAGGGCTATTTTTGATTTTTTCGACAAATTTTGAGAGGGATTTTTGGGCAAGGTGCATGTTGGGGATTTGCTGTGCGATGCCCACAAGCTGTGGTATCGGGTAGGTTGCGGGCCGGGCATGCCCGGCCCCTACAGTGCGGAGGGTAAGGTTAGCGGTATAGAAATGTATCACGGCTCCTTATCCCTTATATATAAAGGTACGCAATCGTCCAAGATACTTTAAAACTGCTCCAGCGTATCTGCAAGCATGTTCTGAAATCTTTGGAAAACCGCACACTATATCTGCGTTGACTCCCGCAAGCTTACTTGGTAGCCCAGTTCTATTCTGGTCTCCACCTTCTCCCCCTGCAATGCGCACAGCAGCTGTTGGGTAGCCTTGAGGCCCAGAATGTCGGCATTAAATTGTACCGCTGTGATGGGCGGCACGGCATTGGCCAGATTCTCGCTGTCATACAGCGATGCCAGTCGGATATCCTGCGGCACACGCAGGTTCAGCTGCTTTAGTACATTCAGCGACAGCTGAGCCAGACGCTCGTCCATGCACAGGATGCAATCCGCACCGCGCTCCACTGCCTGCTGCACAGCCCACATCCGGAGATCATCTGTTTCCAGCTCCAAAAACAGCAAGCCTTCATCAATTACCTGTCCCATCTTGTCATAGGCCTGTCGGAAGCCTTCCAGCCGGGACTGGTTGACTGTGTACAGCATGCTGCCACCCAGCAGCGCTATATGCTTCATGCCCTTCATCAACAACAGGCTCGTCATCTCGCGGCAACCGCCTACCTGGTCGTGATCGACTGAGAGGATTTCATCATCCTCTGGCTGACCAATAGCGACAAACGGCAGCTTTCGCGCTTTCAGCAATGGTATAAGCGGGTCGCGCTCCAGCGTGCGGGTCAAAATCAAGCCGTCAATTTTCCGGTTGCCCAGCAGCCGCTCCACAGGGCGGGTCTCGTTCTCGTCCACAAGTGTCAGCAGGACATCATAATCGTACTCACCCGCCACATAGTAGACTGAGCGCATTATCTTGCGCAAAAAAGGCATCTCAAAGTCGGAGAATTGCTTTGAAATCACCAGTGAAATGTTGTACGAGCAACGATTATCCGCCTCGCAGGCGGGTACATCGAGGGTACAGTTGTGCTTCTTCACATAGTCCAGCACACGCTGACGGGTTGCGGGGCTGATGCGTCCGTTTCCGATCATCGAACGGTATACCTTTGTTTTTGGCGCATCCGCCGTCTCCGTACTCTGCGTAATATCGACCACTTTATCATTCATCGGCAAGCACGCCATCATTTCTCATCTCCAGCAGCCATTTTACTATTAAAAATAATCATTTTTTTCACGAACTGTCAACCATTTTTTATAAATTTCACATCTTTACGCAACGCCCTTGCGCATTTTTCTGCGCAGTTTCCGGCAAATGGTGCACACCACTTGCGCTGTTTCCTGTGTACACGGACCGGGTGCAAACTGTGCCGTCTGCACAGCAGCCAGCATGCTTTGAATTGTCTCGCCGTCTGTTTGCGGGCAATGCGCCTGCAAAAATTCCGCAAACGCCGCCTCATCGGAGGAGACATTCTCCCCCAGCCCGCAGCGCCGCATTTTGCGGTAGAGCGCGCGGAACTCCGCCTGCACGATCTGCAGCGGTGTGCGGCGCACACGGCGAACCTCGACTATCACCAGCACGGCCAGCAACAAAATTACCGGCAACACCCACAGCAGTGCCGTATTCCGCGATGTACTGTCAGGGGTTTGCGTTTCGTTTTGTGTTGGCAGCGGTGCGTCATCTTCGTTGGCAGCATTCTGTCCGGCCAGCGGTGTATCAACTGACAGTTCACCTTCAGTGAGCTCCGCTGCCATGCCGGGCGTCACTTCCAGCGGCGTCCAGCCCTGCCCGGCAAGATAGACCTCAGCCCATGCGTGCGCGTTGTCATCCTGCAAAACAGCACGGTAACTGCCGTCCCCTTGGGCAGTAAACAGGCTTTGTGGCGCGGCATAGCCCACCACATACCGGGCTGGCAGTCCCAGCATTCGGCACAGCACCACCGCTGCCGAAGCAAACTGCGTGCTGCTGCCGGCATGGCTCTCGTTCAAAAAATAGAGTACCGGATCCGCCCCATCAGGCGCGGCGGCATCGGCGCTGTAATGGCAGCGCTCATTCAGCCAACTGCGCACCAGCGTGCGGCGGCCATCGGTATCGTTGTCCTTCAGCTTGCGCTCCTTCACCAGTGCGTCAAGTTCTTCCCTGATTGCATCGTACTCCGCGCCTGCGGGCAAAGCCAGATAACGCGCCTCGGCATAGGCAGCATAGGCGCTTTCAAGGCGATCCAGCACACTGGCGTCACCGTCAGCACGGGCGGCCAGCAATTCTTTGGCCTGCTTGCGCAGAAAATAGTAGAATGTATCATCCTGTGTGGTCTGCCCTGCAATGGCTCCATCACCGTCCGGCGTGTAGTAATCGTTAAAATACGCATTATACGGTGCAAAAGTGTAAGCATCATTTGCATGCAGACGCTGCACAGTCATTTGCCGGGGCTCTGTGCCACTGTAGGCCGCGCGCAAAAACGGCAGGTTGGCTATAGCCAGCCGACCGTTGCCATCGGTCTTCCAGTTGGACGCCGCACTGTCAAAGGCTGCGGCATCACCCGCCTGCCAGCTTGTTCCGTCATAGTCCGCACCAATAAAACCGCGCAGGTAGACGGTCTCCTCCGGCATGGCACTGGCCGTGACCATCAGATCCTCCAGCCCGGTCAGTGCAAGGCCGTCACCTTGGGTCAGGCTGCCATCCTCAACGCCACCCGCCGCCGCGCTGAGATGGAAATTCAATGCGCCGCCGCTGATCTTCGGCAGCCACTCGATTGCGACACTCAGCACCGCTGCCTGAGCCTTGTCGGTCACCGGCTGCAGCGCGTTCAGCGGCAGCGTAAGCACCGGGCGCAGCGCCAGTGCAGGCAAAAACAATACGGTGCAGGCCACTGCCATACCGGAAACGGCCAATTTTTGGTTTGTGCGGTGGGTCTGCAGGTTGGCAGCATAGGCGGCGGAATCCTTGCCACCCCACAGCCGCTTTCGCTGCACCGACCGTGCCGCCGCGCAGGCCCCCAACCAGCCGGGCAAAAGCAGCAGCCATCCCAAAACGGCGCTGCCTGTCCCGGCCAGCAGTGTAAATACCACGACCGGCAGCAGCGCCAGCCCCAGCAGCAGTGCATCGGCGTGCCAGGCGGTTACTGCGGCCAGAAACGCCGTGACAGGGATCGCAGCCAGCAGCACAAACAGCCCCCTCTGCGCCGGGATCGGCGAAGTCGCCACCGCAAAATTTGCGTCGAATCGTGTATTCAGGCACAGTCTTACGGCATCCGCGCACTGCTGCGCACCGGCCAGAAATGTCCGCTGCAACACAAACAGAAGCACCAGATACCCCACAGCCAGCGCCAGCATCATTCCACGGCGGGCAGCGTTGGGCAGTGGGGCGCGGTGCAGTGCCAGCCACACCGGGCACAGCGCCGCCGTGCCCAGCCATACCCAAACGGGCAGCGCCAGCGCAAACGCGCCGTTCAAAGCCGTCAGCAGACCCAACGCCAGCAATTCCAAAATCAGCAAATCCACTGCCGTTTCCAGCACAGGGCGCGCCGCAGCCCCGGTGCGGGGCAGCAGCACACGGTCAATGAACACAAGCCCCGTGTCCGGGTCGGCGGTTCGGCGGCGGGTCATGGTGCGCAGCCGTTTTACGGCAGTCTGAGCGAAGTGCAGCACCTGCTGCGGCGCATCGGCTCCCTCTGCCATAATTGCCCCGGCCGGGTCGGCGCAACAGGTCGCGCCCAGCGGCTCACGCACGGTCAGCTCTCCCACGCGGGCAGTCAGCTTCCAGTGTATCTGCTTCAGTGAATCCCCCGCACGGTAGGGCCGTAGGTCGTAGACGCCGTCAGCCATGTCGTGGCCTGCGGCGGTCACCTTCTCCACCTTATTTTGCGGCTTTGTGCCCGCGCCATCGTCCTCACCCTCGGCGGGCGGCAGTACACACAGTTCCCGGCTTTGGGCCGGCACGGCGCAGGGCACGACAAACAGGCCCAGCGGGTCACGCACCGTGATTTCCCGCACGCGGAACTGCCACAGGCCGCTTTTGGCGGCGCGCAGCGTTACGCGCAGGTCGGCACGCTGACCCGGGGCCAGCATTGCACCGCAGGGCAATTCGATCGCCGTACCACTCTCGGCGTCCACTGCCTGCAAAACGACACGCAGCTCCGGCACAGGCCGCCACCCGGCGTTGTGCAGCTGCACCAGCACGGCAAATTCCTCGCCCGGGCGCACGGGGCGAGCGGGCAGCTGCAGCACTGCCGTCACATCCCGGCGCAGTGTGCGGGCATACCACGCCAGAAACACCACCACCAGCACTGCCCATGCCAGCAGAAACACCGCAAACGGCGCACGGCTGACTGCAGCCACGGCAAACAGCACGGCCAGCAGCAGCCCGCAGCCGACCTTACCTGCCATGGGACGGCTTCTCCGGGCGGGGACGCGGTGTGGTGTGCAGAACATCCGCAATAATGTTCTCCACCGTCTCACCGCCGGTGCGCGCCTGCTCGGTCAGGCGCAGACGGTGGTGGGTCACATCGGCAAAAATCGCGGTCACATCCTGCGGGGCCACATAATTGCGCCCGCTCAGGTAGGCTGCGGCGCGGGCCATACCGGCCACGGCCAGCGATGCACGGGGCGACAGCCCCAGCGCCAATCGGCCGTCCTGCCGCGTTGCGCGGGAAAGCTCCACGATATACCGCCGAATTTCGTCACTCATAAACACTTCATCCACCTGCTGCTGCATGGTCAGCAGGTCGTTTTTGTCCATCACGGGCTGCACACGGTCCAGCAGGGCATGGCGCGGCTGGCGGGCCAGAATTTCCATTTCCGCCTCGGCGTCAGGGTAGCCCATGACCACGCAGACCATAAAACGGTCCAGCTGCGACTCCGGCAGCATCTGCGTGCCGACCGAGCCGACAGGGTTTTCTGTAGCCATGACCGTGAACGGCTGGGGCAGCGGGCGCGTTACGCCATCCACCGTGACGGCGCTCTCCTCCATGACCTCCAGCAGGGCGGACTGGGTGCGGGCACTGGTACGGTTGATCTCATCAGCCAAAAACAGGTTGCACACGACCGCGCCGGGGTGGTAGACAAACTTGCCGGTTTCCTTTTGATAGAGCGAAAACCCCACAATATCGGACGGCAGAACATCCGGTGTAAACTGCACGCGGTTCTGGGTCAGGTCCATGGCGCGGGCAAACGCCTGTGCCAGCGTGGTTTTGCCCACGCCGGGGATGTCCTCGATCAGCACATGACCGCGGGCCAGCATCGCCATCATTATTTTCAGCACGACCTCGGGCTTGCCCAGCACGGCCTTGCTCACCTCGGCTGTCACAGCCAGCGCTTTTTCGTTGAAATTCTGCATGGGTCAATCCTTTCTGTGGCCGCGCCAGATCAGCATACAGCCGATGACGGCGGCAATCAGCACAATTCCTGCCCACAGGGCGTTGTTTTCCAGCCAAATCATCCAGTTGGAGTACGCACCGCCCGCATCCTCGCTGCCGCCCTCGTTAGGCAAGGGGCTGATGCTTTCGGGCGCAACCTCCTCCAGCGCGGTCGTGCCGTCGGTTTCCACGGTCACCTGACGCGGCGCAGCGTCCCATGTCTCGTCACACTCGGTCAGATCCTCCGCATGGGTCGCGGGCGCGGCATCGGGGTCATGCTCGGCAATAACCAGATACCGTTGGGTATTTTGGGTGTAGGGGTGGCAGGTCGTCAGGGTCAGCAGGTCACGCCCCGGCTGTATCAGCACCGCATTTATATCGTCCGGCTGTATAATTTTTAGTTCGCACACGCGGTAGACCAGCGTATTCCACGGTGTTGTCAGCGTGATTTTATCACCGAGCTGTATCTGCTGCACATTGCGCAGCATCTCCGCGCCGTAGTAGCCGCGGTGGGCGGCGATCACGGTGTTGGTGTTCGCACCGCCCAGCGGCATCGAGGTCTGCCCCAGCAGCGCACCGCCGCGGGCCATGTTGGCCGTGCTGGCGCCCAAGTAGACAGGCAAATCCAGATTCAGGCGCGGTATCCACAGCGCGGCGATCATATCATCGGGCAGGCCGTAGCCGGTCAGGTCAAAGGCGGGCGTCTCGTAGGCAAAGGGGTCCTTCAAGCCGCTTTGTCCCTCGGCAAAAATCTGCGCATTGTAGGCTTGCAGGGCATCGTACAGTTCGGGGTAAGCGCGGGCAGGCTCGGCGTTGTCTGTGGTTTCGGTCACGGCGGGGGCGGCTGCTTCGGCAGCCTGCACAAATTTTTGTACGGTTTTTGTACTTTGCCGCGCCGCCAGATACTGGCTGACCGTGGGCTGCAGCATAAGCCCAACGCCCAGCAGTATCGCCAGCCATGCAAAAATCTGCAAAAACAGGCGTTTCATCAGTCTTCCTCCTCGCGCTTTTTGCAGCGGTGCAACAGCAGCAGCAAAAGCAGCGCCTCACCGCCGATGACAAGGCTGCCCGTCACGCTGATCCACGGCCATGCGTCCACCATACGCTTCACAACATTGCCGGTGTGCAGCTCCTGATACTGCACAGTCTGCGGCGTGGCGGTCTCCTCGTCCTCTCCATTATACGGCACGCGGGTGCCGCGCACAAGCATACGGTGGGTGTTGATGGCGTAGGGCGTGCAGGTGACCAGCGTGCAGTAGTCCCCGCCGGGGATAATTTCCAGATCCTCGGTGCGTTCCGGCTCCACGACCTTGACCTGATCGACCTGATAGGCCAGCACCTCGTCCATAATGTGCAGATAAAAGTGGTCACCCTCGCCCAGCTTGTCCAGATCGGTAAAAAGCACCGCCTCGGCCAGACCGCGGTGGCCAGTCAGCACGCTGTGTGTGCCCGCGCCGCCCAGCGGATAGCTGGACCCCTCCAGATGCCCAACGCCCTTGAGCAGCACATCATCACTGGTGCCCTCATAAATCGGCAGATTGACATCAATTTTCGGGATCGTAATGTAGCCCAGACTCTCGCCCACATCCAACATGTCCACATAGCTTGTGCCGGTGTCAGCGGCCTCGCCCGCAGCATCGCGGTCAATGGCGTTGCTAAGCTGTTCATTGTAGCGGCGCGCGGCCTCCTTGGCAGCGTCAATTTTCTCGGTGTCCATCGTCTGCACGGTATCGTTGTAGCTTTCAATGACCGAGCTTGCGTGACGCTGCGCCACCGCATTGCTGATGACGGGGTACATGGCCACGCCGATGCCCGAAGCGATCATCAGCGCCGCAAAGCCAAGCTTTAATTTGACAGTGGTATCCATAGGAAAGAGCCTTTCTGTAATGGTTTCGGGGTAGTTTTTCGCGTAAACGCGCAGGCTTTTAGCAGCGGACGCCCATTCAGCCGCAGGGGGCGGCGCCCTCGGTACCCCTTTAGCTGTAGGGGGCGGCGCCCTCGGTACCCCTTTAGCTGTAGGGGGCGGCGTCCTCGGTACCCCTTTAGCTGTAGGGGGCGGCGTCCCCGATGCCCCGCAGGGCACTGCCGAAAAGTTCCTGTTTACTTCTTCGCCGCCTCTCCCCTTGCGGGTATCGGCAATGTCCACAACCACCCATAGGGGAAGTACCGTTTCCGGTCCTTCCCCTATGGATTACCCCTCTATTTTGCTTTTGGTCTTAAAGTTGTGCGGCTTACGCACGCTTGTTCTTCTTTTTCAGGCTGAACAGCACACTCACGCCAGCCAGCACCAGCAGCACACCGATACCGCTGAACAGCAGCGTGCCGAAGCCACCGGTGACAGGCAGGTTGAAGCCCTTGCGGTTGATGATGGTCTTTGTAATCATGCCGATATTACCCACACCGCTCTGGGTTCCGCCATTCATTGCTTCGCCGGGTGCCGCCGTATGATCTGCATCAAATGTTTCGTTCTTTTGCGTCACATCGGATTTTACCCAGACGCCATTATTATAAGTATCTGTCTTTGTCCATATGGTCTTATACGCAATGCTCAGGGAAACATCAACCGGCTCTTTCAGCAAGTTATAGCCATCGTGCGTCTTCGTTTCTACCAGTTTGTAAATACCGTTCTCTAAGCCATTAACTTCAAGCTTACCGTCGGTTTTAGTTTTCAGTGCAACATGTTCACCGCTGGTGTCCACATCATTATTGACTCGCGCCCAACCAACCGCAGTATCAAGGCCAAGTGCCTTTGCGTCAGCATCTGTAATTGCTCCTGTGGCACCCTTTTCAACCTGCTTGTACAGATCAAATTCCACATTCTCAAGGGGAGTCTTGTCCACATCATCAGCAATCTTGTTAATGGAAATTTTGAAGGTATAGACAACAGCCTCGTCTTGCACAGTCTTCGTTGTATCCGGAGTTGTGCCACTATCCTGCTTAACACTATTGGAATAGTCAAGTTTTACCGTGTTGGAGTTGCCATCCGTGGTGGAGACCGCAGTCTTATTCAGTACGGCAGTATAAGTAATCGTCAATGTTTTGCCCTTGTATGTAGCTATCGCGCTCGGAACAAACTCAACAGTAAAGCCACCCGCAGTAACCGACTTCACGGTATAAACACTATTACTTGCATTTTCAATCACACTATCGTTATCCTTAACCTTAACAGAATTCACATCGTCCGTCAGATTTTTCGGAGTATCGGTCACGGTAAAGGTCTTTAAGCGATTAATGTTTTCAGGGATAGTAACTTCAATCTTATAGTCGATCTTATCTCCGACATTAAAATCGGCCGCCTTCTGCCAAGTATCGCCCTTCTTAACTTGCTTGTTCACATCAGGCACATAGTTATAAACAGAAACCGTGTTTCCATCTACCGTGTAATCACCCTGGTGTTTTGCAGTAGCCGGGATACTTGCAGTAGTACCGTCCGCATTTACCACAAACACATACTGATCATTTTTGTTGATGATGTACTTGTTATCTTTTCCATCTGCGTAACCAATTTCGGTAAAACGATAAGTGCCCGGTTTCAAATCCTCAACACTGATTTCACCCGAAACATCGGTCACAAAATAGTCTTTCTGCGCAGTGCCAGTAGTCGCTTTCGGCTTAATCTGTACCCAGTTGGTGGTGACGCTTTCTGTTGTCGCGTTATAGTCAATGCCATCTTTCAGATGTTCCAGCTTAAACTGAACATCTCTCAAGCCCACTTTACTTGTTTTATCACTGCCAATTACACCGTACTTTTTCAGCGTAAAGTCGCCTGTCTTTGTGCTGTTTTTCGGGTAAACAACAACATCATAGAGCCATTCCTCGCCCTTCTTCACATCGCCCTTGCGGGTCATTGGAATAGAAACAAGGAAAGGTTTCACAGCTTCCGTAACGGAAGCCGGTTTGGAAGTCTCGATTACAACATAAAGACCAATGTCCAAATTGTCAAATTTAACCTCGCCTTGTGGATTGGTTTTGGCTTCGGGAAGCTTTTTAATAGCGGTCACCGTGTCTTTCAGCGTATTAGCTGCAACATTAGCATAGGTGTCGATCGTAACGGTATCGCCTTCACCATTATAGTATTTTAGCAGGTCTGCTGTGCTCATAACCTGATAGACGGTAAAGCCTACACCTTCAGCCGCTTCTGCACCAGCCGGTGGTGTTTGGTGGTCCTCGCCCGTACCATCACCATTTTCTGTTGGATTTTCCTGCAGATATTTGTGAATCGTGATAGAACCCTTCAGGCTAGTGTCAATCGTACTGGTGCTCGTCTTCGGCGTTGTTGCTGCTGTCGTATCATCCGCCATTGCGGGCAGGGCGCAGACGCTTAGGGCCATGACGGCGCTGAGGGCTGCGGTGAGTAAGTGTTTCAGTTTCATCTTGCTTCGTACCTCTTTCTCTTTATATTTGTTTGTGTAGAGGGGACTTCGTTATTGACGCCGGCCCCCTTTCTTATTGTAGCGGAACACCAGCACCAGCAGCACAGCCACCAGCGCGGGCAAGCCTATCAAAAGCCACAGGCTGGGTGCATCCGCGCCCGTATGCGGCAACTCAAAGCTTTTGCGGTTGTTGATTGTCAGGGCAATGTTGTACACGCCTGTGGTGGAATCGTACTGCACATCGCCAAAAGGAGCAGCATCGCGCACGCATGTTCCATCCGTTGTCAGTTCAAACTCGATGGCATCGGCCAGCAGTGTGTAGCCTTCGGCGGTTTTGGTTTCGGTCAGCCGGTAGCTGCCGGGTTTCAGATTCTCAAAGCTGCACTTGCCTTTATCCGCATCTTCACTGGATTTTGTTTTCTCTATGGCTTTAAATGCCGCATCAACGGTGCCATCATCCTTCAGTTTCTCCAGCTTGAACTCCACGCCGCCCAGCTTTGTCTTATTCTCGGCGTCTTGCTTTGTGATGTTCAGGTTATACTTGGCATCCTGCAGTTTGTTGATCAAAGTCAGCTTCAAGGAGGTTGTCCTGTCGTCTGCACAGCGTACTGTGTTATTGAGAATCGTGTATTTCTTGCCGTCAATCTCAATCACATTGTCAGCCGCGTCGCCGTGCCAGTTGTTACCAGTTTCCGTTGCACTTTCCAGTACGCGGTAGGTGTAATACTCATGCGTTTCGCCCGTATCGCTTGCATCAAATTTGTCCAAGCCGGTAAACGTTGTGACCCAGCCATCGTACCCCCGCTTCAGTTCAACGCTGTCGCTGGTAACATCTCTCCAACTGTTTTTGTCGTTCGGTGTTTTGGTGCGCTGCAATTTCAGGTAGATGGCGGTGGGCAGGCCGTCTTTAATTACCGTGCCGTCCTGCTTTACCCACTGCTTCGTAACCACTAGGTCGGTCAGCTGGCGCTTTGTATTGACAAACTTTGCTGTTGCTACATTGGCATCGCCCTCCACGACAGAACCGCGCACCCTTTTGCCGTCCTCGGTAATGGCGCAGTCTTTGCCGCCGCTGATGGTCACCGATTGCAGGTTTGTACCCTCCTGCGCAACTTCCGACACAACAAACCGTGTACCGACCGGAATCCCTTTAATTTCGACTTCGCCGTACTCTTGACCACCTGCTTGCTTCTTCACTGTACATTCGTACTTTTGTTCCGGAATATCCACGCCGAGGCCTTGGCCGCCGACATCGCTGAACTTGACGGTAAATGTAAATGTTTCATTGAGCAGTGACTCTTTCCCAGCCGCATACTTGCGTATGATCAGCTTGCCGGTCTTGACCTTGTTGGTGAAAACCACCTTCAGCTTGGTCAACTCGTCTTTGTCAGCCGTACCGCTGTAGGAGCGGAAAACAAGCGTATTATCCTTCGGTTTCATAGATATGTTGCTATATTCGTTCGTGATTGGGTCTCCGCTTTTATCGGTTCCGTCAATCACCTGCTCCGTCCGGCCATCTTTCGGGGCAGTGCCTTTAACATTCTCCAGACTTGTGATCTTCGTGTCTGTCATCACACGCTCACTCGCACCGCTTACATTTGTCACCGGTGCATCGTTTTCGTAGACCGTCCAGAATGTATCATACAGATTCGGATCCACCTGCTCCTGCAGAGCTATGTAGCTGCCGCGGCGGAACTGATCCTTAAAGGTGACCGTTTCACCGTCCTGCAGCAGGAACTGGCCGTTCTCATCCACAACATCCACAACATCCCCATTGCCACGGTCGGAAGAAAACACGGCATATTTTGCGTTTTCCAACTGTCCGCTTGTGGCAGAGCCATAGTCTGGGATGTCGTACTGCTCGGTCGTAAAGCCTGATTTTGGCTGCTCCTTCGGCGCGCTGCGGAATGTAAAGTTTCGCAGGTAAATGCTGCGCGCAAAGTTATCGCCGACTGTGATGCTCTTGAGCTGGTTGTTGAAAGTACCGGTGGTTTCCAGAGAGTTCAGCAGCAGCCGTATGGTGTACCACTGCTTCGGATGCAGCGCGGTCGCCGCACCGTAGACATCACTGCTTTGCAGGCCCTTGCCGTTGATACAGCCTTTTTGGTGGCCTTGATCATCCAAAAGCTCCACATACAGGTTGCCCAAGGCGCAGGTATCGGTCGGTTCGCCCTCCACATAGACATCAAAGGTCAGGTATCTGAAGTCTTTTATATTGATTGATGAATCCAGCGGCAGGGTGCCGCGGCGCTGCTCTCGGTGCGCACTGGTTGGGTCATCCCTTGTGGCTGACCACAGCACAGCGAGGTCTCCGGCCTTACTCTCTGGTGGTAGTTCCGCTGCATACTCCAACTTGGCGGTGGTGTCGGATGGGTTTTGAGCTTTTTTATAGGTTTCTTCTGGGAGTTTTTGGATTTTACCCTCTGTGTAAGAAGTTTCTTTTGCTTTGTAGTGCGTAGCCAGATTCTTGATGTTGAAGGTGAAGATCTTCTGGTTTTGGAAACTTTTCTTGAACAGATCGTTTACTCCCGTAACATCGACCTTTTTCTCGACCTGCAGCTCGTTGTTGTCGGGGAAGTTGAACGCCACCGCCATGTTGGACTCCCACATTCCGCGCTCCATGTAGAACATGGTCAGGGTGTGGGTGGTGCCTTTGGCGAGGGTGAATTCATCGTCACCCTTATGAATCTTGCCCTTCTTGTCGAATGTGACTTTGCGGCCGTTGAAGTAGACAAATTTGTTCTCAGCACTATCCTCGTAAACCGCACCGCCTGTTTTGTTGGAGCTGACATAGGGGGTTACGGTGTTGGCTTTTCCGTCAGTCGTCTGTCCAAATTCCAGCAGGCCGGACGCTTTACCGTGCGCGCCGCCGACATCCAGCACCAGCTGACCGTCAATGTAGACCCACACATCATCGTCACCGGAGAAGAAGAACTTGATGGGGACTTTATCATCGGGATTATCCCCTACTTGAACCATACCGTCATTGGTCAATGTAAAGTCAAATTGCAGCTTCGCACCAAAGCCGTAGTTGTATTGGGATGCACCACCAGTGCCAACACTCTCGTTGAACGGGAAGAAACCACATGTACCGTTCGTATTGTTGTCGAATTTACGGTTTTCTGATTTGATGTCAGTGGTGAGTTTGCCGCTATCATCTTTGGTAGATCCCAGATAAAACTTGCCGTTGTCCTTGTCTTGCGTCAGATACAGCGAGGATTTGCTGCTGTCATAGTACCAATATTCAGCTTTCGCCTCTTTGTCGTCGGTTGCGTCATCGGTATTCTTAAAAACAGCATCTTTCGTAAACGGGAAGGAAACATTCTCATACACCTTACCCAGCACCGTGTTAAAGGTATTTTTGCCTTCCAAAAATTCTTTGTTAAAATGCGGGTCAACAAGACTTCCCGTACCTGCCTTACCTTTTAATACCGGCAGTCCGTTTGCATCGCCGGTCAAGGTTTTGTCCTCTACCAGACCTTGGAAGGTTCGGGCGTAACCGGCTTCGTCATTAGCAACTTCACCCTTCGTGTCCAAAACCGAGTTGTTTACGGCCATGAAGGTGTTGTATTTTTCTTTTTCCCTGATCGGATCGCCCCAGCCATACAGACCCATACCGGTGGCAACGTCTGCAAAGGGGCAACTCCAGTCCTTATAAGAAGGTTGGAAATGTCCGGTATAAATCGGGTATTGGACATTGCCGTTTTTCTCATAAGCACTGCTTAGTGCGCGGTTGAACTGCTCAAATGTAACATACCCGCGTTGGGAAATGGTATTGTTATTCGGGTAGCTGTCACGGTTAAAGCCGTTCAGCTCGTAGTCGGTGTAGTAGTCATAGAGGGTGCTGGTGATGTACTTTGTGCCCGCCTCTTGGGTGAATTTGTCGCTTGCAACGTCCACAACGGTCGTGCCTTTGCCGCTTTCGGCATCGCGGATCGCGCCTTTCTCACCCCAGTAGCCGTCACGGTAGACACCACTGCCACTCGTGTAGGCCGATGGGTCGCCATCATCGGCAAAGAAGCAGGGATCTTTCAGGTTCGGGGGGATTTCCGCTGTGCTATACTTCTTCGTTAGATCATCTACCGCAGAGTTTCCGTCTGCGTCCTCACGCGCGGAGAATTGCACTGCGGTGAAAGGGCCACCCGCAGGAACCGTGCAAGACCACAGTTGGCGGTTGGAGTTTTCTTGCGTGGAATCTTTTACCATCTCCACTTTTGTCGAACTACCGCCTTCTGCTACGAAGAAGCAGTACATTTTGTTGTCACTGCCCGGCATGGGATTTTGGTGTATATCATAGTCCTTGGCATAAGCGTACGAGGAGAGCGTTGCATCAAAATAAATGGTTTTGTCCTTTGTAAGCAAATCGCCGCCTGCGTTTTGCCAAGGGCTTCCAGTACTTCCGTTTCCGCTATAGACAAAGCAGTTGTTCGCCGTCAGGTCAAAATACTCCGTAGCACCGTAGCTATCTTTGCTGAAATTGTAATATTTTTCGCTTTCATAGCCCGCCCAACTAAACTTTACAAACTGCGATTGGTTGTTCGGAATTGTGATTTTCTGGGCGGCTACGGTGTTAGCCGCTACCGTGCCAATCGTCTGGCTGCCAGTTTCTTCAAAAGTATTGTTTTCACCTTTTTTGTAGAATGTAGCGGTAACGCCGTTCAGCGTTGTATCACTTGCATTTTTGAAGTAAAGCGGCATACCCGCGTAATAGTATTCCACGCGCGTCCATTGGGTTTCGTTGTAAGGGTTGTCTGCGACGCCAAGGCTTCCGTCATCAAACGTAGAGGTTGTAGCATCAAACATTTTTCCGGCAATCTTATCAATCGTTGTCCAGTTCTTATTGCCATCATTTTTTCCGCCAAAGGCGAAGAATTGACCTCTCCAAGTATTACCGTTCTCAGTATTACCGTTCTTATGATACTGGAAAATAAGCCGATAAAAGCCGCCCTCCGGATAGTCCGCTTTGTTTAGTGAAACACTGAATATTTTGCGACCATCATTGGTAGTTACTTTCCCGGTATCCACCATATCCTTATTTAATGCATTACCATTACCTCTGTCAGCATACAGGTGAACATAATTTCCATCCTGATAGTTGCTGTCAACCGCAAAATAAATGGTTACTGTATTCGGGATAAAACTCGCCGTTTCCCCCTCATTCGATGCGGTCATTGGTGCAGACCTGTCATCGCTCTCCGTTTCGTCCTCGCTGTAGGTATCCGCTGCGAAGAAAGTTTCTTTCGCGCCAGCTTCGCCCGCAGGGTCTTCTCCGTTATCCGCAGTACCTTCTTCGTCATCCGAGGTATTTTCTTCGGTAAGATTGGTTTTTTCCTCGTCCGGGGCGGTCTTGTCCGCAGCGGCACTGTCTGCCGGGGCGGTATTCTCTGAACCGGTCACGCCCTCGGCAGGGGGCGCGCCTGCGGCTTTGTCTGTTGTGTCGGCGCCGCTTGGAATCGTTCCTGATTCCGGCACAGAAATTTCAGGCTCTGTTTTGCTGCCCTCGTTTGTCGTGTCGGCGTCTTTTTGAATCGTTTCCAAATTCGACACAGAAATATCCGACCCGGTTCCATCAGCACCATTTCCCGTATTGTCATCGTCCGGAATCGTTTCCGAATTTGAAACAGAAAATTCAGTCTCCGTCTCCGCTGCATATACCGGCAGAGCCATGCTTGCCAGCAGGCACAGGGCGGCCAGCAGTGCCGCTGCACGGTGCAGGATGGAATTTGCCTTCGTCATCTGCCTTGCCTCCTTTTGTATGCGTTCAATACACTTTATTCCGCAGTAAGCTGCGGAATAGCAAAGGGTGTACACCCTTTCAGCTTATGCTTTCCCCGGCGTCCACGCGCAATCGCTGGCGTATGGGGCGTGGAAAGCATGCTGTATTTGATTTAATTTGTATTCCTTTTTATGGAAAAATTATAGTTCTTTGGTATGAGAATTTCAAGTACCTGCGTTGAATCGTTTCATTTTCGGCAATTTGCTATGTTTCAACCGCATTATATTGTGCATCCTGACTGTTAGTGCTGTGCAGCTTTGTAAGATACAGCACGATTTCTTGCACATCTGCACACTATATGTTGAATTATGTCGATATTTTTGCGCAGATGTTGCGAACCGCAAAGGGCAAGATTTGTTCGGTCGTGTTGGAAAAGGGAAAACACAGGGGCGGCGTCCCCGACGCCCCGGGGGCGGCTGCCCATCTGCGGGCGCATATGGAATGTGCCCCTACGGTGTGATGGGCTTCTACCTTATTATATATACATAGAAAAAACACCCCGCCCGGCAGCGTAGGGCTGCGGGCGGGGTGGCTCGGTTGCTTATTTACTTCAGATCAAACCCATGAGGCTGGGCAGACCAAGGGAAAGCGCCGGGATATAGGTGACTGCCAGCAGGGCAGCAACCAGTGCCACAAAGTAGGGAATCAGCTTGGAGGTCACCTGCTCAATGGAGACATGGCCGATGCCGCAGCCGACAAACAGGACAGAGCCGACCGGCGGGGTGATGTTGCCCAGGCACATGTTGAAGATCAGCATAACGCCGAACTGAATCTCGGTCATGCCGAAGCTGGTGGCGATGGGCAGGAAAATCGGGGTGAAGATCAGGATGGCCGGGGTGATGTCCATGAACATGCCAATGACCAGCAGAATAATATTCATCAGCAGGAAGATGATATACTTGTTGTCGGTCAGGCTCATCAGGCCGTTGGAGATGGCGGCCGGGATGCCGGAGTACGCCATAACGAAGGACATGGCAGAGGAAGCGGAAATCAGGAACAGGATGATGCCGCTCGTCTTGGCAGAGTTGAGCAGAATGTTGAGGAAGCCCTTAAAGTCGATGCTCTTATAGATGATGGAGAGGATCAGGCAGTACAGAACCGCGATGCCTGCGCCCTCAGTGGCGGTAAAGACACCGGAGACGATGCCGCCGATGACGATGACGATGAGCAGCAGGGACGGAACCGCATCCCAGACGGTTTTCAGCACGCTCTGGCTGTGGTCAAAGCCGGTGGCCTTCATGCCGGCCTTCTTTGCGCCGATGAACGCGACGATCATGCAGCACAGACCCATCAGGATGCCGGGGATATAACCGGCCATGAACAGGGTGGAGATGGACACACCGCCTGCGACGGTGGAGTAGACGATGAAGGCGGAGGTCGGGGGAATCAGCAGACCCGTGGGGGCCGAGGCGATGTTCGCAGCGGCGGAGTAAGCGGGGTCGTAGCCATTTTCCTCCTCAATGGGGCTGATGCAGCCGCCCATGGCGGACGCAGCAGCGACGGAGGAGCCGGACAGTGCGCCGAACAGCATGTTGCCGAGAATGTTGGCCTGTGCCATCGAGCCGGGAATCTTGCCGACAAACAGCTGCGCAAAGTTGACAAGGCGCTTGGCGATACCGCCATTGTTCATGATGTTGCCGGCCAGAATAAACAGCGGCACAGCCAGCAGGGAGAACGACTCAACACCGGAGTTCATCTTCTGCATCGTGATAAAGGTGATCTGGTCCCAGGACAGGGTGGACATGGCGGTCACGATAGACGACGCCACAATGCTGATGGAGATAGGCACGCCGAGGAACAGCAGCACGCCGAACACGGCGAACAGGATAACGGTGGTCATGGTGATACTCATTTGTCTGCACCCTCCTTGGATTCAACTTTTTCGCCGGTGACGTCCTCATAGATGTTGATGATCTGCGCCAGGACGATGAACACGCCGGAAATCGGGGCGATGGAGTAAACCAGGCTGCGGGGAATACCCAGCAGGGCCGAGAACTCGCGGCTGGCAGAGACAGCCAGCTTAAAGCCGCCGATAGTGAATACGAAGATGGCCATCAGCAGAATCAGACCATCGATGACCACCAGCAGGGCGGTGTGCGCCTTGCCGGTGAATTTGTCGCGGATGAGGGTCAGGGACATGTGCTCCCGGGTGGAGAAGGCGTAGGCCGCGCCGATGAAGCCGGTCCAGATCAGGCTGTAGCGGACAAGCTCCTCGGTGAAAGCCACGGGGCTGTTGAGGATATAGCGGGAGAAAACCTGAATCAGAACCAGCACCGTCATAAAGGTAAGCAGTACGGCACAGGCAATGCTCAAAATTTTGTCCATCCAGAATTTGATGGCAGCAAAGGTGTTTTTCATGGCTTACTCCTCCCCTCTTGCGGCGTCGATGGTATCCAGCAGCGTCTTGACGCCGGGATACTGCTCCTCGTAGGCTTCGATCATGGGCTGGGTTGCCTCGCGGAAGGCTTCCTTGTCGACGTCATAGACGAACTCAACGCCCATCGTCTCCTGTGCTTCCTTGACGGCCTCCTCCACAGCGCTGTCCCACATGACCTTGTGGGCATCGGTGGAATCGTGGGCGGCCTCCAGAATGATTTCCTGATCCTCGGGGCTGATGGTCTCCCAGACCTTCTCACTCATGATGAGGACGTCGGGGATCATGGCGTGCTGGTCCACCGAGTAGACCTTGCAGACCTCGCCGTGCTTGCCGGTGGTCAGGGCGGTCTCGTTGTTCTCGGTGCCGTCAATGATGCCGGTCTGCAGCGAGGTGTAAACGTCGCCGTAGGACATGGCGACGGGAATGCCGCCCAGATAGCTCATCATGTCGGTCTGGCTCTTCATATCCTGCACGCGGATCTTCAGGCCCTTCAGGTCGGCGGGCGTGCGGATGGCGCGGTCCTTCGTGTAGAAGGAGCGTGCGCCGGAGGTGTAATAGGTCAGCGTGACAAAGCCGTCGTCACCGGTGGAGAGGAAGAAGTCCTGCATCTCCTGCGAGTCCATGACATGGTAGAAGTCATCGGTATCGTTGAAGATATAGGGCAGGCCGAAGGTGTTGAAGGCATCGTTGTAGGTAGCCAGACCGGGTGCAGAGACCTTGGTCATGGCAATAACGCCGGCCTGCAGCTGCTCAAGGTTCTCGTTTTCGCTGCCGAGCTGGCCGTTGGGGAAGATCTTGACCTGGATGCGGCCATCGGTCTTTTCCGCGACCTCGTCCGCGAACTGGGTCATGGCGATGTGGACCGTGTGGGTCTCGGACAGGCCGTGGGCCAGCGTCAGCACCAGCGGGTTTTCGGCGCTGTAGCCGGTGGAGTCGGCGGTGGTGCCGGACGCGCCGCAGCCGGTCATAACACCCAGACTGAGCGCAGCCGCAGCAGCCAATGCTGCGAATTTTTTGAACATGGTATTTCTCCTTCTTGTATGTATGCCGTTTTCCCCTTGGCCCCCTCTGAGAGGGGGCTGCCGCCGCAGCGGCTGGGGGAGAGAACCGTACCATTACCCGAAATATTTCGGGCTGCGGCAAGGTTCAACCCCTCCGCCCCTACGGGGCACCTCCCCTGCCAGGGGAGGCAAGAAGCCGAGTTACATCCCGATCAAATCAAACTGTTCGAACGAGACAAGTACCTCGTGATCCTTCTTGGGGTTGGGGTACTTGATCTGGACGCTCTTGAGGCGCTGGCTGTAGTACCAGCCGCTCTCGGCCTCCTCAAACTTGCGGCGGTGCAGGAAGTGCGGCAGCTCTTTGCCGTCCACCTGCACATAGAACGGGGACTTCTCGCGGTGGATCATATCGAGGTACATGCTCTCGACGGCGGTCTCGTAGCTGCCCTCATTCGTGAAGGTCACGACGGTCTTGACGCCTGCCTTGACGGCGATCTTCGTCTTGAGATACGCGCCCTTGCGGTAATCGTTCGTGTGGCCGTCATCCTCGTACAGCGTGAACTCGGAATCCACATCGGGGGCCATCAGGATGTCCAGCGCGGTGGTCTTTTCGGTCATCAGGTTGTGCAGCTTGTTGCCGCTCATCGGGAGAATGGCACCGCTGCGCACAAACAGCGGGATGCTGGCAATATCAACCGGCACCTCAATCGTCTGGCCGGGGGCGTATTCCTCGCGGGTGTAGAAGTCGTAGAAGCGCTCGTTTTCGTTCTCGGTCACGGGCAGGTAGACCGGACGGACGGTCTGGCCCTTTTCAACGACGTTCGCAACCAGCAGAGAATCACCGAACATGAAGTCCACACCCTCATCGTAGGTGGTCGGGTCGTTCTGGAAAACGCTGAACGTCGGCTGCCAGATGGGCAGGCCGTTCTCATGCGCGCGCTCCATCAGGGAATACAGCGTCGGGCTGAGCTTATAGCGGAAGTCAATAGCGTCCTTGATGTACTGCTTTTTGTCGCTGTACATCCACGGCTCGGTGACGGTGTTGTCGGTGTTCGTGGAGTGGATGGAGAAGCGCGGCTGGAAGATGCCGTTCTGCACCCAGCGCACGAACAGCTCGCCCTCCGGCGCGGGGCCGAAGAAGCCGCCGATGTCGCAGCCGTGGTTGGACACGCCGCAGAGCGCCATGCCCAGAATCGTGGCGATGTTGTATTTCAGGGTATCCCAGTGGGTCAGGTTGTCACCGGCCCAGACCTGCGCATAACGCTGGATGCCCGCATGACCGGAACGGCAGACCGAGAACGGGCGGCAGTCGGGGTCATACTCCTCGATGGCCTCGTTGGACAGCTGGCACATCAGGTTGCTCATGACCGGCTTCA
>ERZ827469.1477-NODE-1477-length-20935-cov-3.661063_pt1 | contig 20935 bp, 16 predicted proteins | sample MGYA00519917_ERZ827469 | MGnify/ENA primary metagenome ERZ827469 (study PRJEB31778, sample SAMEA3449314) | human gut metagenome | biome: human gut; feature: human-associated habitat; material: faeces | place: United Kingdom | collected 2010/2012 ... | reverse complement strand
ATCTCACTGATGACCTCTCTGGTGGAACCAATGCTGGTTCCTGTAAATACATTCCCATCTTCGAGTATCAAAAAAGCTTTCATTCGTCTCCCTGTCCTTTCACTTTTTTCCCAAAAAAAAAAACGTTTCCGTTTTTCTTCTTTTTTCCAGAACGCACATGCACACGGTGTGTGATGCATCGTCTTCGTGCCATTATGGGCAGTGCTATGCCTTTTTCCTAAATTGTAAAAAGTTTATCATATCATAGGATATTTTTCAACCTTTTTCCGAAATCAAATAATGTATAATTTTTACACTGTGATGTATAAAAATTATACATTATTGCCAAACAGATTCCTAGTCCTCTCTTATACGGATCAGAATACAGCCTGCCAGCAGCATAAGCAACGTTAAGGCAGAAAGCTGTGGCAGCCATTCCACGATGCCTTTACCGGTTCCATCTGAGGCTGTCGTTTGAACAATCCCTGTCATACAAAAAGCTGCACATATCATCAATGCGTTCATTTTCGTTTTTACAATAAAAGAAATGAGCAGAACTGCAGCCGTCAGAAAAACTATATACAGAAGCATTCCTAATATTTCTTCTCGCACAAGACTCCATATCGATATCACCGTCTGCGTCCCTTGTTCAGAAATCACCAGAAGCATCTGTCCTCCGGTTCCATATCGTGCTGTTCCAAGCAGAAATAATATGCCTGCCGCACTGCCAACACATACGACACTCACCAGTACACGTACAAAAAATCGTTCCAGATACAACCATTCCTTTTTTATTGGCAGGATGTATAGTCTGTAACAAGTTGCATATTCAAATTCATTCGCCCACGCATCAAAATGCAGCAAAATAATCAAAACTGTAAAAATCAAAAATAATACACTGTTTCCAGAAAAAGCCTCTTTCCATAACCATGCAGCCTGAGGCACAACCGGACAGACCGGTTCCTCTGTTCCGCTCTGCTGATATGCTTTATGTAACAGCATACGTGCTCTCCAATCAGCAACACTCCCTCTGAATATGCCCGTATACTCCACTTCCTCTCCCAGTTCCTCAATCGCTATTAAATTTTCGTCTTCCTCCAGCACCGTCCTGCGAATTCCATTCTCATCCCAAGCCTGTTCCCAATAATAACGCAACCGAATATTGGTCTGTTCGTACTGTTTCCATGCATTTAGCAATAAACTGGCATGTGCAAATTTTTCTGCACTATTGTCCCCCCATAGTTCCATGCACTGCCTCTGATACTCAGATTCCCAGATCGTAATATCTTTTGCATTTTCTTCCAGTTCTTCCAACACTGTCTGCGCATAATTCTCATACTGTGTAACATAGTAAAGTCTATATGCAAAAACAACCGCCAGCACTCCCACAATCCAGACCAGGTAATTTTTCCGGCTAAAGAAAAGCCGTATTTCATTTTGCAAAAATGCTTTCATTTCTTATCTGCTCCATACAAATTTTTGTAAAATTCTTCAAGATTTTCAAACCTGTCGGAAAGATCATCAAGCTTTCCATCAAAACAAACCATGCCATCGTCAATAGCAACGATTCGATCTGCAATCTTTTCCACTTCCGAAAGTTGATGGGAAGAGATCAAAACAGCACTCCCCCTCTGACGAATCTCCTCGATTTCCCGTCGCAGCCGAAAAACTGCTTCCGGGTCAAGGCCATTGGTGGGCTCGTCCAGAATTACCAGTTTGGGTTGATCCACAATCGCTATTGCCAGATTCAGCCGCATTTTCATTCCCATGGAATAGGTTCCGGTGCGATCCAAAAGTCTGTCCCCCAGATCTGTGAAAACGGCAAGTTCCTCCACCCGCTCTTTGGGCACCTTTCTGGCTGTTGCTGCCATCCGCAGATTCTGTATACCGCTTAATTCAGGATAAAGAGCGGGGACTTCCATGGCAATTCCAATCTGTTTTAATGCTTCTAAGCGGTTGCTTTTGATGTCATTCCCACAGATTCTGATTCTCCCTCTATCTGTCCTATATAATCCACTGATGCATTTTATTGTAGTCGATTTTCCGCTCCCATTTGGTCCTAAAAGTCCTACAATCTCCTGTTCGTCCACGGAAAAACTTAATCCCTTCAGAATCTTTTTTCTTTTCTTAGACTTTTCAATATCTTCAACCTGTAAAACCTTCATTCCGCTCTCCCCTATATTCTGTCTTTTTTCCCGGATACAGTACACGTTATTATCATAATCAAAATACAACTGAATGTTAGTTCCAATACCGCATACAGCCATGTGATCCGTTCTGATCCCAGCGTCACATTCCAGCAGGATCCAATCGCAAACGGATTATATGGTTTTCCCCAGCCTGTCAGCTGACTGTATCCTGTAAGCACGGTTGCTGCTGCCACCACGGCAATCCCGCCCTGTGAATGCTGTATCAGCACTCGAATCCCGCTTCCAAGCATCGCAAAAAACAAAACTTTTAAAGCTGCAAGTATACACATATATAGTAGGAAACGATATAACGGAAGTGATCCCAACGGATAAGTTGTATACAGCATGACTCCTCTTCCTCCGTCTGTATACTTATAATCCGCATACATGCGGGCTAACCCCTCATAGGAGTAATCTTCCAGATGCTCGTATGAATAAAACCTCTTATAGGTTTTAACATCCACAAACATATGGCTGTCAATCCCATCAAAGCCGCATCGCATTCCCCAATATAAAAACCACACACCTATTCCAATCGCACACACAACTCCTGCCGCCACAAAAAAAGAGGTCACATAATGCCTGTACTTCTTCCACTCACTGTATGGCTGCACTGTCATAAATTCATACCTGTGGTCATTTTTTCCTTCCATAATGTAGCCAAAAGAAAATAACAGGATGCAAATATCTAATATCGTAAGTACATACGCATTTTCACAAAATAGAGTCTCTAAAAAAGCATAGGGCGATCCCGAGTCCAATCCCAGACTTTTTTTATCATAATCATTTAATAAATGTTCCAGACGGCCCATATTATTTTCATACGCTGCAACAGAAGCTTCCATCAGTTCGGACGATACATATGGATTCGCAGTCATAGAAGAAATGTCAAACGGAAGGTCATAAAGTCCCAGCTGCCTGCCCCATTTCTGAAACATATCTGCACAACGTACTTCAACAGGGCTGCATCCACGCTCTGGATAAACAAACATCTGGTATGATACAATACTGCATATCACCCCATATGCCTTATATTCCTTCTGGAACTGCTGTGACTCTGTCCCGCCCACCTCAAGCAATGCAATAAGTTCCTGTAATTCTTCTATTCTCCATTTACGAAATTGTATTGCATTTGTATTAAATTTTCGCCGTTTTGCATCTCCTGCATCTCTGCGCGCAGTAGCAAGCTCCGATTCTAACAGCTGCCGATGCATCACAAGTTCATATTGCAGTTCCCGCTTTATATAGTTCGTGTCCTGACTGGATGTAATCGATCTTTGCAGTTCCACCGTAGCTTTTAATCCAAAAAGCAGAACAACCAACAGAAAAATATAGGCTGCCTTATTTCTAAGAATCGATACTATCTCATATTTCAACATACTTTTCTCCGTCTTTATCATAAAGGTAAGGTGTGCTGCCACACCTTACCTTTATGATACTTGAAGTTTCTCACATTTTTAATTTCATAAATGGAAACTTTTCCGACATTTATGCAGGTTTTTCAAAACCTTGCATTTTCCCTATGTCCGTTTTATACTGTTTGTAGTTTCATATAAAGGAGCTATTTTCTATGAGTGTACAACATGCCGGTTCTATTATTAGACAGGCCCGCCTTAATGCGGGTCTAACCCAGGAACAATTATCCGATGGAGTCTGTTCTACCCTCTCTCTGTCCCGCATTGAGAACGGCTCTGCCGGTGTCAGCCCTGCCACTTTTCAGACTTTAATGGCACATGCTGGTATCTTTTGTGAAGCTTATCCTACTTTCTCGACGCGCGCAGACTTTGACTGCTTTTACGCCTTGAAGGAAGTACGCTTTTATCTGGATTCCTGGCAACTCACGCCCGCCTGCCAGTTATTGGATCACATTGAAATGCTGAATTGGGCAGACAATAAATTTTACTATCAGGAATGGCTTCTGCTTCACTGCAAGCTGCAATTACGTTCTGGTCATGCAAATCACGCCCATACTTATGAGCTGGTTCGCTTTGCTTTAAAAATCACAAGATCTGATATCGACAATGCAGCAATCCATTCTCTGTTTTTGTCTTCTGTCGAAATAGAACTATTTATATATCTTGCGCAGGAAGCACTGTACCTTGGTGATACAGCTACTGCTCATCATGTCTGCCAGCAGATTTCTTCCTATCTCTCTGCCCGTTCGCTTTCTTTTCTTGAACGGGATCGTTTACTTGCGGAAAATGCGGTGGTATATACCAAATATCTGCTGACTGTCTGTGACTATAAGTCTGCACTTGAACTGTCGGACTTCTACCGCCATCAAATGATTTTAAATCTTGACGACGGACTTATACATGAACTGACGTTTTTAACCGCACTCGGATACTATTATATGGGACAACAGGATCGTTTTCTGACCTTATTTAAAACTGCCTTTTTCTCTGCCCATTCCATTAACAGCTGTTATGCCACCATCTGTAGAAATTATGTTTCCAACCACCTTTCTGCAACTTTGGTTGAAGACTTAAACTTATTTTCTGATATTCCGCTTATATCGTTTCCCCTCAAGCTCCCCATAAATGTCTCTTCTATGGGAGATGGCACCTATGACTTTTTCTCTCACAAGGTTCTCACGCTGGGGGGCCTGATCCGCTCTCTACGCAAAGATCAAAAATTATCTCAGTCGGCGCTTTGCCGAGGATTATGCAGCAAATCCAAGCTTTCAAAAATCGAAAACGAAACACAGCAGCCTGATATCATTCTTGCTCAAACCTTGCTTCAACGCCTAGGTATTTCGGATCTTGTTTTTACATTTTACGGGAGTGAAAAAGAGAACAAACTGCAGGAACTCCAGCTTCGTTTAGCGAAAACTCGTATGAATCACAAAACCTTACAGCTTGATCTTGTAAAAAAAATGGAGATGCTATGCAACTCCAAAGATATCTGCTATTTACAATTTGCTGCTTACAAATCAGCCATCTGTGAATCCGACAATGATCAAAAATTAAAAGGGTTAAAAAATGCTCTTTTCATGACTTTGCCCGGCTTTCAATTTGATAAAATTCTTGACTATCGATTATCGTGGATAGAACTTACCATTTTAAACAATATCTGCCGCACTTATGCAACTATAAATCCTACACATGGCATTTACTGTTTTTATAAGCTTCTGGAATATACCAGCCATGTTCCGTTGGATGTTCTCGAGAAAAAGCGTTCCTTCCCCGTAACCTTGGGAATGCTTATAAGATTTCTTTATACAGAAAATCGTCTTTCGGAAATCGTTGCGTTAGTCCCGCTTTTTTCCGATGCTATAAGTTCAATGTATTTTACAGGGAACATTTTTTCACACTACTGTCAGGCATTAGGATCACTTGGTCTCACAAATTCCGCAAAGGAATTTGCACACTATGCCTATTACAATGCCCTCCTTATGGAGGACATCTACAATGCATCCGGTCTGAAAAATGATCTGAAAAAAAATTACAATATTTCTTTACTATAAAATTTCAATATTCTCTTCTGAAGACCAGTAGGGTACAATCTCCTTGCTGCTTACTCCAACCATGGTAAGCAGCAAGCATGCCATTACTATGGTAGCAATTACTTTTTTTAAATTATTTCCCTTCATTTCACATTCTCCTTCGTCCACTTACTATGTAAAAATCCACACAGTATATCAAATCCACCCGTTTCTCATACTATATAATGTGCAGAATCTTTCATTCTCTTTCACGCTTGTATTCGCCTTTGAAATATATAGTATCTTACATATATAGTATCTCTTTTCTACAAAAAATAAAATAACAAAAGTGGAAACATTTTTGTTTCCACTTTCGTAAAATCACTTCAAATATTTCTCCCACAGATCGCTGTCCGTCCGGTACGGTTCCAGTTCCTCCATCGTCCACTGCGTGGAATCCCAGCCGTGCATAATCAGTCCTTCATCGTAATAATGATAGGTAAGATTCACATAAATATCATTTTTGCAGAGGACATAGTTGCTGTAATATCTTCCCTCCAGAATCTCCCCGTCCATCGTCTGTCCCGCCATCCGGGCGGTAAATGCGGGTGCATCGTTGAAAGAATCCGACTTCTCGCAGATTTTTTCATAATAAGCCTCCGCAAACGTATCATCCGAACGCAGCACATCCTCAACCTCATATCGCTCTGCCGTGGCAAGATTGATGACTCTTGTGCGCAGGTCACAAAACTCTCCCCACATGCTTCCATTAAAATAGTGATCCTGAAATGCCACGCACAGAATCTCATCGCTCATATACGTGATCTCATAGTCCACATAGCATGCCAGATACGGGTAGTCTTCATCCAGATACAAATATTCTTCCTGCGGCTCCGGATACATGGTATCCAGCTGCGCACAGGCGGCATTCCGCAGAATCTCATTTACTCCGGTCGCATCTCTTCCATCCGCATAGGTAATAACCGGATAAGAAACATCGTACTCCTCAAATCCGTCTTTCCGCTGATTCGGTACCTCAATATGCTGCGCGGTAACCGTATAGGAAAGCTGATCTGCCACATAAATGTCATCCTGTGTGACAAAAAAATCCTTTCCCAGAGAATCCGGCAGTTCTAATACCTCACGTTCCTCCTCGGTGTCTTCTACCGCCGTATCGTCCTCCGTATCGCTGCCATCTTCCCCGTCTCTGTCCGCCTCTGCAGACGACTCATTCCACGTCAACGTATCCTGCACGGTACGGTTGACCGCGTGAAAAAGAATGAACGCCGGCACGGTCACAAGCAGCACGGCACCAGCTATGACCGCCAGTACAATCCACAGCAGAGCACGGCTCTTTTTTTGAGGTGCTGTCTGCTGACCGTAACTCTCTCCGTACCCCTGTCCATATCCTGTGTTCTGATAGGACTGCTGACCGTAACTCTGTCCGTAGCCCATATTCTGATTCTGCTGCTGGCCGTAGCCCTGTCCATACCCTGTGTTCTGATATTGCTGCTGACCATAGTCCTGTCCGTAGCCTGTGTTCTGATTCCGGTACGCCTGCGGCTCCGGCGCGGTCTGCTGCCCTGTCACAGACGGCTGCCCCGGCACGGTCTGCTGTCCTGTCACAGACGACTGCTGCCCCGGCGCGGTCTGCTGCTCTGTCACAGACGACTGCTCCGGCGCACCCGCTGTCGCTGTATACTGCATCCACTTCCCTGGAATCTTTATCTCTTCTCTTGCAATACTGCGCCCGACAGTCGCGAACTCCTCCATCTCGCGCAGCACTTCCGCCTCCAGTCCCCGATGCTGGAAATTCAGCCCTGCGTAGAGAAGCGTGACCGCACCCGCCGCATCGATCGCACCGACGGCGCACATCTGGTCATTATCATCAAACGCTCCAAATAAAAAGAGCTTATTTTTACATGATTCCACCCATAGATGGTCTTCATCTGCATAGCGTTTGAAATCCTCTATCTCTTTTGGATTCGCCACATACGGCTGCTCCATCCTGCTGTATGTCTCCATCACCAGCGCTGCCGCCGGTCGGAGTTCATACGCATACAACTGTCTGATTTTCATTTTTACCGCCACTCCTCATTTTCTTCTTTCTCTTTTATACTATCATACCTGGCAGCTTCCCGCCACGACTTTTCTCACCTGTTTCTGACACGCACCGGCGCACTCAAACGGTATGCGAAAAATCCCCTCTCCGCCGGCAATCCGGCAAAGGGGGGATCTGTCCTAACCTAACTTCTTAATTGCGTTCATGTAAGATGGATTACATAATCTTGCGGAACAGCTCTTTTAAATCCTCCACCGATGCATCCTTCGGGTTGCCCGGTGCGCAGGCATCCGCATGTGCGGACTCTGCAAGGAAATCAAGATCTGACTCTTTGATAGCTTCCAGTTTTGACGGAATTCCCACATCCTCGGAGAGCTTTCTGACTGCTGCAACAGCGGCTTTCCGGTACTCTTCCTGGGACATGACATCCACACCTTCTACGCCCATCGCCCGTGCAATTTCACGGTACTTCTCGCCTGTGCAGTCTGCATTATACTCCATCACAATCGGAAGCATCATCGCACATGCCACACCGTGCGGCGTATCATAAACCGCACCTAATGTATGTGCCATGGAGTGGGCAATTCCAAGACCGACATTGGAAAATCCCATACCTGCGATATACTGTCCGAGTGCCATACCCTCGCGTCCTTCCGGCGTGTTTGCCACCGCGCCGCGCAGAGATTTTGAAATAATCTCGATGGCCTTTAAATGGAACATATCTGTCATCTCCCATGCCGCCTTCGTCGTGTAACCCTCGATGGCATGTGTCAGCGCATCCATTCCGGTCGATGCCGTCAGCCCCTTCGGCATGGAGGACATCATTTCCGGATCTACCACAGCAATGATCGGCATATCATGCGGATCTACGCATACAAACTTTCTCTTTCTCTCAACATCCGTGATAACATAGTTGATCGTAACCTCTGCAGCGGTACCTGCGGTTGTCGGCACAGCAATGATCGGCACACACGGCTTCCTGGTCGGCGCAACGCCCTCCAGGCTTCTGACGTCCTCAAATTCCGGATTTGCGATGATAATGCCGATCGCTTTTGCCGTATCCATAGAAGATCCGCCGCCGATTGCAATAATATAGTCCGCTCCGGATTTTTTGAACGCAGCCACACCGGTCTGCACGTTCTCAATCGTAGGATTTGCCTTGATGTTGGAATAAATCTCGTAGGAAAGCCCTGCCTGATCCAGCAGATCCGTTACCTTTGTGGATACCTGAAACTTAATCAGATCCGGGTCTGAGCAGACAAATGCTTTTTTGTAGTCGTGCGCTTTCGCCTCATTCACGATCTCCGCAATCGCTCCCGCCCCATGATAGGATGTCTGATTCAACATAATTCTGTTTGCCATTTTTTGTTCCCCTTTCCCATACATAATGATCTTTGATCGTATTTTAACAACACAATGTACAAAAGGGAAGTGACAGAATCCGGGAAGTGTAACTATTTATCACAATTTCTATTTTAAAATCCTCTATTATCAATACAATATTTCTAATTGTTCAAACAACTCGCTTATTTTCTCGGGCATCGCCTTCACCATAAGCTCTGCTAAGCGCTCCGGCGGCATCTTCGTCCCCTCCGTCACCCATTTCACTGTCATATACACGGAACTCTGGCAGTACATCTCGAGTAAAAATCCAATCTCCTCATCGGGCATTTTCCCTGTTTTCTGTCGGATCAGATCCTCGTAAAACGCCAGAATCAGCCTGAAATCATGATCTTTGAGATTATTCTGGTCCGCAGACTTAAAACCGGCGGAAAAAAAGACCCGCTCTTCCCGAATATAGATAAATTTTTTCACGAGGCTCTCATAAATATTTTTCCCGCTCCCCATATGCTCAAAAGACTTGTGAAGTAAAATATCAAAATACCAGTTGATCAGATCGTACTTGTCAATAAAATTGCGATAAAATGTCTGCCTTGTAACACCGCACAATTCCGTCAGCTGTGTCACGGTAATGTTATCGACCGGTGTCGTCTTCATGCATTCCTTCATCGCCTCCGCCAGACGGTATTTTGTGCGGGTTCCCTTTGTCGTCGTATCCACCTTCCGTCTCCTTCCGCTTCGCGTCCTGCGCTTCTTTGTCCGGTTAAATGCCTGCTCTTTTGCTACAGTTCCTGTCCATCGTCCGTTTCCGTATTTTCGTCCCCCACCGGATCAGGCATCTCATATCCGCCCGTGATTCCCTCCTGTGTGATATGATATACGGTAATTCCCGTCACTACCGCCACTGCGAAGGCGATGGTTACCGCAGTAAGCCAAAGCACCATCCGGGCGCTTACCTTCTTTTTCGGATAATTGATCTCCGGCTTTGTGCGCCGCGGCTGCGCCACCGGCACACCACCGCCCTGCGCGGATGTACTGCCGCTTCCCCCGATATTTCCCATGTATCCCTGGGTCATCGGAACCGACCAGATTCTTCTCTCCAACGGCACGTACATTCCCGCCGGTGCCCCCTGAATCAGCGTAAATCCCGTGTGGTAAAAATAATTCGCTACTGGCGGCGCAGCCTGCACCGTCACTCGCCCACACTGCAATCGGGATGCCGCAAAGTTGCACATCCGATCCACCAGATTGCTGCCGATCCGTCTTCTAAAATACTGCGGTCTTACATACAGCGCCGTGATATGTCCGACATTCTGCATGGCACTGACACCGCACATCTGCCCGTTTTCAAATGCGCCCCATAAAAACAACCTTCCCGCCAGCATCTCCTGTGAAAGATTGGACAGATTCATATAGTCATAATACTGCTGCACCTCCGCCGCATTTCTTGTATACGGACGCACACACTGCTCATAGACCTCATGCGCCGTCTGCACCGCCCACTGTATCTCATTTCCGTATAATAATCGAATCTCCATCTGTATCTGCTCCTCTTTCACAATGCCCGATCCATAGAACTCTTCCATCACATTTTAACTCATTCTACCATGAATCTGAAAATTCAACAATATCCCGGATACCGGCAACTGCACAGGAAGCACCGCATCCTCTGGAGTGAAAAACCGCGCGAGTCCGTTTCCGGCTCTGCGCGGTTTCGTTTCATCCTATAGTATATGGTAAGCTTGCTTCTAACGCGCCTTCTATTCCTCTTCTTCCTCCGGCTCGTCTTTTGCCCATCCGTACGCATACTTGACTGCCTTATTCCAGCCCTTGCGTTTTGCCTTGCGCTCTTCCTCCTCCATCTCCGGGGTAAAGATGCGGTCGATCTTCTGGTTGTTGACCACGTCCTCCTTATCCTTCCAGTATCCGACTGCCAGACCTGCCAGATAAGCGGCTCCCATTGCAGTCGTCTCGACGCACTGCGGACGCTTCACCGGCGCATTGATCATATCCGCCTGAAACTGCATCAGGAAATTATTCGCACTTGCACCGCCGTCGACTTTCAGGGACTTTAAATCAATGCCGGCATCTGCACGCATCGCATCGATGACATCGCACACCTGCAGCGCAATCGATTCCAGCGTCGCACGGATGATATGGTTCTTGTTCGTTCCTCTCGTCAGACCCACGATCGTGCCTCGCGCATACTGATCCCAGTGCGGCGCGCCGAGTCCCGTAAACGCCGGAACCACATAGCAGCCGTGTGTTCCGTGAACCTTCTTCGCCATATATTCTGAATCCATGGAAGAGTCAATCATCTTCATGTTGTCGCGCAGCCACTGAATCGCAGCACCCGCCACAAAGATGGAACCCTCCAATGCGTAATTCACCTTTCCGTCGAGTCCCCACGCAATCGTAGTGACCAGGCCGTTCTTGGAAAATACCGGCTTCTCTCCGGTATTCATCAGAAGGAAACATCCGGTACCGTAGGTATTCTTCGCCTCGCCCTCGTGGAAACAGGTCTGTCCGAAAAGCGCCGCCTGCTGGTCGCCTGCAGCTCCCGCAATCGGGATCGCATCTCCTAAAAACGAAGGATCTGTGTAGCCGTAGACTTCGCTGGACGGACGCGGTGTCGGCAGCATGCACTCCGGAATCTCCAGCTCCTCCAGGATCTCCTTGTCCCAGCACAGATCGTTGATGTTGAACAGCATCGTACGGGATGCGTTGGAATAATCGGTCACATGCACCGCACCCTTGGTGAACTTCCAGATCAGCCAGGTCTCCACCGTTCCGAACAGCAGCTTGCCCTGCTCTGCAAGCTCTCTCGCACCCTCAACATTATCGAGAATCCACTTGATCTTCGTCGCAGAAAAATACGCGTCAATGATCAGTCCCGTCTTCTGACGGTATGTCTCCTCGAGACCCTTCGCCTTCAATGCATCCGCAATGTCCGAAGTTCTGCGGCACTGCCACACGATCGCATTATAGACCGGTTCTCCAGTCTCCTTGTTCCAGACAATCGCCGTCTCACGCTGATTGGTGATACCGATCGCCGCAATATCCGCCGCCGTCGCGCGGATCATGTTCATCGCCTCGACCGCCACGCCAAGCATTGTAGACCAGATCTCATTGGCATCGTGCTCCACCCATCCCGGATTCGGAAAAAACTGCCGGAACTCTTTCTGTGCCATCGAACAGATCTCTCCCTGCTCGTTAAATAAAATACAACGGTTGCTCGTCGTTCCTGCATCCAGTGCCATCACATACTTTGCCATACCATGTTCCTCCTTGTTTGCCCCTTATTGCTTATTTATGCTTCCCTCTATTGTGAAATCCGTTCCTGCCCCGTACTCCCCATGCGCAGCGCATAAAAAAAGGAGACATCGTTATAAAACCTGTAAGCACCCCTCATGTGTACAGGAATTAAAATCATCTCCACTCTCAGATCCCACAATATCTAATTATATTTTACAAGAGCTGTGCGTTTCCACTGCTTCATGTATAGGCATATTATACCATACCGCAATGAAAACGCAAGCTTTTTTTGACACATTTACTATAAATCTACAAAATTTTGCTGAATGCCAGCACCACAAACAGGGCGCCGCCGATCCAGGAGTAATCTCTTTTGCACCGGTCCGCCGCATATTTCCCGACAGCGCTTCCGCCAAGCACCGCAAGTGCACTGAATACCAGATTCAGGCATACCGTGCCAGCAATCGAAATATCCAGAAACGCCGCCCCCAGACCGCCGAAAAATCCGTCCACCGACATGGCGAGCGCGAAACATATTCCTTCCGTCACTGACATGGTCGCAGAGCAATCCCTATCTGCCGCCGCCGGATTATTGTAAATGCTGATGATAAAATTCAGCTGTGAAAATTTCATTTTTACCTGCTTGCACAGGAATTGGTGTCTCCTGATATACGCCCGGATTCCGTACTCCGTCAGCTTATAAGCGCCGACCAGAAACAATCCCGCAAAACACAGATACGCCGCATATTTTTCCCTGACCACTCCATCGATCAGTTTTCCGCACACTAATGAAAAAAACAGCACTCCGCTGCATACCGCGCCGATGCAGAGTGCTGTCTTCTTTTCGATCCGGATCTGTTCCGCTCCACACGCCACGGATGCCAGAAAGACGTCCATGGAGAGCGCTACGATCAATAAAACTGTCTGCACATTTTTCCTCAAAACGGCTTTCTCATTCTATCTTATTCAAATCCGCGGCTGCTGCCACTTTATATTCGCCATTACATCTGCAACAGATATTCAATCAGCTTATGTCCCTCCGGGATAAAGTTCGTTGTCTGCGCAGCCTCGCGTTCATTGTAATGCCAGTTCTCACTGCGCTCTGCCGTGCTGTCATAGAGCAGATACGGTACATTGTCCGCCGTGTGTGTGCGCAGGGAAATCGGTGTCGGATGATCCGGAAGCACCACCATACGGAAATCCTCGCCTGCCGCCGCAAGTCCCTCGGCGATCGGCCGGATAATGCGCTCGTCCAGGCGTTCGATCGCTTTTACCTTCTTCTCAACGCTTCCCTGGTGTCCCATCTCGTCCGGTCCCTCCAGATGCACGTAGACAAAATCATAGCCTTCCTTCGTCAGGACATCTAACGCCGCCTGCGCTTTTCCCTCGTAATTCGTATCCAGACCGCCGTTCGCGCCGTCCACCGTGATGACTTTCATGGAAGTGCCGACCGCAATTCCCTTCAGAAGATCAACTGCGGAAATCATCGCGCCCTTTTTGTGGGTGCGCTCCGTAAACGGATAGAGTGCCGGCTTTGTGCCTGCGCCCCAGAACCAGCAGGAGTTCGCAGGATTTAATCCCTTTTTCTTACGCTCGATGTTGATCGGATGATTCACCAGAATGTCATAACTTTTCTTCATCATGGTGCGAAGCGCTTCGTTCTCCGGAAGCTTGTCTCCGATCTTCTGTCCCAGCACATCGTGCGGCTGCACCAGATCCACAACCTCGCCGTTCTCCCAGATCAGACAGTGGCGGTAGCTTGTGCCCACATAAAAATGAAAAATGTCTGTCTCCAGTTCCTTCTTCACCGCCTCCAAGAGCACTGCACATTCCTCGGTACTGATCTCACCCGAACTGTGGTCGATGATCGTGCGGTCCTCGTAATTGTCCTCCTCCTCGGAAAGCGTGACGATGTTGCAGCGCAGAGCCACATCCGTATCTTTCATTGGAACACCGATAGAGAGTGCCTCAAGCGGAGAACGCCCCGAATAAAATTCTCTCGGATTGTATCCCAGCACGGAGAGATTGGCAGTGTCGCTGCCCGGCTTCATGCCGTCCGGGATCGTATGTACCATGCCGATCTCACCTTTCGCTGCCAGTTCATCCATCTTCGGTGTCTTTGCATACTCTAACGGAGTCCTGCCGTCCAGACTCTCGATCGGGCGGTCTGCCATGCCATCTCCAAGAATTACCAAATACTTCATCTCACACTTCACTTTCTGCTGTTATCAGCCTGCTGTTTCACATCGGATCCCCTGTTTTACTGTGCCACGCGGATCATCTGAAGTACACTGCCAAGCTCCGCCGCCTTTTTCTCATAATCAGCTTCGCTCATGCGCGCCGTCACAAATCCGGTCTCTCCGGATACGCCTTCCGCCGTTACATAACTCACTTCACCGAAGACTTCTTCTATGCGCTTCTCATCTGCGGACGTGCGCACAAAATAGCAGTTCTCGACGTTGCGGTAATCCACCAGCTCCAGTTTCTTGGAGCTCCACTCCACCGCGATATTGGTGTCCAGATGCTTCGCCATATCCACGATATCCGCCACAACTGCGCTCGCCGTCGGGAGCTTGCCGGCGCCGCTTCCGTAAAACATGGCATCGCCGAGCACATTGCCGTGTACAAAGATGGCATTGAACACATCGTTGACATTGTAGAGAGGGTGTGTCGCCGGTAAAAGGAACGGCGCTACCATCGCCACATATCCGTCTCCCACCTTGTGGCTGGATGCCAAAAGCTTGATGGCTCTGCCCATTGCCTTCGCGTACCGGATGTCCGTCGCCGTGATCTTCGTAATACCCTCTGTGTGAATATCCTCAAAGTCCACCTGCTGTCCGCATACCAGGGATGTCAGGATGGCGATCTTGCGGCAGGCATCGTATCCTTCAATGTCAGCGGTCGGGTCTTTCTCCGCATAACCCTTCGCCTGCGCATCCTTTAACACATCGTCGAACTCCGATCCCTCCTCGGTCATTTTCGTCAACATGTAGTTCGTGGTTCCGTTCACAATTCCGGTGATCTCCTCGATCTCATCTGCCGTCAGACAGGAATTGAGCGGCCGGATAATCGGGATACCGCCGCCGACGCTCGCCTCAAACATGAAATTGACATTTTTCTCCTTGGCGAGTGCAATCAGCTCCGCACCCTTTGCCGCAACGAGCGCCTTGTTGGAGGTCGTCACATGTTTTCCCGCTTCAAGCATTGCCTTTACGAACGTGTACGCCGGCTCCACACCGCCCATCGTCTCAACAACAATCTGCACTTCCGGATCATTTGCGATCACCTTATAATCATGTACCACCTTTTCCTGAATCGGATCCCCCGGAAAATCTCTTAAGTCCAGAATATATTTCACACCAATCTCTTCTCCGGCACGCTTTGCAATGCTGTTCTTATTGATGTCTAATACTTCCACTACGCCGGAACCGATGGTTCCATATCCCATTACTGCTACTCTGATCATACTGCCTCCACTTTCGTCTTCTATCCTATTCTGTTCCTACTCTCTTCCGAGGATCTTCACATAATGTATCCCTGTCTGCTCCTCGATGCGCGCCACCATCTGTGTCACATCTCCCGTCTCCGGCAGAACATCGACCGAGAGTGTCAGCGATGCGATCCCGTTGATCGGAATACTCTGGTGGATCGTCAGGATATTGGCGTGAAACTCTGCCACCGTCTTGAGCACAATCGACAGCAGCCCCGGCTCATCGTCCAGCTGGATGACCATGGTGATTGTCTTCCCCTTTGCTGTCTCATGAAACGGAAAAATATCATCCTTGTATTTATAGAAAGAACTCCGGCTGATCCCGACCTGCTCTGTCGCATCCTGCACGGAGTCCGTCTTCCCCGAATCCAGCAGCCGCTTTGCCTCCACAACCCGAAGCAGTACATCCGGCACCGCCTTTTCCTTTAATACATAATACTGACCTTTCTCTTTCATGTTCCTCATAATCCTCTTTCTTCTGGTATCCCTCACGAGTGTATGTGTGCAGCACGCTGACACTTGTCCTCATGAGGAAGATAATAACACAAAGAGGCTGCACAGGCAACCTCTTTTGTGAATATCCGTAATAAAATTTAGTTATGGAAGCTATTCTCCCTTTAAAACTTGCGACTTCCTCCGCCGTGTGATCTGCCGCTGCTGCTCGTGTGCGTCGTGCTTCTTCCGCTGTGCGAGGAGGAATGTCCTCCACTGCTACCGCTGCTCGTTGAGATCCTGTGATGCGTCGTCGTCTGATTCACCAGACGATCTTCCTTGACGCGCAGATTGACCTTGGAATTCTGCTGGTAAGCGTAATAATATCCCTTTCCGCGCACCTTGTAACTGTTGCTGATCGTAAAATAAATGATGCAGCCGGCTCCGATGGCGACCGCCAGCACGCCGAAGATCTCCCCAAGCGTCAGAACATGGTATCTGGAAATCTTCCCCGTCTCGGAGTCATAATTGTACTGTCCCTCTGAAATCCCTTTTTCATAGTAAGTCTCCACACCGGTCAGCATGGAATGCATACAGCCATTGTAATCGCCATTGCTGATCTTCGCGTACGCGGCATCCAGGATATTGTCAATTCTGGAATCCGTCAGATACCGGATCGCAATGCCGCAGGTGGAAATCGTGATCTCACGGTTATCCATATCGATCAGTAACGCCACACCGTCTTCCTGTTCCGTGGAATGTTCATCAAAGAAATCATCCGCGTAGGCGGTCGCACTTTTCCCCTGTGCATCATCTGTCGTGACCGCATAGACATTCCAGCCGGATTCTTCCATAAAGGAGGCAATCTCATCGTTCAGGTCTGAAATCTCATCTGCCGTCAGAAGTCCTGCCGCATCGTACACATAACCATCCGCTGTCCCTTGCGCCGCGTCCGCCTCTGCCGCCAGTGCCGCACCGCTGCACGGAACAAGACACACCAGGCATACCAGACACCACAGGAGCGCTTTTTTCATCTTCTCTACCATAAGAAATACCCTCCTAACAGTCCGAATACCAGAATGCCAAGCGTCGTCAGTATACTGGTGAGCGCAAGCCTCGGGCGGTCAACCGGCAGATCGCCGCAGATATTTCCATTCTGTCCGTTCATGGAATAGTAGTATACTTTTCCGTCTCTGCCCTTATATGTAATCGTCCATACCGGGAGCAGCACATACGACCAGATTTCCTTCTTCGGTGCAAAAAACGTATTCTTGACCGATACGCTGTTGTAACCGCTGATGGTATCGCGCATCAGCTTTTCAGCGCTCTCACGCATGGTGTGCTGCATCTTGCCCTGCACAGCATTCTGCTCAATATCTCTGCGCTCCGCAAGGAATCCGGAGAGGTATCCCATGTGAAAATCTTTCATCTTGTCATAGGCGTACGGCATCACACCGCTGGTAAGCTTTACATTCGCCTTCTTCAACGCGTTCTCCGTCAGATTGCGAAGCGACACATTGCCCTCGCGCTCCACCGCATAATATTTGGTCTCCGTGTACTGGGTATTGCCCGTCGTCCACATGCGCACACTTCTCGCGTCTCCCTGCATCTTTCCCTCCAGCTCCACGTCGTAGACCCAGTATGGGAAATAAACGCCTGTCATGCTCTCAATCTGTTTTTTGTTAAAAAATGCCTTCGGCACATATTTCTTTTTGCTGACAAAATCCAGAAACTTCTTCTCTGCATCCTCTCTGCCGATCTCAAACGGAATGATCTTATTCGGCAGATAGCTGCCTTCCAGCCGTTTTCCGAGCACGACCGGATTATGGCAGTAATAGCAGAAGGTTGCCGCGGTCGTCGCATCCGTGACAATCTCCGCACCGCAGGACGGACAGCTGTAATACACCGCCTCGCCCTCCGGTTCGCTTTCCCGCTCTCCGGCTGCCTGCTCCGCCGCTTCCGTCTCATCTGCCTGTTCTCCGCCTGCCTGCTCCTGTGCCACAGCGTCCGGCTCCCCGCCCTGCATCGGCTTCATCGCATCGAGTTCTTCCTGTGTGAACAGCGAATTACAGTATTCACACTTATACTTCTGTGTCGCCGGGTCAAAAATCAGTTCTCCGCCACAGTTTGGACACTTAAAACTGATAATTGCCATCGCTAGTTCCTCGCTTTCCCACAGTTGCTGCAGAATTTTCCGGTGTTCGTCTGTCCGCACTCGCACGTCCACTCACCGGATACCGGCTTTGGTTTTCCACACTCGCTGCAGAACTTTCCGGTGTTCACATGGCCGCACTCACACGTCCATTCGTCAGATACCGGCATCGGTTTTCCGCACTCGCTGCAGAACTTTCCGGTGTTCACATGACCGCACTCACATGTCCAGCCCGCCTGGGTACCTGCCCCCGGTGTCTGTCCTGCCGGCACTGCGCCTGCCGCTGGCATCTGTCCTGCCGGTGCCGCGCTGCCCTGCTGCATTCCTGCATTTGCCTGCATGTCTGCCGGTGTCTGCATCGCGCCGAGTCCAGACAGCGTCTGGTTCATGGCATTCATTCCCATGCCAACTCCCATAAAGCCTGCCATGGCACCGTTCGCATTGCTTCCGGCGTCACGCACACCCTCCGTAATATTCTTGACCGCCATACCGCGCATGACGTTGAAATCGCTTCCGAGCATTGCGCCCTCATTGCGCATGTTGATCAGCTTCTGGGACTCTTCGTCATAGGAAATGCCCGCGATACCGACCTTCTGGATCTCCATACCGCGCATCTGGTTCCAATCAGCATCCAGAATGTCCTGCATGTACTTGCCCAGTTCCATCGCCTTGGAAGTCACATAGGAAATACGTGTTCCGTCCGCCGACATCTGGTTGATCGCCGACTGCAGTGCCTCTAAAAACTCTGACAGGTACTGCTCGCCGATCTCATCGTAATTGACACGGTCTTTGTTTCTCGGGATCACTTCCGCATAGAACTGCAGCGGATTCGTGATCTTGATGGAATAATTACCGTGTGCGCGCAGGAAAAGCTCTGCGTTATAAAAATTATCAAAGTAATTGATCGGGTTTCTCGTTCCAAACTTGATCCCTTTGATCTCCTGCAGATTCAGGAAATATACTTTCTGTGCCGTCGGCGTCTGTCCACCGTACTTGATACGGTTGAACGTCTCTTTTACAGATTCTCCCAGTTCACCGTTTAGCATGGACGGCAGGGAAGAATTATCTACCTTATAATATCCCGGTTCTGCCGTGTAATCGACTACTTTTCCTCCATCCACAAGCATCATAAACTGGTTGTCATACACGTGAATCACGGAGCCATTGCTCACCGTATTGTTCGTCCCCTTGGTATTCTGTCCTCTCCGGATCAGCACACCACTCGTAAAGACGGTCTGTTCCCCCATATCATCCGCCTCGAACACCTCGAGCCACTGATCCGCCAGTCCTCCGCTGATCGCACTACCGATTGCCTTGATAATTCCCATAACAATTCCTCCTGTTCTATTCTTTCGTTGTACTCTGACGAGTTCTTATTGGAAGTTCCTGCAAAACTTCATATGCACAGAATCATGCGCCAAAAATGTATTCACACATGGTGATAATCCACCTCAGAAAAACGTACCATCCGCCAGACTCTGGTGTCTACCGGTACAACCGGGCTGCCGCAGTATTCACAGATCTGCTGTCCAAGTCCCTTCATCGGCGCCCCGCAGTTCGGGCAGTTCAGCCCGAAGGCATTTCCCTCCGTCTGCTGCGCCGCATCCTGTACATAGAGCAGCTCCATATTGTACTTTGTCTGCAGCTTCCGGTCTTTGTATCCCCAGATAATTTTGCCCGCTTTTTCCTTGTAGTGGTAATGCTCTACCGCACTCTGAAATGTAATCACACAGGTGCCGTTCTTTTTTTCGTAATTGGAAATCTCTGTCTGATGAATGCGGATCTGCTCATAGGTCTCACGCACTCCTGCCGCACGGTTTCCCTCAATCTGACGGCTGACCTGCTCCTTCAGTTCATCGGAAGCGCGCGCGACACTTTCCAGATTCCCCGCCGACACTGCCTGAAGCGCCGCCACAAGCTGCTGCTGTGCGAGCGCCTCAAACTGCTCCAGATTCATTCCCGGGAAATCACGGGAAATCTGGGGTGCAAAAATCCGCGTCATGGAAGCCACCGACTTCGGTGTCTCCTCCAACATCTGTTCCTGGCGCTTATATTCCTCAATCAGACCGCCTTTTCCAAACACCCACTTTAAGGTGCGGATCACATCACTGCTCATCGTCTCCTCCAAGTCCCTTCGGGCAGCCGAGGGAGAGCCACTTCAGATATCCATTCATAAAGATATCCAGCTTCCCGTCCAGCACGCTGTCCACATTACCGGTCTCCACACCGGTGCGGTGATCCTTCACCATCGTATACGGCTGCATGACATAGGAACGGATCTGGTTGCCCCACCCGATCTCCGTCACCTCACCGCGGATTCCCGCCGCCTTCTCAGCATTCTCCTGCTGCTTTAACAGGTACAGCTTTGCCTTTAACATCTGCATCGCTTTGTCCTTGTTCTGGAACTGGGAACGCTCATTCTGGCACTGTACCACAATCCCGGTCGGAAGATGTGTGATACGGATCGCGGAAGACGTCTTATTGATATGCTGTCCGCCCGCACCGCTGGAGCGGTACGTATCGACCCGAAGATCATCGTCATTGATCTCCACATCCAGATCTTCCTCGATATCCGGCATGACATCGCAGGATACAAACGAAGTCTGACGCT
>ERZ827469.1474-NODE-1474-length-20992-cov-15.737641_pt1 | contig 20992 bp, 8 predicted proteins | sample MGYA00519917_ERZ827469 | MGnify/ENA primary metagenome ERZ827469 (study PRJEB31778, sample SAMEA3449314) | human gut metagenome | biome: human gut; feature: human-associated habitat; material: faeces | place: United Kingdom | collected 2010/2012 ... | reverse complement strand
AGCTGCCGGAGCGGTGCTTAAGCCGCAAGGCGGGAATTGTGCGGTGTTGCCTTTATTAGCGGCTGCTCATCCGTTCAGTTTGGCGTACTCTTCGTCGGTAACGGGCTCGCACCATTCGTTGCTGCAATCTTTGCCGGGAACTTCCACAGCAATGTGGCTGAACCAGCTGTCGGCCTTGGCACCGTGCCAGTGCTTGACGTTGGCCGGGATGGTGATCACGGTGCCGGGGGTCAGGCTGACAGCGGGTTTGCCTTCTTCCTGGAATTGATAACGCCTTCTATATTTTCATATGAATACCACAACAATAGTACAACACAAGCAGGATTTAAGGCAAAGAGCTGCAGACAGTATGATGCGGGAATGATCAACCAGCAGGGTTCCGGCTGCTCCGGCGCGATGAGTGCATCGCGCCCTACAATCGGTCCAATGCCTTATCGCAGTATGTTAAGCATGTGACCGCTATATTTTTTCAAAACCCCTTATCGAAAAAAACTGCCCGCACAACGGCTTATCATACCGTGTACGGGCAGTTGATTTATGGCAATACCGCATAATTCTAAGTGCCGATACGGCGAGCGAGGTGCGGCAGATGCTAAGCCAAAAGCGCAGATAATACTTTGTGTATTATCGAGCATTTTGGCAACGCAGATGCCGTGCCGCAGCCGCCGGAGCGGTGCTTAAGCCGTCAGGCGGGAATTGTGCGGTGTTGCCTTATAATTATCTACTTTTCTCTCAGGTCTGGGTCGATAAACGCAACCCCACCTGGTACCCCAGCAGGGTGCGGGTTTCCACCGGCTGATGGCGGATGAGGGAAAGCAGCTGCTGTGCGGTACGGCGGCCCAGCTGTTCGGCATCAAAAGAGACCGCCGTGATCTGTGGCGTACACCCCTGCAGCGCTTCGTCGTCATACAGGGAGGCAAGGCGGATATCCTGCGGCACGCGCAGGTTCAGCTGTCTCAGGGTGCTCAAAGCCAGCAGGGCAACCTGGTCATCCATGCACAGGATGCAGTCCGCCCCACGCTGTACCGCGAGCTCCACAGCGCTGGTGCGTAGATCATCGCTTTCCAGCTCCAAAAACAGCAGGCTCTCATCAATCTTGCAGCAGGCGCGGTCATGCGCCTGCTTATAGCCTTCCAGGCGGGACTGGTTGACGGTGTATAGCATGGATCCGCCCAGCAAAGCAATGCGGTGCAGGCCCTTCATCAGCAGCAGGCTGACCAGCTCGCGGCAGCCGCCCACCTGATCATGGTCCACCGAGATGACATCCTGGTCAGCCGGGCGGCCAATGGCAACAAAGGGGATGCCGCTTTTTTGCAGCATGGGGATCAGCGGATCACGCTCCAGCGTGCGGGCCAGAATCACGCCATCAATCTTGCGGTTGACCAGTAGACGCTGCATCGGGCTTGTTTCCTGCTCACCCACCATCGTCATCAGCACATCATAATCATTGCGGGTGGCAATATCGTACACGGCGCTGACGGTTTTGCGCAAAAATGGTGCGGCAAGGTTGCCGAACTGGCGCGAGAACACCAGTGAGATATTATAAGACTGCTGGGTTACCAACCCACGTGCCAGCATATTGGGCACATAGTTTTTCTCTTTGGCGTACTGGACCACGCGGGCGCGGGTCGCTTCGCTGACACGGCCATTGCCCGAAAGGGCACGGGATACCGTGGTCTTGGACACGCCAAGGTCTTCAGCCATCTGGCTGATGTCAATTTTTTTTTCTCCTTCTGTCTGTTTACGACGCGGCATGGGTTTACTCCTGTTAACGTTTGCTTCTATAAGATCTTCTTTCTGTCCTTGCCGGTTTTCCGCCCCACGGGCAGTTCCCAGGGTACTGTTCCAGAAACCAGTCCCCCACCCCGGCCATTCCCTACTTGGTTAATAGGCTTAACATATTATACCACATTTTCCTGGATCATGGTAGCCCCCTGTGCAAAGAAAGCAAAGAATACACTACCCCAATACGGGGTCATTATATCATTCCTGGCTCTGTTTTTCAACCGATTCCTGGCTCTGTTTCCGTTTTCCAGTGTGTTTTATAACCTGGTAAAGTTTTCTCATTTTGTCCGTATCCTGCTCAGTCATCGTACCTGCGCCAAATTGGGCGGCTTGGGCCAATGCCAGCAGAGCTTCGGCATCCTGGGGTTCAAGGGCGGGGACACAACTTTGCAAAAATGCGGCAAACTCCGGCGCATCGGATGGTGTATCCGGCGGCAGGCCGCGGCGCACCAAAAGGCGGTAGATGCTGCCAAACACGGCCAGCACCCGCGCGTTGCAGCTGCCCCGGCCATACCCCATGGCATGGCGGCGGGCCAGCACCAGCAGCACCGCAGCAGCCAACAGGCAACCCCCCAGCAACGCCGCCAAAACCAGCCTGCTGCGGGGCACGATGGTGGCTGCGGGTTCGTTTGCGCTGCTCTCCCCTGCTGTGGGGGCGGTGTCTTGACCTTGAGTTTCGGGCAGCGGGTCGGTGCGCAGGTCGGCCTGTTGGGCGCTGACCAGCACGCCGGGGGTCATCTCCATGGGGGTCCAGCCCTGGCCGGAAATGTACACCTCCGCCCAGGCGTGGGCGTTATCGTCCTGCAAAATGGCGTGCCAGCTGCCGTCCTCCTGTTGGGTAAACAGGCTTTGCGGCGCGGCATAGCCCACCACATAGCGCGCAGGCAGCCCGAACATGCGGAACATAACCACCGCCGCCGAAGCAAACTGCACACTGTACCCCTGTTTGGATTCCGTTAAAAAGTAACGGATGGGGTCGGCCCCCTCCGGCGGCTGGGGAGCGCTGGCGTTATACTGGTAGTTGGTGTTTAGGTAGGCGCGGATGTAATCGCCAATGTCCGCAGCTTCGGTCAGCTTCTGGTCCTTTTTGGCTTCATCGCACAGGGTTTGCAGCTCGTCATAGCCGTCCGGCACGGCGGTGTAGCGGCTGGCGGCGTAAGCGGCATAGGATGCTTCCATCCGGTCCAGCACGCTGGGGTCGGCATCGGCGCGGGCTTCCAGCTGGGTTTGGGCGGTATCCCGCGGGTAATACAGGAACACATCGTCCTGCGCGGTCTGGCCCGCGGCGGCGCCATCGCCCTGGATGGTGTAATAATCACCCCAGTAGGCGTTGTACGGTGCATAGGTGTACTGGGTATCGGCGTGGATGCGCTCCACCGTCAGCGTCTTGGGCTGGGCGGTGCCGTCATAGGCGGTGCGCAAAAACGGCAGGCTGGCAATGGTCAGCCGGGCGTTATCCTCGGTTTTCCAGTTCATAGCGGCGCTGTCAAAGGCATCGGCATCAGGGGCCTGCCAGGTGGTGCCGTCATAACTGCCGCCGATAAATCCCCGCAGGTATACGGTTTCTTCGGGTTTGTCGCTGGCGGTCAGGGCCAGATCCGTCACTCCGCTGACCTGGATACCCCCGCCCTGGTTCAAGGCGCCATCCGCCACACCACCGGCGGCGGCTTCTACCTGAATGTTCAGCCTGCCGCCGCTGACCCGCGGCAGCCAGGTAATGGCGGTGCTCAGCGCGGCGGATTCCACCCGCTGGGCCGCGGGCTGCAGCCAGCCAAGGGGAACCCCCAGCGCCGGGCGCAGCAGCCACCAACAAGGCAGCGCCAGCGCAAGGCAAAGCCCGCCCGCCGCCAGCGCGGCAGACTTTTGGATGTTATAATGGCGGCAAAGGTTCTGGCGGTAGTTTTCGGTATCGCGCCTGCCCCACAAGGCCCGCCGCTGCACCGAGCAGGAAGCCGCCCACGCCCCCATCCAACCGGCCAACAGCAGCAGGCAGGCGGGCACAGTAGGCGCGGCCCCGGCCAGCGCCAGCAGCACAACAACGGGCAGCAGCATTAGATCCAGCAGCAGGGCATCCGCACGGCGCAGGGCCGCAGCGGCCAGCGCCCCGGTAACGGGCAGGGCGGCCAGCAGCAAAAACAGCCCCAGCTGCGCCGCACTGCCGCCCTGGGCCACCGGCAGCGCGCTGCCAAGGCGGGCGTTCAGGCTTTGGGCAATGTTCCCGGCGCACTGCTGCGCCCCGGCCAAAAAGTTCCGCTGGCAGATGAACAACACCACAAGATACACAATCACCCCCGCCAGCAGCCCCCAGCGGCGCAGGGCTTGCGGCGCACGCAGGAACAGCGCCCACCCGGCGCAGAAAGCGGCTGCCGCGGGCCACACCCACAACGGCACCGCAATGCCGAACCCGGTGGAAAGCACCAGCAGCAAACCAAAGGTGAGCGCCAGCAGCAGCGCGGCATCTGCCGCCAGCCACAACGCGGGGTGCGCTGCGGGGCGCTGGGTGCTCACCAGCACACGGTCCACAAACTTCAGCCCACTGCCGGGGTCGGCAGCGCCGCGCCGGCTCAGGGCAGTACGTTCTTTTTTGCGCTTGGGCGGGTTTTTGCGGTGCTTCGCCGCCTGTTGGGGAAAATCCCCCCATTCCTCCGCTCCGTCCAGGTCCCCACCGGGGGTCAGGGCAGCGCGCAGGGCGGTCAACGGTTCGCGCACCATCAGGCGGTCCAGCTTGGCGCTCAGCTTCCAGTGTACCTGCTTGAGGGTATCCCCGTCCCGGTACTCCCGCAGCTCATAGCTGCCGCCCAGGGCGGCGCGGGTGTCGGCTTCGTCGCCGTCCTCATCGGGGGCGGTTTCCGCTTTGGCTTTGCCAGCCGCGGCAGCAGGCAGCACACAGATGCTCTGGCTTTGCACGGCAGCCGGGCATGCCGCGGTGAACACCCCCAGGTGATCCCGCAGGGTGATGCCCCGCACCGCAATGCTCCACACGCCGCTTTTGCCTGCGTTTAGGGTAATGCGCTGTTCGGCGCTCTCCTTGCCGCCCAGCATGGCGGCGCAGCGCAGGGTGATCTGCCCGCCGCCCCATTCATCGGCGGCGTTCAGCAGCACCACAAGCGCAGGGATGGGCAACCGGCTGCGGTTGTGCAGCCGAACCGTCAGGGTAAAATCTTCGCCCTGTATCACGGGTTTGTCCGGCACCAGCAGCTCTGCCGTTACCTGCCTGCGCAGATAGGCGGCATCCAGCCGCAGCAGCACCAGAAGCACCAGCGCAAACGCTAACAGGAACACCGCCAGCGGTGCCTGGGTGATGAGCGCCGCGGCCAGCAGTACCAAAAGCACCAGCGCCCGGCCCAGCTTACCTGCCATGGCGGTCAGCCTTTTCGGGGCGGGGACGCGGCACGGTACGCAGCAGGTCCTGCATTACGCTGTCCACCGTTTCGCCGCCTGCGCGGGCCTGGTCGTTCAGCACCAGGCGGTGGCGGGCAACCGCATCAAACACAGCGGTCACATCCTGCGGGGCAACAAAATCCCGCCCCGCCAGGTACGCCGCCGCGCGCGTCATGCTGGTCAGCGCCAGGGTGGCACGGGGGCTTAACCCCACGGCCAGGCGCGGGTCCTTGCGGCTGGCCTGGGCCAGCGCCACAATGTAGCGGTACATCAGCTCATGCACAAATACCGTGCTGACCTCCTGCTGCATGGCAAGCAGATCCGCCTGACCGGCAACGGGGCGCACACGGTCCAGCAGGCGGCCTTTGCTCTGCCCGGCCAAAATTGCCAGCTCCGCTTCCTCATCGGGGTAGCCCATTACGGCGCAGACCATGAAACGGTCCAGCTGAGACTGCGGCAGCATCTGCGTGCCGGCGGCGCCGATGGGGTTCTGGGTTGCAATTACGGTAAAGGGTGCGGGCACCGGGCGGGTAACGCCGTCCACCGTCACCGTGCCTTCTTCCATCACTTCCAACAAAGCCGACTGCGTGCGGGAGGAGGTACGGTTGATCTCATCGCCCAAAAACAGGTTGCACATCACCGCACCGGCGTGGTACACAAACTTGCCGGTCTCTTTCTGGTAAACGGAAAATCCCACCAAATCGGACGGCAGAACATCCGGCGTAAACTGCACGCGGCTTTCTTTCAGGTCCAGCGCGCGGGCAAAGGCCAGCGCCAGCGTGGTTTTGCCCACGCCGGGAATATCCTCAATCAGCACATGGCCGCCCGCCAGCATGGCCATCCAGATGGTGTTTACCGTTTGCTGTTTGCCCTGCACGGCCTTGTTTACTTCGGCCGTAACGGCGGCGGCCTGCTGTGTGTACTGCATGGTTAATCCTCCCGGTGTTTTTTCCATATCACCATAATGCCAACGGCGGCGGCAATAACCACCAGCCCGGCCCACAGTGCGTTGTTTTCCAGCCAGATCATGGTATTGGAGATCGCGCTCCCCTCGGATTCCGCGCTGCCCTCCCCCGGCAATGGGGTCAGGGCCTGGGGGGCCACTTCGGCAATGGAGCTGCCGCCGGCATCCTCCACGGTCACCTGGCGCGGCGTTTCGTCCCAGGTAGCGGCGCTTTCCTGCAAATCCTCCTCTTTGGTGGTGTCCGCAGCGGCGGTGTCGTGCTCCGCAATTACCAGGTAGCGCTGGCTGTTGCGGGTGTAGGGGTGGCAGGTGGAAAGGGTCAGCAGGTCCCGCCCCGGCTGGATCAGCACGGCGTTGATATCGCTGGGGTCAATAATTTTCAGCTCGCTCACGCGGTAAATCAGCGTTTCCCACGGGGTGGTCAGCTGGATCTTGTCCCCCACCTGGATCTGCTGCACGTTGCGCAGCATTTCCGCGCCATAATAGCCGCGGTGGGCGGCGATCACGGTGTTGGTGTTTTCGCCGCCCAGCGGCATCGAGGTCTGGCCCAGCAGCGCCGCGCCTTTGGCCAGGTTTTCGCGGCTGGCGCCCAGGTAAACGGGCAGCTCCAGGTTCAGGCGCGGGATCCACAGCACAGCCAGCACATCATCGTCATAGCCATAGGCAGCAAGGTCCAGCGGGGCTTCCTCATAGGCGAACGGGTCGGTCAGGCCGCTTTGGCCCCCGGCGTAAATTTCCGCGTTATAGTCCTGCATCGCGGCGTACAGTTCAGGGTAGGCGCGTTCCGGCTCCGGGGGTTCGGCTGTGGTTTCCTCCGCCGCAGGGGCGGTGGGCTGGGCTTCGGCGCGGGCCGCAAACTGCGCAGCGGTTTTGGCGTTGCGGGTGCTGGTCCACCACTGGGCGGCGGTGGGCTGTATCAACAGCGCCAGCCCCAGCAAAATGGCCAGCCAGGCCAGAATTTTAGCAATCAGCCGTCCCATTTAGTCATCCTCCTCGCGCTTTTTGCAGCGGTGCAGCAGCAAAAGCAGCAGCAGCGCTTCGCCGCCGATCACAATGCTGCCCGTTACCGCGATCCACGGCCAGGCATCCACCACGCGCTTGACCACCGTTCCAGTGCGCAGCGCCTGATACTGCACGGCCTGCGGGGTGTTGGCTTCTTCCTCTCCATTATAAGGGATGCGGGTGCCGCGCACAAGCATGCGGTGGGTGTTGATGGCATACGGCGTGCAGGTAACAAGGGTGCAGTAATCCTGCCCCGCGGTGATTTCCAGATCCTCGGTGTGCTCCGGTTCCACCACTTTGATTTGATCCACCTGGTACGCCAGCGTTTCATCCAGAATATGCAGGTAGAAACAGTCGCCCTCTTCCAGCTTGTCCAGGTCGGTGAACAGCACGGCTTCGGGCAGGCCGCGGTGGCCGGTCAGCACACTGTGGGTGCTTTCGCCGCCAAGGGGGTAGCTGGAGCCTTCCAGATGGCCAACGCCCCTTTGCAGCACATCATCGCTGGTGCCTTCGTAAATGGGCAGGTTGACGTCAATTTTCGGGATGGTGATATACCCCAGGCTTTCGCCCACATCCACAAGGTCCACATAGCTGGTGCCGGTATCCTCCGCTTCGCCTGCGGCATCGCGCTCCACGGCGCTGTCCAGCTGCTGGTTATAGCGGCGGGCGGCCTCCTTGGCGGCGTCCAGTTTTTCGGTATCCATGCTTTTTACGGTATCATCGTAATTTTGGATCGCTTCGCTGGCGTGGCGCTGCGCCACCGCGTTGCTGATAACCGGGTACGATGCCACCCCAATGCCGGACAGGATCATCAAGGCCGCAAAGCCGACTTTTAGTTTTGTTGTGGTATCCATAGCGTCACCGCGAACCTTTCCGTGAGAGGGTTGAAGTTGGGAACTGATGCAATTAGAAATTAGGAATTGGAAGTAGGCAAAAGAATAAATAATAAAGAATAATGAATAATTGTGGTGGACCGCGGCGCATTGCGCCGCTCAGGAGATATTGGGTTGGGGGTGGTTTTTAGGGTAGTGAATAACAATAAAATAATCTGTAGGGCCTTACGGCGTTGCACACCACAAAATTGTAATAAACCTCGCCCTGCATGTAGGGGGCGGCGTCCCCGACGCCCCGTTTGACGGGCCTAATAATTGCCGCCCATCCACCCCGCGCCGCAAACGTTGCAAATCATTTGTAGGGGCCGATGCTCGCCATCGGCCCGTTGACGGGCCTTGCCCTATTTATTTTTAGGTTCTGCACGGGGAACCACCCCTCAGGCCGCTCCGCGTCCAGCGCAAACAGCGCCCCGTCCCCTCTGTCGCTCCGCGACATCTCCCCGCCCCGCGGGGAGTCACCCCTCAAGGGGCGCCAATATCTTACCTTATGTTTGCGGTGGCTCCCCTTTGAGGGGAGCTGTCTGCAACGCAGACTGAGGGGTGGTTCCTCGCCACAAACCTAACGCCCATGGGGTGGTTCCCCACGCAGGGCCTAAAAATCAACCGAACAACGGCCATGTACACCCAAAAAAATTTATTTCCCAATAACCCACCATAGGGGGAGGGCCAAATCCGGCCCTCCCCCTGTGTATGATGGATTATCCCTCTATACCCTATTGGTGAATTGTAACATTGTTTTGCCTTGCGGCAGGTGCATCAGGCGCGGTTCTTCTTTTTCAGGCTCAGCAGCACGCCAACACCGGCCACAACCAGCAGCACACCAATGCCGCTGAACAGCAGGGTGCCGAAACCACCGGTGGTGGGCAGGTTGAAGCCCTTGCGGTTGATGATGGTGATCGCTGCATAGTTGTACAGAGTACCATCGCTATTCTTAACCTCGGTCTTACTATATTTATTCTTAATCAGTTTACCCGTGTTATCAAAGGTATCCGTTTTACTCCATTTGGTGGTGCAGTCCAGAGTCAGGTTTGCGTTCACCGGCTCAGTCAACAGGTTATAGCCTTCGTGAGTCTTGGTTTCAACCAGCTTATACTCGCCAGTCGGCAAACCATTTGCAACAGCCTCACCGTTGCCATCCGTCTTCAAAGTCATAACAGCAAACCACTTAGACTTATCACTAACAGTAGCGTTCAGCTTTTTTGCTACTGCTTCCTCAGGCGTTAAAATGGTCTTATTAGCACCCATAAACGTAACGGCGGTGCCAGCTGCGTTAATCTTATCTTTTTCTGGATCAACCTTTTTATAAAGGGTAAATTCAACACCATCCAGCGGGTTGCCATCCGCACTATCACCCTTTTTCAGGATGCCAGTCTTGAACGTATAAACAACAGCTTCGTCATGGATATCATACGGAGGATCCTCTTCGGTAGTGATATCTGTCTTCTTGGAGTATTTCAGGTCGGCACTGTTTACATTGCCCACTTCACCAACCGAAGCGCCGGGCTGGAGCTTTGCGGTATAGGTAATGGTAATGGTTCCACCTGCATATGCCGCAATCTTGTCAGTAGCAAATGCAATCGTAAAGCCAGACTTACCCTCAGCATTCGTTATCGTCAGGGTATACTCAGTATCCTCTTTAAATGTCGTTTCTTCAGCTTCGCCAACTTTTCCTTTAACATCAATATCACTATTAACAACCAGCTGGTCGCTATTCATTTCATCAGATACGGTGAAAGTCTTCAGTTTTGCAACGTTTTCAGGAACATTGACAGTCAGAGTATACGGAACATCATCACCAATGCCATAGTCTGCATCCTTTTTACCTGTAATTTCCTTTTTGAAGTCCGGCTTGTAGTTCTTTACTTTAACCTGTGCTCCACTAAAAGCAGTAGTGTCAAAGCTCTTTACACTAGTTTCAGGCTTTTGCGCGCCTTCAATATCACTTTCGGTCGCTGCAACCATCTCGCCATTGTCACCGATCTTAAAAACATAGGCAATGCCGGAATCCAAAATGTAACCATCGTTTGCATTAACTTCAGTTTCCACAAAGGCATATACACCTTTGGTCAAACCAGAAACGCTGATTTTGCCATCTGCACCCGTGGTAAGGACACCCGTTTTATTAGCTGCGTCAAGCCACTCGCCTGCATTATCTACGCCATTTGCAGGCTTCTTCTCAATCCAAGTCCATGTTCCGTCTTCATTCTTCTTATAGAGCTTAAACTTGTAGCTCTGCATGGCTGTAACTTCTGTATCTGTACCGCTCTGCTTACCGACTTTCTGCAAAACAGCCTGACCATATGCAGTAGAGTTTTTCGGGAAGACATGAACATCGTACAGCCAATCAGTCAGACCGCCATTCGTATCAGTCGAGACTTTTGTCATAGGAACAGAGACAAAGAACGGCTCACATGCAGTCCTGACAGAATCCGGTGTTTCGGTTTCAAGCACAAGGTAAAGACCCAAAGGCAATTCTTCAAACTTAACAACGCCACTGGTATCTGTCGTTTTCGAATCGACTTCAGTTACAGTTGCAGTCACGTCACTCTTCAGTTTATAACCGCCGGTAGTAGTATCAGGTTCTGCATAATCTTCCCAGCTTGTAGGCCAAGCTACATCTTTACCATCATAATATTTTTTCAGATCTTCTGCATTCTTAACCTGATAAACGGTAAAGGTTGCACCTGCCAACGGAGTAGGCGTTTCACCTTTGTCATTCGAAGGAAGACTCCCTGCGTCTTCTGCCTCGCCGGTTGCAGGCCCTCTAGTATCATCGTTCCACTCATATTTATGAATCGTAATGGAACCGGTATCCTGCGTCCAAACCGGATTTGCAGTGGGTGCCGGTGTTGTTCCACTGCCATCATCTGCCATTGCTGGCATAGCGCACAGGCTGAGGGCCAGGGCGGCGCTCAACAGGCCTGTGAGAAAACGTTTTGCTTTTTTCATTTCAGTACCTCTTCTCTTAAAAAAAATCATCATCGGATGGGCGGCGGGGCCGCCCGGCTTAAGGGTTCTGCATCAGCACGGCGTGCAGTGCGGGGCGCTGCAGCGGTGAAACGCTGCCGCGCCGCCCGCACTGTGCCGTGAAGAAAAAAGGAGGAAAAACTGGGCCGCTTGCCCACTTGGCTTAAGGTGCATCTGAAATCAAAGGAAATAACGGATATTTCGCAGCCACAAGCAGGATGTAAGGCAAAGAGCCGCCGGAATCCTTTCCGGATCCCAAGGCTTCTTAACACAAAATCCGGCTGCGCTTATAGAAACAGGCGATATTTTCCGCTTTTCAGTTACACCCCCGGCTTATGGCCGCGCCCTGCCGTAAACGGGCGCGCACGGGCGGGCAGGCCCTGCATCCTGGGGGTTGCTGGGTTTCCGGGGGATGGTTAATGTCGCCGGCCCCCTTTCCTGTTGTAGCGGAATGTGAATATCAACAGCCCTGCCACCGCTAGCGGCATGCCGATCAGCAGCCACAGGCTTGGCGCGTCTGCACCCGTGTGGGGCAGCTCAGGCGTTTTACGGTTCAGAACGGGAAGGGTCATGGTGTAGGTGTTATTGGGGCCATCTTTGAACGTATTACCATCTTTCTTAACTTCCACACCATCAATAGAACACTTGCCGTCTTGGGTAAATTCGATATCAATCGACTTGGACAACAGGTTGTACCCCGGGTGTGCTTTGGTTTCTGTCAGCCGGTATCTGCCGGGTTTCAGATCTGTGAACGGGTTCGGGGTTATCTTGCCGTCCTTTCCGGTTGTACCGGTAATGGAACCTATGTTTGTGCTATCGAATGGGTAGTTTTCATCTACTACCCACTGCGTTTTTCCTTCGGTTGTTGTTTCGACCAGCTTTTCCAGCTTGAACTCAACATCTTCCAAGAATACTTCTTTGCTCTCATTATTGAGTTCCGCGTCCTTCTTGATGATATCCAGTACAAACTTCGGGTTCTGCAGCTTGTTGGTCAGCACAATCGTGCCGCTGCCGCCGGTGATGGTTCCATCGGTGGTTCCTGTGGCTGGCGTTGTAGTTGCGCCGTTTTCGCTGTTCGTTTCGCTGTTTGGTGTTGCATTAGCCGTTACAACATACGTATTGCCCTTAATCGTAATGGTTTCGCCTGGTGCTACCGCGGTAAATGTACCGGCGTCCACCGTACCTTCCACAATGCGGTAAATATAGTTATTATCCGCACTGCCGCCAACCGGGTACTGATCCAGGTTGTTAAAGGGATACAGCCAGCCGTTATCTGTATGGCGAACCGTAACATATTTGCTGCCCGAGGTCGGGTAGTCAACAACCTCCCATTTGGCATCCGCAGCACTGTTTTTGCGCTGGAGCTGGATGTAAATCTCGTTCGGCTGGTTCGTTGTACCAAGGACCGTATCATTTGCATCTTTCCAGAGCTTATCGAACTCAATGTTGATCAGTTTGCGCTTGGTGTTGGTAAAGACTGCGGTAACTTCCAGATCGTTCGGATCGTTCGGATTTTTGCTCGCCACAATCTCGCCTTCCACCATGGTGTTGTCGATCACATGGGCGTATTGACCATCCGGAACGGTTACGCTTTGCAGTCTGGAATCATCGGTTTTGACTTCCTCGATGGTATAGCGGGTGCCAACGGGGATGCCGGTGATGGTTCCGGTGTGTTCTGAGTTGTTCTCATCGCTCATGTTGATCTCAACATACTTTATGATGGGCTCTTTTTCCAGACCCTCACCGCCAACATCATTAAAGGTAACTTTGAAGGTGTAGGTGCCTTTAATGGTATCTTTCTCACCGTCTGCGGCCTGCTTTTTGATTTTCAGCCCGCCGGTTTTGACGGTGTTGACGTATTTTACCTTTAGCTTTGTCAGCGTGGAGCTATTTTCGTCCGGGTCCTTATAGGAGCGGAAGACGATGGTGTCGGCGGAGGGTTTGTTTCCGTCATACTTGTTCTGCTCTTCTGCTCCCGTTTTTTCCGTTCGGCCATCATTGGGGCTGCTTCCCTTCTGCTCGATTAACGAAGGTGTTGGACTAGGAAGACTTACGCTGTCACCTCCCATCATCGAAGTAACCTTCTGCCCGTTCTCGTACACCGTCCATGTGGTGTCGTACAGGCTTTGGTTCAGTTCCTCTTTGAGCGAAATGTAGCTGCCGCGGCGGAACTGGTCGCTGAAGGTAACGGTTTCTCCATCTTCCAGAACAAAGCGTCCGTCCTCGTCCACCAACTGGGTGTCTGTGTCCTCGGTGGAGGTGTACTGTGCGTTTTCGGCGTTTTCCAAATGACCGCTTTCGGCGGAGCCGTAATCCGGGATGTCCTTCTGATCGGTTGTAAAGCCGGTCATCTTACTTGGCACCGCTTTGGGAATGAAGGTAAAGTCCCTGAAATAGATGTTGCGGTTATAGTTATCGCCCACGCGGATGGTTTTGACGTTGTTGTTAAAACCGCCCTGCGCTTTCATCTTGTTCAGGTCCAGCTTTACGGTGACCCATTCGCCTGTCTTCACTTCGACCGAGCCATACGTTGCGCCGTTAATGCCTGTTGTGCCAAGGCTGCCTTTTTGGACGTTGTTTTCATCCAGCAGTTCCAGATACAGGTTGTTGAGGGAAAGGTCACCTCCACCATCTTCTTTGGCAACGTAAACCTGGAACGTAAGGAAGCGCTTGTCTTTGATATTGATGGGGTCTTTCAGCGTCAGGATGCCATAACGTTGCTTACGCCAGTAACTGACGGGTTCCGTATCCGTATAGCGTGCGTACCAGTGAAGGACCTTTTTGGTATCTTGCACGGTATCTGGCCAGGGGTTTGGAACCAACTCGAAAATGTAGTCACCTTCGTTTGATTCGGTTGGTTTGGTTGCGGGTTCAATCTTGTTTTCTTTCGCAGTCAAATCCACCACTTGGGACGGAGTACCGCTTTCATCCGGGCCAACGGCATCTTTTTTTCCATAATGGGTTGCCTGGTTCTTGATGGTGAAGTTGAAGATTTTCTGGTTTTTAAAGCAGTTTTTGAAGTCATCATCAGTAACGTTGGTCAGATCGACCTCTTTTTGAACCTGCAGCTCGTTATTATCCGGGAAGTTGAACGCCACCGCCATGTTGGACTCCCACATACCGCGTTCCATGTAGTACATGGTAAGGGTGTGCTTTTGGCCTTTGCCGAGGTCTTTAAGAGTAGTGCCTTGCGCGTAGAAATCGATGTTCTCGCCTTTATATGTTACGTTCTTGACAGCGCGATTGCCATTTTTTTCATCTTTATCTTCTTTATCTGACGTTCCGCCTTTTTTGACCCTACTGACATAGGCTGTTACACTATTATTCTTTTCATTTGCCTCGCCAAATTCCAGCAGGCCGGAAACCTCACCATGGGCGCCGCCAACGTCAAGCGCCAGCTTGCCATCAATGAATACCCAAACGTCATCGTCACCGGAGAAGAAGAACTTGATGCTGGTTTTTTCCGTTGTTCCATCTGCCTTTTCTGTTTCCACCATGCCGTCATCCGTCAGGGTAAAATCCATCTGCAGCTTGGTGCCAAAGCCGTAATTGTAGGTAGAAAACACACCAGGGTCTGCTGTTTCATTGAACGGGAAGTAGCCATAAGGGTCTTTCGAGTTCGATGACGCACTCACATTCTTTGAAGACTCTCTGTCCTTGGCACTTTGGAGAAAATATTTTGAATCCGAATTTTGTCCCGAATCTTGTTTTAGATACAAGGTTGTATCCTTGCTGTCAAAGCACCAATAATCAACGTCCGTCTCATTACCAAAAAGATTTTTCACTTTAGTAAATGGGAACTTTACATTCTCATACACTTCACCAAGCTTTGCTTTTTTACTATTCTCTCCTAAGAGGAAGTCTTTGTTAAAGTGCGGTTCTACTATTTTTGTACCTTTCAGCAGCGGTTCACCTGTTGCTTTACCGGTGGATGTTGTATCCGCAACCAAACCCTGATAGGCATAGTATGTATGCTCAGAACCTCCGCTATTATCTTCATTACGCTGAGAGTTATTGATTGCCATAAAACGATTAACGGTATTCGGATCGTTTTTGTCGTAACCAAACAAATTTAATGTATCTGCAATCTGGCTAAATTCCGCTACACCTGCAGGCTGGAAATGTCCGGTATAAATCGGGTATTGGGCACCTGCCTTAGCATAATAATCGCTCAGCGCCTGATCAAATTCACGGAAGGGTACCCAGTTGCGGTGACTTGCATCAGTATAGCTACCGTAGCCATCACGGTTCTTGCCATTCAACTCGTAATCTGTATAATAGTCATACAGCGTACTGGTAACATACTTTGTGTTTGATTCTTCCGTAAAAGGAGCGGATGCAATATCTACTATTGGAGTTTCTTTCCCCGTTTCGGCATCACGATTTTTCCACGTTTCGGCATCACGCGGGGTGGTGTCTTTTGGAGCCCAGTAGCCGCCGCGCACTCCCTTGCTATATACTGCATCGTCATTCGTATCCGCATAGAAGCACTGTTCCGTATTCTGACAGTTATCAGGGATGTTTTCCCAACCTGTAGTGTCGCCGCATTTTGTTGTAGTGATATCATCGCTACTCAACTGATGCGAAGAGAATACAATTTGGGTATAGCCATCCGGCACATCTGCTGCATAGTAATCTGTGCCCTCAATCCGGCTCATTGCGCCGCCTATGCTATCTACGGTTTCTCCTTTTAAGCGGTAGTAAACCGTACTTTGATTGGCTTTGGGATCGGCTTTGGGATCGGCTTTGGGGATTGAATAGTTGCCGCCAGCATCACCCTCTCCTGTTGTTGGCAGCTTTGAGAAAGTAGCATCGTAATAGATAAGGACAGACTTTTCTATACCCCATCTTTCGTTGTTTGCGCCAGTATAGATAAAGCAGTTACTTGTATCACTGTATGTAAAGGATTTATCATCACCACTAACAGATTCACCATAGAAGTTATAGATTTTGCTGGATTTTGTGGAATTGCCCTCATTCCATGTAAACTGAACATAAGAGCAAAAATCGTCAGGAATGGTAACGGTTGCTGTGGAATTAGGTTGGATATCATCTAAGGATATTGGCTGCTCACTGACTGGGGTAAGGTTTTTATTAGTATCCAGTTCATAAAACCAGGCTTTGACGTTCGTTAGTTTTTCACTGGTTTTATTTTCAAAGGCCATCGGTTTGTCAGCGAAATACTTATGGCTAACCGTAAAGATCTCCCACTGCCCTGGATCCCAGCCATTTCCGTTCTTTCCGTCATAGTAGTTGCCGCCGATATAACTCTGATCTCCTGGTTTGAACGACATCCACGTAAGGTTATCATGAGAATCTTTGTCTACTACTTTATTAATTATTACTGTGTCTTCACATTTATCTCCTTTATATCCGCGAAATTCAAGTCCACCCAACCCTCCATATTGATAGTGTTCTGCTTTATTCAGGACCGCAGAATAAATTTTTCTTCCGTCATCCGTTTTGCTATCTTCCTTCATAGCAAGTTCATATCTTTTATTACTATTTTTATCTGTTCCATCAATGGCATATATTTTCACCCCTGTATAATCGATCCAAGTCTTAGGCACTGCAAAATAGAGCGTGTAAGTATCCGGCACTCCCCCCTCACTAACTGCCTGCACGTTATCCACGCTTGTTGCGGCGTACATCTTCTGCGGCTGTTCGGTCGGTTCCGGGGTGGCGGTGGGGGTGGCAGTGGGGGTCACGGTCGGCACAGGGGTGGCCGTTGCGGTGGCTGCCGGTTCCGGGGTCGGGGTGGGTTCTGCCGTGGGCTCCGGCGTTTCGGTCGGGGCGGGCTGCTCCGGCCCGGCGCTTTGTTCCGGTTCCGGGGTGGCGGCGCTCTGCTCCGGCGGAACGGTATCCTCCCCGGAGGCCGTTCCCGGCTCATCCTCCAGCAGCTCTACTTCGTCAGGTGCGTCGGGCAGAAGATCCACCTCGGCGTATACAGGCAGGGCCATTGCCATAACCAGGCAAGCGGTGACAAGCAGCGCTGTCAGCCGGCGCGCCCAACCTGTTGTGTTGTTTCCTGTTCTATTCAATCTGCTCACCCGTCTTTCGCGCTGGCTTGATGGAAGCACATTGTTCCACAGGGGATCCCTGTGAAACAGTAAAAGAAGCCAGCTTCTTTTACTTGCGCAACCGTTGCCATGTTGTTTTCAAAAAAAACCGCATCGAGTCTTCTCATTGCGCATTTACTTTTTATTTTCTTAATATAGCACCTTTACACCAGAAAGACAATACAATCCACGCAAATTCCTGTTTTTCAGCACTTTTACTGATTGCGCTTTCCTCCAATTATATAATGTGTTCAAAGCCTTTGTATAATTTACTCCTGATTTTCTTTTTGGCAGCGGTCCCTTTTATATACTTTGACCGCGCGTTTATGATCCTCTGCGCACGCAGAGCGCAACTTTGCAGCAAAATTCGCCTTTTTTGTTGCATTTTCCTGTTTTTGCGCAATTATTTGTTTCGCATGCGCCTGTTTGCGGCGGGGCATGGCGGCTGGGTGGGCGCCTTGTGGGAGGGATGGCAGGTTTGCGGCGCACGGTTCCCGTTTTTTTGCGGCGCGATGGGTACACCGCGCCCCTGCAAACGGTTTGCGGTGTTTGCGGCGGCGGGTGGTGTTTGGTGGATTGCACGCCCGCCAACGGGACGCCGTTCTCCCTTTACAACGGGGTGCGGGTTTGCTGCAGATATGCCATTCGCTTTTTTGTCCCCCCTGCCCCGCCCCTGATTCCCGGTTCCCCCTTGCCGATCTCTATTTGCGCCAGCTCCTGAGGTGCATCTGAGAGCAACGAAAATAGCGGATCTTTCGCAAGCACAAAATCCGGCTGCGTTTACTGAAACAGACGAGCTTTTTGACGTTTCAGATAGGACTAAGGTGTATCTGAAAAGTCGAAAATTTAGTCTATTTCTACAAACACAGCGGGATTTTGCGTTAAAGCGCCTTGGAATCCACAAAGGATTCCTGCGGCTCTCTGCCTTAAATCCTGCTTGTGTTTGCGAAATATCCGTCATTTTCTTTGTTTTCAGATACACCTCCAGCTCCCAGCTTTCAATCTATCCTGTGTAAACTGCAACCCCTCACGCGCCATTCTGTGCGGCACTTACCTTATAATATGGGGGTGCTACCCTGTGTAAATTTGCAACTGATCTATTTGAAGCAGCTGTGAGCTGTTGCAATTTTGCACAGGGTATTGCTCGCATTCTGTGCCGAACATTCCCGAAACGTGTTGGAAAAACGCACAGGATTGCCTTGTCTCCCTATGCCGCTTACCGTTGGAAAAACGCACAGGTTACCCCCGGAACAGTTGCAATTTTACACAGGGTATTCCCGCTCCCCTGCCCCGCCGTGACCCGCGTACCTGTTGGAAAACCACACAGGATAGGCCCGTTGCCCTTGTTGCAATTTACACAGGTTTGGCTGTTTTTGGCTTATTTGCAACTTTACGCAGGTTGCTTTCCGCACAGGAAAATGGTGGTGGAATGCACAGGCTGCAGTTGGTTGAACACACAGGTTTGCGTTGTTAAATTACACAGGCTCTACCTATTACTAATATAGAACTAAACATCTAAGCCATAATAACAACCAGAGGTAAGCCGGGAGATGGGGGAGAACGGGAAAAAATTGGTGTTGCTATTCCATCAGGTTACAGAACCCTGAAACAGCAGGACAGAAAAGCACCATAAAACCCTGTGTAACCTGCACCCGGGCTGCAACCCCCACAGGATATATGGCAAACCACAACGCGGGTGTTGCATTTTGCACAGGATAATGGCGGTGAAACCCTGTGTAAATTTGCAATTCTTGCGCTGGACAACAGGATGTGCTATAATGTTTAGCATGATGTGCGTGACCACCCGGGATACAGCAACCGATATAGGAGGCCCCTGCTTATGGCGGCAAGTAAACAGAAAAAAGATGATCCGTTTGTCGTTACGTTTGAAGAACGCGGGGACCAGACCATCGTTCGCAAATCCAATGACCTTGTACAGATGACGCGCAACAACCTGACGCTGAGCCAGCAGCGCCTGATGCTGCATATTTTTTCGATGATTAAGCCGGAGGATACGGACCTGCCCTCTTATGAGCTGAGCATTTATGATTTTATCAAGATGACCGGCATGGACCCGCACAGCGGGGCGCTGTACAAGCAGGTGCGCAAAAATATTGAGGAGCTGGCCAACGCGCCCATCCAGTGGATCAAGAATAACGGAACTTCCACGGTGGAAACATTCCGCTGGATCGATAAAGTGCGCATTGATGAGGGCCGCGCGCGCATGACCATCACGCTGGATCCGGTGCTGAAACCGCACCTGGTACAGCTGAAAACCCTGTATACCACCATGGATGTGACCTACACCATGCTGATGCGGTCCACCTATTCCATCCGCATTTACGAGCTGTGCAAGAGCTACCAGAGCCTGTACCTGAAAAAGAAAGCGGCCGGGGAACCGCTGGTATGGAACCTGAGCATGCTGTATGAACAGCTTTCGTATACGGCCAACCGATGGTCGGATTTCCGCCGCCTGGCACTGGAAAAGGCAAAGGCGGAAATTAACGAAAAGACGGATATTATTTTTAATTACGATGTGTACGAAAAAAAAGGACAGAAGGTTCTTTCGCTGGTGGTAACGATTGACCCGGTGGATGATGCCGCCGCACAGGCCAACCTGGACAGCATCAACAGCACAGTGCGCAAAAAGAGCAAAAAGAAGGGCCGCCCCACCGTGGCGATTGAGGATTCGCTGTTGGATGACCCCAGCGTGATCACCTTTGATTATGTTTCGGCACCGGAAACAACGATCCCCTATTCCTTTGGACGCCACCGCACCGAGCTGCGGGAGGAAATTGTTGTGAAAGCGCGCATGGATCAGCTGCGCGCGGAGATTACGCCCGAAGAGCTGCACGCGGTGGAAGTGATCATTGATGTGTTGGCAGATGCCTGCTGCACCATCCAGGCAGGCGATGGCGAGCAGGACGGCGGCAACAAAACGGTGTTTGGAAAGATGAATGCCATCATCCTGGATTGCGGCGGGCTGACCAGTTGGCTGGCCGGTATTGCACCCCGCTATGCACAGGAGATCATTCCCCGGTCGCAGACGATGCGCAGCCCGGCGCGGTACCTGAACAAGGTGCTGCGCGAGGATATGGATAACTATCGCATTTATATTTTCCGCAAGGCAAAGCCGGCAGCAGAACCCAAAGAGGAGCTGTTGGAAGCGGAGTACCATGTGATGGACGAGCCGGTGCAGCAAGCGATGCCGGAGCCTGAGCCGCCCAAGGTAGAGCTGATTCCCGAAACGATTGTAAAACGGCAGGATATGCGAAAAGAGTTTGCAAAGTTTGTAGATGATGGATACCTGGAAAAGACGTTGACGAGCGGCCAGCGCGGCGCTTACCACGAAATTTACCGCCACCTGGCAGCGCGGTGCGTGCCATCGCCTTCCAGCCTGCGCAATGGGCTGAAAGACGAAATGCGGCTGCATTACCTGGCCTGCATGAATGAAGTGATTGAAAAATATGGCAGCCTGACCCCGTTGATGGAAGCTATGGCGCATGAACTGGACTTTGATGTGTTTTGGGCAAAGGCCGCCAAGGACCCCAACGTGAATAACCCGATGGGGCTGTTCTACCACATTATTGAAGAACGCGCGCTGAACCCGATCGGCACCATAATGAACGACCAGGCACAACGGCAGAAGGTTGCCGCCAAGGAAAAAGGTGAAAAAGATAAGTGGCACAACGAAAGCTGGATGGATGCTTTTGAGGAAGATATCCCGGATGACAGCGAAGAGTAATTGAGATGAAGCGGAGCGGAACATCCGGGAGCGCTATTATAATAAGGTAAGCAGCGGTTGGCAGATTGCTGGCCGCTGTTTTTTTTGTTGGGGTGCAGCTGAGAAATGGAAATATCCGGCGTTTTTTGATTTCAGATAGACCTTGGGCAACACCGCACAATTCCCGCCTTGCGGCTTAAGCACCGCTCCGGCAGCT
>ERZ827469.1472-NODE-1472-length-21017-cov-2.777931_pt1 | contig 21017 bp, 20 predicted proteins | sample MGYA00519917_ERZ827469 | MGnify/ENA primary metagenome ERZ827469 (study PRJEB31778, sample SAMEA3449314) | human gut metagenome | biome: human gut; feature: human-associated habitat; material: faeces | place: United Kingdom | collected 2010/2012 ... | reverse complement strand
GACCCCAAAGTTCTATTTCATCTAGGAAAGTCCAAGTGTGAGTACCCGATACGGTAAAACGGACTTGTGCCGCACCAATGTCAATCTCGGCAGACAAATCATACGCACCGTCGGAGTTGGTAGCAGACAGGCTCGTCGCACTGGCCCATTGGTCAGTCCCCAGCATCTCCGCTGTCTGATATTCCACTAAAACGTCGCAGGAACCGATACCTGCTCCTACATAGGCAAAACCACTGACCACTACCCTCTTAATGGGGTAGTTCTGTTCACCTAAAATCATGACAAAAGTCTGCGGGCCTTCTGCAGGAGGCTTGGCATAGAAACCAACTGTGTTCACATCCCAGTCGGTTCCATACACACCGTCTGTAAATTTCGTCAAATCCGGGTCGTTATTGCTGTGATAATAATTTTCCGGCACACTTGACGTATAGGGCTTTCCCAGCGCCCAGTTGATTTCAGCGCCTGCGGCGCTAACTTTGGTGAGTCCGCCTACGGCGTCCACCAAACCGCTGCTCAGTGTAATTGCAATTGCAAGTGCACTGCACAGCCCTGCATTCAGAACTTTTTTCCATCTCATTCCAATACCTCCTTCGACGATTCTGCTTTTTATTGCTATTTGCAATCTCCATAAAAATTTGCATGAATCGTCTCTAAATTATAGACAATATCTCCATAAATCTATTGTCGACATTATTATAATACTATTCTATTTTTACTTCAATACACTCATTTTGACATCATATAAATCCTGAATCTATTCACAACAAAATTAAATTTTCTCACTTAAATTAACTATAAATTGAGCTTTTCTTAATTTTACCAATACCTGATCCGGCCTTCGGTCTGCTCCCAGAACACCGACGTATCTAGAACGCAGTCCCCCATCAGGTTGACCTGATTCAGCAAATCAAATGGTCAGCGCTGAGAAGCTGTGGGCAACGGTGTCCTCTATCCGCTTACCGGAGGACAAAATCGCTCCAATAGCAAAGGCGGCAGTCAATCGACTGTCGCCTTTGTTTGCCGCCGTCTATTGCCGCGGCGCTGTTATAATAGAAAAAACGTCCCGACGCGCCGCAAAAACTGCGGAAACAGACGCATTCTTTCCGTCCCGATGCGCCCTATCTGCCTAGCATCTGTTTGATTTGAGCGCGGACGGCATCTAAGTCCCCGTCACAAAGTACCGGCAAAAAATCGACTAGCTTTTCCGGCTCAAAATCCCACCAGCGCAGTTCCAGCAGCAATTGGGTCAGCTCCGGATCAAACCGCTTTTTGATCGGACGCGCCGGGTTTCCGCCCACCAGGGTGTAAGGCTCCACATCTTTTGTCACCACCGAATAGGCGGCGACGATGGCCCCGTCGCCGATTTTCACCCCGGGCATAATGACACTCTCTCGCCCGATCCACACGTCGTTGCCGACAATGGTGTCCCCTTTGAAGGGAAGCTGGGAGAGATGGGGCGGCACCTGTTCCGCCCATACCCCGCCGAACACCGCGAAGGGATAGGTAGAAATGCTGCTGATGCGGTGGTTTGCGCTGCCCATGATGAATTTCGTCCCGCTTGCAATGGCGCAGAACTTGCCGATGACCAGCCTGTCTCCGAATTCCGGCCAGTTGAACAGCACGTTGTTCCGTTCAAATCCGGTGGGGTCCACAGGGTCGTCGTAATAGGTATAATCCCCCACAAAGATGTTCGGGGCGGTAACGACGTTCTTTAAAAAGCAGGACGTCTTATATTCATTGGGAAAGACCCGGTTTGGGTCGGGAATCTGTTTCATATGCTCCTCCTATTCTGTTTTCACATCACCTCCAGCCGTATTTTGTACCGCAGTTGCCACCGCTCTTTTTTTCCTCACTTCTTTCATATCTTAAAACCTCGTTTTTTCAATCAATGCTCAGGTCCGGTCTAAGAGCCCCCGCTTGATGCGGCGGTACTCCGGCTCGTCGATGAGCCCGTCGTCCCAGAGCTTTTTCAGCTTCTTTGCCAGATCCCAGTACTGGGAAACCGTCAGCTTGCCGCCGGGGTTGGGGTCGTGGAGGCCGTGGGCCAACGGACAGGCTTCTTCGCTCCCGGCAGTCGCTTCCACGGCGACCGACGGCTGTTCCGCTCCGCTGGAATTCCCATTGGACGAGGTATCCCGCTGCTCCAGCTTCGTCCCGGATACGCTTTTCCCCTCCGAAGGCCCGGAAGCAGCGCCGGCCGGTGTGAAACTTCCCTCCTGCCGGGAAGCAGCTGCCTCAACCCGATGGGAATCCGTCCCCTGATTGGAAAATGCCTCCGAAGCCTTGGCGTAGGACGGCCTGTCGTAAACCGGGGCCGCCGTCCTCCCCGATGCGGAACCGAAGGGTTTCATTGCCTCTGTTTCGGGGGTTGCCCCCCGGCCGGGAACCCCGTCTGTCAGCGCAGCGCTTTGCCCCGCGGTCGGAACAGTCCTGGATTCCTGCCCCGCACCTGTCTTATCCGCAACCGCCCGGACCCCTTCGGAAACCGCCGTCTTGGCCGCTTCCTTCCCGGAACCGTCTTGCTGATCCGGCCCATCGCCATCTTTTGCCGCAGTGTCTCCCGAAGGCATTGCCGTCGCTTCCCCGACATCTTCCAGCCGTTTGGCGGCCTGCTGCCGCTCATAGTCCTTTTCAGGAAAATGCTCCCGCAGAAAGCCCAGCACCCCCTCCGGCAGCAGCAAATCGCCGCAGACACTCTCCTTGGGATCGAAATAGTGGAGCAGAATCCCCCGCAGCTTCTCCCCGGAGGCCGCCCGCCGCCCCATCTCCCCCCAATAGAGGAAATAGGCTTCTGGGTGAGGAATCCAGCTCAAGTCCACCGGAATTCTGGCGGCGGCTTCCTTGCTGCCATCCACCTGCCCCGCCGGACCGTAGTAGTGGATGTGCCGCCTTTCGATCACCCGGCGGTCTTCTTTTTTATAACTTCCGTCCGCTCCCAAAAAGCAGAGGCTGCCGCCGCTGTCCTGGTAAAGTGCCGCTGCCGATTCGTCGTCCCGATACAGAGCGTAGGCCGGATACCGGTACAGCCCAATGGCCTCTTTGACAGCCTCGGTGACGAAATAGGACGGCGTCCGAGTGGGGTCGCTGTCCTTCTGAGTCTTCTGGGGCACAGCTTCCGAGGAAGGTGACTGCGCCGGAGCGGGTTCCCCTTCGGCGGCAGGCGTTTCTTTCACAGCGAGCGGCTCCCTCACCGGCTTATCCCGATCCGCTAGGTATTCCCGGAGGGTTCGCTCCACCTCGCTCACATTGGAAAGCCCTGGCAGGCAGACGGTTTCGGTCCGTTCCTCGGCGAGAAAATCCAGACACAGCCAGATGGCGTGGTTTCTCTGGGTTTTTATGCCCCGGAATGCGGAAAGCGGGTAGGTGAAATATTTCCAGGAGACGAGCCCCGGTTCCCTCACCATGCCGAATCCGCTGACTTTCCATTCGCTTCCCGAAGGATACACCGAAAACATCACGTTGCGCGGGGTGTTGCCGTCCATGTAGCGGCCTTTGTCCTTCATCTCAAGTTTCATCTGTCAATCCTCCTGTAATGCTTCCCCGCAGTACCGCTTCGGGCGGCTTTCCGGGGCCGGATTCGCCTCCCAAACCGCCCGCAGAAGTTCTTCTTTCCGGTACCTTACCGGCTCCTCAGCCCAAACGTCCTCCACCAGGAAAGGCCCGTTTTTGAACTTGCCGTAAACTGCCCCTTGAAACCTTCCGTCAATGAGCAGATACTGGATCACCTCCCATTCCGGACGGTCGAACTGCTCCTTGAGGGCCGGCTCCATTGCCTTGACCAGAAAGTCGTTCCGATGGAGGGCTATCGCCAACGGTTCAGAAGAAACCCTCTCGCTTTCCAGCAAAGCGGCGTCCTGCCGGAGCAAAATTCGGTCTCCCTCCCCTTCCACCAGACGCGACACCAGGGTTCCCGGGACAGCAGGCCGTCCACGGCGGCTTTTAAATCCCTCACCGGCAAACGGAAAAAGGATTTCGCCATGGGCAGGTCAAAGGCCACGATCCGGTAGGCAAACCGCTGCACCGCCGCCTCGATGGCCTCCCCTCTGGGCAGGCTAAGGTTCAGTTCAGGAAATTCCCCTTCCATTAAATACCAAGCCCGATCCCACTCGTTGTCGGCCTGATCCTCGAAGACGAGAAACGCCTCCTGCAATTTATGCAGCGCCGGGGTGATTTCCTTCACCAGCCGCCCGGTCAGCTCCTTCATCAGCCCGATGTTCATAGGCCCCTCCCGCCTCAGCAGCAGAATGAGCTCCTCCTGAACTTCGGTGAGGACCTTTGGGGCTTTGCGGTAGATACTGCCATAGAGGGACAAATCCCGCCTATCCACATATCCAATTGTCCCGCCTTGGAACCGACCTTTGAGGATCTCCCGCCTTGCCCGGCGGCGAGTGTTGAAAAAATGGTCGTCAAAGGAAGCCCGATAGCTGAGTACCGGCGGCTCCCCGGGGCAGCACCAGTAAACGGTGGGTACCGGGGATAAATCGCGAAACAGCGTCTCGTACTCCTCCTCCGAGGCCTTTTCCCCTATAAACTGCCGCCGCATCCGAAGCGCGGCCACATTTTTCTCATTGAGCATATCCATCCCCCTTACATGCTGATCCGTTGTATCCTTTTAACTGCCGCTGAACAAAGGTATTTTTGAATTTTAAACGAATAGATATTTCCTTCACATTCTATCATATCCCACCTTAAAAGGCAACGCTTTTCCCCTCCGCTGAAGCAACCAAACAGCACTCCATCCTCCCCAAAGGAAAACCGCCCGTACTGCACAGTACAGGCGGTTTTCCCAATCAATAAGGATGGATATATCAATGAGGTGTTAGCAATATTCATGACCGAGAGCGCTTCTTCCGCCCTACTGGACGGGATTTTTTCGCAGATTATTTCAAAAAAATTCACAAAGGGTTGATTTTTAGGTTCCTGTGTGCTAAAATATAAAAATAATCCATTGTAATAGTCAAGGTTAATTTTTATTATAATGAAGAAAAAATTATCTCAGCGGTGATGACGCCCGCTGGATGAATGAATTCATGCAGATTCCAGCAGGTGAAAACCTGTTGCTCTCGATAGCTGGAGAATGAAGGAGATTAGAACACAAGAGCCGCATCCCCGTCAAGTGGGAGGCGGTTTTTGTGTTTTTTCGAGTGAGCGTTACTTACTCCGTAATGCCTTTCCTCCATCAAAACAGCAAACCGGCAAGGATTTCATTCCCTGCCGGTTTATTTATTTTCTTTATTATTTGGAATGTAGTCCATGACGTCGTCCGGCGTACACTCCAATTTGTCGCAAATCTCATCGATGATTTTCAAAGAAACGTATTCATTTTTTGCCATCCGCTTGATGGTGCTCATCGAAATGTCCACCGCGTCTGCAAATTCTTTTTTGGACATCTCCAGGTCAATGAGCATCTTCCACAAAGGTTTGTAACTAAAAGACATTTCATCACCTACTTTGTTAGAGTATACCATTTAGGCGAACAGTTCTCAAGCAAAATATTTTAGAAATTTATCGAAAAAACATTGACAAAAGTCCAAAATTAGTTATAATAAGATTATATTTAAACCTAAATGGACTATTTTTGGCCCTTTATGAATCAATTGTAAATTTCCCATTATCCCAGCTATCTTCCGGCTCCCGGGCAGGAGGCTCGTCTTTCATCCACCGCAATCACGCAGACCCCCTCGCTCCATATAACTGGATTCGCCGTTCTTATAAAAGAGGGACATGCCGCGGTTTGACGGGTTTCCTGCCCGAGTGTCGGAACTTTTCAGAGGCGCTCCGGCGGCCGATATTCTCATTCCTGCACCAGCCGTCAAACAGTCTTCAAATGTAAAGCATATTTACTTGTCAGCACATTCCTCGCAATTTCCGGCTATGAACGATTTCAGCGTAGTCCCAACCGCCGCTTTCTTTCCGGCTTTCGATTCCCTTGGAAATCCCCGCTGCCATCATCATTTAGGCGCGCCGCTTCTTTTTGGGATAAGGCGTGGGGTCATCGGTCAGATTCAGGAGATAATCGACGCTGACGCCGTAATATTCCGCCAAATTTTTCAAAAGCGCCTCGGTGATCTGCTGGACTCCCGTCTCGATATAGCTGTACTTCCGCTGGGTGATGCCGATCGCGGTCGCGACCTGACGCTGGGTCAAATCCCTGTCCACCCGAAGCTCCTTCAAACGATTCAACTCTGCTTCACTCCTACCAATGATGCCGTCCGCAGGCCTCCCCCCCACGGTGCCCGGCCGCGTCCCGTACCAGTTCCCAATGGGCAGCTCCACCCGGGCGCAAAAATTTTTTGCAACGGTCATCGCCGTTTTTCAGGCGGTTTTCCACTATTTGTAAAAAATATTATACACGAATTATAATTAACCCATTGACGTTTAGATAGATTTTATCTATAATTATATTATTAAAAGAATATTATTTAAATTTACCCGGCGTTTGGGCAGGAAGCTCGTCTTGCACCCCTGCGTATTTTCGGACCCGCGCCCGATGTTTTCCCCTAAGGCAAACATGGGGAGCGGTATACGCAGCTGATGGGCTTCCTGCCCAAACGCCGGAACGCCTGCTTGATGCAAGCAGATGTTTTTTGCCCAAATCTAGCATTACCCCTTGACAAATAAAATATCCCCCGTTATAATAGTTAAGCAGTTTTAATTAATTTTACTTAACTATTTATTCCGGAGGATTCCCATGAAATTTCTCGACACTATCAACCATTTTTATTACCAGATGTCGCTGCGAGAGCTGCGGATGACGAAAGACGCAGGCAGCTACAAAGAGCTGACCAACAACAGCATGGTCTACTTAGATATCATCTCCCAGACGGAACAATGCACCGTCAGCAAGCTGGCCGATGCTTTGAGCATCACCAAATCCGCCGTCACCATGAAGGTGAACGAGCTTGTAAAGCGGGGATTTCTCGTCAAAACCCAGAGCGCAACCGACAAGCGGGTCTTTTACCTGACCCTCCACCCGGAGATGCAGGACATTTACGACCGTTTCGACAACATCTTCACCTCCATCGGCCGGAAAATGGAGCGGAAATACACCCAGGAGGAGCTTTCTCTCTTTTGCCAGATGCTCTCAGACGTGGCCGACTGCGAATGGGAGGGTTTCGATGAGTAACGCATTATCCAACCGCATCACCCTGCCCTTCCTCATTAAATTCACCCTGCCCTCGGTCATCGTCATGCTGTTTACCGCCCTTTACACCATTGTGGACGGGTTTTTCGTGTCGAATTTTGTCAACACCGACGCTTTGTCCGCAGTAAACATCGTCTACCCGGTTGTCAACGTAGTTTACGCCGTCGGATTGATGTTCGGCACCGGACTCACCGCCATCGTCGCCCGCAAAATGGGCGAAGGCAAGCGGGAGGAAGCCTGCCAGGTCTTTTCCTTCGTCTGTCTGAGCGCCGCCCTCTTCGGTCTCGTGCTGACCATAGCGTCCTTTTTCAGCCTGGACGGCCTCATCCGCCTTCTGGGCTCCAACGACGCCCTCCACGGCTATTGTCGGGATTACGCCCTGACCCTCCTTCCCTTCTTCCCCTTGAGCATCCTCCAGCTGGTGTTCCAGAGCATGATAGTCGCCGACGGCCGCCCCGGATTGGGGCTCATAACCTCTCTGTCCGGCGGATTTGCCAATATGATCCTGGACTATGTCTTTGTCGTCCCCGTGGGCATGGGCATCGCCGGGGCCGCCCTGGCCACCGGTATCGGCTACTGCATTCCCTCTGTGGTAGGGCTTGTCTATTTCTCCATCAACCGCAAGGGCGTGCATTTTGTGAAGCCCCTGCCCCAGTGGAAGTCCCTGCTCCACAGCGTCACAAACGGCTCGTCGGAGATGGTGAGCAACCTGGCCATGAGCATCACTACCTTCCTTTTTAATATCATAATGATGCGTACATTAGGGCAGGACGGCGTGGCGGCTATTACCATCGTCATGTACCTGGACTTCCTGCTGGTTTCCATCAATTTGGGGTACTCCATGGGCGTCGCCCCCCTCATCAGCTACAACTACGGCGCCCAGGATCACGAAAAGCTCAAAAAGCTGTTCCGGCTGAGCATGATGCTGTTCACCGGCTTTTCGGTGCTGGTGACAGCGGGGGCACTTTTGTTCCCCGGCCCGCTGGCGGCAATATTCGCAAGGCCCGGCACCGACGTGTTCCAGTTTGCCGTCCGGGGGCTTTTGATCTACGCGATCAGCTACCTCTTTAAAGGCTACAACATTTTCGCTTCGGCCATGTTCACCGCCTTTTCCGACGGAAAAACCTCCGCCATCCTCTCCTTCCTGCGGACCTTCCTGTTCTTAGTGGCCTGCACCTTGGGGATGACGGCTCTGTTCGGCGCCGACGGCGTCTGGCTGGCGGCCCCGGCGGCGGAACTTTTGGCCCTGGCTGTGACGGTGTTCTGCTTTATCAAATACCGCCGCGTCTACCATTATCTATAACAATTTTCCGTTATAATAAAAGGGTCTGCTGAAAAATAGCCTATCCGGAAAATACAAAAAAATTGTAGGGGCTGATGCCCACATCCAACCCGCTTCTAAGAGAAAAATTCTCTGAAAGGCGAGCCGACGTGGGCGTCGGCCCCTATATTTTTGTTTGCAATTGTGCTAATTCCTATTGTAAATTCTTTTGCAACGATCCCTTGTGCTATATAGTGGAAGCGGGTATTTGTTTGTCCGCTTCCCTTTTTGATTTGGCCGCATTCACGAGATGGAGCCCCATATCCCGTCCGTATCGGACGTCGCTGAATGCTCCGCCGAAATCGGTCTGCTGGAAATAGAACAGGAACCGGGAATGGCAGATGGTGTACCGGTTGGGCCGCAAGCGCGGGTGGGATTTGCGGCAGAGGCAGAGGATCTCGTCGAAATCGTCCTCATAGTTGGCTAGCCAATGAGCGTCCGCCCCAATCAGTATCAGCCGAATGGGGATGTAGCTGTAGCATTGCTGGAGCATTTGAAGAGTTTCCAGGCAGAGGCGCTCAAAAGGCCCCACCCCGGAAAACAGGAAATCGGTGACGCCCCGGGCGATGAGGTTGTTGAATTCGTATTCCAGGACGGGCTCGTAGCCGGGCGGGATATCGGTCCGTCCCACGATACAGCAGCTATGTTTTTTGTTGAATTGTATTTCCATAAATATTACTCCTGTGTATGGCTATATGTACTAATAGATAGGTATTAGTATATAATACCTAATATCCAAATGTCAATAGGTATGATAATCTATATCTATATATAGGAGGGAAAAGCCATGGGTACTTTGAGGACAATTGTCGAAAATGTGGTAGGCAAAGAGCGGCCGTATGGAAAGGTCGAGCTGTTTTTGGGCGAATATATGGACGCGCACGGCTTTTCCAGAAACGGGTTGGCAAAGCGCACAGGTCTTGACTATAAGACCGTCGACCGGTATTACCAGAATAAAAACGTGGAACGGGTGGACTTGAGTCTGCTGGCGAAATTCTGCTACTCGATGAATTGCGACCTAACGGACATTTTAAGGTATCTTCCCCCGGAAAACGATTGACGAAAGCCGCCCCGCCTGCCGCGTGGGGCGGTTTTGTTATGTATAAGGTGTGGTACGGGCGGGCGGAGCAGAGCCCCGCCCCTACATTCCCCGCGGTTTAACATTGTTTTTGTCTATCGGCGCACCCACACCCGCCCTCAGGCACAACAAAAACACCAGCATTCAATCCAAAACGGATGGGAATTCATCCGTTTTTTTTCGTGCCGCGATGTTGATTGGCCGCACGCCCATTCCTTCGCCGTAATTGATGTCGTTCTTAGCTCCGCCGAAGTCGGTGAGCTGAAAATAGATCATAAACCGGGAATGTTCGATGACGATGCGGTTCAGGGAAAAAGAGGGGTCTTTTTCGGGCCGCAGGCAAACTACGGCGTCGAAATCATACTCCGCGGCGGTGAGCAGCCTGATGTCGGTGCCAATGAGAACGGTTTTAATGGGAATGTAGTCGTAGGTTTTTTGAAAGTTGCGCAGAGCCCTGAGGCAAAAGCGCTCAAAAGGGCCCACCCCGGCAAACAGGTAGCAGGTGATTCCGTGGGCGATGAGGTTATCCAATTCGTATTCCAGTGTGGCCCGGTATCCGGGAGGAATGTCGGGGCGGCCGAGGATGCAGCAGGTTCTTTTCTTCATTTTTGGATCTCCTGATTTGACAGACGCTCGATAACAAGGTTGTTGATCGCGTATTCCAGCATGGTATTGATTAATTCATTACGGGAGTGATGCGTTTCTTCGGCCAGCAGGTCTAGTCGACGGATAACCTCTTCCGATATCCGAATCGTCGTGACACGAAATCCATCTTCACCGCGAATTTTAATTTTTAGCGGCTCTCTATTAGTATCATTCATAACATCACTTCCTGTATCTATTGTAAAATATTGGAAGAAAGATTTATATATTATTAATCCCCATTCTTTGAGAATATTGGACGATTGTAACATATATTAAAAATTGTTGTTGCCTTCCATTGAATCTTATAAGGTTCCACGGATAATTTTTGTTGTGACTTTACTGGACTACACCTTGTTTGGTTCAATAATCATATCATACCATGTGAAACCCGATTTTACATTTGGGATATGTACACTTAGGTATACAGATACTCAAGTGTACATATCCGGAATGCAAAGTATGGGGATATGTGCTATGGTATACAGGATGATCTTACTCAATCCGTCCTATTTCCAATTCGCTCTCTCGGCGGGAGGCCCGAAAACCGCGGCATGTCCCTCGATCCCTGCATTGCGGCGCAGTCCGATTGTACGGAGAGGGGGTCTGCCTGATTGCGGGTGGTGAATCCGGGCTTTCTGCCGGGGAAGCGAAATAAATTAACCTTTCACGGTTAATTATAGCATAAAAAAATTAAATGTCAACCATGTATGGGCAACTTTTGCGTTTTACTCTAAAGAACTGGTTGAAAAATTTATGGAGGTTGTAATTATGACGTTGCATCGACTTATTGTAAACAGAATTCAGGGACTATGTGACGAAAAAGGAATTTCCATTAATAAGATGGCAAAAATATGTGGTGTTACACAGTCTACCATTGACAATATTATGAAGGGGAACAGTATAAATCCTAAAATTGAAACAATTTTTAATATATGTAATGGGATGGGCCTGACATTGGGCGAATTTTTTGGTACCGCCGATTTCGATGCGTTGAAACAATAGAATAATCCGCGGGGCGATGAGGGCATCGCCCCCTACAATTTTTCGGGAATATTAGAAATGGGTAGGGACGAGGCTCTGCTCCGCCCGTGTTTTATATAGGTTTTCCGGTCACCGCGAGGCGATAAGACATCGCGGTCACCGGAACATTCCGATTGAACGACAAAATCCCCCGCTTTATTACAAAGCGGGGGATAACTTTTAAAAATTATTCAATGGTAACGCCTTCGATACCTTCCAGGTCGGCAGCATAATCGGAAACGGGCTCTTCCTCTGCGGGAGCTTCTTCCTCAGCGGCGGGAGCTTCCTCCGGTTCCAGGGTAGCGCGGATGGAAAGGCTGACTTTCTTCTTGTCGAAGTCGATGTCGATGATCTTCGCGTTGACCACGTCGCCGACAGTCAGGACATCAGCAACTTTTGCGATGTGCTGGTTGGCGATCTGGGAGATGTGAATCAAGCCGTCAACGCCGGGGATGATCTGTGCAAACGCACCAAAAGTGGTGATGGAGACAATCTTGACCGGCACGACCATGTCAATGGCGTAGTCGCGTTTGAAGATTTCCCAGGGGTTGTCTTCGCTCTTCTTGTAGCCCAGGGAGATTTTCTTCTTCTCGGTGTCGATGTCTTTGATGTATACTTCGACGTTGTCGCCGACGTGAACCACTTCTTCAGGGGATTTGATTCTGGTCCAGGAGAGCTCGGTGATGTGGATCATACCGTCGACGCCGCCCAAATCAACAAATGCACCGTAAGAGGTGATGGATTTGACTTCGCCGTGGTAGACCTTGCCGACTTCCACATTTGCCCAGAATTCTTCCTGTTTTGCTTTTTTCGCTTCCATGAGCACAGCTTTGATGGAACCGACTGCACGACGGCGTCTGTCGTTGATTTCGATTACCTTGAACTGCACTTCCTTCTTGAGCAGGGTGTTTAAGTCTTCGACGCGGCGGTCGGAGGTCATGGAAGAAGGAATGAAGATTTTGATATTGTTGGTGAGAACCAAAACGCCGCCTTTGACCACATCGGTGACGACACCGGTCAAAACGGTCTGATCTTCATAAGCTTTGCAGATTTCATCGAAGCCTGCTTCTGCGTCGCAGCGCTTCTTGGACAGGGTGACGATGCCTTCCTGATCGTTTACCTTCATGACAACGAGCTCGATCTCGTCGCCTTTTTTGATTTCGGTCGCAAAGTCGTAGTTGGGGTCGTCGGAAATTTCAGAGGCGGGAACGATTCCGGCCTGTTTTGCTCCGACATCAACGTGGATTTCATTCGGAGCGACGGTGGTGACGATGCCTTTTACCCTTTTCCCTGTATATAATTTCTCGTTAAGAGATTGCTCCAAAAGTTCCGCGAAGTCGAGCTCTTCGCCTTGGTCTTTGATAATTTCACTCATGGTATTTAGAACCTCCTTGATTATATCAGCCGGGGTAGAAGCACCGGCAGTAACGCCTATACTATTATGGCGTAAAATCTGCAATTTGTCAAGTTCTGATTTTGTTTCGATCAGAACCGTTTCGCAGTACCGGCTGCATATCTGAAAGAGCTTCCTTGTGTTGGAACTGTCTTTTCCGCCAATGACAACCATGTAGTCGGACTTTTGTGCGATTTCTACTGCTTCCTGCTGGCGACAACTAGTCGCACTACATATTGTATCAAATATCGAAACATTTGTATAGAGGTTTTCGATATTTTGTTGGAAATTTCTCCATAATTCTTGATTAAAAGTAGTTTGGGCCACAATCGCTACAGGTTTTTCACGATTCTGTTTTAAATTGTCCAAAATTTCTGTGAGTTCTTCCAAAGTTTCAAAGGTGAAGACCGGGCCGCCGCAATGGCCTTTGATACCTTGCACTTCCGGGTGCTCTTTGTTGCCGGCGATGAGGATGACGCGGCCCAAAGCCGACTGCTCGGCGACGATGCGGTGGATTTTCAGGACGAAGGGGCAGGTGCAGTCGACGACTTCTTTGCCGTTTAACGCGTCGTAAACCGAAAGGGGAACGCCATGGGAACGAATGATGACCGTCTGACCATTTTCGATGTCGTCCACGCTGGCCACGGAGCGGATGCCCTTTTGCTCCAGCCGCTTGACGATCTGCGGATTGTGGATGATGGGGCCAAGGGTCACGGCATTTACGCCGCTGTCCGCCAGCTCGAAGGCTTTGTCCACGGCCCGGGCAACCCCAAAGCAGAAGCCCGCTGATTTTGCCACGGTGATTTTAGTCATGGATTTCCTCCAGCATACCGGTCAGGGTGGCGGTCAGCAGCTTGTTGGCCTGTTTTATCTCGCTGGGGGAGGTGCCGGTTAACCCCAGGGCTTCGTTGGGAATGACTTTGCCGTACTTGACCGTGACAGTTCTCCGCAGGAATTTCCGTCTGCCTTTTTTGATGACGCAGGGGAGAAGGTCGCCGCCGGTTTTGGAGGCAACGACGATGGCGCCGGACTTGAGTTTTAAAAGTTTGCCGTCTTTGGTGCGGGTACCCTCCGGGAAGATGGCGAGGACGTGGCCGCTGTTTACCACATCGACGGCATGGTCGATGGCGGCGGTGTCCCCCTTGCCACGGGCGACGGGAAAAGCGCCCAAAGCCCGGACGATGGAGGCGAGGACGGGAATTTTAAAAAGCTCCTCTTTGGCCATAAAAAAGCACTGAGGCTTCACTCGGATGGCAACCAAAATCGGGTCCAAATCAGAAATGTGGTTGGAGCAGAGGATAAAGCCCCGATCTTCGGGAACATTTTCCAATCCCTCGAACCGGAGGCGGTAAATGATGCGGACAAAGGCGGTGGTTACAGCACGCCCAAAGTTATAAAAGCTCATGGTATTCTTCCTTCTGCGGGTTATTTCATCCGGGAGAGGATGACGGTTTCCAGTTTGTCGATGGACTCTTCCAGGGTGCATTCCGTGGTGTCCACCAAGACGGCGTCGGGCGCCTGCTTCAGCGGGGCGATGGCCCGGTGGCTGTCGTTATAGTCCCGCTGTTTGATTTCTTCGTGGATTTTATCGAATTCCACCTGCTCACCCTTTTCGATTAACTCGTTGTAGCGGCGTCGGGCCCGTTCCTCAGAAGAGGCGGTGAGGAAAATCTTGATATCGGCATTTGGCAGGACCACAGTGCCGATGTCCCGGCCGTCCATGACCACGTTGTTCTCTTCAGCGAACTGCCGCTGGAGGTTTAAGAGAAATTCCCGCACTTCCGGGTGAGCTGAGACGTTGGAGGCAGCCATGGATACGGGAGGCCTGCGGATGTCGTCGGAAACGTCCTTTTCATTTAAATATACGTGCTGGGCCCCGTCGACATAACGAATTTTAACGCTGATTTCCGGCAGGAGGGCGGCGACTTCCTCACGGTTTGCCGTGTCCTTTCCTTTATTTAATACGTAGAGGCCGATAGAGCGGTAGAGCGCTCCGGTATCGACGTAGATAAATCCTAATTTTTTCGAGACTGCTTTGGCAATGGTGCTTTTTCCTGCACCGGAAGGGCCGTCTATTGCAATCGAAATCATCGAGAATCTTCCTTTCTAAATAGGTACTTATTATAGAAGAACCAGGTTCCGGGGCGGTGTCCGCCCGCAATCTATGATTGCGATGACGGTCTTATCTTCGGCCGCCTGTGCGGATGGCGAAGGGCCGTTTGTCCTGATACTCCGAGTTACCCGCCGGAATTTTGGGACAGGCGTATCGGAATAGGTCGGTAGCCAGAGCTTCTTTTTCCGCCAGAACCGGAAAATCCTCCTGGAGCTTGGCAAAGGAATGGTAGATGGGCAGAGTTGCCGACTTCTTCGCTTCCCGAAGGATCTCTTTTCCCTTGGAGTCGAAGGCGAGGACGCGGATGTAAGGCGGCTGCGTTTCCATCAGTTCCTTGTCGATGCCCAAGAGGGCGCAGATGATGATGCGTTTCAGACGGCTCATGGTGTAGCGCTTGGTCTTGACCCGTTTGAGGTAATCATCGATGGAAATGGCGTTTTTCGCTTCAGCGCAGAGGCGGTATTCAAGTCCTTCCGAAACGTCGGGCAGGCGGGCGAAGTCCTCCGGCGTCATGGTGCGGAGTTTATAGAGAATCGCTGTCGTCAGCTCGTACATCGACGCGCCACCAGCCTTGAGGGCAAAATCCTGCCGGAACAGATAAAACGCTTCTTCCGGGAAGAACCGGTGCAGGTCGTAGATGTCCTTTTGCTGGAGGGTTTCCCGGATGAGGGATGCGCTGGCGTATCGGGTGGAAAACTCTTTGCTGTCGTGGCCGGGACCCTTGCGGCGGATGGTAATAGGCTCCATGGAGGATCCGATATTCTGAAGTGCCTTAAGGTATTCGACGCCCAGAATGTTGTTTGGCGTGCGGAGAAGCTTGGAAACTTCGGACCCTGCGATTTGTTCGACGGATTTTTCTCGCGCTTTGGGGAAGGAAAGTCCCTGGCTTAGAAAGCCTGTCAGCTCAGCTGATCCATTAATTTTCATACAGGCTTCCGCACAACGGTAGAGCTCCTGCAAATTTCCTGATTCACTGCCAAAAGACAGTCCATCAATGAGCCCCAGTCCATCTAAAAGTGAAACGCCGGCCGATGCGAATTTTTCCGCACTGGCTACGGCGTAGACGGCAGGAAGCTCAATCACCAGGTTGACACCGGATTTTACTGCGGCGGAAGCCCTGGTCCATTTGGAAAAGCAGGCCACTTCCGACCGCTGCACCACGTTGCCGCTCATGACGGCGACGATATGGCTATAACCGGCGGCCCGAGTTTGCCTGACATGGTAAAAATGCCCGTTATGGAAAGGATTGTACTCTGCAATGATCCCTGCAGTTTTCATATATCGTCCTCACTGTCCCAGCTTTACCATTTTTCAGGAAATGGAAAGAAGTACTTGAAATTTGATCCTTATTATATTAATATATAAAATAGTGTGTAGAAAGTCAATACTGCAAAGCTCATTGATTTTTCTGAAAAGTCCAATTTAGTTAAAATTCATAATTGGAATGATAAATTATTAGCGGTTATACCCGATTTGCGGGAATACCGCCGAAAGGACAGGGAAAACCCATGAAAATTTTGGTTATCAATGCGGGAAGCTCTTCTTTGAAGTATCAGCTTATCAACATGGAAGACGAGCATGTCATCGCAAAGGGAAATTGTGAGAGAATCGGCGCCGAGGGCGGACGGATCTCCCACAAAACAGCCGACGGTGTGGAACTGAAGCTGGACTGCGAGTTTCCCACCCATACCGAAGCGTTTGAGAAACTGGTTGAAGTTTTGACCAGCGGCGAGGGAAAAGTTTTGGATAACCTTTCCGAAATATCCGCTGTGGGCCACCGCATCGTACAGGGTGCTGAGTTGTTTTCCGAGTCGGTACTTGTCACCGAAGAAGTCATCGAGAAGATCAGCTCCATCTCTGAGCTGGCCCCCCTCCACAACCCGGCCCATGTGCTGGCACTGAGAGCCTGCCAGAAAGTGTTCGACCCGTCGGTTCCACAAGTTGTCGTATTTGACACGGCGTTCCACCAGTCCATTCCGGACTATGCTTATACCTTTGGCGTTCCCTATGAGGATTATCAGCAGTACCACGCCAGAAGATACGGTTTCCACGGCACTTCCCATCGTTATGTTTCCCAGCGGTTTGCCAAATTGATCGGCAAAAACATCAAAGACCTGAAAGTCATTACCTGTCATCTGGGCAACGGCTCTTCCATCACTGCTATTGACGGCGGAAAATCCATCGACACCTCCATGGGCTTTACCCCGTTGGATGGCGTCATCATGGGTACCCGGTCGGGCAGCATTGACGCTTCTCTGGTGCTCTACCTGATGGAGAAGAAAGGTTTTACCCCCAAAGAGATGAGCGATTACCTGAATAAGCAATCTGGTTATTTGGGTATTTCCGGCTTTACAAACGACGACCGTGATATCCGTAAAGCAGCTGCTGAAGGAAACAAACGTGCCCAGTTAGCCGGCGACATTTTGCGCTATGGCATTAAGAAATACATCGGCGCTTATACGGCTGCTATGGGCGGTTTGGATGCCGTTGTATTCACCGGCGGTATCGGCGAGAATTCCGCTCCCGTCCGGGAAGGCGCCTGCGACCATATGGAATATCTGGGAATCAAGCTGGACCTTCAGAAAAATCTGGAGCTTAACCGCAAAGAGGGCGAAATTTCCACTCCCGATTCCAAGGTTAAGGTTTGGATCGTTCCCACTAACGAGGAACTGCTCATCGCCCGGGATACCAAAGAGATCGTCAATAAAATCAAGTAATAGAGATGAAAAAAGTCCCCGAACTTCGGGGACTTTTTTGTTATACTTCTCTTTTTTTCTCTTTTTTTCGGTACTCCGTCGGTGTAAAGCCGGTGAGCCGCTTAAAGGCTTTGGAAAAGTGGGAAACACTGTCAAAACAAAGAGAATTGGCAATTTCGGTGGCGGTGATGTTGCTCTCCAACAGGAGAGTCTGGGCTTTGTTGATTTTCCGCTTCTGAATGTATTCAGAGACCGAGCATCCCAGCTCCCGTTTGAATATCCGATAGAGATAGGAACGCTCCACCCCCACGTGGTCAGCGACATCTTCCACCGTCAGACGGTAAAAACATCGGTCCTCTATATACTGGACGGCACTTTCGATATAATCCTGGGCCGGGCGCCCCCAAGCAACGGTTTCCTCAATGATGCAGGAAAAAATTAGGTAGAGATAACCAATCATGGCATACTCCTTGTAACCGGAATCCTTGGAAGCGTTGTAGAGCTTATCCATGTATTCCCGTACCCGTGGAATATTTTCGTAGGAAAAGACAGGGTTATCTTTGCTAAGATTTGCTTTTTCCAGCATTTTTCGGGCCTCGGTACCGTTGAAGCCCACCCAGTGGTACTCCCAGGGATCGTCGTTGTCAGCCCGGTAATAGGCAGTGGTATTGGGAGGAATCATGAATCCCTGGCCCGCCTGGATGGGATAGGTTTTTCCACCGCAGGTAAATTCTCCCTTTCCTTTGATAATGTAGTGAATGACGTAGTGATCCCAGATACCCGGACCGTAGGAATGGTTGGGCCCGCATTGCTGCCAGCCGCACTGGTACACCGCAAGGATAGGGCTGGGCTTTTGGTCGATGACGTAAATTTTGCCAACAAAGTTCGGCATACTCTCACTCCTTTAAAAACAACATCAATACAAACATTAACCCCAATTTTCTCTTTTTATTATACCACGAAAATCCTATAATGAAAAGGTATTGAAGCACATTTTATTGTGAAAAGGATGGGGTACATATGGAACGAAAAGTAACAGTGGCAGTAGTAGGCTTGGGCGGACGGGGAAGTGTCTACGCAGAGTGTGAGGCGCTTTATTCCGAAGAGATGGAAATCGTGGCAATTGCTGACATCATTCCCGAAAAGGTGGAAAAGTGGGCTAAGAAGTACAACATTCCCAAGGAACGCTGTTTCAGCAGTGCCGAGGAGCTTTTGCAGGAAGACCGTTTGGCTGACGTGATGTTTATCTGCACTCAGGATCGGCAGCATGTGGGCCATGCTATCCCTGCGCTGGAAAAGGGTTATCACCTGTTGCTGGAAAAACCCATTTCCCCCGATCCAGCCGAATGTAAACGATTAGCGGAAATCGCTAACCGGTATAACCGTCATGTGGTGGTCTGCCACGTGCTGCGCTATACGCCTTTTTACCAGAAAATCAAAGAGATCATTGACTCCGGCACCATTGGGGAAATCGTTTCGAATCAGGCCATCGAGAATGTGGCTTACTGGCACCAGGCACACAGTTTCGTTCGCGGAAACTGGCGCAACTCGGATATGACGAGCCCGATGATTTTGCAGAAATGTTGCCACGACATGGACATTTTCGTCTGGCTTTCCGGCAAAAACTGCAAACGGGTATCCTCTTTCGGTTCCCTGACTCTGTTCCGGGAAGATCGGGCGCCGGAAGGCTCCACTCTTCGCTGCGTGGACGGGTGTAAGGTAAAAGAAAGCTGTCCCTTCGACGCCGAGAAAATTTATGTAACCAACGAAAATACTGGTATTCTCCACGAAAATTCCGGCTGGCCCTGCGATATTCTCGCATTGGAACCTAGCGAAGAGGCTATCCGGGAAGCTTTAAAGACTGGTCCCTATGGGCGCTGTGTCTATCACTGCGACAATAATGTAGTGGATCATCAGGTAGTAAACCTGGAGATGGAGGACGGCTCCACCATAAACTTCACCATGTGCGCCTTCACAAACAAAACAGGTCGCGCTATCAAGGTAATGGGTACTCTGGGCGACATCGAGGCCAACAATGACGACAATATTATCGACGTCTGCAAATTTGGCGGTGAGCACGAGATCATAGATGTGACGACGCTCGCTTCCGATTTCAGCGGCCACGGCGGCGGAGATAAGAGGCTCGTCAAAGGCCTTCTCGATTTGGTGCGGAACGAATGTGCTCCCGGTTCGGCCCTCACCTCCATCGATAAATCGACCCAGAGCCACTACATTTCACTGGCACTGGAGGAATCCCGCCTTCGTAACGGTGAGATGATCGATATGGACACCTACATTAAAAATATATAGTGGCAAGTCAAATCCCAGCGTTGCAACGCTGGGATTTTTTGCACAATTTCCAGTTGCACGAAGCCTATATGGTGTGGTATACTAATCGCAGTAATATCTGCCGGATGTTCAGAAGAACGCCGCTGTCAGGACATATTTTATTGGAGGTTTCATGATGCTGTCTGATATCGAGATTGCGCAGCAGGCGAAAATGCTGCCCATTGCGAAGGTCGCAGAAAATTTGGGAATTGATGCCGACGATTTGGAGTTTTACGGCAAATACAAGGCAAAGCTTTCCGACGAACTCATTGAGAAGTGTAAGAATCGCAAAGATGGAAAGCTCATTTTGGTCACCGCCATCAATCCGACTCCCGCCGGAGAAGGGAAGACCACTACATCGGTGGGATTGGGGCAGGCCATGCACAAGCTGGGCAAAAAAACGGTCATCGCCCTCCGTGAGCCCTCTTTGGGGCCGGTGTTCGGTATCAAGGGCGGCGCCGCCGGAGGCGGATACGCCCAGGCGGTCCCCATGGAGGACATCAACCTCCACTTTACCGGCGACATGCACGCCATCACGGCTGCCAACAACCTGCTCTGCGCCTTGATCGACAATCATATGCAGCAGGGGAATGCGCTGGGCATCGACCCTCGCCGCATTCTGTTTAAACGCTGCCTCGATATGAACGACCGCGCCCTGCGCAACGTGGTGGTGGGGCTCGGCGGAAAGATGAATGGGATTCCGCGCGAGGATGGCTTTATCATCACGGTGGCCAGCGAGGTGATGGCGATCCTCTGCCTGGCTGCCGACAGCTCGGATTTGAAGGAACGCCTAGGGAACATTTTGGTGGCGTATAATCTGGGCGGCGAACCGGTATATGCGAAGGACTTGAAAGCGGAGGGCGCCATGGCGGCGCTGCTGCGCGACGCGATCAACCCCAATTTGGTGCAGACGCTGGAAGGAACGCCGGTGATTATGCACGGCGGCCCGTTTGCGAACATTGCCCATGGATGCAATTCCGTGCGCGCGACACGCCTGGCGTTGAAACTGGCGGATTATTGCATCACTGAGGCGGGGTTTGGTTCTGATCTCGGCGCAGAGAAATTCTTTGACATCAAATGCCGCTTGGCGGGGCTGCGCCCGAACGCGGTTGTGGTGGTTGCCACCGCCCGTGCGCTCAAATACAACGGCGGGGTCCCCAAGGCGGAGACCGGGAACGAAAACCTGGAAGCCCTGAAGAAGGGGATCGTCAACCTGGGCGCGCATATCCAGAACATGCGCAAGTACGGCGTGCCCGTGGTCGTGGCGATCAACCGCTTT